>Ga0207747_1000166_pt1 | contig 82008 bp, 75 predicted proteins | sample HigsolmetaGSP11D_FD_184839 | JGI IMG/M metagenome (GOLD analysis project Ga0207747, IMG submission 184839) | High solid enriched microbial communities from the Joint BioEnergy Institute, USA - SP1-1-D (SPAdes) | ecosystem: Engineered > Bioreactor > SSF (Solid state fermentation) > Aerobic >...
ATCGAAATCCCTCTCCAAACTCCCAGAAATTCGCATCGAGCCGATTCATCTTCGGGAGTTCCAACCCCGCAACATCACCTCACCAACTCAGTGTCCATGCGGCTTCAGGGCGTTTTGCAGGGCCGACGAAGGAGCTGCGCCTCGACGGCGTGACCTCCAAGGCCTGGACTACCCAAGACGGGCGGGTGCGCGATGGCAAGCCCATCGACAAGAGCCTCGTCTACAAGATCCTCAACAACCGCGTCTACCTGGGCGAGATCCGCCATCGCGATCAGTGGTATCCGGGCGAACACCCGCCCGTCGTCGAGCGCAGGCTGTGGGATGCCGCCCAGGCGATCCTCGCGCAGAACTCGCGTGTGCGAGGCAACAACACCCGCGCCCGGGTGCCGTTCCTGCTCAAGGGGATCGTCGTGGGGATCGATGGCCGGGCGCTCACGCCCTGGTCCACGCGCAAGAAGAACGGACGTATCTACCGCTACTACCTGCCGACGCGGGAGAACAAGGAGCACGCCGGCGCCTCCGGGCTGCCGCGCCTGCCGGCCGGTGAACTGGAGGCCGCCGTGCTGGAGCAGATGCGCCGGGTGCTGCGCGCCCCGGCCATGGTCGCCGGGGTGGCCGAGCGCGCCGCCCGGCTCGACCCCTCCCTGGACGAGGCCCAGGTCACGGTGGCCATGACCCGGCTGGATGCGATTTGGGATCAGCTCTTCCCGGCCGAGCAGCAGCGCATCGTGCGGCTCCTCATCGACAAGGTGATCGTCTCGCCGGACGACATCGAGGTGCGGTTCCGGCCCAACGGCATCGAGGTGCTCGCCCTGGAGCTGCGCCCCGAGCCCGCCCCGGAAACCCTTGAGGAGGCCGTGGCATGACAAATTCGTCGGGAACGAATTTGGACAGCCGCAAGGCTGGTCCCGTAGGGACGGGCTCCAGGGATGGAGCCCGCAGCGAAATCTTGATCGACAAGACCGGTCAGCCAGAGGTGATCACCGCGAGCGACGGCAGCCTTACCATCGCTGTGCCGATCCGGATCAAGCGCCGCGGCAGCCGCAAGGCCGTGGCCCTTCCGGACGGCAGCGCTGTCCAGCCCCGTCCCTGGGATGACACGCCGACGCCGATCCAGCTCGCGCTCGCCCGCGGCCACCGCTGGCTGGCGATGGTGGAGTCCGGCGAGGCGCGCACGCTATCCGAGGTGGCCGAGCGCGAGGGGATGGATCGGGCCTATGTGAGTCGGATGGTGAACCTCACCACCCTGGCGCCGGACATCGTCGCCGCCATCCTCGACGAGACCCTGCCGCCGGAGGTGACCCTGTTCGATCTGGCGTCGGGGACGCCACTGCTATGGGACGAGCAGCGGGCCATCATCAATCCCTGATTACCGTCGCACGTGCATCCTTCGGGTTGGATTACTTGTCGAGAGACCAGCCTGACGCCTTGATCAGCTGCAGAACCCGTCCGACTTGGGATGAGGCCGGAGTGGTATCGATGAACGGGAAGAGTTCCTTCAGCATGTCGCCGAAGGTCAAGATCTCGATGGGGTTACCGCCGAGATGCTCACGAAACGTCGCGTTGTCCTGCCAGGCCGATCGGCTGCCGATGACTTTCGTGACGGCCGTGATGTAGGTGAACGAGGACGATCCCGTCAGTTCGGCGACCGTCGCCCTGAACGCCGTTGCCCACTTCTCCCTGGTCAGCTCGCGAAATCCGCGCCAGGCCTCACGCCCCGAGACCACCTTGTTCTTGGCGATCGCATCGACCCAGTATTCGGGACGAAAGCCACCCTGCCAGCTCTTGCAGCTCACGACCATCACCCGACGCGCGCCGTCGAGTCGCGGATGGATGCCGATCACGTCGATGTCGCTATGCACGGCATCCTGGCGGGTGTCGTACTCCACATGATCGCCGGCAGGTCGAAACTTGATGTTGTGCCGGGTGAAGTACCCTTTGTGCTGCAGGTACTCCTCCACCATTTGTTCGAGGATGTCTTCTTTCATTTCTGTTCGCCCTCGCGATCGATCCGTTGGCTGGCAAATCCCTCGAACTCAGGCCGGAGGCGGCACTGCAGAAATGCCTCGAGGAGGTTGAGGACGTGGACACCGAGCGACGCATCGAGGATGAAGTTCACCCGATCGGTGTGCTCCCTGATCCAGCCGGGGACGTTCGTCTCGTTCAGGCCGGCGACGCCGATGCGCTCGCCGTGTTTGATCAAGGAGGCTGCCAGGGTGCTCTTCGCGCTGCCGGCGTTGTAGTGTTGAGCCGTGTAGCGGGCAGCGCTGTTGGGGCCGACCTTCCCGACCTTCAGCACATGTTGCCCGAACGCGAAGACGTAGACGGCCATCTTGCCGGGCGGTAGCGACTTGGGCGGCACATGCGGCGCAGGGCGTCGATCGATCGCGATGGCATCGGGCGCCAACGAGACGCCGGCCATGCCGGCGACACGGCGAAAATCCTCCAAGAGCAGATCCGGATTCCAGGTCATCGGCCAGATTCCTCGGTGCTCGGCGTCCACCCGCTATCTGCACGCCACGCCAGCGGAAAAGCGGCAGCTTGCCGTAGCGCGTCCAGCGGGAATGACAGGAACGCACGCAGCCCGGCAATGACCTCGGAAAGCTGAAGCTCGACCAAAGCATTCTTCCTCAAGAATGCCTGCCATTGGGTCTGCTTCTGCCGATCCTGAGCGAATTCGTCACTTAAGCCGAAGGGGACGCCGTCCGGCAGCGGCGTCCTGCGGCGCTCGAAGGTGGCGTGGATCGCCTTGCACAGGAGCGCGCCGTCGAAGTCGGTGTAGCGCGACAAGATCCAGAGATCGAAGTAATCCTTCATGCGGCTGTTGGCGATGCCGAGCGACACCAGTGCCTCCAGCTTCTCGGCGACAACCGTGTAGCGGGGGTAGGCGCGCAGCTTCGGGGCTGGCATGTCCGGCAGCATTACCGGGTAGTCGACGGCCTCGGGGCCGGGCGTCACGGCGTCGCCGAAACCCACGTCGACCTGCACGTGGCATCGGGCACCGTCCAACAGGCCGATCAGCGTGACCCGGACACCGGAGTAGTTGGCTTCCTTGCGGATCTCCTCCGCGTGTACCGAGTCAGGCTGGAAGCGTATGCCGTCGTCCAGTTCCACCGTACAGATGTCCCGAAACGCCGCCTCGACATGCGGGATCTCGGCCGAGCCGAAGCCCAGCAGATCGGCGTCGCGTGTCGGACGATGCGGGATGTCGAACCACAAGTCGAACAGCAGCGCACCTTTCAGCAGGAACTGGTCGGCGTGGGGGGAGATGCTGAGCCGGTAAAGCAGGCGCTCAAGCGCATAGCGGGTCAAGATCAGATTGAAGTCTTGCCGGGTCTCGCGGGCGCGGTTGAGCAGGCGGGCGCGCACCGAGGCGGCCATGTTGCGCTGGTTCATGACAGGCTTTCCATGTAGGGGCGCATCACATTGGCCACACGGCACAGCGCAGCAAAACGCCAAAGTTCATCCATGCTGACGCGCTTGGCACGCCAGGACTCCTGTAGCGCCTCCAGCGCGACATCGAGGCCGATCTTGTTGCGGAACTTGAAGCAGTCAGCCACGGTCCGGGCGACGTTGGTCACGCGCACCGGCACACCATCGATGAGGTGCTCCTCGACCCCCTCCGTCAGCGCGGCGCCAGAGAAGCGCACGATGCGCAGCGGGGGATAGTCCATCTTTGGCGCGCGTGCCTTGTTGGGAATTGCCAGCCAGACCTCGAACGGCGACTGTGTGGTGAGTTCATGTAGGCGCAGTGCCGACAGCAGGCAGACGATGGCTTGCGGGTGCTTGCGTGCCACCTCGGAGAGTGCGCCGTGTTCCGAGACGGCCCGGTCCGGAATTGCGTACAGGCCCCGTCCCACGCGCTGGAGCAGCCCTTGCCGCACCAGCCGCGTGAGGGCGATCGTGGGCAGCCCACGCTCATTGAGATCGCGTGGGCGAATAAGGCCGCGCTGGGCGGCAAGATCCAGAATGCTCTGGTGCGAACTGTCCATGTCGTCATAATGTTGCGAAACGTCGGTAGCTGTCAAGAACTACCGACAAAACACAACGGCCATGGTTTCCTTTGCCTGCCGATGCCGCAATCCAACCGTTTGATTCGTCAGCACGTAACCCATTGATCTGTATAGGTCCACGTTGCGGCCTCTGCGGACTTCGGCCCTTAGCCGGCGAGCGAGGCTGGAGAGAAGAATGGCCAGGAGAGAGCGAAATGGGGCCGAGATGGGCGAGACGACCGGAGGAAGGAAGTCCGCAGAAATCCGCAGGAGTCCCCGCGAACACGCGGGAGCGCGCAAAGAAAAAGGCCAACCGAGAACGGTTGACCTTCGTGTATTGGTGGCCAGGGACGGAATCGAACCGCCGACACGGGGATTTTCAGTCCCCTGCTCTACCTACTGAGCTACCTGGCCGTGTGGAGGCGCTAATTCAACCGTGTTTGCGCGCGCTCGTCAAGAGCGCCCCGGCTTGTAGTCGGGCGGCGGCTCGGAGCCCTGACCGAAGAAGAACTTCTCCATCTCACCCTCCAGGAAGGCGCGGGCCTTGGGGTCGATCGGGCTGAGGCGGTATTCGTTGATCAGCATGGTCTGGTGGCGCAGCCACTCCTGCCAAGCCTGCTTGGAGACGTTCTCGAAAATGCGCTTGCCCAAGGGGCCGGGGTAGGTGGGCCGGTCCAGGCCTTCGGCCTCCCGCTGCAGGCGCACGCAGTACACCATTCTCGTCATCGTCGGTCTCCTTCGCTCAACTGTGCCAGCAGACGGCTCACCGGGGCCGCCAGGCCACGGCTGTCGGCAGAACCGACGTTATACCAGACGGTCTCCGGGCCTTCCATCAGCCCCGAGGCCTCCGCCACCCGCAGCCGCAGCGGTTCGATGTCGAGGTGGAAGTGGCTGAAGGTATGGCGCAGGATCGGCCAGCGTTCGATCTCCGTGGCAGTCAGCCCCAGGGCGGCGCAGCATTGCCGCCAGTCCTGGTCCGGCGCGCATTCCGGCAGCCCCCACAGGCCGCCCCAGATGCCAGTGGGCGGGCGGCGCACCAGCAGCACACCCCGGCCGGATTCGAGCAGCAGCATGCGCACGCGCCGCACCGGCAGGGTCTTGCGCGGCTTGGGCTGGGGATAGGCGTCGGTTTCGCCGCGCTGGAAAGCGCGGCAGCCGTCGCGCAGCGGGCAGTCGCCGCAGCGCGGCTTGGCGCGAGTGCAGACCGTGGCGCCGAGATCCATCATGGCCTGGTTGAAATCGCGGCAGCGCTCGCGCGGGGTATAGCGCTCGGCCAGCCGCCACAGGGTCTGCTCGAACGCGCTCTGGCCGGGCCAGCCGTCCACCGCCTGCACGCGCGCGAGCACCCGCTTGCAGTTGCCGTCCAGGATCGGGTGGCGCTCGCCGCGCCCTAGCGACAGGATCGCCCCGGCGGTGGAGCGGCCGATGCCCGGCAAGGCGATGACCTCCTCGATGCTGGCCGGGAATTCGCCGCCGTAGCGCTCCACCAGCACCCGCGCGGCGGCGTGCAGGTTGCGCGCGCGGGCGTAGTAGCCGAGCCCGGACCAAAGGTGCAGCACATCGTCCAGCGGCGCGCCGGCCAGCGCCCGCACGTCGGGGAAGCGCTCCATGAAGCGCTGGAAGTAGGGAATGACCGTGGCCACCTGGGTCTGCTGCAGCATCACCTCCGACACCCACACCCGATAAGGCGTGGCGGGATGCTGCCAGGGCAGGTCGTGGCGGCCGTGGCGGTCGAACCAGGCGAGCAGCCGGGCGGCGAACTGCTCGGGCGTGAACTCGCTCGCTGGCGCGGTAAGGTCCAGAGGCTGTTGACTCATGACTGGGAGGATAAGCGCGATGGCTGAGCGGCGTTCAGGGTGTAGGAGCCCGCGGAGGCAGGCTTCTCTCCCGGAATCGGGAGAGAAGCCTTAAAGACCGATGTCTCGCCCCCTGGCCGGGTCGGCTTAGCGCCGCAGCAGGTTCTGCAGGCGGTCCTGCACCTTCTCCTTGGCCTTCTCTTCCAGCTGCTTGCGCTCTTCCTCCAGGCGAGCCTTGGCCTTCTCCTCGACCTCCTTGATCTTCTCGCCCTGCGACTGGCGCAGCGCCTCGGCCAGGTCGACCGTGACGCCCGGATCGGCGAACGGGCCGCGGATACGCAGCGGGATGGGGATACGCTTGAGCTGCTCCAGCTCCTCGCCGCCCTGGCCGGCGAGGGTGCCGACCAGATTGACGGTGAGCAGGTAGTCGACCTGCTGCGCCGGCAGGTTCAGTTCGCCCTTGCCGGTGATGCGCATCAGCGGCGACTGCAGGCTCAGGTCGTCGTTGCGGCCGACGCCGTTCTTGAACACCAGCGTTCCGCCCAAGGCGCTGAAGTCGGTGCGCTGGTCCTGCCGCTGCTCCTCTGACAGGCTCTGACCGGTCAGCCGCGCCTGGGCCATGCGGATGCTGCGGGCGATGTTGATGCCGTTGATGGCGCCGTCGGTGAACTGAAAGCTGGCCTCGCCGTCGAGGCTGCGCAGCATGGCGTCGCCGTCGTGGCCGCGCATGGTGCCGCTGACGATCACGTTGCCGTTGCCGAGGATCTTGGGTTCGCCGATCAGATCCTGCAGCAGCGGCCCGGACTGGACACCGGACAGGCGCTGATTGAGGTTGATCACCGGCTCGCTGCCGCGGGCATCCAGCCGAACGGCGCCGGCGTAGTTGCCCTGATAGAGCTCGGCGCTCATCGGTTCCAGGCGGATGTCGCCGCCCTTGGCGCGCAGCTGCGCCTTCAGCTGCTCGAGCTTCAGCCCTTTCACGGTCACCAAGCCGACCCGCAGCGTGCCGTCGAGGTCGAGCTGGCGCAGCGTCTCCATGGGCAGCTCCTGCTTGGCCTGCTCCTGACCGCCGGCGGCGGGCGCGTCCTGGCCGCTCGACCGCTGCCCCCCGCCCTGCGCCTGCTCGGGCGGCAAGTAGCGGTCGAGGTTGATCTGGTCGACCACCAGATTGAAGCTGGCCGCCACCGGCGAGAACGAACGCAGCGTGGCTTCGCCCTGGACGACGGTGCCATCCAGCTTGGCCAGCAGCTCGCTGATGCGAAGGGTGGTGCCGGCATAGCGGATCGCGGTCTGCAGCGAGGCGGTGGTGAGCGCCTTCTGATCGGCCGTTTGCGGCGGGTCGATGGCGAGACGCTGCATGAGCTGGCGCGGGTTGAACTCGGGCACGGTCAGCTTGGCGTTCACCCACGGCCCCTCGGCGGGCAGCTCGGCTTCGGCCTCGCCCTGCACGGTCAGGCCCAGGGTTTCCAGGGTCAGACGCGGCACCACGTAGCGCTGGGCCTTGAGGTCCCCCTCGACCGCCGCTTTGAGCGCGGCGACCAGCTCGCCGGCCGGCACGGCCTCGCCGCGGGCGGTGACGTTCAAGGCCAGATCGGGAATCGACAGCCGCTGGTTGGCCTGATCGAAGCTCACCCGGCCGCTGAGCTCGCCGACGAGCTGCGGCAGATCCTTGCCGCTGAGGCTCCAGCGCGCCTTCACCGGGATCGGCCGCGCCGGATCCAGCTCCGCCACCTGCAGCTCCAGCGGGTCGAGCACGTAGCGGGCGCCGCTGACGCGATCCTCGTACACCAGCGTAGCGGCGTTGAGCTCGAAGCCGCCGAGCCGCTCCAGGGTCACCGCCGGGCCGCCCTCCCCGGCGGACGGCTCCGCCGGCTCGGCCGGAGCGGCCTCCTCGCGCTGGAAGCGCTCGATCAGCTCCTCCCAGTTGGCGCGGCCGGATTCGTTGCGCACCAGCCGCACCGCCAGGCCGTCGACCACGATCTTGTCCAGCACCACCCGGCGCTGCAGCAGCGGCGTCAGCTGCACCGCCAGCCGGGCGCCGTCCAGCGCCAGAAACGGCTCGGCGCCGAAGCCGGGCGCGTCGGCGAGCTGGGAGCGGCCGAGCTGCAGGCCCAGCCAAGGGAAGAAGGTCAGACCGATGTCGCCCTCGATGGTGAGCTTGCGGCCGGTATGCCGCTCCACGGCGGCGGCGATCTCGTCCTTGTAATCGTTGGGATCGAACAGCAGCAGGATGGCAACGACGGCCGCGGCCACCACACCCACCACCAGTCCGACCGCTATCAGCAACCACTTCACAGCGCGTGCCATCGCTCCTCTCCTAGCCGGTACCAATCGCTTTGCTTTCTATACTAGCTTTGAGATCGGGTCGCACTCACTCCCCGACCGGGACGGGTGGGCTGCGCGCCGTACCCGTGGGTGCCTCGATCGATCCGCGATGGGACTCACCACCAACGGGAGAGACGCTATGAGCGAATACTGTGTCGTGGTCGCCGGGGGCGCCAAGGCCCGGATTTACACCCTGGAGCCGGCCGAGCTGCCCGAGCTGCAGTCCGGACCCAACCTGGTCGAACGCCGAACGCTCAGCAATCCCCAGCGCCAGGCGCGCGCGGCGGACATCTACGCCGAAGTGCGCAGCGGTCGTAACCGGCCAGCCATCGGCCCCGGCCACGGCGTGCACGACCATCGCGAGGAAAGCGATCGGGAAGCCGACCGCCGCTTCGCCCGCAACATCGCCGCCGAGGTCAGCGAACTGGTCGGCCGCAACGGCTATCAGCACGTGGTGCTATGCGCCGAGCGGCGCATGCTCGGCCTGCTGCGCCCCAGCCTGACCGGCAGCCTGGATCCGAAAGGCATCCAGGTGCACGAGGTCGCCAAGGACCTGCTCAAGCTCGACCTGCGCCAGCTCCACGACCGGCTGGCGCGCACCGGCCATCTGCCGCCGCGGCGCGAGCCACGCGCCACCGTCAACTGACGGTCCGGACCGGGTGAGGGCGCGTCCGCGCCCTCACCAACCGACCAGCCGGCCGCCGGGCGGATGGCGTAGCGGCGAGTTCTCCCGCAGCTCGCGCACGAACTCGTCGAGCAGCAACACCCCGCTGTCCTCGCAGAGGCGATCGGCGCGCGCGCAGGCGTCCGGGAACATGGTGTAGGCGTCGCCGCCGGCCAGGGCGATGAACTCGTTGCTAGCGACCCGGTAAGTCGCGTCGAGCCGGACCGGCTCGCCCTGCACCTGCAGCGCGGTGACCACACCGCCGGGACGCAGCGCGTCGGGGCACTCCGGCGGCGGTACCGAGCCCTCGTGGTCCATGGCGTTCTGCAGGGCGACGACACTGTCGCCGCAATAACGCACGGTCATGCCGGCGATTTGCGGGAAGCTGCCGGAGTACTCGGCCTTGCCGGTGGCCGGGTCGTAGCCCCAGGTCAGGCCGTGGTCCAGCGCCGCCACCAGCTCGGCGCCGGTCAGTTCGACCACGACGATCCTGTTGTCGAATGGCAGCACTTCGAGTGCCTGGCCGAAGGTCACCGGCCCCGGCGCGATGGAGGCGCGGATGCCGCCGCCGTTGACGAGTGCCGCTTGGGCGCCGTACGCCGAGCCGGCGTAGCGCAGCATCACGTCGGCCACCAGATCGCCGAGCGGCGTCTCGCGATAGCGCACGCTCGCGCCGGTGCCGTCGAACTCATCGGCGGCGCTGCCGATCACCTCGGCCATCACGTCTTGCACCGGCTGCAGGTATTCCTGGATCTTCGCGGCCAACCCCTGATTCTCGGGCAGCGCCTCGTTGATCGGGATCGGCCCGCCGCTCCACGCCAGCAGTTCGCCTTGCTCGTCAAAGCGCAGGTCCAGCCGGCCGAGCACCCGCCCCCACTCCCAGGCGCTCACCACCAGCACCGGCTTGCCGTCGGCGTCGCGGCGCACGGTCGGGTACGGGCCGGCGACGCTAGCCGCCAGGTAGGCCGTGGCCGGATCGGCCGCCAGCGCCTCGGCATCACCCAGCAGCTTATGATCGTGGCCGGAGACGATCACGTCCACACCGCGATACTTGCCGGCCAGTTCGAGATCCAGCGTGTAGCCGACGTGGGACAGCAGCACGATGATCTTCACCCCGGCGGCGGTGAGCCGGTCGACCTCGCGCTGCACGCTCTCCACGTAGTCCAGGAAGCGGATATTGGGCCCCGGCGAGGAAAGATCGGCGGTGGTGGCGGTGACGATGCCGACGATGCCGATCGGGCGACCCGCCTTGTGCACCACCACGCTGTCCGTCAGCAGATCCTGGCCGGCCAGCGCCGGCTCGTCGCGGTAATCGAGGTTGGTCGCCACCACCGGCACGGTCAACCGATCGGTGGGATACTCCACCCCGGCGATGGTCGCCGGCTCGCCCCGCAGCGCCCGCGCCAAGCCTGTCGGGCCGCGGTCGAACTCGTGATTGCCGAGGGTGACGGCGTCGTAGCGCAGGTCGTTGAGCACCATCACCGCCTCCGAACCCTGCCAGGCGCTGAAGAACAGCGTGCCCTGGAAGTAGTCGCCGGCATCCACCAGCAGCACGCGATCGGCACCGACCTCGGCGCGCACCGCCTCGACGGCGCTCTTCAGCCGCGCCACCCCGCCCTGGCTGGGGTTGCCGCCGAACGGCTGCAGATGGCTGTGCAGATCGTTGGTGTGGAGCAGGGTCAGCGTGACCTGGGATTGCGGCTCGGGTCTGCTGCTGCCGGCGCTGCACGCAGCGAGCGCCGCGGCAGCGGCGAGCGCAATCAACGACATTCTTATTCTCATCGATCCCCCGAATAGTCGGCTCGCCCACAGGCGAAAATCAGATTATTCGGGTCGAACGATATAATGAGCGCGACCATGCCTGCACCGCTCGCGGCATGGCGATACGCCGAGAGACCGGCACGGACGAATCTGGAACGGCGGAAGCGGCTATCGATGCGCCTTGGAACGCCCGGCGCGGTCGACTCGGCGGAGGGAAACTGGAGCGGGTGATGGGAATCGAACCCACGTCATCAGCTTGGGAAGCTGAGGTTCTACCATTGAACTACACCCGCGCGTGCTCCTCGTATTATGAGTGATTCGCGCCGGCGCGCAAGCCCGGCGAACCCCCGCCTTGTTGTAGAATGGCCCGCCTGACCGGAGGACAGCCCATGGAAATCATTCTCAATGGCGAGCCGGCCAGCGTCCCCGACGGGACCACCGTGGCCGATCTGATCGAGCGGCTTGCACTCTCGGGCAAACGCATCGCCCTGGAAATCAACGAGGACATCGTGCCGCGCAGCCAGTACGGCGAACGGCGGCTCCAGCCCGGCGACCGGCTCGAGATCGTCCACGCCATCGGCGGCGGCTGAACTTCCCAACCCATCCGGAGACCGTATGAACGACACGCGCGACGACCTGCTCACCATCGCCGGCAAAACCTACCGCTCGCGTCTCCTGGTGGGCACCGGCAAGTACAAGGACTTCGAGGAAACTCGCCAAGCGATCGAAGCCAGCGGCGCCGAGATCGTCACCGTCGCCATCCGCCGCACCAACATCGGCCAGAACGCCGGCGAGCCCAATCTGCTGGACGTGCTGCCGCCGGACCGCTACACCATCCTGCCCAACACCGCCGGCTGCTACACCGCCAAGGACGCGGTGCGCACCTGCCGGCTGGCGCGCGAGCTGCTGGACGGGCACGACCTGGTGAAGCTGGAGGTGCTGGGCGACGACAAGACGCTTTACCCCGACCTGCCCGCCACCCTGGAAGCGGCCGAGCAGCTGGTCAAGGAAGGCTTCAAGGTGATGGTCTACACCTCCGACGATCCGATCATGGCCAAGCGCTTCGAGGAGCTGGGCTGCGTGGCGGTGATGCCGCTGGCCGCGCCGATCGGCTCCGGCCTGGGCATCCAGAACCGCTACAACATCCTCACCATCGTCGAGAACGCCAAGGTGCCGATTCTGGTGGACGCCGGCGTCGGCACGGCCTCGGACGCCGCCATCGCCATGGAGCTGGGCTGCGACGGCGTGCTGATGAACACCGCCATCGCCGGCGCCAAGAATCCGGTGCTGATGGCTTCGGCCATGCGCAAGGCGGTCGAGGCCGGCCGCGAGGCTTTCCGCGCCGGCCGCATCCCGCGCAAGCGCTACGCCAGCGCCTCGTCGCCGCTGGACGGTACGTTCTTCTGAGGCCCGGCCCGACGGCGGGCGAGGCCCGCCTTGCCCGCCCGGGCCGATTCCGCCATCCTACGCGCCCCAATCCAGGCAGCAACCGAAATGCCCGTGGACCAACAAGCCCCTGAACGCCGTCTGCGCACCATCCGCAGTTTCGTCCGCCGCGAGGGCCGGCTGACCGAAGGCCAGGAGCGCGCGCTGGCGGAGCTGCTGCCCAAGCTCGGCCTAACGCCGGGCGAGGGCTTATTGGATTTGGACGCCGCCTTCGGCCGCAGCGCCCCCAAGATTCTGGAGATCGGCTTCGGCAACGGCGAGTCGCTGGCCACCATGGCGCAGGCCCACCCCGACTGGGATTACCTCGGCGTGGAGGTGCACCGCCCCGGCGTGGGCCATCTGCTGCTGCGGCTGGAGCGCGATGGCATCACCAATGTCCGCGTGGTGAACGGCGACGCCCAGGAGCTGCTGGCCCACATCCCCGACGCCAGCCTCTACGGCGTGCAGCTGTTCTTCCCCGACCCCTGGCACAAGAAGCGCCACCACAAGCGTCGGCTGGTGCAGCCGGCGTGGGCGCAGCAGATCCGCCAGAAGCTCAAACCGGGCGGCTTCCTGCACATGGCCACCGATTGGCAGGACTACGCCGAGCACATGCGCGCCGTGCTCGACGCCACCGAGGGCTTCCGCAACGAGGCCGGCGACGCCGGCTACATCCCCCGCCCGCCCGATCGGCCAGAGACCAAGTTCGAGGCGCGCGGCAAGCGCCGCGGCCACGGCGTGTGGGATCTGCGCTATATCCGCACCGACGATTGACGGTGCGAACCGCCGCCGGAGCCGTCATGCCGGCGCGATGCCGCGCGCCCGTCCCGTAACGGGCGCGCGACCGGCTATGCTCTAGCCCATGCCCGTACTCAGCCACCGCCGTTCCCACCGCTTCGCCGTGTTCGCGGCGCTGACCGCGCTGGCGCTGTTCAGCCTGCTGCTGGCGCTCGGCGCCGGCAGCGTGCCGGTCGCGCCGGCCGAGCTGTGGGCGGCGCTGCGCGGCGAGGCGGCTGGGGTCGGCGGTCCGGTGGTGCTGGAGCTGCGGCTGCCGCGGGCACTGAGCGCCTTCGTCACCGGCGGCCTGCTGGCGCTGGCCGGCTGCCTGACGCAGGTGCTGCTGCGCAATCCGCTGGCCGACCCCTACATCCTCGGCATCTCCGGCGGCGCGGCCACGGCGGCGCTGCTCGGCATCGCCGCTGGTCTCGGCGGCGCCTGGCTGTCGGGCTGCGCCTTCGCCGGCGCGCTGCTGTCGATGTTCTTGGTGTTCGGGCTCGCCCGTGGCCGCGGCGGCTGGACCTCGACGGGGCTGCTGCTGACCGGGGTGGTGGTGGCGGCCGGCTGGGGCGCGCTGATCAGCCTGCTGCTGGCAATCGGCCCGGAGCAGAGCCTGCGCGGCATGCTGTTCTGGCTGATGGGCGATCTCGGCCAGGCGCGCGGCTGGGGCTTCGGCGCGGCGCTGCTGCTGGCCGGCCTGGCGGCGGCGCTGGCGCTGGCGCGCAGCCTCAACCTGCTGGCGCGCGGCGAGGTTCAGGCCAGCGTGCTCGGCGTGGCGGTGACGCCGCTACGGCTCGCCCTGTTCTTCCTGGCCTCGCTGCTGACCGCGGCGGCGGTCACCATCGCCGGCAGCGTCGGCTTCGTCGGGCTGGTGGTGCCGCATCTGCTGCGGCTGATCGTCGGCGGCGATCACCGCCTGCTGCTGCCGGCCGCGGCGCTGGGCGGCGGCAGCTTCCTGGTACTGGCCGACACTCTGGCCCGCACGGTGATCGCCCCGCAGCAGCTGCCGGTCGGGGTGCTGTCGGCGCTGATCGGCGTACCGCTGTTCCTGTTCCTGCTCCGCCGCCACGGGTCCGGCGCATGAGTCTGCTCTCCCTGCACGGTTTGAGCGTCACCGTCGGCGCACGGCAGGTTTGCCGCGATCTGGACCTGCGCCTCGAGGCCGGCCAGAGCTGGGGGCTGCTCGGCGCCAACGGCACCGGCAAGACCACGCTGCTGCACACTCTGGCCGGCCTGCGCCCGCCCAGCGCCGGCGAGATCCGCCTGAACGGCGTGCCGCTGCACGCGCTGCCGCGCCGGCAGCTGGCGCGGCAGCTGGGGCTGCTGCCGCAGGACAGCGTCGACCCGATGCCGGCCACGGTGCTGGAGACGGCGCTGATCGGCCGCCACCCGCATCTCGGCCTCTGGCAGTGGGAGAGCCCCGCCGACCTCGCACTGGCACGGACGGCGCTAGCGGCGGTGGAGCTGGCCGACGCGGAAACGCGCCCGGTGGGGACGCTGTCGGGCGGTGAGCGGCGGCGGCTGGCGCTCGCCACCCTGCTGACCCAGGCGCCGCGGATCCATCTGCTGGACGAGCCGACCAATCACCTCGACCTGCGCCACCAAGTCGGCCTACTCACCCTGCTGCGCGAGCGCGTGCGCGACCAGGGCGGCCTGCTAGTGATGAGCTTGCACGATCTCAATCTGGCGGCGCGCTTTTGCGATCACTTGCTGCTGCTGTTCGGCGACGGCGAAGTGCTGGCCGGCCCGGCGGCGCAGGTGCTGGCGCCAGCCCACTTACAGCGGCTCTACGGCCACCCCATCGCGGTGGTGGAAAGCGAGGGGCGGCGCGCCTTCGTCCCGGCCTGAGCGGGCGCCGCTCAGCCCCGGCCCGGGCAGGCAGCCTTGACGCCCCCGGCCGCCAGCGTCTAATGTTCGCCCCGTTCCAGGTTCCCGAGCCCTGCGGCTCGGGTTAAACGGGAAGCCGGTTCAGTCGCGAGACCAATCCGGCGCTGCCCCCGCAACGGTAGACGAGTCAAGAGCTTGCACGACGCCACTGTGCCGAACGGCATGGGAAGGCGCAGGCTCGGGGAATCCTCCCGCTCGTGAGCCCGGAGACCGGCCTGGAGCTGAAGCGCGTATGCGCTTCCGGTCCAGTGCTGCGGAGGGCAGCGACGACGGACGGCCTCCCCTCGGACCCGTCATCCGCCCTTTGCGCACTGCAATCCCTTGATTCAGCGCGGGTGTGCGCAAAGGAACGACAAATGAAGAACGCTCTCGCCGCGGCCCTGCTCGGTGCCGCCTCCGCGGCCGTTTCCGCTCAGGAGACGCTGCCACCTTCCATCGTCACCGCTACCCGTACCGCCGAGACCGTGGACGAAACCCTGGCGGCGGTCACGGTGATCACGCGTGAGGAAATCCAGCGTCTGCAGGCGCGCTCGCTGCAGGAGCTGCTGGCCGCCCGCCCGGGCATCGCCCTGGTCAGCAACGGCGGGCTGGGCAAGCAGACCTCGCTGTTCCTGCGCGGTACCGAATCCGACCACGTCCTGGTACTGGTCGACGGCATCAAGGCGGGCTCGGCCACGGTCGGCGGCGCCGCCTGGCACGATCTGCCGCTGGACCAGATCGAGCGCATCGAGATCGTGCGCGGTCCGCGCTCCAGCCTGTACGGCTCGGAGGCGATCGGCGGCATGGTGCAGATCTTCACCCGCAAGGGCGGCGGCAAGCTCCGCCCCAGCGTCAGCGTCGGCGCCGGCAGCCACGCCACCCGGGAGCTGACGGCCGCGCTATCCGGCGGCGGCGAGCGCGGTTGGTTCAACGTCAACGCCAGCCACATCGAGAGCGACGGCTTCAACTCCTGCCAGGGGCACCCCTTCCCGCCCGGCGGCGGCTGCTTCACCAGCGAACCCGACGACGACGGCTATCGCCGCAGCGCGGCCTCGGTGCGGGCGGGCTACCGCTTCAGCGAGCGACTGGAGCTCGACTTCAACCTGCTGCACGCCCGCGGCCACAACGACTACGACGGCAGCTTCCAGAACGAGAACGACTTCATCGAGCGGGTGGTGGGCGGCCGTCTGATCGCCCGGCCGCTGGCGGCCTGGCGCCTGGAGCTGACCGCCGGCCGCAGCTGGGACGACGCCGAGAACTTCCTCGACGGCGCATTCGCCAGCCGCTTCGAGAGCATTCGCGACACCCTGTCCCTGCAGAACGACCTGGAGCTGGGCCATAACCAGCTGCTGACCGTGGGCGCCGACTACCAGCGGGACGAGGTCGACAGCGACCTGACCTACGACGTGAACGAACGCGACAACCTCGGCCTGTTCGCGCTGTACCAGGGCGAGTTCGGCCGCCACCGACTCGAATTGGCGGGCCGTTTCGACGACAACGAGCAGTTCGGCCAGGAGACCACCGGCAGCCTCGCCTGGGGCTACGACCTCGGCGGCGCGCTGCGCCTCACCGCCTCCTACGGCACCGCCTTCAAGGCGCCGACCATCAACGAGCTCTACTACCCCGGCTACGGCAATCCCGACCTGGAGCCGGAGGAATCGCGGACCGTCGAGTTCGGGCTGCGCGGCAAGCATCGGTACGGCAGCTGGGATGTGCAGCTGTTCCAGACCGACGTCGACAACCTCATCGCCCACGACGCCGCCACCAACCGGCCGGCCAACATCGACGCCGCCCGCATCCGCGGCCTAGAGGCCACCGCCTCGGCCCGGGTCGCCGGCTGGAGCGCGGCGCTCGGCCTGACCCTGCTCGATACCGAGAACCGCAGCGGCATCAACAAGGGCAAGGAACTGCCGCGGCGTCCCCGCCAGTCAGTGCGGCTGGACCTGGACCGCGCCTTCGGCGCGTTCGGCCTCGGCGCCACGGTCGCGGTCGCCGGCAAGCGCTACGACGACGCCGCCAACAGCGTCGAGCTGGGCGGCTACGGGCTGCTCGACCTGCGCGCCAGCTACGCCTTCCACCGCGACTGGCAGCTGGCGGTGAAGCTGGGCAACGTGTTCGACAAGAACTACGAAACCGCCCGCTACTACAACCAGCCGGGCCGCGAGCTGTTCGTGACCCTGCGCTATGAGCCCGCCCGGGAGTGAGGGCGCTCGGCGCATGCGGACCATGACCTCCGCCGTCGAGCGCCTGGCCGCGGCCGTGCTGGCCGCGCTGCTCGCCGCGCTCAGCCCGGCGCGGGCCGAGATCGGTGTCACCGACGACCTCGGCCGCCGCGTCGTGCTGGCGCGCCCGGCGCAGCGCATCGTCAGCCTGGCGCCGCACGCCACCGAGCTGCTGTTCGCCGCCGGCGCCGGCGACAAGGTGGTGGCGGCGGTGGACTACAGCGACTATCCGCCGCCGGCGCGGCGGCTGCCGCGCATCGGCAGTTTCGCCAGCATCGACCTGGAGCGGCTGCTGGCGCTGCGGCCCGATCTGGTGGTGGCGTGGCAGAGCGGCAACGGCGCGGGCACGATCGAGCGACTGGAGCGGCTCGGCCTGACGGTCTACGTCACCGAATCGCACCGACTCGAACAGATCGCCGCCGACATCGAGCGGCTGGGCGAGCTGGCCGGCACCGGGCCGGCCGCCGCCCGCGCCGCCGAGGCGTTCCGCGCCAAGCTGGCGGCGCTGGCCGCGCGCTATAGCGGCCAGCGGCCGGTGCGGGTGTTCTATCAGGTGTGGAACCAGCCGCTGACCACGGTCAACGGCGAGCAGATCATCAGCCAGGTGCTGAGCCTGTGCGGCGGGCGCAACGTGTTCGCCGAGCTGCCGGCGCTGGCGCCGACCGTGGACGTGGAGGCGGTGCTGGCCGCCGACCCGGAAGCCATCATCGCCAGCGGCATGGACCTCAGCCGCCCCGAATGGCTGGACGATTGGCGGCGCTGGCCGCAGCTGCAGGCGGTGCGGCGCGGCAATCTGCTGTTCGTGCCGCCGGACCTGCTCCAGCGCCACTCGCCGCGCATCCTGGATGGCGCGGAATCGGTATGCCGCCAGCTCGAACGGGTCCGCGCCAAGGATGCGCCGTGAAGCCTGCCTAGAAGGTGGCGGCGACCAGCACCGTGGTTTCGACCAGGAAGGCCACGCTCGGCACCGCATCGTCGCCGATGCCGCCCTCGCGCCGCAGCAGCTGCCAGCGCAGCAGGACCAGCGCCGCCATCGCCACCAGCAGCGGCCATGGGGAAACGGCCACGGCGATCAGCACTCCCACCAGCAGCAGTATCCGTCCCAGCTCGCGCCGCGGCATCGCCTGCGCCAACGCCGCCGCCCGACCCGCGCCGACGGCGGGCGTGGTGTAGAACAAGGCGCAGACCGCAGTGAGCGCCAGCACCGGCGCCACTAGCACGCTGAGGACGGCGCCGGCGGCCAGCAGATCGATGTAGGCCGACAGCTGCACCAGCAACAGGACCACTAGCGCCACCACACCGACCTGACCGCGGATGTCCGCGTCCCGGCTCGGCACCGCCCAAACCGCCAAGCCGCGCACCGCGCCCGCCAGATCGCGCGGCGCGGCCAGTAGCAGACGCACGGCCAGCAACAGGCCAGCGGCCGCGGCGTTGCCGTTCGGCAAGGCCAGCATGAGCAGCATCAGGCAAACGCCCGGCAGCAGCCCCACCAGCGGCAGGAACAGCAGGGCGTAGCCGAGCGCGCGCGCGGCCGGCCCTTCTGCCGACCGCAGGCTCAGCCGGGTATGCAGGCTCAGCGCCAGCAGGAAAGCGTCGACGATCATCGCGAGGTCTCGGCGGCTGCGCCGCCGCAACCGGAAAACGACGGAGAAACGGGCATGATGGACGGCGCGCTCGCGTCGGCAACCAGGGACATGAATTGCGGGGGATCGATACTAACCTCCGCGCCAGTCTTTTAACATGCCCTGACCGCGAGATCATCGACACCGGGAGAACGACCAGATGGAATACCGACGTCTAGGACACACCGACATCCGCGTCAGCGCCCTCTGCCTAGGCACCATGACCTGGGGCGAGCAGAACACCGAGGCCGAGGCTCACGAGCAGCTCGACTACGCGCTCTCGCGCGGCATCAACTTCATCGACACCGCCGAGATGTACCCGGTCCCGCCCAAGGCCGAGACCCAGGGCCGCACCGAGGCCTACATCGGCACCTGGCTCAAGAAGCGCGGGCGGCGCGACGACATCATCCTCGCCACCAAGATCGCCGGTCCCGGCAACGGCCTGGACTACCTGCGCGAGGGCAAGACCCGCTTCACCGAGGCCGAGCTGCGCCAGGCGCTGGAAGGCTCGCTCAGGCGCCTGCAGACCGATTACGTCGATCTCTACCAGCTGCACTGGCCGAACCGCCCCACCAATTTCTTCGGCAAGCTGGGCTACGACGCTAGCCGGCCGCCCAAGCCCGACAACATCGAGGAAGTCCTCACCGCGCTCGGCAAGCTGGTGCAGGAGGGCAAGATCCGCTACATCGGTCTGTCCAACGAGACGCCCTGGGGCGTGATGCGCTTCCTCCACCTGGCCGAGAAGCTCGGACTGCCGCGGGTGGTGAGCATCCAGAACCCCTACAACCTGCTCAACCGCACCTTCGAGATCGGCCTGGCGGAGATCAGCCACCGCGAGAACGTCGGGCTGCTGGCCTACTCGCCGCTGGCGTTCGGCAAGCTCTCGGGCAAGTACCTCAACGGCCCCTGCCCGAACGGCCGGATCACCCTGTTCAGCCGCTTCACCCGCTACCAGACGCCGGAGGGCGAGCTGGCCACCGCCGAGTACGTGCAGCTGGCGCGCGAGCACGGGCTGGATCCGGCGCAGATGGCGCTGGCGTTCGTGACTTCGCGGCCGTTCGTCACCGCCAACATCATCGGCGCCACCACCATGGAGCAGCTGCGCAGCAACATCGACAGCCTCGAGGTGACGCTGTCGGAGGAGGTGCTGGCCGGCATCGCCGCCATTCACCAGCGCCATCCCAACCCCTGCCCCTGAGGCCGCCCCCTTGTCGACCCCTGCCGGACGACCCATAGCAGTACGAAGGCGCCGTGCGCGGCCACGACCGGGTTGCCGCGCGCGGCGATGGCAGCGTCCCGGCAGGAGGTTGACCATGGCAACGCGGCACCCGGTGGTCGGGGACTGGTACCAGACCGCGGACGGCGAGCTGTTCGAGGTCGTGGCCTACGACGTGGACGAGCAATCCATCGAGATCCAGTACGCCGACGGCACCATCGAGGAATTGGATCTGGACGGTTGGCTGGAGTTGCCGCTGCTGCCGGCGGAACCGCCGACCGATTGGTCCCGGGCCATGGATCTGGCCCCCGAGGATCTCGACCTGGAGCCCGACCACCCGCTGATGCAGAATGGCCACAACGTCCTCGACGACCATGACGCGCTCAGATGACCCCGCCCGCATCGGCACCGCGCTTTCGGCCCCCGCATAGCTGGGACGTCAGTCCCGAGCAGGCGGTCGCCATCCAGCGCACGCTGCGCGGGCAACTGCGGATCGAGCCGCTGCGCGGTCCGATCGAGTGGCTAGCGGCGGTGGATACCGGCTTCATCGACAACGGCGCCACCGCGCGCGCGGCGGTCGCGCTATTCCGCCTACCGGAGCTGACGCCGGTCGAGTACCGCCTGGCCTTTCAGCCGGTGCGCTTCCCCTACGTGCCGGGCTTGCTGTCGTTCCGCGAATTGCCGGTCGTACTGGAGGCGCTGGAAGGGCTGTCGCGCCTGCCGGACCTGCTGCTGTGCGACGGCATGGGCATCGCCCACCCGCGTCGGCTGGGCATCGCCGCGCATCTGGGGCTGGTGACGGACCTGCCGTCGATCGGTGTGGGCAAGTCGCGGCTCACCGGCAGCTACCAAGAGCCGGGACCGGCCAAGGGCGACTGGTCGCCGCTGCTGGACGGCGACGAGCGCATCGGCAGCGTGCTGCGCACCCGCCCGGGGGTCAAACCGCTGTTCGTCTCGCCCGGCCACAGGACCGACCACGACGACGCCATCGCCTGGGTGTTGCGTACCACCACCCGCTACCGCCTGCCCGAGCCGATCCGCTTCGCCGACCGGCTCGCCTCGGACCGCGACGCGAAAAAGCGCCCCGCCGTCCAGCGATCCCGCCCCGCCTAACCCTCTCCCTACCGCTCGGCGATCGCGCTGCGCCCGATTGACCGGCGGCGGTGTCATTTTCCATCCATAACCGTCTTACGGCACCAAAAACGCACCCACAAAACCATCGAAAAAGCAATACCCCATATGAGAGATAAACCCTGACAAAACCACTTATTCGCGCCACATGGCGCAACGACCTCCCAAAGAAATCACGCGCAACAGCCAACTATTTGATAACAAAAGACTTTAACGAAAATTGCCAGTAGCACCGATATTGTCTGGCGCCAGCAGATATGGCTACTATTCTCGAAAGTGAATATGCTTAACTTTCAAAAAAATTAAACCGCACAAAAAACAGAGAAATAAATGAACAAACCGCCAACGGCTCCAAGCGAACCGGTGACGCCGCCGACGCAGCGGGCCCGGGCGGCGTGACACGTCCACCGTGCGCACCTGCGGCACGGATTCCAGCACCGGCGCTTTGACCTAAGGGGAGATCGACATGGCTATACGATGGAACGCCGCGCTTTTGGCAGCGGCACTGACATTGTCCGCCACCGGCTGTGGAGGCGGTGGCGGCTCGGGCGGCGACACCGCGCCGCAGCCCGCCCCGGAGGAGCCGGGCACCGATCCGACTCCCACGCCCGACCCGGGTACCGATCCGACCCCCGACCCGGGCACGGAACCGGCGCCGCTACGCCTCGGCAACATCGTCTTCTCCCGCGACGCCAGCACGGTGGCAGCCCTGGTCGCCGCCGCCGACGCCGCCGATCCCACGCTGGTCTTGATGCGCCAAGCCGGTCTTGCGCAGCGACTGACCGCGATCCTTGCGGACGGACGCCCGCTGTCGACCGAGCTGGACGCCGAAGGACGGCTGACCGACCTCGAGCTGGCGGGCTACCGCTTCAGCCTCGATTACGCGGAGTCCACCGCGACTCTGACCTACCAGCTGCCCGACGCGGCCCCGCAGAGCATGCCGTTCGATGCCGGTCTCTGCTCCGCCACGCCAGCCGCCGGCACGACCGTCGCCGCCGGGCTCGGCGCACTGCTGGACTGGTATGCTGAAGCCCGCTACGCCTGCCTGATCGACCAGCTCGACAGCGCCGTCGGCCAAAGCCTCGCCGGCCCGCTGCAACAGCTCGGCCAATACGCCGAGCGGCTGCGCCAGGCCCGGTTCGAACTCGACTACACCGTGAAGAACCGCGTGGTGTGCGCCAACCTCATGACGCAATGCGCGGTCCAGCTCGGCCCGCATGCGCGGGAGCTGATCGATGGCCTGCGCGCGATCGATCCGCAAGGCAAGACGGAAGCGGGATTCACCGTGAGCGAGTTGGGCGTGCGCCTGATCCGCAGCGAGTGGGATCCGCTGATCCTCGACGGCACCGTCGACCCGGCGCTAGGCCGCGGCGAGCTGCCCTGCGAGCGGTCGATCTTCGCCGAGGCCGATGCGCGGTGCCCCGCGCAATACGTACCGCCCTCCCTCAGCTCGCTCTATCCCTACGGCGATTCGTTCGTGGTGGACGGCATCACCTACCACACCGGCCCGGTGCTGCTCGAGCAGATCACCGGCTTTGCCTGGCCGATCGCCGGCGGGATGGGCATCAACGACGGCGAGGCGGGGGGCGCCCGGGTCTGGTACGGCACCAACTCCTGCATGACCTTCCGCATCGACGGCAGCGGCGTGCAAGACATGAAGGGCGGCACCACCACCACCATCGACTCCTTCCCGTGGCTGGACCTGCGTTTCGAACCGGGCACCTGGAGCGCGGCCTTCCCCACCATGCGCGGCTTCGCCCGCCCCATTCGCGGCATCCTCGACCCGAGCTACGACCGCCGCAGCGAGCTGCGCAGCTTCCGCTGGGGCGTGCGTCTCAACGCCGACGGCAGCGTATACCGAGACGTCAGGGGCCATTACGAGTTCTACCTGAAGTTCGAGGACGGCTCGGCGCTGCGCGCCGCCTGGGATCCGGCCGCCAACGGCCCGGCCTCCGACTACAGCAACGCACTGCGCGGGTTCACCAACGCGGTACCCACCAGCCACTTCTGCTATTTCCGCGAAGCGACCTCGGTGCAGCTCGAGCCGTACTGCCCGGAAACCCCGACCACCAATCCCGTCAACGGCCGCCGCAAGCTCTGCTACTTCAAAGGCCAGCTCAACGGCGAGTACCAGCTTTGGGACCAGTACGATCGCACCCTGGAAGAGGGCCGGTTCGAGAACAATCGGCCGGTAGGCGGCTGGTTCTTCTCGCGCGACGACGGCACGCCGTACGCCAACGGCAGCTTCGCCGAGAACGGCCTGCAAACCGGCGAATGGACCTATTACGACGCCAACGGCAGCAGGAGCGAGACCGTGCCGTTCACGGGCGGCACCTGGCTGTACGAGCCGTGGAACGCCTACCTGCGCACCGTGACCGGCCGATACACCAAGTACGAGAACGGCCTGCCGAGCCAGGAGGGCTCGCTCTGGGAAGGCCATGAAAACGGCTGGTGGTACAGCTACCGGGGCGGCGTGCGCGCCGAGGGGCGCGAATACGACGCCAACACGCAGATCGCGACAGGCGCCAGCACCTGCTACAACAACGACTGCCTCAAGCACACGCGCAGCTGGCTGAAGACCTTCCAGACCTACATCTGGAGCGCCTGCGGCGTGTCGACGCCCTGGGTGCGGGAGGTCCGCTACAACTACGACGGCTCGCCGGCGGCCACCACCTGCTACCAGCTCAACGGCACGCCCCAAGAGCCCGAGATCGGCGCGGAGCTGCCGTACTGTCCGCGCCCCTGCGCCTGACAGGCAGCGGCGGACGCGCGCGCGTCCGCCGCTCTAAGAAATCGGCAAGGAGAAATCCGCTCGACTGATCGGAGGCGCCGCCGCAGACGCCGCGGCGGCGCCTTCACCCCGTTTAGAGCAGCGCCACCACGATCGCGGCGACGGCGCCGGCCGCCAGGCCGGCGAGCAGTCCCGGCAGCCACGGCGCTTTGACTTGAGGCGGCTCGAACGGCGAGGGCTGGTTCAGCTCGGCCAGCTGCTTGCGCAGATGCGCCTCCAGATCCTGGAACGCGGCGGCCTGGGCCAGGTTTGCCCGCTCGGCGACCTCGCGCGCCGCCTCTCGCGCGGCCTGGGTGGCGGCCGACAGCACCGCCTGCTGAATGCCCGGCAGCGCGTGCTCGAACACGATGCCCTTGACCTGGGTCTTGAACTCGGCGCTGCGGACCAGCGTATCGAGCATCTCGCGCAGCTTGGCGCGCTCGGCCTCGAGCGACTCCTGCGCCGCCTCGACGCCCGCCTGTCGGGCCACCCGCAGGGCGATCGGCTCGGCGGTCCGCTCGGCGACCGCGGCCGCCGCCTGCTGGGCGGCGTCCTGCGCCACTTGCGCGGCGACCTCGCGCGCCACCTGCTCGGCGATCTCGCGCGCGGTGCGACCGATGCTCTCCGGATCCATGGACTCGACCATGGGCAGCGCCGACTGGGTGGCCACCAGCTCGGCGGTGGCGCGCGCGGTCTCCTCGGCGGTGACGCGGGCCGCGGCTTCGGCACTGTCGGCCGCCGCTTCGCGCGCCTGCTCCATGGTGTTGCGCAGCGCCTCCTCCAGCAGCTGCCGGAACTCGGCCAGCCGCTCGCGCACGACGCGCTCGGCGGCGTCCTGCGCCGCCCCCACGGCGCTGTCGCGGGCCGCCGTGCGCAGCTGCTCCCAATCGATCTCCGCCGTCTTGGCCGCGGTCGGCCGCTCGGCCGATACCGGCTCGGCGACGGCGGCCGGCGCCGGTTGCGGCGCGCTTTCGCTCTCGGCGGCGGGCGTGACCTCCACCACGACCGGCTGCTCCGATTGCAGACGCCGCAACACCTGATCGAGCTGATCGTCGGTGCTCGGTTTGCTCAGAAAGTCGGCGATGCCCAGCGCCTTGGCGGTGGCGCGGTCCTCGGGGGTGTCCTGGGAGGTGTACATGACCACCGGCGGCTTGGCGCAATCGGGATCGGCGAAGATGCGGCGCACCGCTTCGAAGCCGTCCATGTCCGGCATCATGAAATCCATGAAGACCACGTCGGGCGTGGCGGTCTTCAGATACTCGAGGCTTTCGCCGCCGGTGCCGGCCATATCGACCTCGATGCCACGGCTCTTCAGCTGCTTGGCCAGCGCGATGCGCGCCAGCCGCGAGTCGTCCACGACCAACGCTCTGTTGATCTTGTGCACCATATGGAACCCCGAGCAGGACCTGTTTTCGTAGTTATTCGCATCCGGCGATGCAATTGGGTCGGTCCAAGCCTATCACAGTAAACGCGGAGCTCCCCAAGGGGCAGTTCACACCTTCCGAATCTACCGACAAGATGCCGAACCGGCCGGCGAACGGGGAGGAGCGGTAAGCGCCCGGGTCGCGGCTTTCGGCGCGTTCGCCCGCCGATGACCCGGCGTCGGCGACAAAAAACCCGGCAAGCGCCGGGTCAAAAGCCATAGCCAAGCTAAAATCGGTATTACGCTCAGGTTTCCGCCGCGATCCTCTCGCGCAGCGCGCGGCGCGTCTCCGCCAGCCACTCGCGCGCCACCTCGCTGCCGCCCACGGCGGCGCGGTAGAACCAATACACCGCCAGGCGACTGTCCTGGGGTACGCCGCGCCCCTCGGCGTACATTACCCCCAAATTGTGCTGAGCGGCGCAGTGCCCCTGCTCCGCCGCCAACCGGAACCAGCCGGCGGCCATCTTCTCGTCCAGCGGCACGCCTTGGCCGGTCGCGTACAGAAAGCCCAGCGCGTGCTGAGCCTCCGCCAGGCCGCGAAGCGCGGCCCGACGGTATAAACGGGCCGCGACCGACGGATCGGCCGGCCGACTCTCCCCCCACTCCCAACGCTGAGCGTTGCAGTAATCCGCCCAGGCCTTTGCCATGTCGAATGTCATGATGGCCTTTGTCCCCAACAGGCATCTCGGTTGTGGCCGTCAATGCAGGATGCGGGCCAACGTCCGCCAGCCGGCGAATTACCGCTCTGTCGCCGTTTGGAGACAGAATACGACCGTGCGCGGGTGACACTTTACGTCACAAAGTGACGGAATGGTGGCGACGAGCGCCGCCGTTTCTCGGCTCAGCCTTCGGCCAAAACCACCGCGCCGTTCTCGACGGCGACGGCGACCGGCGTCAGGCGCTTGCCCACGCATGGGCCGGCGACGCACAGGCCGTCCTCCACCCGGAACAAGGCATCGTGGGTGGCGCATTGGATGTACTCACGCTCCGGATCCATGAAGCGGTCGGGCAGCCAATCGAGATTGGTGCCGCGATGCGGACAGACATTGCGGTACCCGTAGACACGGCCGTCGCGGCGTACCACGAAGATGCTCAGCTCGCGCTCGCCGAGCGGCACATTGAAGCCCTTGCAGCCGTTCTCCTCGAGTTCGTCGAACCGGCACAGAATCCGCATCACTCCCCCTTCGATATCCGTCGCGACCGCCCAGGCGGCGGTCATGGCGCGTCGACGCGGCCTCCGCGGCGGGGCGGCACGCGCGCCGCGCGCCCGAGAGAATATGCCAAACACTGCGCCGATCCGCAGGCCGCGGCTTGCCCCATCGACCGAGACCGGCGACCATGGCGAAGGCCGTCACCTCGAATAGCAAGAAGCCGCCATGACCCAAGCCCGCCGCTCCGCCCTCCTGGCCACGATCTTCAGCGGCCGCATGCTGGTCGCCTTCCTCATGGGCTTCGTCGCCGGCCTGCCGCTCATCCTCACCGGCTCGCTGCTCAAGGTATGGCTGCAGGACGAAGGGGTGGATCTGGGCACCATCGGGCTGTTCGCCCTGGTCGGCCTGCCGTACACGCTGAAATTCCTGTGGGCGCCGCTGCTCGACCGCTACGTGCCGTCGCGCCTGGGCCGGCGGCGCGGCTGGCTGCTGCTGTTCCAGCTGGCGCTGATCGCCAGCATCGTCGGCCTGGGGCTGTGCGATCCGCGCCAGGATCTGCATCTGCTGGCGCTGCTGGCGCTGCTGGTGAGCTTTTTCTCGGCCTCGCAGGACATCGTCATCGACGCCTACCGGCGCGAGTCGCTGAGCGACGAGGAGCAGGGCCTGGGCGCGTCGCTGTACGTCAACGGTTACCGCTTCGGCCTGCTGCTGGCCTCCGGCGGCGGCCTGATCCTGGCCGACCACATCCCCTTCGCCGCGGTCTACGCGCTGCTGGCCGGCTGCATGCTGGTCGGCGTGCTCACCACCCTGCTGGCGCGCGAACCCGAGGTGGCGGAAGGTGCGCCGCGCACGCTGCTGGACGCGGTGATCAAGCCGTTCGTGGACTACTTCTCGCGCGCGGACGCGATCTGGATCCTGCTGTTCATTCTGCTTTACAAGCTGGGCGACACCATGGCGGGCGAGATGACCGCCAATTTCTACCGCGACATCGGCTTCTCCAAGACGGAGATCGGCTCGGTGGTGAAGCTGTTCGGCTTCTGGGCCACGGTGGTCGGCGGCCTGGCCGGCGGCGTGCTGATCCTGAAGCTGGGCCTCTTCAACTCGCTGGTGAGCTTCGGCGTGCTGCAGGCGGTGTCGACCCTCGGCTTCGTCTGGCTGGCCCATGTCGGGCACGATCTGGTGACCCTGGGCGGCGTGGTGGCGTTCGAGAACTTCACTTCCGGCATGGGCACGGCCGCCTACATCGCCTTCATGGCCAGCCTCACCAACAAGCGCTTCACTGCCACCCAGTACGCGCTGCTCTCCAGCCTCATGGGGGTGCCACGCACGGTGCTGTCGGCGCCGACCGGTTATATCGCCGCCGCCCTCGGCTGGTCGTGGTTCTTCCTGCTGTGCGCCCTGATCGCCATCCCTGGCTTGCTGCTGCTGGCGCGCTTCCGCGACTGGCTGCGGCCGGCGCCGGCCGACACCGAGCCGGTCCCCGCCGCCGGCTGAGCGTGCTTAGAGCGAAACTATCGACGGCATCGGCGCAAGCGATTTCCCCTGCCGTGACGTTGGCCGTAGACTTGCCGTTTACCGCCATGCCGCCGGCCAGCCCTCATGCGTCCATCGCGCCGCCGGCGCGGCGCCTTCGCCGCGACCGACCGCGGCGTTCGACCTTACTCAGCAACGCCAATCACGGCGGTGGCAACGACCACCGCGCGTCGGAGACGCCTCAATGAGCGAAGTAAGACACAGTCGGCTGATCATCCTGGGCTCCGGCCCCGCCGGTTATACCGCCGCGGTGTACGCCGCCCGTGCCAACCTCAAGCCCATGCTCATCACCGGCCTGCAGGTGGGCGGCCAACTCACCACCACCACCGAAGTCGACAACTGGCCGGGCGACCCGCACGGCCTGACCGGCCCGGCGCTGATGGAGCGCATGCGCGAGCATGCCGAGCGCTTCGACACGCAGATCGTGTTCGATCACATCAACAGCGTCGACCTGTCGCAGCGGCCGTTCCGGCTGGTGGGCGATTCCGGTGAGTACACCTGCGACGCGCTGATCATCGCCACCGGCGCCAGCGCCCGCTACCTGGGGCTGGACTCGGAGGAAGCGTTCAAGGGCCGCGGCGTTTCCGCCTGCGCCACCTGCGACGGCTTCTTCTACCGCAATCAGGACGTGGCCGTGGTGGGCGGCGGCAACACCGCCGTGGAAGAGGCGCTGTACCTGTCAAACATCGCCCGCCACGTCACCATCGTGCACCGCCGCGACCGCTTCCGCGCCGAGAAGATCATGCAGCAGAAGGTGTTGGAGAAGCAGCAGGCCGGCAAGATCGGCATCGAGTGGAACAGCGTGGTCGAGGAAGTGGTGGGCGACGACAGCGGCGTCACGGGCCTCGCGATCCGCAACCTGCAGACCGGCGAGCGCAAGACCCTGCCGGTGACCGGGGTGTTCATCGCCATCGGTCACACGCCCAACACCCAACTGTTCGAGGGCCAGCTGGAAATGGAGAACGGCTATATCAAGGTGCGCGGCGGGCTCCACGGCAACGCCACCGCCACTAACGTCCCCGGTGTGTTCGCCGCCGGCGACGTGGCCGACCACACTTATCGCCAGGCCATCACCTCGGCCGGCACCGGCTGCATGGCGGCGCTCGACGCCGAGCGCTACCTGGAGCAGATCGGCAAGGCCGGCTAGCGGTCCGCGCCCCTCGACGGAAAAAGCCCGGCGGTGGTCACCGCCGGGCTTTTTTGTCGTGGTCGCGCCGTCGACGGTTACTTGCCGACGGTCTTGCTGACCTCGTTGGAGTTGGCGCTCTCCACGCCGTTGACGTCGAACGCCGTCACCACGAAGTAGTAGGTACGCCCGGCGGTAAGGCCGTTGACGGTGTACGAGGTGGTGTAGGCGTTGGGCAGCGTGATCACGGTGCCGTACTGGCCGGGAGCGGTGCCGTACTTCAGGCGGTAGCCGCCCAGCTCGTACATCTGCAGCGCGCCGCCGTCAGTGCGGGTCACCGGCACGCTCCAATCGAGGCGCACCGAGGTCGTCACCGGCGTGGTGGTGCCGCCGCCCGACGAACCGCCGGAGCCGCCCGTGCCACCGCCGGAGTCGCCACCGGAACCGCTACCGGAACCGCCGCTCCCGCCGGAGCCGGCGCTGGCATAGAGGCGGGCGCCGGGGATGGTCTGCCGGCTCACGCCGCTGGTCTGCCACTCCAGCTTGACAGTGGCGGCGCCGGTGCCGTCGTAGTACTCCAGCTTGATGTCGTACTTGCGACCGGCGGCCAGGCTGATGGTGCCGCTGCGGGTGGCGGCCGACTGGTTGGTCCAGTTGTCGATCAGCAGCCGACCATCCACCCACAGCCGCACGCCATCGTCGGCGGTGGTGTAGAAGGTGTAGCTCTGACTGCCGGACGCGTGCACCGGCTCGATCTGGCCGGTCCAGCGTACGCTGAAGCGGTCGCTGTTCACGCCCGTGGCGGGCGAGCCGTAGGCCCAGTTGAAGTCGATCGCGGGGTCGGTGCGGGTCAGCACCGGCGTCTCGAAGTTGCTGCCGTTGTAGTAGGTCGCGGTCAGGCCGCCGGGGCTCGGCGTAGCGCCGCCGTTGCCGCCGCCGTCCCAGGTGCGCAGCGCGCTGCCGGGGATCACCTGGCGAGCGATGCCGCTGCTCTGCCAAGCCACCGCCAGGTGGTCGGCGCCGCTGCCGTCCTTGTGCAGCACTTCGATGTAGTAGCGCTTGCCGGCTTGCAGCGTGATCGGCGCCGAGGCCTGGCTGGCCTGCGCGTCCCACTTCAGCGGCGCCACGTAGCTGCTCACCGAGGCGATGCGCCGCTTGTTGGCCGGCTGATCGTCGGTGCTCAGCCACAGCTCGCTGGCGTCGTCGCTGGCGATCCAGAACGTGTAGTTGCCGCTGGTCGGCGGCACCAGATAGCCACGCAGCCGCTGGCCGTAGTTGTCGCCGGCGTTGCTCGGCGCCTGCAACGTCGACAGCACGCTGGTGCTGTTCGGCGCCTTGGCGAAATTGGCATGGCCGGTGAGACTGCTCACCGTCTTGCCGCTAATGCCGGTCCACACTTCACGGGTAAGCCCCTGAGCGGCCGACGCTTGCGCGGTCCAGCCAACCATGACCAGTGCACTGACCGTGCACATTGCCCTAAGAGTGGGCCGAGAGATAGCACCAGAGCGTTCCCTGCCCGCACGCGTAGTGGTTCTGCCTGAGCGCATGTCGGAACTCCGGAATATTATTAAGTTGAAGCGCGGATGGAGTGGTTTCGCTTTACCGCAGCGGCACTCTGCCAGTCGCGGCGGCCGCGATATGTGCGTCAACTCACCGACAGGCGGTCTGTCGCGTCATGACGACAGACTTTTTGCGGGGTTCATCAGCGGCGCGTCAGGTCCTACACTCGCCGACTCCGACCCGTGGTACAGGGGGAACCACGCATGAAGGCAGCGGATTGGATGATGGCTGCGCTGGGGCTGATCGTCGGCGGCGCGCTGCTAGAACTGCCCGGCGCGTTGATGGGCGCCTGCCTGGGCTACCTGCTCAGCACCACCGCCCGCCTCAAGCGTGAGGTGGCGGAGCTACGGCAGCGGTTGGCGCCGATCGTCGAACCGGCCGCCGCCCCCGTTGCCGAGCACCCCGCCGAGCCGATCGCCGAATCCGCCCCCGAACTGGCTATGGCGCCGCCCTCTCCTGCGGACGTCGCGGACGCCGATGCCGTGCCACCGGCAACGGCGCCGCCGAGTCCGCAGCCGGCACCGCCGCTATGGCTGGCGCGGATGCTGGGCTGGCTGCGTGGCGGCAATCTGCCGGTTCGGCTGGGCGTGGTCATCCTGTTCTTCGGCGTCGCCTTCCTGCTGCGCTTCGCCGCCGAGCACGCGCTGCTGCCCATCGAGCTGCGCCTGGCGGCGGTCGCCGCCGGCGGCGTGGCGCTGCTCGGGCTAGGCTGGCGACTGCGCGCGCGCAGCGCCGCCTACGGCCTGGCGCTACAGGGCGGCGGTGTAGGCGTGCTGTACTTGACCGTGTTCGCGGCACTGCGGCTCTACCAGCTGCTGCCGGCGGAGCTGGCCTTCGCGCTGCTGGTGGCGCTGACCGCCGCCTCGAGCGCTTTGGCGGTGCTGCAGAACAGCCCGACGCTGGCGCTGATGAGCGCCGCCGGCGGTTTCCTGGCGCCGGTGCTGGCCTCCACCGGCAGCGGTAGCCACGTGCTGCTGTTCGGCTACTACGCCGTCCTCAACGCCGCCATTCTCGGCATCGCCTACTTCAAGGCTTGGCGAGCGCTCAACCTGCTCGGCTTCGGCTTCACCTTCGTGATCGGCGGCGCCTGGGGCGCGCGCTATTACCAGCCGGAGCATTTCGCCAGCACCGAGCCGTTCCTGCTGCTGTTCTTCGCCATGTACCTTGCCGTGGCGGTGCTGTTCGCGCTGCGCCAGCCGCCGCGGCTCAAGGGCTATATCGACGCCGCCCTGGTATTCGGCGTGCCCATCGCCGTCTTCGGCCTGCAGGCGGCGCTGGTGCGGGACATCGACTTCGGCCTGGCTTGGAGCGCGATCGGCTTCGCCGCGGTCTATCTCGTCCTGGCGCGCTGGCTGTGGCGGCGCGGCGGCGAGCTGCGGCCGCTGACCGAGGCTTTCCTGGCACTCGGCGTGGTGTTCGCCAGCCTGGCCGTGCCGCTGGCGCTGGAGGGCCGCTGGACCGCGGTGGCCTGGGCACTGGAGGGCGCGGCGCTGGTATGGGTGGGCGTGCGCCAGCAGCGGCTGCCGGCGCGCCTGTTCGGCCTGGCGCTGCAGCTCGGCTCGGGCTTGGCGGCGGCATGGTCGCTGCTGTTCGGTAGCGCTCCCGGGCTACCGGTGGTCAACGCCGGCTTCCTCGCCGCCATGAGCATCGCCCTCGGCGCCCTGTTCTCGGCGTGGTACCTGCAGCGGCACCACGCCGCGCTGCGCGCCTGGGAGCGCGGCCTGCACTGGCTGCCGTTCGCCTGGGGTCTGGCCTGGTGGTACGGCGGCCTCTGGCGCGAAGCGGCGCAGCGGCTGCACGACGATTGGCTAGCGCAGACGCTGGTGCTGCTGATCGCCGCCAGCGCGGCGCTGGCGGCCTGGCTCGACCGGCCGCTGCGCTGGCCGGCGCTGCGGCTGCCGGCCCTGGCGGCGCTGCCGCTGCTGGGTGCGGCGCTGCTGTTGGAATTCGCGGTGGGCTTCGAGCACCCGTTCCAGGCCCTCGGCTGGCTGGCCTGGCCCGCCGCGTTCGGCGCCGGCCTGTGGGTGCTGTGGCGGCTGGAGGCTGAGCTGCCGACGGCGCTGGCGCGCCTCTGGCACGCCGGCGAGCTGTGGCGGCTGACTTTCCTGCTGAGCTGGCTGTGCGCGGTCACCCTCGACCGGCTGGTCCAGGGAGCCGGCACCTGGGCGTGGATCGGCTGGGCACTGGTACCAGCCCTCGCGCTCCTGCTGTTGGGCCGGCCGGGGCCGTGGCGACACTGGCCTTTGACCCGCTGGCGCGAGGCCTATCTGACCTGGGGCGCGGGACCGCTGGCGGCGGCGCTGCTGCTGTGGAGCGCCGGCGCCAACCTGGGCAGCCGCGGCGATCCCTGGCCGCTGCCTTACCTGCCGCTGCTCAACCCGCTCGACCTGGCGCAGCTGTTCGCGCTGCTCGCCGGCCTGCGCTGGTGGCGCCAGGCCGCCCCGCTGCTGCCGTCGCTCGGCGCCCTGCCCGCCGGCCTGCTCGGCGCCGCCGCTTTCTTGTGGATCACCGCGGTGCTGGCGCGCAGCGTCCATCACTGGGGCGACGTGCCGTTCACCGCCCACGCCCTGTTCGACTCGGTGCTGTTCCAGGCGTCGCTGTCGCTGCTGTGGGGCGCGCTGGCGGTGCTGGCCATGGCGCTCGCCAACCGCTTCGGACGGCGGCCGCTCTGGTTCGCCGGCGCGGCGCTGATGACGGTGGTGGTGATCAAGCTGTTCCTGGTCGACCTCGACAACAGCGGCACGCTGGCCCGCATCGTCTCCTTCCTGGGCGTCGGCGCGCTGCTGCTGGTGATCGGCTACTTCGCCCCGCTGCCGCCGGGACTGTCCAAGGACGACGAACGATGAGACGACTCCTCTTTCTATTGTCCGGCGCGCTGCTGGCCGGCACGGCCGGCGCCGCCGACCTGAGCCCCGCCGACTTCGCCTACGGCCTGCCGCTGGAGCCGGCCCGCGAAGCCCCGCTGTACCGGCTGGAGCTGCCGGAGCCGGTGTACCTGGGCGCAGCCCATCCCGAGCTGCGCGACCTGCGGGTATTCAACGCCGCCGGCGAGGCGGTGCCGTTCGCGCTGCGGGCGGCGCCCGCCGCGGTGGTGAGCGAGATCGAGCCGGTGGCGGTGTTCCCCATTCCCGGCCCGGTCGATGCCGACGAGCCCTCGGTGCGGGTGCGCACCGACGACCGCGGTGCGGTGATCGACGTCACGCCCGGGCAGCCGCTGCACACCGCCCGACCGATCGGCGGCTATCTGCTCGACTTGAGCCAGCTGCGCTGGCCGGTGCACCGGCTGCAGCTGACCTGGGCGGAACCCGAACAAGGCGCGGTCGGTCAGGTGAAGCTGGCGGTCAGCGACGATCTGCACGGCTGGCGAACGGTGGGCACAGCGACCCTGGCCGAGCTGCGCATGGACGGCCATCGCCTGCGGCGCGACACCATCGACCTGCCGGGCGTGAACGGGCGCTACCTGCGCCTGGAATGGCCGGCCGAGCTGCGCGCCCTGCACCTGCAGAGCGCCCAAGCCGAGCTGCGTGATCGAGCGCCGCCGCCGTTGCGCTGGCGCACGGTGGACGGGCGGGCCGACGCCGAGGGCGGCTTGCTGTTCGACAGCGGCGGGCACCTGCCGGTGACGCAGGTGCAGCTGCTGTTCGCCGACGCCAACCGGCTGCTGGAAGCGCGGCTGGACAGCGGCCCGAGCGCGGACGGCCCGTGGCGGACGCGGGCCGGCGGCGTGTTCTACCGGCTGCGCAACGACGGCGAGGAACTCGTCAACCCGCCGCTGACCACGGCCGCCGCCAGCGACCGCTACTGGCGGCTGCGGCCGACCCGGCCGGCCGCGCCGCCGGATGGGCTGCGGCTGCGGCTGGGCTGGCAGCCGCGGGAGCTGGTGTTCCTGGCCCAGGGCACGGGACCGTTCCTGCTGGCCTACGGCAGCGCCCGGGCGGCAACCGCCGAAGCCGCGCCGGGGCTGCCTCGAAACCTGGGAGACGACCCCCACCTGGTAGCGGAAGTCAGGATCGGCGAGCAGCGCACCCTCGCCGGCCCAAGCGCGGCGCTGCCGCCACCGCCGCCGCTGCCCTGGCGCCGCTGGGCGCTATGGGCGACACTGATCGCCGCCGCCGCGGCGCTCTGCGTCATGGCCTGGCGCTTGGCTAGGGACATGCGCGACGAATCCGACCGGTGAGCGGCGGCGCCATCCGTATCCGACATCGAGCAGCGACCATCATGACCAGCCTCACCGCCGACCAGACCCGCCCCGATCCATCCCGCCTCGCCCTCTATCAGTTCGACGCCTGCCCGTATTGCGCGCGGGTGCGCAACGCCATCACCCGGCTCGGGCTGGACATCGAGATCCGCGACACGCTCAGCAACCCCGCCTACCGGCAGGAACTGATCCGCGAAGGCGGTATGTCGCAGGTGCCCTGCCTGCGTATCGAGCACCCCGACGGCCGCGTGCAGTGGCTGTACGAGTCGGCCGACATCATCGACTTCCTCACCCGCCACTACGGCGGAAGTCAGAGCGGGTAGTCGTACTCCAGCGTCAGGGGAGCGTGATCGGAGAAGCGCTCCTCTTTGTAGATCGCCGCGCTGCGTACCTTGTCGCGCAGCCCCGGGGTGATCACGTGGTAGTCGATGCGCCACCCCACGTTCTTGGCCCAGGCCTGGCCGCGGTTGGACCACCAGGTATACTGCTCCGGCTCCTGGTTGACGACGCGGAAGGCATCGACGAAGCCCAGCTCGCCGAACACCAGGTCCAGCCAGGCCCGCTCCTCGGGCAGGAAGCCCGAGTTCTTCTGGTTGCTGCGCCAGTTCTTCAGGTCGATCGGCTTGTGGGCGATGTTCCAGTCGCCGCAGATCACGTACTCGCGGCCGCTCTCCCGCAGCGCGCGCAGGTAGGGCGTGAAGCGTTCCATGAAGTCGAACTTCAGCGCCTGGCGCTGCTCGCTGGAAGAACCGGAGTGGACGTACAGCGACACGATCGACAGGTTGCCGTAACGCGCCTCGATGTAGCGGCCCTCGGCGTCGACATCCTCCCAGCCGGCGCCGAGGCCGCGGATCACCTCTTCCGGCTCGCGCCGCGCGTAGATGGCCACGCCGCTGTAGCCGGGCTTCTGGGCGCAGAAGAAATAGCCGCGGTAGCCCTCGGGATGAAACAGCGCCTCGGCCAGCTGCCCGTCCTGGGCCTTGAGCTCCTGCACACACACCACGTCCGGCGCCTCGCGCGCCATCCAGTCGAAAAAGCCCTTGCGGGCGGCGGAGCGGATACCGTTGACGTTGATGGACGTGATCTTCATGAGCTTGGTCTTGTTCGTCGAAATCGAAAGCGGGCCGCCAGTATAGGCAGCCGGAAAACAAAAAGGCGCCGCGATGCGGCGCCTTTTTCAAAGTTGCGAAGCAGAAACGCTCAGATGCGCTCGAACAGCGCGGCGATGCCCTGGCCGCCGCCGATGCACATGCTGGCCACCGCGTAGCGGCCGCCGGTGCGCTGCAGCTCGTAGACGCATTTGACGGTGAGGATCGCGCCGGTGGCGCCGATCGGGTGACCGAGCGAAATGCCGGAGCCGTTCGGGTTGACCTTGGCCGGATCGAGGTCGAGGTCGCGCACGCAGGCCAGCGCCTGGGCGGCGAAGGCCTCGTTCAGCTCCCACAGATCGACCTCTTCCTTGCGCACGCCGGTCTTCTCCAGCAGGCGCTTGATGGCCGGCACCGGGCCGATGCCCATGTACTTCGGATCGACGCCGGCCACGGTGTAGCCGACCAGCCGCGCCAACGGCTTGAGCCCGCGCGCCTTGGCGGCGCCGGCCTCCATCATCACCACCGCGGCGGCGCCGTCGTTGAGGCTGGAGGCGTTGCCGGCGGTGACGCTGCCGTCCTTCTTGAACACCGGCTTGAGAGCGGCCAGCTTGTCCAGATCGGTGGCGCGCGGGTTCTCGTCGACCTCGAACAGAGCCACGCCCTTGCGGCCCTTCACCTCCACCGGCACGATCTGGTCCTTGAACACGCCGGCCTCGATGGCCTTGAGCGCGCGGGCCTGGCTCTCGGCGGCGAACTTGTCCTGGTCCTCGCGCGAGATACCCCACTTCTCGGCGATGTTCTCGGCGGTGATGCCCATGTGGCACTTGTCGAAGGGATCGGTCAGCGCGCCGACCATGGCGTCGACCATGGCGTTGTCGCCCATGCGAGCGCCCCAGCGGGCGGCCGGCAGCCAGTAGGGCACGCGCGACATGCTCTCGGCGCCGCCGCCGACCACGCAGTCGGCCTCGCCCAGCTCGATGTAGCTGGCGGCGGTGCAGATGGCCTGCAGGCCGGAGCCGCACAGGCGGTTGACCGTCAGCGCCGGCGAGGAATGCGGAATGCCGGCGTTAACCGCCGCCACGCGGGAGATGTACATATCGCGCGGCTCGGTGTGCAGCACGTTGCCAAACACGGTATGACCGACGTCCGCGCCCTCGATGCCGGCGCGCTTCAGCGCTTCCCGCACCACGTGGGCGGCGAGATCGCCCAGCGAAACGTCCTTGAGGCCGCCGCCGAAACTGCCGATGGCGGTGCGGGCCCCGCCGATGATGACGACTTCGCGGTTCTGACTCATGAATCCTCTCCGTTGCAAGCGCTGTGTGGTTGTAGAGGCGTCGGCACATGACGGGCGGTTCGCCTGTCACCGCGCGTTTGTTATATGCACTGCAAAATTATTACGCGGTTGGCGATTCTAGACGCCGCGCCGCGGCCATGTCGACCCCGCGTCCTACGACCTTGGTCGCAGCGCCGGCGCCCGGAACTGTCCTTGATCGGCAACAGGGGCTCGGTCAGAATACATGCTCATCCAGGGGCCGCATCGCCCCGCCCCGTCAGCGAGCCGCGCGCCGTCGCGCGCCCCGCCTTGCGTCCTTGAGCACCGCCCAAAACGGCGGCATCTCGGGGGGACAGGATGGAAGCGGCCCCTACGCAAACGCATTGGTTTCCGCCGCGCGATCCCGCGGGATCGGCGGAACCGCCGCAAGGCGGATGTGTTTATTGTCAGTGGCCAACTGGCCGAATTATTCCGGCAGCGGACCAAAAGTCCGTGGCGCCGGGGTAGAAACACCCGAGGAGGACTAATGACCGGGCATATCAAGTATCCGGAGGGCGGGCAGAAAATCACGGTAGGGGCAGATGGGAAGCTGAAGGTTCCCGACAATCCCATCCTGGGGTTCGTCGAGGGCGACGGCATCGGCCCCGACATCACCAAAGCCTGCCTGCGAGTCTGGGATGCCGCCGTCGAAAAGGCCTATGGCGGCAAGCGCAAAATCTACTGGGCCGAGTTGTTCATGGGCGAGAAGGCCGCCGGCTTGTACAACGGCGACTACTTCCCCGAAGAGACCAAGCAGGCGCTGAAAGACCTGGTGGTCTCGATCAAGGGCCCCCTGACCACGCCGGTCGGCGGCGGTTTCCGCTCCCTCAACGTGGCGCTGCGTCAGGATCTCGATCTCTACGCCTGCATCCGCCCGGTCCGTCACTACCCCGGCGTGCCCTCGCCGCTGAAGAAGCCGGAAGACGTGGACGTGGTGATCTTCCGTGAGAACACCGAGGACGTCTACGCCGGCATCGAGTACCGCTCCGGCACCGAGGAGAACAAGAAGGTCGCCGAATTCCTGCGCAAGGAAATGGGCGCCGAGTTCTTCGAGGACGCCGGCCTCGGCATCAAGCCGATCAGCCCGTTCGGCTCCAAGCGTCTGGTGCGCAAGGCGATCCAGTACGCGATCGACCATAACCGCGAGAGCGTGACGCTGGTCCACAAGGGCAACATCATGAAGTACACCGAGGGTGCGTTCCGCACCTGGGGTTACGAGGTTGCCCGCGAGGAGTTCGGCGACTACACCATCACCGAGGAAGAGCTGTACTCGGTCTACGGCGGCAAGCGTCCGGAAGGCAAGATCGTCATCAAGGACCGCATCGCCGACATCATCTTCCAGCTGATGCTGCTGCGGCCGAACGAGTTCGACGTGATCGCCACGATGAACCTCAACGGCGACTACCTCTCCGACGCGGTGGCGGCGGAGGTGGGCGGCGTGGGCATCGCCCCGGGCGCCAACATGTCCGACACCGTAGCGGTGTTCGAGGCCACGCACGGCACGGCGCCGAAGTACGCCAACCTGAACAAGGTCAACCCCGGCTCGCTGCTGTTCTCCGGCGTGATGATGCTCGAGCACATCGGCTGGAAGGAGGCCGCCGACCTGATCACCGTGGCTTACGGCAAGGTGGTCAGCCAGAAGATCGTCACCTATGACTTCGCCCGCCTGATCGAGGGCGCCTCCGAGGTCAGCACCAGTGGCTTCGCCGACGCCCTGATCGACCAGATCCGCGGCAACCTGGACGTGGCCAAGTACCGTAAGGAGCGGCAGCAGGCCATCGAGCAGGACCGCAAGGAGCGCGAGCGGCGGCGGGTGATCGCGCCGCTGGAGGAGATGATCGCCTCCGGCCGCACCCCGCACACCGTCGCCGATCTGATGAACCCGTCGCCGGTTTCGGTGTCGCCCGACACCACCGTGCAGGACGCCATGCACCTGATGCGCGACAAGGGCATCTCCTCGGTGTTCGTGGCGCCGGGCGCGGACGGCCAGTGGGGCATCATGACCCAGCGCGACGTGCTGGTCCGCATCGTCTCGCCCAGCCGCCGGCCCAACACCGTCAAGGTGTCGGAGGTGTGCAGCAAGCCGCTGATCACCGTCCCGCTGGACATGACCCTGCACGACTGTGCCGTGCAGATGGGCAAGCTCAACGTCCGCCGCGTGGCGGTGGTGGACCAGAACAACGAACCGGTGGGCATCATCAGCGACACCGACATCTTCGCCTGCGTCGAGCACTTCGGCCTGCCCGAGTAAACTGATACGCATGCGATGACGCCGACACGGCCGGGGCGGTCACCGCCCCGGCCGTTTTCGTTTCAGGGCCAGGAGCACAAGGACATGAGCACCGACACGCACGATGCGCCGCTACGCCACGACATCCGCCTCCTCGGCCAGCTGCTCGGTGAGACCCTGCGCGAGCAAGGCGGCGAGCAGCTGTTCCGCACCGTCGAGACCATCCGGACATTGGCCAAGGACGCCCGCGCCGGACGGGAGGGCGCGCGCGAGGAGCTGGAGAAGACCCTGGCCGGGCTGGACGACGCGCTGATCATGCCGGTGGTGCGCGCCTTCTCCCACTTCCTCAACCTGGCCAACATCGCCGAGCAGCACCACCGCATCCGCCGCTCCCGCGCCTATCTGCGCGAGCCCGGCTCGGCGCCGCAGCGCGGCTCGCTGGAGGACACCTTCGCCCGCCTCGCCCGCCGGCTGCCGGCCACGCGGCTGCACGAAGCGGTGTGCGCGCTGGACATCGGCCTGGTGCTGACCGCCCACCCCACCGAAGTCACCCGCCGCACCCTGCTGCAAAAGCACAACCGCATCGCCGCGCTGCTGGAGTACCTGGACCGCCCGGACCTCATCCCCTGGGAGCGGGAGGAAGCCATCGTCGATCTCAAGCGCGAGATCACCGCCGCCTGGCACACCGATGAGATCCGCCAGCGCCGCCCCAGCCCGCTGGACGAGGCGCGCTGGGGCTTCGCGGTGGTGGAGCAGACGCTCTGGCACGTCATCCCCCGCTACGCCCGGCGCCTGGACCGGCTGCTGCGCCAATACTGCGGCCAGGGACTGCCGCTGGACGCGGCACCGATTCGCTTCGGCTCCTGGATGGGCGGCGACCGCGACGGCAATCCGCGCGTCACCGCCCTGGTCACCCGCGAGACCTGCCTGCTGGCGCGCTGGATGGCGGCGACGCTGTACCTGCAGGAAATCGAGGCGCTGATCGCCGAGCTGTCGCTGCAATGCGCGGACGAGGCGGTGCGCGCCCGCGTCGGCAACGCCTGGGAGCCCTACCGTGAGCTGCTCAAGCGCATCCGCGCGCGGTTGCGGATCACCATCGGCTGGATCGAGGCGCAGCTCGACGGCCGCCGCCTACCGCCCGGCGAAGCCTATCTGGACTACCGGGAGCTGGCCGAGCCGCTGCTCGACTGCTACCGCTCGCTGCACGCCTGCGGCGCCGGCATCGTCGCCGACGGCCGGCTGCTCGACCTGCTGCGCCGCCTGGCCTGCTTCCGCCTCACCCTGATGCGGCTGGACATCCGCCAGGAGGCGGCGCGCCACACCGAGACGCTGGACGCCATTACCCGGGCGCTCGGGCTGGGCTCCTACGCCGAATGGTCCGAGCAGGAGCGCCAGGAGTTCCTGCTCCGCGAACTCAACAACCCGCGGCCGCTGATCCCGCGCGATTTCGACGCCGAGGAGCCGGTGCGCGAGGTGCTGGCCACCTTCCGGGTCATGGCCGAGGTCGGGCCGGAGTCGCTCGGCGCCTACGTGATCTCCATGGCCTCGCAGCCGTCCGACATCCTGGCGGTGGAGCTGCTGCAAAAGGAGATGGGCGTGGAGCACCGGCTGCGGGTGGTGCCGCTATTCGAGACGCTCAAGGACCTGCAGGGCGCTGCCGACTGCATCGACCGCCTGCTCGCCATCGACTGGTACCGGGAACGCATCGACGGCCACCAGGAGGTGATGATCGGCTACTCCGACTCGGCCAAGGACGCCGGCCACCTGACCGCCGCCTGGGCCCTGTATCAGACGCAGGAGCAGCTGGTGCAAGTCTGCGGCAAGCACCAGGTGCGGCTCACCCTGTTCCACGGCCGTGGCGGCAGCGTCGGCCGCGGCGGCGGCCCCACCCACGCCGCCATCCTCGCTCAGCCGCCCGGTTCGGTGAACGGCGCGCTGCGGGTGACTGAGCAGGGCGAGGTGATCCAGGCCAAGTTCGGCCTGGCCGGCATCGCCCAGCGCAATCTGGAGCTGTACACCACCGCCGTGCTGGAGGCCACCCTGCTGCCGCCCGACCCGCCCAAGCCGGAGTGGCGCGAGGTCATGGACGGCCTGGCCGAGGCGGCCATGGCCAGCTACCGCCGCACGGTGCGTGAAACGCCCGGCTTCGTCGACTATTTCCGCGCCGCCACCCCGGAGCGGGAGATCGGCGATCTGACCATCGGCAGCCGGCCGGCGCGCCGCCGCAGCGAAGGTGGCATCGAGACCCTGCGCGCCATTCCCTGGATCTTCAGCTGGACCCAGACCCGGCTGCTGCTGCCGGCCTGGCTGGGCGTGGGCGAGGCGCTGAACGAGGCGCTGCGCGTCGGGCTGGAACCGCAGCTGCGCACCATGTACCGCCATTGGCCGTTCTTCCGCGCCTTCATCGACATGGTGGAGATGGTGCTGGCCAAGGCCGACCCGGAGGTGGCGGCGCAGTACGACCGGCGCCTGGTGCCGCCCGAGCTGCGGCCGCTCGGCGAGGCGCTGCGCCAGCGCTTCGCCGCCACCCGCGAGGCGGTGCTGCGCGCCACCGGCCACCAGCAGCCGCTGGAGGGCTTCCCGGTGGTGCGGCGCTCGGTGAACGTGCGCAACCCTTACGTCGACCCGCTCAACCTACTGCAGGCCGAGCTGCTGTACCGGGTGCGGCACGGCCGGGAGGAGAATCTGCGCAAGGCGCTGATGGTGGCCATCAACGGCATCGCCGCCGGCATGCGCAACACCGGCTGAAAGCCGCCGCGGCGCGGCCGCGGCCGCGCCGTTGATCCGCGCCGGCCTTCTCGTTAACGTGGTCGCCCACCCCGTTCCGCAAAACCTCAAGGCTCGTTACCCATGTCCGATTTCCGCCAGGCCTTCATCCGCTTCGCCATCGAGCGCGACGTGCTGCGCTTCGGCCAGTTCACCCTCAAGTCCGGCCGGCTCAGCCCCTACTTCTTCAACGCCGGTCTGTTCAACACCGGCAGCAGCCTGGCCGAGCTGGGTCGCTTCTATGCCCAGGCGGTGATCGCCTCGGGCGTGCAGTTCGACATGGTGTTCGGCCCGGCCTACAAGGGCATCCCCCTGGCCGCTGCGCTGGCCATCGCCCTGGCCGACCACCACGGCCGCGATCTGCCGTACGCGTTCAACCGCAAGGAAGCCAAGGATCACGGCGAGGGCGGCGTGATCGTCGGCGCGCCGCTGCACGGTCGGGTGCTGGTGGTGGACGACGTGATTTCCGCCGGCACCTCGGTGCGCGAGTCGGTGGCGCTCATCAAGGCCGCCGGCGCCGAGCTGGCCGGCGTGGTCATCGCCCTCGACCGCCAGGAGCGCGGCCTGGGCGAAACGTCCGCGGCGCAGGAAGTGGAGCGCACCTACGGCGTGCCGGTGATCAGCATCGCCAACCTCGACGCTCTGGTGCTGTACCTGCAGAATCAGGGGGAACGCCAAGCCGAGCTGGACGCGGTGCGAGCCTATCGCGAACGGTACGGCGCACGCTGAAGCGAAGCGCGTCGGAGGTAGTCGAACATGCTCTGGATCCCGCCTCGTCTGACCAGAACCCAGCCGCTCAAGCGCCTGGCGGTGCTCACCAGCGGCGGCGACGCCCCCGGCATGAACGCTGCGGTGCGCGCGGTGGTGCGCACCGCGCTGGAACGCCAACTGGAAGTCTTCGGCGTGCACAAGGGCTTCAGCGGCCTGGTGGCCGGCGACCTGCACGCCATGGACCGCGCCTCGGTGGCCAACATCCTCTACCGCGGCGGCACCATTCTGAAGACCGATCGCTGCGAAGCGTTCAAGCGCCCGGACGTGCGCGCCCAGGTGGCGGCCGATCTGCGCGCGCGCGGCATCGATGCGCTGGTCGTCATCGGCGGCGACGGTTCGCTCACCGGCGCCCACCTGCTGCAGCAGGAAACCGGCCTACCGGTGATCGGCATCCCCGGCACCATCGACAACGACGTCTACGGCACCGACGACACCATCGGCTTCGATACGGCGGTCAACACCGCCCTGGAGGCCATCGACCGAATACGCGACACCGCCACCTCGCACGAGCGGGTGTTCCTGATCGAGGTGATGGGCCGCAGCTCCGGCTTCATCGCCGCCAGCGTCGGCATCGCCGGCGGCGCCGAGATCGTGCTTGTGCCCGGCAAGCCCATCGAGCTCGATCAGATCTGCCGCACCCTGAACGACAGCAAGGCGCGCGGCAAGACCAGCAGTCTGATCGTGGTCGCCGAGGGCGAGGATCCCAATCAGACCAACCGTCTCACCCGCCAGCTCAACGAGCACGGCATCCAGGCCCGCGCCGTGATCCTGGGCCATATCCAGCGCGGCGGCACGCCCAGCGGCCACGACCGGGTGCTGGCCTCGGCGCTGGGCTCCTCGGCGGTCGACCACCTGCTGGCCGGCCATTCCGACATCATGCTCGGCATCCAGCACGGCGAGATCGTGCGGGTGCCGCTCAGCGACGTGATCGCCCACAAGAAGACGCTGCCGGAGGAAATCCTGGAGCTGGCGCGGATTCTCGCCACCTGAGCGGCGGAACCGTCGGCGATTACCCGCATCGTTGCCGGGAAATATGCTAAAAGAGCCGTTGGGCCGTGGGCCGCGCCCCGCGGCCCGCACCTCGCAGCCCGATCAGATCAAGACCAAGACGCCCATGCAGCATCGTCACATCCCGATCGCCGCGCTCGGACTCGTCCTTGCCTTGACCTGCGGCAGCGCCTCCGCCGACAAGCTCTACAAGTGGGTCGACCAAGACGGACGGGTGCACTACAGCGACAAAGTGCCGCCGGAAGCGGCGGCGCACGGTCGCGAGCTCAAATCCGAACGCGGCCTGACCATCCAGCGGGTGGCGCCGGCCAAAACGCCCGAGCAGATCGAAGCCGAGCGGCGGGCGCAGGCCGAGGAAGAGGCGCGCCGCGCCGCCGAGGCCAAGCAAGCCGAGCAAGACCGCATCCTGCTGATGACCTTCTCCAGCACCGCGGAGATCATCCGGGCGCGCGACGACCGTCTCGCCGCCATCGATGCCCGCATCCGCCTGACCGAGGAGAACCTGCGCAAGCTGCAGACCCAGCTGGAACAGGCGCAGCGCCAGGCCGTGGAGCAGGAGCGCAGCGGCAGCGCCGCGCTGGAGGCCACCCACAAGCGCATCGCCGACCTGCAGCGGCAGGTCAACGAGCACCAGAACTTCATCGCCAAGCGCCAGCAGGAGCGCGCCGCGCTCGAGGCCCGCTTCGACGCCGACCTGGCACGCTTCAAGGAACTGAAAGGGCAGTGAGCGCCTGGCGGCGGAGCGCCGGCGCGGGGAAGGCGGCCGGGCCGCAGCCCGGCCGCACGGATCAGGCGTGGATGAGGGTGCCGACGCCCTGGTCGGTGAACAGCTCCAGCAGCACGGCGTGCTCGACCCGGCCGTCGATGATGTGCGCGGCGCGCACGCCGCCGTTGACCGCGTCCAGCGCGCAGCGCACCTTCGGCAGCATGCCGCCGTGGATGGTGCCGTCCTCGATCAGCGCCTGCACCCGGGCGCGATCGAGCCCGGTCAGCAGCTTGCCGTCCTTGTCGAGCACGCCGGGGGTGTTGGTGAGCAGCATCAGCTTCTCGGCCTTGAGCACCTCGGCCAGCTTGCCGGCCACCAGGTCGGCGTTGATGTTGTAGGAGCGGCCGTCCTCGCCAACGCCGATCGGCGCGATGACCGGGATGAACTCGCCCTGATCGAGCGACTCCACCACCGACGGATCGATCGCCGCCACCTCGCCGACGTAGCCGATGTCGATCGGCTCCTCGCCGGACGACTCACCCTTCTTGCTCAGGGTGTACTTGCTGGCGCGGATCAGCCCGCCGTCCTTGCCGGTCAGGCCCACGGCGCGGCCGCCCTTGCCGTTGATGAGATTGACGATTTCCTTGTTGACCAAGCCGCCCAGGACCATCTCCACCACGTCCATGGTCTCGGCGTCGGTCACCCGCATGCCCTCGACGAAGCGGCTCTCCTTGCCGATGCGCTCGAGCAACTTGCCGATCTGCGGACCGCCGCCGTGCACCACCACCGGGTTGATGCCGACCAGCTTCATCAGCACGATGTCGCGGGCGAAGCTGTGCTTGAGCCGCTCCTCGGTCATGGCGTTGCCACCGTACTTGACCACCACGGTCTTGCCGCGGAAACGCTGGATGTACGGAAGAGCTTCGATCAGTACGTGCGCCACTTGGGCGGCCGGCGTCGCAGTCTCGGTCATGGAGCTGTCCTATTTGGGAGCCATAGGAAAGGCTGGCAAGTTTAGAACCAATCGCGGACGGATGCATGGGCCGCGGCGGCACGCCGCGGCCCGGGATCAGAACGGCAGCGCCAGGTCCGGCTTGACCGCCTGCAGCCGCGCGCGCATGTCCGCTTGCAGGCGCGCCAGCGCCTCCTGGTCCGCGGCCTCGAAGCGCAGCACCAGCTTCGGCTCGGTGTTGGAGGCGCGCACCAGCACCCAGCCGTCCGGGAAGTCGGCGCGCACGCCGTCCACCATGGTCAGGCGCGCTTGCTCGAAATCCGCCAGCAGCCGCTTCTCCAGCGCCTTCATGATCCGGTTCGGCTCGCCCTCCGCCAGCGTCAGCCGGATCTCCGGCGTACCCACCGACTCCGGCAGCTCGGCGAACACCTCGGCCGAGGAGCGGCCGTCCTGCGACAGCAGTTCGAGCAGGCGCGCGCCGGCGTAGATGGCATCGTCGAAGCCGTACCAGCGGTCGGCGAAGAAGATATGGCCGCTCATGTCGCCGCCCAGCGGCGCGCCCAGTTCCGCCACCTTGCTGCGGATCAGCGAGTGGCCGGTCTTCCACATCACCGGCACGCCGGCGTTGTCGGTGATCACCTCGGCCAGCTTGGCCGAGCACTTGACGTCGAACACGACGTCGGCGCCCGGGTGGCGGGCCAGCACGTCGGCGGCGAACAGCATCAGCTGCCGATCGGCCCAAATCACCTTGCCGCTGGAATCGACCACGCCCAGCCGGTCGCCGTCGCCGTCGAAAGCCAGCCCCAGATCGGCGCCCTGCAACCGCACCAGGCTGATCAACGCCTCCAGGTTGTCGCGCACGGTCGGATCCGGATGGTGGTTGGGGAAGTAGCCGTCGACCTCGCAGAACAGCTCCTCCACCTCGCAGCCCATGGCGCGGAACACCTGCGGCGCCACCACGCCGGCCACGCCGTTGCCGCAATCGACGACGATGCGCAGCGGCCGGTGCAGGGTCACGTCCTGGACGATGCGCTCGATGTAATGCGGCAGCACGTCGTGGCGGCTGACCGAGCCCGCGCCCTGGGCGAACGGCCCGTAGGCGGCGAGCCGGCCCAGCTCCTGGATGGCCTCGCTCGACAAGCTCTGCCCGCCGAGCACGATCTTGAGGCCGTTGTAATCGCGCGGGTTATGGCTGCCGGTGACCATCACCCCGGCGCCGGTGCCGAGATGGAAGGTGGCGAAGTTCATCACCGGCGTCGGCACCTGGCCGATGTCGAACACCGTGCGGCCGGTGGCCACCAGGCCTTCGATCAGCGCCTGCGCCAGCTCCGGGCTGGACAGGCGGCCGTCGCGCCCGACCACCACTTCGAGCTGATCGCTGGCCGCCATACGGGTGCCGATGGCCATGCCCAGCCGCCGCACCACGTCCACGTCCAGACCGGCGCCGACCACGCCGCGGATGTCGTAGGCGCGCAGGATCACCGGGTCGATCTCCACCAGGGTCGGCTTGGCCTTGGTCGGCGGCTCCGGTTCTGGTTCCGGCTCGGGTGGCGGCGCCACCTCCAGCGCGCTCGCGACCGGCGCCGGCTGCTGCTCCGGTACCGGGATCGTCCGCACCTCCATGCCCTGCTCCGGGCTCGTCGCCGCGGCCGGCGGGTTGGCGCGCGCCGGGACGGGCGCCGCCACCGACTCGCTCAGCCGCCGCGCCTCGCCGAGCAAGGCGGTGATCATGGGCGCCAGCTCGCGCAGGCGCGCCGAATAGTCGCTGCCGACCTTGCCCGCGGCCGCTTCCTGCACCAGCCGGACCGCGGTCCTGCCGTCGGCGAGCAGCCGCCGGCGCAGCAGGACGAACGCCGCCGCGACAGCCGCCAGCAGCGCCAGCAGCGCGGCGGCCGGAATGGCCAGCTCGGCCGGGGCGAGCCCGGTCCCGTGGCCGGGAACCCCGCGGTACTCCAGCGCCCAGCGGCTCTGCGGAATCGTGTGCCGATAGCTGGCGCCGCCCTGGTCGTTACCGCTGGCGGCGAGCACGACCGCCCCCTGACGCAGCTCGACGCGGCCGCTCCACGGCCCGCGCAGCGCGGTCTCCAGCATCTTGACCGGATAGCTCAGGATCAGGTGGCCCAATACCTCGCCCTGCGCGCCGTGCACCGGCTGCAACAGGTTGACGTGCGCGCCGGACTGGCCCGGCAGATGCACCTCGGCCGGCTGCGGCTTCCTGTCCTGCTCCGCCCGGCGCATCATGTCGAGCAGGGCATAGCCGATCGGCGGATTCTGCGTCAGATCCGGCTGATTCACGCCCGCCGGCAACACCAGCAACCGCAGCGCGCCCGGGAAGGCGGCCAGGTATTCCGCCTGCAGCGCATCCAGCTCGGCGCGCTCGCCATCCGCCAGCGCCGTCGTCAGCCGCGGCTGGTCGGCCAGCTGCGCCAGCGACGTGAACTCCCTCTGCAGCCGCCCGCTCACCCGCGCCGCGAGCAGCTCGGCGGTCCGCTCCTCCAGCTGCGCCAGCGTCTGGTCCCGCACTTGGGCGGCGTTGCGCAGCGCGGTGACGGTCACCGCGCCGATCGCCAGCACCGCCACCAGCGCCAGCACCGCCGCGTACAGCCAGATGCTCAACGCCCGACCGCCGCGTTCACCGGCGTTCTCCTTCGGCTTGCCCTTCGCCTTGGGGTTGCGCAGTGCCAGCGGTTTCAGCTTCATGCCCCCTCCTCAGTGGCGTCCGGAGTGGCCGAATCCGCCCTCGCCGCGCGCGGTCGGCGCAAACTCCTCGACTTGCTCGAACTCGGCCCGCACCACCGGCACCAGCACCAGCTGCGCGATGCGCTCGCCGGGCTGGATGGTGAAGCTGTCGCGGCCGCGGTTCCAGACCGAGATGAAGATCTGACCTTGGTAATCGGAATCGATCAGCCCGACCAGGTTGCCGAGCACGATGCCGTGCTTGTGGCCCAGGCCGGAGCGTGGCAGCACCACCGCCGCCAGCCCCGGATCGGCGATGTGCAGGGCGATGCCGCTAGGGATGAGCTCGCAGTCGCCCGGCTGCAGGGTGAGCGGCGCTTCCACGCAGGCGCGCAGGTCGAGGCCGGCGGAACCGTCGGTGGCGTAGCTGGGCAGTGGAAATTCGCGGCCGAGCCGCGGGTCGAGCAGCTTAAGCTGGATTTTTCGCATGGTAGCGTTCGGCGATGAGTTGCACGAGGTCGACCGCCAGCTGCTGCTTGTCCTTCGGCCCCAGGCTGACGTGCCCCCCCTCCCAGAACACCTCCAGGGCGTTGTCGTCGGCGTCGAAGCCGGCGCCGCCGCCCACCCAGTTGGCAGCAACCATGTCCAGCCGCTTGCGCCGGCGCTTGTCCTCGGCGTAGGCGGCCAGATCGTGGGTTTCGGCGGCGAAGCCGACCGTGAATGGCGGCTGCGGCAGCGCCGCCACGGTCTGCAGGATGTCGGTGGTGCGCTCCAGGGCGAGCGAGAGGTTCTCGTCCTTTTTCTTGATCTTGACGTCCGCGACCTGCGCCGGCCGGTAGTCGGCGACCGCCGCCGCGGCCACGAACACGTCGGCCTCGGCGACCCGCGCCATCACCGCCTCCAGCATCTGCGCGGCGGTCTCGACATCGATGCGCTCCACCCCGACGGGGGTCGGCTGCGCCGACGGACCGGCCACCAGGATCACCCGCGCGCCGGCGCGCTGCGCCGCGGCGGCCACCGCGAAGCCCATCTTGCCGGAGCTGCGGTTGGTGATGTAGCGCACCGGATCGATCGGCTCGCGGGTCGGCCCGGCGGTGATCAGCACGGTGCGCCCGCGCAGCGGCCCCGCCGGCGGCTCGGCCAGCGCGGCGACGATCTGCAGCGGCTCGAGCATCCGCCCCTCGCCCACCTCGCCGCAAGCCTGCTCGCCCGAGGCCGGCCCCAGCAGGCGCACGCCGCGCTGCTCGAGCAGCCGGCAGTTGGCCTGGGTGGCGGCATTGCGCCACATGATCCGGTTCATGGCCGGCGCCAGCACCAGCGGGGCCTCGGTAGCCAGGCACAGCGTGGTGAGCAGGTCGTCGGCGAAGCCGTGCGCCAGCCGGGCGATGAGATCGGCGCTGGCCGGCGCGATCAGCACCAGATCGGCCCAGCGCGCCAGCTCGATATGGCCCATGGCCGCCTCGGCCTGCGGGTCGAGCAGGTCGAGATGCACCGGATTGCCCGACAGGGCCTGGAAGGTCAGCGGACCGACGAAATTCGTGGCCGCCTTGGTCATCACCACCCGCACTTCGGCGCCGGCCTCACGCAGGCGGCGCACCAGGTCGGCGCTTTTGTAGGCGGCGATTCCGCCGCTTACCCCCAAAACAATCTTGCGTTGCGAAAGCACTGCCGTTCTGCCGATGCCGCTGAACTGGCGACAGGTTAACCGAAAGCCCCGGTGCGGCAAAGGCAAGCGGTTGGGCGCTGTGCTACATACACCCTTCCGGAAACATAACGAGACCAGGAGGTCAAACCGTGGCTATCACCGATTGGCCCTTGGCCGAGCGGCCACGCGAGAAGCTGCTGCGGCTCGGGCCGCAAAGTCTCTCCGACGCCGAGCTGCTCGCCATTTTCCTGCGCACCGGCGTACCGGGCATGACCGCGGTCGATCTGGCGCGGCAGCTGCTGAGCGCCTTCGGCGGCCTGCGCGGGCTGCTGGAGGCCGATCTGAACCAGTTTCAGCGCTACGCTGGGCTCGGCCCGGCCAAGTTCGCGCAGCTGCAGGCGGTGCTGGAGATGGCGCGCCGCCATCTATGGGAGCGTCTGCAGCGCGGCGAGGCGCTGTCCAACCCGGCCGACACGCGGCAATTCCTGCTGGCGCGGCTGCGCCACCATCCGCACGAGGTGTTCGCCTGCCTGCTGCTGGACAACCGCCACCGCGTGATCGCGTTCGAGGAGCTGTTTCGCGGCACCATCGACGCCGCCAGCGTCTACCCGCGCGAGGTGGTGAAGCTGGCGCTGGCGCGCAACGCCGCCGCGGTGATCCTCGCCCACAACCACCCTTCCGGCGTGGCCGAGCCCAGCCGCGCCGACGAGCTGCTCACCCACCGCCTGCGCGATGCGCTGGCGCTGGTGGACATCCGGCTGCTGGACCATTTCGTGATCGGCGACGGCGAGGCGGTGTCTTTCGCGGAGCGGGGCTTGATCTGAGCGCGGCGAGCGCCCAGGCTGGGCCTGTCGCCAGCGCGCGGCCCCGTCGTCGAGGCGGGTGGGGAGCGCGCGCATCGAATCCGGCCCGTCAAGCGGCGGGCCGGCAACCAGGGGAGAAACCATGATCCGCACCATCGCCGACGACAGCGGCCGCCAGTGGGACATCACCGTGGGGCGCGAGTCCTACGGTATGCAGATGCTGCTGTTCTTCCCCAAGGACGGCGGCGGCGTGCGCAAGGCGATGATGACCTCCATCACCCGCCTGGACGCCGACCGCGAGCTGGCGGAGCTGGACGAGGCGACGCTGCGCGAACGCCTGGCCCAGTCGGTGCCTTGGGAATCGCCGACACCATTCGGCGGCTGACTGCGCCGGCCCAGCGGCGGCCGGCGGGCCGCTTGCGGCATGGGCGTTCTTGCTACGCCTGCATCGCCGCCTGCAGCTTCTTCATAGCGTTCTTCTCGAGCTGACGGATGCGCTCGGCCGAGACGTGGTAGTCGTCCGCCAGCTCCTGCAGCGAGGATTTCTGCTCACCCAGCCAGCGGCGGGTGACGATGTCGCGCGAGCGCTCGTCCAGAGTCTGCAGGGCCTGATGCAGGGCCTGGGACTGCTGGCTGCGCCAGTCGTCGTCCTCGATCTGCTCGGCCGGGTCCATGCCGTCGCTTTCCAAATAGGCGGCCGGCGCGCGGATCAGGCTGTCCTCGTCTTCCTCGTCGGGCCGGGCCTCGAAGCCAATGTCCTGCCCCGACAACCGCGACTCCATCTCCAGCACGGTCTCCGGCTTGACCCGCAGATCCTCGGCCACCGCCTTCACTTCTTCGTAGCTGAGCCAGCCCAACCGCTTCTTACGGCCGCGCAGATTGAAGAAGAGCTTGCGTTGGGCCTTAGTCGTCGCCACTTTCACTATGCGCCAGTTGCGCAGGATGAATTCGTGGATCTCGGCGCGGATCCAGTGCACGGCGAAGGAGACCAGCCGGACCTTCACGTCCGGATCGAAGCGTTTCACGGCCTTCATCAGGCCGATGTTGCCTTCCTGGATCAGATCCGCCAGCGGCAAGCCGTATCCGGTGTACGAGCGAGCGATATGAACGACGAAGCGCAGATGCGACATGACCAGCTGGCGCGCGGCCTGCAGATCCTGGTCCCGGCGGTAACGCACGGCCAGCTCGTACTCCTCCTCCGCGCTGAGCATAGGAACGCGGTTGACCGCGTGGATGTAGGCCTCCTCGCTACCGACGTGCAACGGCAGGCGAGCGGTCTGTGCGGTGATGACGACGGTACTGCTTTCCATTTCGCACCCTTCCCTTGGTTTTGGCTCTCCGCGGGTATGTCGCTACCCGGTTCGCCAGCCGCGTCCTGCGGTCTTGACGACTCCTCACTCTGGCGGTGAGACGGAGCGAATGACTCGTTCCCTTGAGTCGAAGCATAGCCAGCCAGGGCGGCGCGCTGAATCGGGGAATCCCCCGTTTTTGCCCTGGGTCCAGCCCTAGGCAGGCGGGCTGGACTATTTAATGAAAAGCTGAAACTCCTGGCCGGATGAGGGGCGCGCGCCGGTTCAGCGCGGTTCTATCGAGGCGAGATGACGGCCCACCGCCAGCCAGGCGCCGAGCAGGCCGAGCGCGGCGCCGGTCAGCAGCAGCTTGCCCAGACCGTCGAAGCCCAAGCCGCCGAGGCTGTAGCCGCTGCCGTATAGCGCCGCCAGCTCCCGCGCCGGCCCGGCCAGCAGCAGGCGGGCCGCCTCCACCAGCACGGCGGCCAGCAGCGCGCCGGCCACGCCGTACCACAGCCCCTCGTAGAGGAAGGGCCGGCGGATGAAGGCGTCGGTGCCGCCGATGAGCTTGATCAGCACGATTTCCTCACGCCGGTTGAGGAAGTCCAGACGGATGGTGTTGCCGACCACCAGGATCACCGCCACCGCCAGCAGCCCGGTCACCACCCAGATGCCGCGCCGCAACAGCTTGAGGAAGGCGTGCAGCCGCTGCACCCAGGCGCTGTCGAGCTGCACCAGCGCCACCTGCGGCAGCGCCCGCAACCGCGCCGCCAGACTCTCCAGCCGCTCGGGGTCGAGCTCCGCTCGCGGCTCGATCACGATCACCGGCGGCAGCGGATTGTCATCGAGCAGCTCCAGCACGTCGTCGAAGCCCGAGGCGCGGCGGAACTCCGCGAGCGCTTCCTCGGGGGCGATCACCCGCGTCGACCGGATCTGCGGATCGGCCGCCAGCTCGCGCGCCAGCGCCCGGTAGCGCTCGGCGGCGACCTCCTTGCGCACGAACAGCGACAGCCGCGGACCGCTGTCCCAGTCGCCCGCGAGATTGCCGACATTGGCCAGCAGCAGCAGGAAGCCGGTGGGCAGCGCCAGGGAGATGCCGATCACGCCGGCGGTCAGCAGGCTCGGCAGTGGCGCCCGGTACAGGCGGCCGAGCGCGCCGACCAACGCCCGCGCGTGCGCCGCGAGGAAACCGGCCAGGCGCTTGCGCCACGCCGCCATCAGCCGGCTCTCCCCGGCCAGTCGTCGATCAGCCGGCCCTGCTCCAGGGTCAGCACCCGGTGGCCGAGGCGGCGGATCAAGCCCAGATCGTGGCTGGCGATGATCACCGTCACGCCGACCCGGTTGAAGTCCTGGAACAGACGCATGATCTCCTCGGACAGCTTCGGATCGAGGTTGCCGGTGGGCTCGTCGGCGATCAGGATCGGCGGCCGGCTGACCACGGCGCGGGCGATGCCGACCCGCTGCTGCTCGCCGCCGGACAGCGTCTCCGGATAGGCCTGCTCCTTGCCGAGCAACCCCACCTTGTCCAGCGCCGCCCGCACCCGGCGCTGGATCTCGGCGTGCGGCATGCCGTCGATCACCAGCGGCAGGGCCACATTGTCGAACACGGTGCGGTCGTACAGCAGCCGCGAGTCCTGGAAGATCATGCCGATGCGCCGGCGCAGCTGCGGGATGCGGCGGCGGCCGAAGCGCGCCAGGTTGGCCTTGGCCACCAGCACCTGGCCGCTGGTCGGTCGCTCCAGCAGCGGAATGAGCCGCAGCAGCGTGCTCTTGCCGGCGCCGGAGTGGCCGGTGACGAACACCATCTCGCCCTGACCGATGGTCAAGGTGACGCCGCGCAGCGCCTCGTAGCCGTTGGGGTAGCGCTTGCTGACGTTCTCGAAGCGGATCATACCCGGCGGGTCAGCTGTCGGACTGAGGCTGATCCAGCAGCGCGGCGACGAACTCCTCGGCGTTGAACGGACGCAGATCCTCCACCCCTTCGCCGACACCGACGAAGCGGATCGGCAACTGCAGGGCCTGAGCGATGGCGAAGATGATGCCGCCCTTGGCGGTGCCGTCCAGCTTGGTCAGCACCACGCCGTTCAGCTCGATCGCCTCGTGGAACTTCCTGGCCTGGTTGAGGGCGTTCTGCCCGGTGCTGGCGTCCAGCACCAGCAGCGTCTCGTGCGGCGCGGTCGGATCCAGCTTGGCCAGCACCCGCTTGACCTTCTTGAGCTCCTCCATGAGGTTGGACTGGGTATGCAACCGCCCGGCGGTGTCGGCGATCAGCACGTCCACGCCGCGCGCCTTGGCCGCCTGCAGCGCATCGAAGATCACCGAGGCCGAGTCGGCCCCCGTGTGCTGCGCCACCACCGGCACCCGGCAGCGCTCGCCCCAGGCCTGCAGCTGCTCGACCGCGGCGGCGCGGAAGGTGTCGCCGGCGGCCAGCATCACCGACTTGCCCTGCGCGCGGAAGCGGTGCGCCAGCTTGCCGATGGTGGTGGTCTTGCCGGCGCCGTTGACGCCGACCACCAGCACCACGAACGGTCTGTGCGCCGAGTCGATCTCCAGCGGCTTGCTCACCGGCCGCAGGATGCCGGCCATGTTGTCGCGCAGCGCCTCGAACAGCGCCTGCACGTCCTTGAGCTGCTTGCGCCCGAGCCGCTCGGTGACGCCGGCGAGGATGCGCCCGGTGGCCTCGACACCGACGTCGGCCATCAGCAGGCGCGTCTCCAGCTCCTCCAGCAGCTCGTCGTCGATCTGCTTCTTGCCCAGGAACAGGCTGGCCAGCCCCTCGGTCATGCCGCCGCGGGTGCGGCTCAGGCCTTCCTTGAGGCGGGCGAACCAGCCCTTCTTGGCCGGCTCGGCGGGCGCCGGTTCGGCCTCCGGCACCACCGGCACCGGCCGTTCGACGACCGGTTCGGGCTGCGGCGCCGCCGCGGCCGGCGGCGCGACCGGCTCGGCGCCCGACGCCGGCGTCTGCTGCGGCTCGGCCGGCTTGGCGTCCTTGGCGGACTTACCCTTCTTGAAGAAACCCCACATGGGTCGACACAGTCCTTATGGATGCTCGAAAACTGTGGGCTATCCTATCACTCCTTTCCGTGGCCCGGCGCCAGACGAGGAATTCATGCAACGGCTCCGATTCACCGTTCTCGCTTTGCTTTTGTCGGCCGCCTGCGCCGTCGGCGCGATGCCGGCGACGGACATCCACGAGTACACGCTCGACAACGGCCTGAAACTGGTGGTGCGGCCCGATCGGCGCGCGCCGGTGGTGGTGTCGCAGATCTGGTACAAGGTCGGCTCCAGCTACGAGCCGGCCGGGCTCACCGGCGTGTCGCACGTGCTCGAGCACATGATGTTCAAGGGCACGCCGCGCTACCCGGTCGGCGAGTTCTCGCGGCTGATCGCGCTCAACGGCGGCCGCGAGAACGCCTTCACCTCGCGCGACTACACCGCCTACTACCAGCAGCTGGCGGCCGACCGCCTGGCGCTGTCGTTCGAGCTGGAAGCCGACCGCATGCGCAACCTGCGCATCCAGGAGAGCGAGTTCACCAAGGAAATCCAGGTGGTGATGGAGGAGCGCCGGCTGCGCACCGAGGACGATCCGATCAGCCTGGCGCTGGAGCGCTTCAACACCGTCGTCTACCCGCTCAGCCCCTATCGCAATCCGGTGATCGGCTGGATGGGCGACCTGCAGGCGCTCACCGTCCAGGATCTGGAGCGCTGGTATCAGCAGTGGTACGCGCCCAACAACGCCATCCTGGTGGTGGCCGGCGACGTCGATCCGCAGGCGGTGAAGCGCCTGGCGGAGCAGCATTTCGGGCCGGTTCCGCGCCGCGCCGTGCCGCAGCCGAGGCCGCCGATCGAGCTGCACAATCCGGGGCCGCGCCGCTTGACCCAGCGGCTGCCGGCGCAGCTGCCCTATCTGACGGTGTCCTACAACGTGCCCTCGCTGGCCACCGCCACCGACCCGGCCGACGCCTATGCGCTGGACGTGCTGGCCGGCGTGCTCGACGGCGGCGAGAGCGCGCGCTTCGCCCGCGAGCTGGTGCGCGGCCGGGAGCTGGCGGCGGGCCTGAGCGCCGGCTACTCGATGACCACCCGGCTGGATTCGCAGTTCGCGGTGGCCGGCTATCCGGCGCCGGGCAAGACCCTGGACGAGCTGGAGGCGGCGGTGCTGGAGCAGATCGAGCGGCTGCGCCGCGAGCCGGTGGGCACCGAGGAGCTGGAGCGGGTCAAGAATCAGCTGATCGCCGATCATCTCTACCAGCTCGATTCGATCTTCTACCAGGCCATGCAGATCGGGGTGCTGGAGACCACCGGCATCGGCTGGCGCGCGCTGCAGGAGTACGAGCGCAACATCCGCGCCGTCAGCGCCGAGCGGCTGCAGGCGGTGGCCGCCAAGTACCTGACCGAGGCACGGCGCGCCGTCCTGCACCTCGTCCCCGACAACGGCCAGAAAGGACAAGACTGATGCGACGCATGCGGACTTCCCTCCTTGGCCTGCTCCTGCTGCTGCCGGCGCTGGCCCAGGCCATCCCGCCGATCCAGCACTGGGTGCAGGAGGACGGCGCCCGGGTTTACTTCGTCGCCACCGACGCCCTGCCGATCGTCGACGTGCGGCTGACCTTCGACGCCGCCGCCGCCCGCGACGGCAAGCTGCCCGGCCTGGCGCGGCTCACCAATGGCCTGCTCGACCAGGGCAACGGCGGGCTGAGCGCCGACGAGGTGGCGGCGCGCTTCGAGCAGGTCGGCGCGCGTCTGTCGGGCGGCAGCGAGCGCGACATGGCCTGGCTGCAGCTGCGCAGCCTCAGCGAGCCGAAGGCGCTGAACGCCGCCATCGACACGCTGGCGCTAGTGCTGGGCAAGCCGGAGTTTCCGGCGGCGGCGGTGGAGCGCCAGCGCCGGCAGATGCTGGTCGCCCTGCAGGCGGTGAAGCAATCGCCGGACAAGCTCGGCGAGCGCGCTTTCTACCAGGCCATCTACGGCGACCACCCGTACGCCACGCCGCCGAGCGGCACCGAGGACAGCGTCAAGGCCATCCGCCGCGACGACGTGGTGGCGTTCTACCGGCGCCACTACACGGCACCGAACGCCGTGGTGGCGCTAACCGGGGATCTCAGCCGCGAGCAGGCCGCCGCCATCGCCCGCACGCTCACCGCCGGGCTGCCGCGCGGCGAGGCGCCGCCGCCGCTGCCGCCGGTGCCCAAGCCGACCCAGGGCGCGCAGCACCGGGTGCCGTTCGCGTCCAGCCAAACCCACGTGTACATCGGCGCGCCGGCCATCGACCGCGCCAGCCCGGACTACTTCGCCTTCGCGGTCGGCAACCACGTGCTCGGCGGCGGCGGCCTGGTGTCGTTGCTGAACCAGGCCATGCGCGAGCAGCGCGGCCTGTCCTACAGCAGCGCCAGCTACTTCGTGCCCTCGGCGCGGCCGGGTCCGTTCATCATTTCCACCCAGGTCCGCAACGAGCGGGTGGACGAGGCGCTGGAGGTGATCCGGCAGCTGTTCCGGCAGCTGCGCAGCGAGGGTCCGAGCAAGGAGCAGCTGGACGCCGCCAAGCGCAACATCACCGGCAGCTTCCCGCTGAGCCTGGACAGCAACAGCGACATCGTCGCCCAGCTGTCGGCGATCGGCTTCTACCGGCTGCCGCTCGACTACCTCGACAACTACGTCCGCCGCGTCGAGCAGGTCAGCGCCGAGGACATCCGCAAGGCCTTCCAGACGCACCTCGATCCCGACACCATGACCACCGTCCTGGTCGGTCCGGCCCCCGAGCAACAACCGTGAAACGAGGCAGCAATCAACTACGCATCATCGCCGGCGAGTGGCGCGGGCGGCGGCTGAGCTTTCCCGACAGCGACGGGCTGCGACCGACCGGCGACCGGGTGCGCGAAACCCTGTTCAACTGGCTGCAGCCCTATATCCCCGGCGCGCGCTGCCTGGACCTGTTCGCCGGCAGCGGCGCGCTCGGGCTGGAGGCGCTCTCCCGCGGCGCCGAGGAAGCGGTGTTCGTGGAGCGGGCGCGACCGGCGGTGCAGGCGCTGGAGGCGAATCTGCAGAAGCTCCAGGCCAAGGGTGCGCAGGTGCTGCAGGGCGATGCCCTGCGCTACCTGGCCGGCCCGGCGCGGCGCTTCGATGTGGTTTTTCTTGATCCGCCGTTCGGCTCCGATATCATCGGGGACTGTTGTTCCCGGCTCGAGGAAGGCGGCTGGCTCAGCGACGGCGCCTTGATCTACCTGGAGCACGACGCCGCCAGGCCGCTGCCGCCGCTGCCGGCCGGGTGGTCCCTTCACCGCAGCGGCCGCGCCGGGCAAGTGGCGTTCCATCTGGCGCGGCGCACCGGAAATTCCTCCAACCAATAGGGCTTAAGCGAGCATGGCGGTCACGGCGATCTATCCCGGCACCTTCGACCCGATCACCAACGGCCACACCGATCTGGTGGAGCGCGGCGCCAAGCTGTTCGACACCCTGATCGTGGCGGTGGCGGCCTTCCCCAACCCGAGCAAGAAGCCGGCCTTCACGGTCGAAGAGCGCCTGGAGATGGCGCGGATGGTGTTGGGCCACATCCCCAACGTCAAAGTCGAATCGTTCAGTACGCTCCTGGCGGAGTTCGTGAAGGCGCGCAATGCCCAGGTGATCCTGCGCGGCCTGCGCGCGGTCTCGGACTTCGAGTACGAATTCCAGCTGGCCGCCATGAACCGGCAGCTGGTGGACGCCCAGACCATCTTCCTCACCCCGGGCGAGCAGTACTCCTACATCTCCTCCAGCCTGGTGCGCGAGGTAGCCAGCCTGGGCGGCGACGTCAGCAAGTTCCTCCACCCCGAGGTGAACAAGGCGCTGATGGCGCGGGTGCGCCGCGTCTGAACGCCCGGAACGCAGTACGGGCGGCGCGGTCTAACGCGCTGCCCCGTTTGAGCAGTACAGTACCCACGCCATGGCTTTGATCATCACCGACGAATGCATCAACTGCGACGTCTGTGAGCCGGTCTGCCCCAACCAGGCCATCTATCAGGGCGCCGAGATCTACGAGATCGACCCCGACCGTTGCACCGAGTGCGTCGGTCATTTCGACAAGCCGCAGTGCCAGCAGATCTGCCCGGTGGAGTGCATCCCCCAGGATCCGAATCGGCGCGAGACGCACGAGCAGCTTTACGCCAAGTACCTGCGGCTGAGCGCAGAAGCCGGGTCGTAGCGCGCCGACGGACTTCTCGCCGACGTGGGGCGGGCGATCGCCTGGCCACTAAGAACGAGGAAACGACCATGGGTAAAGCTCGCATCGCCGGCGTCTTGCTCGTCGCCTTCCTGGCGGCGGCCTGCGCCCAGACGGAGAAGCGTCCGTACCAGGATCCGACCGACGGTCCCAACGCCTTCGTCACCTTCCACAACGACAGCCCCGGCCGCGCCAGCGTCGCCGTCTACGACGACGCGGCGCGCTGCAACGGCCGCCGCTTCCTGCCCGACCTGCTGGTCGGCGAGCAGAACACGGTGCGGGTGCGCGCCGGGCAGCCGCTGGCCTTCACCTTCCGCTACGCCGTGCCCAACACCACGCCACAGCGCTACTGCTCGGTGACGGCGACCTTCGACCCGCAGGCCGAGGCACGCTACCTGGTGTCGATGCGCCAGACCGGCGACTCCTGCACCACCGAGGTCGGCCAGGTCGAGCTCGGCGCTGACGGCCGCTTGCGCCCGATCGGCGGCGTCAAGGTAATCCAGCGCCTGCCGGCCAAGGAGCCGGCCGACGAATCCGGACCGTTCTGTCTGCCAGTGCCGTAGTCATCGATCGTTGACCATGTCCCGCTATCGACCGCCGCAACCGCCCAGCTCCAAGTACATCACCGCGGAAGGCTACCGCCGTCTGCAGGAGGAGCTGGAATACCTGTGGAAAGTGAAGCGCCCGCAGGTGACGGCCGCCGTCGCCGAGGCCGCCGCCCAGGGCGACCGCTCCGAGAACGCCGAGTACACCTACGGCAAGAAACAGCTGCGCGAGATCGACCGCCGCATCCGCTTCCTGTCGAAGCGGCTGGACGACATGGTGGTGGTCGACCGCCTGCCCGACGACCAGAGCCGGGTGTTCTTCGGCGCCTGGGTACGGCTGGAGGACGACGACGGCAAGGAGCTGACCCTGCGCATCGTCGGCCCCGACGAAATCGACCCGGCCAGGAACTGGATCAGCATCGATTCGCCCATGGCACGGGCGCTGCTGAAGAAGACCGTGGACGACGAGGTGCGGGTGCAGCTGCCCAAGGGCGAGGCGCGCTACTTCATCACCGAGATCCGCTACCAGCCGTTCGAGGACTGAGCCGCTATCCCCGCGCCAGCGCGGCGCGGTAACGACGGCGCCCTCAACGCTGGCAGCGCGGGCAGTAATAGGTAGCGCGCTGCCCCAGCCGCTCCACCCGCACCGGCGCGCCGCAGGCCGGGCAGGGCTGGTCGGCGCGGCCGTAGACCCGCAGCTGCTGGCTGAAATAGCCGGGCTTGCCCTCGCCGCCGACGAAATCGCGCAAGGTGGTGCCGCCGGCGGCGATGGCGGCCTCCAGCACCTCGCGCACCGCCGCCGCCAGGCGGCGGTAGCGCGCAAGGCCAATGTCGCCGGCCGGCCGGCTCGGGTGGATGCCGGCCAGGAACAGCGCCTCGTTGGCGTAGATATTGCCCACACCCACCACCACCTTGCCGTCCATGAGGAAGGCCTTCACCGGCACGGCGCGGCCGCGCGCGCGGCGGTACAGATAATCGCCGTCGAAATCGGGGCTCCAGGGCTCCGGGCCGAGCCCGGCGAGCAGCGGGTGCGCCAGCGGGTCGCCCTCGATCCAGTGGAAGCTGCCGAACCGGCGCGGATCGGTGTAGCGCAGCACGGCGCCGGAATCCAGGCTAATGTCGATGTGCTCGTGCCGGCCCGGCTCACGCGGCTGCGGCAGCACCCGCAGGCTGCCCGACATACCCAGGTGCACCATCAGCGTCCCGGCGTCGGTACGGAACAGCAGATACTTGGCACGCCGCTCCAGCCGCTCGATGCGCCGGCCGAGCAGCCGCTCGGCGAGATCGGCCGGTACCGGCCAGCGCAGCCGGCCCTCGCGCACGGCGAGCGCGGCGACACGACGGCCTTCGACGTGCGGCGCGAGCCCGCGCCGCGTGGTCTCTACTTCGGGCAATTCCGGCATGCGCCTACTCCGCTCGCCGTGCCGACAGCACCGCGAGCGTATCGGCGCTGACGTGATAAGCCAGTCCCAGATCCGGCCGCAGCAGCCGCGGCTGATCGCCTTCCACCACCTGCCAGTGCAGGCGCTCGCCGCTCTCCAGCACCACGTACAGATCGGCGCCGGTCACGCCGGGCCGCAGCGGCTTGACCACGCTGGCGCTGGCCTCCTCCCAGCGGGCGGCGAGCACCCGATGGTGCTCGGCCAGGTAGCGGCGGCCGTCGGCGGTCTCCACCGCCGCCACCTGCGCGCCCGGCGGCAGCAGCCGGCGGTCGATGAAGTTCCACCAGGGACCGGCCGCCAGCGCCGACACCCCCTCGGCCAGCAGCAGCACCTGATCGCCGCGCAGCACGTAACGGCGGCCGCTGATCGACTCCAGGTCGCCGAAGGCGAAGCGCTCGTCGTCGAAGCGCAGCACCGTTTTCGGCGCGGCCAGCCCAAGGACCGCCCGATCCAGGCGCTCGCCGTTCGGCAGGCGCTCGGCCGGCAGCGCCAGGAACCGCAGCAGCATGTCCACGTGCGGCTCGCTGGCCGGCAGTGGGCGCGGCCGCAGCAGCCGCCAGCGGCCGTCGGCGCCGCGCTCCAGCTCCAGCACCGCTTCGCCACCGCGCTCGACGACGATGCTGCGCACCGTCGCGCGATCGCGCGTGGAAACACGATTCTCGGCGCCGTCGGAGCGCACCTCGCGGTACACCCACCAGCCGAGCAGCAGCGCCGCGAGCAGCAGCGCCAGGTTGAGCAGGGCGCGAGCGCGCATCAGCCGCGCCTCCGCCGCCAGTAGGCCCAGACCGCGCCGGCTGCCAGCAGCAACGGCAGCGCCAGGAAGAAGCCGAAACCGATCAGCAGCGTCTCGATGCGGCCGAACTCGATCACCTGATCAGGGGCGGCATGGGTGTAACTATCCAAGAACAGCTCCGATTCGGTCAGCCAGTCCACCAGATTCAGCCCCAGGCGCAGGTTGGCGCCGTTGCCCAGGTACATGTTGGAGAGAAAATCGCCATCGCCCAGCACCGCCACCCGCTGGCGGCCGCCGTCCAGCGCCCGACTCAGGGTCAGGCCCAGAGCCAGGGGCGGCGCGTTGCGCACGATCGGCAGCGGCTGCCCTGGCCGGTAGTCCTCCAGCAGGAACTGACCGCCCTCGGCCACCAACAGCGGCTGCACCTCCCAGCCCTCGGCGGGGCCGCGCAGCGCCTGCGCCTGCGGCAACAGCACTGGCGCGTTGAGGCGAGCGACGGCCGGATGCGGCGGATGGGTTTCCAGCAGCACCAGGCGCGGATCGGCGGTGCCCAGGGTCGCCGCCGCCAGCGGGTCGAGCACCACGCCCGGCAGCCACTCCACGCCGAGCGCGCGGCCAAGGTCGGCGAGATGCGCCTCCTCGCCCGGGTCGCCCAGCCACAGCAGGTTGCCACCGCGCGCGACGTAGTCCAGCAGCGCCCGCCGCTCGCCGGGCAGCAGCTCGGTCTGGGGCGGCGTGAGCACCAGCAGCGCGACGTTGTCGGCAAGCGGCTCGCGGCTCAGATTGACCGGCAGCAGCCGGTAGCCCTTCTCCTCCAGCGCCCGGCCGAACGCGCCCAGATCGAAATTGGCCTCGCCCAGCAGGCTGCGCTCGCCGTGCCCGACCAGGAAGGCGATGTACTGACCCTGCCGGCGCAGCAACCGCTCCAGCGCGGCGCTGACACGCGCCTCGGTGGGCACGGCCACCCGCTCCTGGCGGCCGCCGTAGTCGAGCACCAGCTCGCCCTGGCGCTGCACGCCCAGGGCGCGCACCCGGTCGGGCCTAGCCTCGGGATCGATCAGCTCGTAATCGACCAGCGGGCTGGCCTCGGCGTAGCGCGCCAGCAACTCGCGCACGTGGCGGTGCAGCACGTTGCCGGGCGAAACGAAAGCCTGCACCCGCAGCTCGCCGTCGAGCCGCGCCAGCAGCTGCCGGCTGGGTTCGGACAGCCCGGCGGCGTAGCTACCGCCCCAGTGCCAGACCACGTTGCCACGCTCGGTCAGCCAGGCCGCCAGCCCCAGCACGATCAGCAGCAGCACCACGAAAAGCGCGCCGTGCAGGCGCAGCCACAGCTGCCTCATGCCTGCACCCTCAGCGCGTCCAGCCGCCGCACGGTCAGCGCCAGCAACCCGCCGGTGAGCAGCAGGTAGTACGCCAGATCGGCGCTGGCGACCTGTCCCATCAGAAACGGTTGATAGTGGCCGAGCAGCCCCAGGTAGGCGAGCACGCCGCCGTCGGCGCCGACCACGCCGTCGCGCAGCACCATCAGCAGCAGGCCGGCGGCGAAGGTCAGCAGCGCCGCCAGCCCAGGGCGCGCGGTCAGCGCCGAGGCCCACAGGGCCAGCGCCAGCAGCGTCGCCGCCAGCAGCAGCAGTCCCAGCAGCGCCGCCGCCAGCCGCCCAAGATCGAGCGCGGTGCCCAGCAGCAGGCTCAGCGGCATGGCCGCCCACAGCAGCAGCGCCACCAGCACGAAAGCCAGCCCGCCCAGGTACTTGCCCAGCACCAGCTGCAGCGACGACACCGGCGCCGCCAGCAGCAGCGGCAGGGTGTGCGCCTGCCGCTCCTCGGCCAGCAGCCGCATGGCCAGCAGCGACACGGCCAACAGCAGCAGCACCAGCAGCCGCGCATCGGCCAGGAATGCGGCGGCCACCAGCTCGGTGGCGCCGTAGCCGCTGCCCAGGGTCACCAACAGCGGCTGGTACTGGCTCTGGTAGGCCTCCACCCGGGACAAGAACACCCAGGCCAGCAGCGCCTGCGACAACGCCAGCAGCAGCCAAGGCAGCGGCGTGGCGAACAACGCTTTGAATTCGCGCCGGGCGATCGCGCCGATCATGCCGCGCCCTCCCCGTGGGTCAGCGCCACGAACAACTGCTCCAGGTTCTGCTCCAGCGGCAGCCACTCGACCAGCCCCCAGCCGGCGTCGAGCACGGCGCGCTGTACCGTCTCCGCCGCCGCCGCGTCGGCCAGCCGCAGGCGCAGCCGGCACGGCTCCAGCGCTGCCGCCTCCAGCACCCCCGGCAGGCCAGTAAGACGCTCGGCCTGCGGCGCGCGCGCGCAGCGCAGCAGCACCTCGTGCGCCCCCGAGGCCGGCGCGCCCAGCGCGCCTTGATACACCGCGCGACCGCGGTTGAGGATCACCACCCGGTCGCAGAGCGCCTCGATCTCCGGCAGGATGTGGCTGGAGAAGATGATGGCGTGCTCGGCCTTGAGTTCGCGGATCAGGTCGCGGATGGCGCGGATCTGCAGCGGATCCAGCCCCACCGTCGGCTCGTCCAGGATCAGCACGTCCGGCTTGTGCAGGATGGCCTGCGCCAGGCCCACCCGCTGCTGGTAGCCCTTGGAGAGATTGCCGATCACGCGGTGGCGCACCTCGCCGAGCTGGCAGCGCTCGATGGCGCGGGTGACGGCGGCGAGCAGCCGCTGGCGCTTGAGCCCGTGCAGCCGGCCGCAGTAAGTGAGGTAATCGGCCACCCGCATGTCGGCGTACACCGGCGGCACCTCCGGCAAATAGCCCAGCCGCCGCTTGGCGGCCAGCGGCCGCGCCAGCAGATCGACGCCGCCCAGGCGCACTGTGCCGGCGCTGGGTGGGAGAGTGCCACTGAGAATGCGCAAGGTGGTGGATTTACCGGCGCCGTTCGGTCCGAGCAATCCGAGGATCTCGCCGCGCGCGAGCGTCAGGTCCAGACCGGCCAGCGCCAAACGCTCACCGTAGCGCCGTTCCAGACCCTGGGCCTGCAACAGGATGTCGCTGGACATGATGGGTTATAGTCCGGAACCGAATCGTCCGTTGATTTGTAGGCGAATACGCTACTATACCGGCCCTACCCCATGACCGAAAGTCCGTCCCCATCCGCCGCCGGCCGCTGGCAGTTCTGGATCGACCGCGGCGGCACCTTCACCGACATCGTCGCCCGCCGTCCCGACGGCACCCTGGTCACCCACAAGCTGCTGTCGGAGAACCCGCAGCGCTACGCCGACGCCGCCCTGCAGGGCATCCGCGACATCCTGGGCATCGCACCCGACGCACCGATCCCGGCCGAGCGCATCGAGGCGGTGAAGATGGGCACCACGGTGGCCACCAACGCGCTGCTGGAGCGCAAGGGCGAGCCGACCCTGCTGGTGATCAACCAGGGCTTCGGCGATGCGCTGCGCATCGGCCAGCAGCACCGGCCGCGGCTGTTCGACCTCAACATCGTGCTGCCCGAGCAGATCTATGCGCGGATGCTGGAGGTGCCGGGGCGGCTGGACGCGCACGGCGCGGAGATCGAGCCGCTCGACCTCGACGCCGCCCGCCGCGGCCTGGAAGCGGCTTACGCCGACGGCCTGCGCGCTTGCGCCATCGTGTTCATGCACGGCTACCGCTACCCGCGCCACGAACAGGCGGTGGCCGAGCTGGCCGCCGCGATCGGCTTCACCCAGATCAGCGTCTCGCACCGCGTCAGCCCCATGATCAAGCTGGTCGCGCGCGGCGACACCGCCACGGTGGACGCCTACCTGTCGCCGATCCTGCGCCGCTACGTCGACCGCGTGGCCGCCGAGCTGGGCGGCACGCGGCTGATGTTCATGCAGTCCAACGGCGGCCTGACCGACGCCCAGCTGTTCCAGGGCAAGGACAGCATCCTCTCCGGCCCAGCCGGCGGCGTGGTGGGCCTGGCCAAGGTCGCGGCGCTGGCCGGCGAGCAGCGGGTAATCGGCTTCGATATGGGCGGCACCAGCACCGACGTCACCCACTACGCCGGCGAGTTCGAGCGCAGCTTCGAGACCACCGTCGCCGGGGTGCGCCTGCGTGCGCCGATGATGCAGATCCACACCGTGGCCGCCGGCGGCGGCTCCATCCTGCGCTTCGACGGCGGCCGCTACCGGGTCGGCCCGGACAGCGCCGGCGCCGATCCGGGGCCGGCCTGCTACCGGCGCGGCGGCCCGCTCACCGTCACCGACTGCAACGTCATGCTCGGCAAGCTGCAGCCGCAGTTCTTCCCGGCAGTGTTCGGCCCGAACGGCGACCAGCCGCTGGATGCGGACACGGTGCGGGCACGCTTCGCCGAGCTGGCCGAGGAGATCCGCGCCGCCACCGGCGACACCCGCAGCCCCGTCGAGGTGGCGGAGGGCTTCCTGCGCATCGCCGTGGAGAACATGGCCAACGCCATCAAGCAGATCTCCACCCAGCGCGGCTACGACGTCACCCGCTACACCCTGGTCTGCTTCGGCGGCGCCGGCGGCCAGCACGCCTGCCTGGTGGCGGATGCGCTCGGCATGAAGCGCGTGCTGCTCCACCCCTACGCCGGGGTACTGTCGGCCTACGGCATGGGCCTGGCCGAGATCCGCGCGCTGCGCGAGCGCTCCATCGAGCTGCCGCTGGCCGCCGGCGGGCTCGCGCAAGCGCGCGCCGCGGCCGAGGCGCTGATCGCCGAGGCCGCCGCCGAGCTGCGCGCCCAGGACATGCGCGACTATCAGACCCTGGTGCGGGTGCACCTGAAGTACCAGGGCACCGACACACCGCTGATCGTGCCGCTGGCCGACGAACCGGCGCTGGTCGCAGCGTTCGAGGCGGCCTACCGCCAGCAGTTCGGTTTCGTCATGCGCGGCCGCGCGCTGGTGGTGGACGCGGTGTCGGTGGAGCTGGTCGGCGGCGGCGCCGAAGGCGCGGAAGCGCGGCTGCCGCCGGCCGAGGGGCCGGCCAGGCCGGTCGCCACGGTCGAGGCCTACATGGCCGGCGCGGCGCGCGCCACCGCCGTGTACCGGCGCGAGGCGCTGCGCCCGGGGCACGTCATCGACGGCCCGGCCATCATCTGCGAGAGCACCGCCACCACCGTGGTGGAGCCGGGCTGGCGCGCCGAGTTCAACGACTTCGGCCACCTGCTGCTCACCCGCGTCGCGCCGCTGCCGCGCCGTCAGGCGGTCGGCACCGAGGCCGACCCGGTGCTGCTGGAGGTGTTCAACAACCTGTTCGGCGCCATCGCCGAGCAGATGGGCGTGGCGCTGCGCAACACCGCCTACTCGGTCAACATCAAGGAGCGCCTGGACTTCTCCTGCGCCCTGTTCGACCGCCGGGGCCGGCTGATCGCCAACGCCCCGCACGTGCCGGTGCACCTCGGCTCCATGGGCACGAGCGTGCGCGCGGTGATCGAGCGCCGCGCCGGGCGCATGCGTCCCGGCGAGGTGTACATGCTCAACAACCCCTACGCCGGCGGCACCCACCTGCCGGACATCACGGTGATCACTCCGGTGTTCGGCGACGACGGCGGCGAGCCGCTGTTCTTCGTCGCCAGCCGCGGCCATCACGCCGACGTCGGCGGCATCACTCCTGGCTCGATGCCGCCCGCCAGCCGCCACATCGAGGAGGAGGGCATCCTCATCGACGACTTCCTGCTGGTGGAGAACGGCGAGCTGCGCGAGCGCGAGGTGCGCGCGCTGTTCGGCGCCGGCCCCTACCCGGCGCGCAACATCGAACAGAACCTGAGCGACCTACGCGCTCAGATCGCCGCCAACGAGAAGGGCGTGCAGGAGCTGCGCAAGATGGTGGCGCAGTTCGGACTGGCGGTGGTGCAGGCCTACATGGAGCACGTGCGCGCCAACGCCGAGGAGCAGGTGCGGCGGGTGATCGGCGTGCTCAAGCCGGGACGGTTCGTGCAGCCGCTGGACAACGGCGCCGAAATCCATGTCGAGATCCGCATCGATCACGCGGCGCGGCGCGCGGTGATCGACTTCACCGGCACCAGCCCGCAGCTGGAGAGCAACTTCAACGCCCCCGCGGCGGTGGTGCGGGCGGCGGTGCTGTACGTGTTCCGTACCCTGGTGGCGGACGACATCCCGCTCAACGACGGCTGCCTGGCGCCGCTGGAGATCGTCATCCCCGAGGGCTGCATGCTCAACCCCCGCTACCCGGCGGCGGTGGCGGCCGGCAACGTCGAGACCTCGCAGGCGGTGACCAACGCCCTGTACGGCGCGCTCGGCGTGCTGGCGGCGGCGCAGGGCACCATGAACAACCTCACCTTCGGCAACGCCGAGTACCAGTACTACGAGACCATCTGCGGCGGCGCTGGCGCCGGCGAAGGCTTCCACGGCGCCAGCGCGGTGCAGACCCACATGACCAACTCGCGCCTTACCGATCCCGAGGTGCTGGAGCTGCGCTTCCCGGTGCTGCTGCGCCGCTTCGCCATCCGCCGCGGCTCCGGCGGTGACGGCCGCTGGCGCGGCGGCGACGGCGTGGTGCGCGAGATCGAGTTCCGTCAGCCGATGACCGCCGCGCTGCTCGCCAACAACCACCGCCATGCGCCGTTCGGCCTGCACGGCGGTCACCCGGCCCTGCCCGGCCGCGCCGAGGTGCGGCGCGCCGACGGTCGCGTCGAGCCGCTCGGCCCGACCGCACAGATCGAGATGCAGCCCGGCGACCGGCTGATCATCGAGACCCCGGGCGGCGGCGGCTACAGCCCGCCCGGCTGAAACAGGCACGGCCCCGGAACGCGCCGGCGCGCTTGATCGCGGCCGGCGCCGTTCCCATGCTGGGTGTGGATCCAATCAGGGAGCGACGGAATCCGGCATGTGGTACGGACTGTTCGAGCTACCGCTCTGGGGCTATGTGCTGGTCACGCTGGCGCTGACCCACATCACCATCGTCAGCGTCACCCTCTATCTGCACCGTTGCCAAGCGCATCGCGGGCTGGACCTGCATCCGGCGGTAGCGCACTTCTTCCGCTTCTGGCTATGGCTCACCACCGGCATGGACACGCGCGAGTGGGTAGCGGTACACCGCAAGCACCACGCCCGTGTCGAGACCGAGGACGATCCGCACAGCCCGCGGATCAAGGGCATCAACGCCGTGCTCTGGCGGGGCGCCGAGCTCTACCGGCAGGAAGCGAGCAATCCCGAGACGCTCGCCAAGTTCGGCCACGGCACGCCCGACGACTGGCTGGAGCGCAAGCTCTACCGCCGCTTCAAATCGCTGGGAGTCACGCTGATGGCGCTGATCGACCTGGTGTGCTTTGGGGTAATCGGCATCACCATCTGGGCGATCCAGATGCTATGGATTCCGTTCTGGGCGGCGGGCGTCATCAACGGCCTGGGCCACTACTGGGGCTACCGCAACTACGAGCCGGACGACGCCTCCACCAACATCTGCCCGATCGGCATCCTCATCGGCGGCGAGGAGCTGCACAACAACCACCACGCCTTCCCCTCCAGCGCCAAGTTCGCCCTCAGGCGCTGGGAGTTCGACCTCGGCTGGTGCTACATCCGCGTACTGCAGGCGCTCGGCCTGGCCAAGGTCAAGCGACTGGCGCCGCGGCCCAAGGTGGTGCCGCACAAGCGGCAGATCGACCAGGACACGGTCAAGGCGGTGATCGCCGCGCGGCTGCTGGTGCTGGCCAGCTACGGCAGGCAGGTGATCGTCCCGACCCTGCGTCAGGAGCTGCACCGCGCCGACCTCGCGGCCCGACGCCTGCTGCTCCGCAACGAGGCTCTGCTCGATGAGTCCGGCCGGCGCCGGCTCGAACGCGTCCTGGCCGAGAACCCGCAGCTGCGCACCGTCTACGAATTCCGCCGCCGCCTGCAGCAGGTCTGGGATCGCTCGGCCACCACCCACGAGGCGCTGCTGCGCAACCTGCAGACCTGGTGCAACCAGGCCGAGGCCAGCAGCGTCCAGGCGCTGCGCGACTTCGCCCAATACCTGCGCGGTTATACGCTGCAGACATAAAAAAAGCCCGCCGATGGCGGGCTTTCTTCGACTCGGACGAGGCTTACTTGATCTTGGCCTCGCGGAAGATCACGTGCTTACGGACAACCGGGTCGTACTTCTTGAACTCCAGCTTGTCCGGCGTGTTCTTCTTGTTCTTGTCGGTGGTGTAGTAGAAGCCGGTACCGGCGCTAGACACGAGCTTGATCTTGTCGCGCATGTTGATCGCTCCTTACACCTTCTCGCCGCGGGCGCGCAGGTCAGCGACGACCTTCTCGATACCCAGCTTGTCGATGATCCGCATACCCTTCTGGGACACCCGCAGCCGCACGAAGCGCTGTTCGCTCTCAAGCCAGAAGCGGTGATAATGCAGGTTCGGCAAGAACCGGCGCCGCGTCTTGTTATTGGCGTGGGAGACGTTGTTACCCGTAATCGGGCTCTTGCCCGTCACCTGACAGACCTTGGACATGAAACTGGCTCCTAACCGAGCAACACACTGCTCGCCAACGCGAGTAAAGGCCGGTTTTTATACCAGCAAGACCGGACCGTTTCAAGCGTCGCAAGCCGTTGAAATCGCCGTCGCCCCTGCCCCCGCGCGACGCGCCTGACCGTGCCCGCTCTTCGCGACGGGCCGGCTTGCGCGTGCGAGGCACGGCCGCCCGGCGTATGATCCACCGACCATGAGCTTACCCGGCGCTCAGCGCGCCAGCGCGACCTCCGCCGGGAGCTCCGAGCCGCTTACTGCACACGATTTCCCGATGGAATACAAGGACTACTACAAGATCCTCGGCGTCCCGCGGGACGCGACGCCGGAGCAGATCAAGGCTGCTTACCGCAGACTCGCGCGCAAGTACCACCCGGACGTCAGCAAGGAGCCTGACGCCGAAGCACGCTTCAAGGAAGTCAACGAAGCCTACGAAGTGCTCAAGGAGCCGGACAAGCGCCAGGCCTACGACCGCCTGGGCAGCCACTGGCGCGCCGGTCAGGAGTTCCGGCCGCCGCCCGGCTGGGAGCGCGCGCAGCGCGCCGACAGCGTGTTCAGCGACTTCTTCGAAGCGCTGTTCGGCCAACGCGGCGGCCGCCGCGCCAGCGCCGATCCGTTCGAGGGGCTGTTCGGCGGCGGCGAGCGGCGCGGCGGCAACACGGCCGGCGCCGATCAGCAGGCGACGGTGACCGTCTCGCTGGAAGAAGCCTACGCCGGCACGACCCGCGAGGTGTCGGTCCCGGCCGCCGACGGCCGCGGCAGCCGCACGCTGCGGGTGAAGATCCCCGCCGGCGTGCAACCAGGGCAGCAGATTCGCCTGGCCGGCCAAGGCAGCCCGGGCCCGGGCGGGCGACGCGGCGATCTGTACCTGAAAGTGGAGATCGCCCCGCATCCACGCTTTCGGCTGGAGGGGCGGGACGTGTACGTGGACCTGCCGATCGCCCCCTGGGAGGCGGCGCTGGGCGCGACCGTGCCGGCGCCGACCCTGGCCGGGCGGGTGGAGCTCAACGTCCCCCCAGGCTCGCAGTCGGGCCGCAAGCTGCGGCTCAAAGGACGGGGCCTGCCGGGGCAGCCGCCCGGCGATCACTACGTGGTGCTGAAGATCGTCACGCCGCCGGCCGACGATGCGGCGCTACGCAAACTCTACGAGCAGTTGCGCGACAAGAGCCGATTCGACCCGCGCGCCGGCATGGACTGATCCGGCCGACGCCGCATCACGGGGCGGGAACGCTCGCCGCCGACGTTGGTCTATTGAGGCCGAGGCGGCCGACGGTCGCATCCCCATGTCGCACGAGGAAGGCTGTTGCATGAAGAAAAAATACCTAAGCCCATTGCTCGCTCTGACGCTCGGTCTGGCCGCCATCGCGCCGCCGGCCACGGCGGCGCTGCCATTGGCCGTGGACGGCCAGGAGCTGCCCAGCCTCGCCCCCATGCTCGACCGGGTCCGACCGGCGGTGGTGAACATTTCCACCACCGGGCGGGTGCGGGTGCAGGAGAATCCGCTGTTCCAAGATCCCTTCTTCCGCCACTTCTTCGGCGTGCCCGAGCAGGCGCCGCGCGAGCGCCGCACCCAGAGCCTGGGCTCGGGCGTGATCGTCGACGCCAAGCAGGGCTACATCCTCACCAACGCCCATGTCGTGGAGAAGGCCGACGAGATCAAGGTGACCCTGCAGAACGGCCGCGAGCTCTCGGCCAAGCTGGTCGGCGCCGACCCGGAGACCGACGTGGCGGTCATCCAGGTCGATAGCAGTAACGTCAAGCTGACCGAGGTGCCGATCGGCGATTCCGGCAAGCTGCGGGTCGGCGACTTCGTCGTGGCGGTGGGCAACCCCTTCGGCCTGGGCCAGACCGCCACCACCGGCATCGTCAGCGCGCTCGAGCGCAGCGGCCTGGGCATCGAGGGCTATGAGGACTTCATCCAGACCGACGCTTCCATCAACCCCGGCAACTCCGGCGGCGCGCTGGTGAACCTGCGCGGCGAGCTGATCGGCATCAACACCGCCATCCTGGCGCCGTCCGGCGGCAACATCGGCATCGGCTTCGCCATCCCCATCAACATGGCCCGCACCGTGGCCGACCAGCTGATCAAGCACGGCGAGGTCAAGCGCGGCCAGATCGGCATCTCGGTGCAGGATCTCACGCCCGCGCTGGCCGAGGCCTTCGGCGTCGATCTGGAGCGCGGCGTGGTGATCGCCCAGGTGCTGCCGGGCTCGGCGGCGGAGCAGGCCGGACTCAAGACCGGCGACGTGATCACCGCCGTCAACGGCCATCCGGTGGCGACCGCGGCGGCGGTGCGCAACCGCATCGGCCTGATGCGGGTCGGCGAGAGCGCCAAGCTCACCATCGTCCGCGACGGCAAGAGCCAGGAAATCACCGTGTCCGTGCGCGAGCCGTTCGAGCTGGCGGGCAGCGCCGGCGACGTGGCGCCCAAGCTGGCCGGCGCCGAGTTCGCCGAGGTGGTGGTCACCGAGGGCAACGACAAGCGCACCCGGGTGGGCGTCAGCCGGGTGCAGCCGGGCAGCCCAGCCGCCAGCGCCGGCCTGCGCGACGGCGACATCATCCTCTCGGTCAACCGCCGTCCGGTGAGCACCCTCGGCGAGTTCCGCAAGGCGGTGCAGGCCTCCAAGGGCAAGCTGCTGCTGCACGTCCGCCGCGGCAACGGCGCATTCTTCCTGCTGATCCAGTAGCCGCCCGTTCGGCCCCTGCTCCGATGGAGCAGGGGCTTTCCCTGCCTTGCAAGCCGCCGCCGGCGCCCTCATCCAGAGGCGCAAGGGGCTTTCCCCCGAGCCCGCGGCAGCCTTGACCTTCCCTTGGCGTGCGCCGCCGGCTTCGAGAAGCCCGATAAGGAATCAACATCGCGCCGCCCCGGATTCCCGGCTCCCGTCCCGTTCCGCCCCACGGAACGCGCGTGCCCGTGCGAATCCGGCCACCGGTTCCCTCAGGAGGCAGCCATGGCCAAGGACACCACGCCACCGATCGCCGATACCGCCGACGCCGAAGCCGCCGCCAACGCTACGGTCACCGCCCGTGCCGCACAGGCGGCGCATCAGGCGATCGACCAGCTCAGCGCGCGCGGCAGCGAGGCCGAACTGCGGCTACGCCAGACCGGCACCCGCCTGTCGAGCCGCTCGCAGGAGCTGAGTAAGGACATCGGCGAGTACGTCACCCAAAACCCGCTCACAGCCCTCGGCATCGCCGCCGCGGCCGGTTTCGTGCTGGGCGTGCTGCTGAGGCGCTGACCGATGTCCGCGCCGCCCGGCGCCATGCCGCCGCCGCAAGACGCCGCCGAACCGCTCGGCCCGAGCCAACGGCTGGGGGCCGTGGTGGCGGCCGCCGTTCAGCTGGTCGGCGAGCTGCTGCGCTTGCTGGCGCTGGAATCGCGGCTGGCCGGGCTGAGCCTGGCCGGCATCCTGTTCGCCGCGCTCGCCGCCGCCTTCGGCGTCATGACGGCGTGGCTGCTGCTGCAGGCGGCACTGACGGTGGGCCTGACCCGCCTCGGCGCCGACCCCCTGTTGGTGCTGCTGGCGCTGACCGCGCTCAACGCGCTGATCGTGGCGTTCCTGCTGCTGCTGATCCGGCGGCTCAGCCGTAACCTGCTGTTCCGCGCCAGCATCGATGCCCTGTTCGGAGCCAACCGTGCGCCGCCTGCACCGTGAGGTCGAGCTGCAACGCGCGCTCGTCGCCGAGCGGCGGGCGCAGCTCGGCGCCGCCGCCCGCCTCGCGCTGCGCGACACGCGACGCGCCCTCGCTAGCCCCTCCGGGCTGGCCGCCGGCTTCGGCGCCGGCCTGCTGCTCGGGCTGTGGCGCGGCGCGCCCGCGGCGGCGCAAACGGAACAGCCGGCCGCCGCCCGACAGCCGCCGGCGTTGCTGCGCTGGGCGCTGCGCGACCTGGCGCTGCCGCTGCTCCTGAACTGGCTGGAGCAGCGCGCGGCCCGCTCCCAGTCGGAACCGCCCACAGACGACTTCGCCGGCTACTGACCAGCCGGCCGCCGCCGTTATACTCCCGCGCCGAGTCACGACAGGTAGGGAGAGAGCATGCCGTTCATCCGCTCCGGCGACGTCCAACTCTGGTACGAAACCTTCGGCGACGGCGAGCCGCTGGTGCTGATCATGGGACTGGGCGGCGTGATCCAGGCCTGGGCCCTGCAAATCGCCGAGTTCGCCAAGCACTACCGGCTGATCTGCATGGACAACCGCGGCGCCGGCCGCTCCGACAAGCCCGAAGGCCCCTACTCCATCACCGCCTTCGCCGAGGATTTGGCCGCGGTGCTGGATGCCGCCGAGGTCGAGTCAGCGCACGTGCTGGGCGTGTCGATGGGCGGTCTGATCGCCCAGGAGTTCTATCACTTGGCGCCGCGGCGGGTGCGCAGCTTGATCCTGGGTTGCACCGGTGTCGGCCCCAACGATCCGGCCGCCGTGCCGCCCGAGCCGGACGTGATCGCCGCGCTGCGGCTGGACCGCCGCAGCGAGCCGCTGGAAAAGGTCACGGAGGCGATGATGCATGCCTTCTACCATCCGACCTACATCAGCGCGATCCCGAACCTGGCCGCGCGGCTGGTGAAGATCAACCGGGACATTCCGCAGCCGCCGCACGCCTTCGAGGCCCAGCTGCAAGCCTGCTACAGCCACCGGCCGAATTCGCCGCGGCTGAAGGACATCCGGGTGCCGACCCTGGTGCTGCACGGCGAACACGACCGGGTCTGGCCGCTAGCCAACGCCGAGTACCTGGCCGCGCACATTCCCAACGCCGAGCTGGTCGTAATTCCCGAGGCCGGCCACATGTTCATGCTGGAAAAGCCGCGCGAGTTCAACCGCGCGGTGCTGGACTTTCTCGGCCGCATCGCATGACGGCCGACAACGGAGCCCTCGTCATGGACAGAAACACCGGCGGCGCCGAGCTACTCGAACTGGGGCTGCTGGTTCAGGGCGACAAGATCTTTCAGGAGCGGCTGCTGGCCGGCGTCTCGCTCACCTACGCCTCGGCGGCGCCAGTGCTGCCGCCGAATCTACGCCTGGCGGCCGTGAACGCCTTCCTGCTGAGCCAGGCCGCCGAGACCATCGACGCCTACGTCGATGCCGACGTGCCCGTCAAACAGGAACTGTTTCGCCGGCTATCCGCCGCCGCCAGCGATTTCAGCCAAGCCGGGACCGCGGCGCTGCCGCCGTCGCTGCTGGCCAAGCTGCCGCCGGCCGGACGCGAGCTGCTGCGCAACCTGCCGCGGCTGCTGCGCGTCACCGCCTGTCTGCCGCCGCTGCAGCGCCAGGCGGTGCGCCATTGCGTCGAGCAGGCCTGTGCCGGCTACATCCGGCTGCTGCCGCTGCGCGGCCCGGACGGGGTGCCGGATCTGCGCGCCTACGACGACTACGGCTACTGCCGTAACGGCGCGCTCAGCCAGTGCCTGACCACGCTGTTCTGCGATCACTCGCCGGCCATCGCCCGCCACACCGCCGAGCTGCACGCGCTGGCCAGCGACTTCGGCCGCGGCCTGTGCGCCACGCAGATCTTGAAGAACGTCCGCCGCGACCGCCAGCGCGGCGTCTGCTATCTGCCGCGCGACCTGTTCCGCGCCCACGGCTTAGAGCTGGCGGATCATCAAGACTGGAGCAGCGATCCACGCTTTCGCGCCGGCTTCGACGCCCTCATCGGCCGCGCCCACGCCCAGCTGCGCAAGGCGCTGGATTACGTGCTGCTGCTGCCCCCCGACGAGGACGGCATTCGGCGGTTCTGCATCTGGCCGGTGGGGCTGGCGCTGATGACCCTGCGCCGCCTGCACGGCGGGCGGCGGCGCCCGGCGCTGATCGAGGACGACCTGCGCATGCGCCCGCGCGCGCTGCGTCTCGCCGTGCCGGCCAGCCGCTGGCTGGTGCGGCGCGACCCGTGGCTGCGCGGTGCCTTCCGGCTCGCCAGCCGCGGCCTGCCGGCGCCGACGGGGGGACGATGATCGCATCGGGCGGCGGCAAGGCGGGCGGGAATCCGCTATCCTTCGACGCCATGCGCACCCAATCCGTTGTTTCCATCGTCCTGCTGCTGCTCGCGCTCCTGTTGGCGGGCTGCGCGCACAATTCCACGCCGCTCGAGCCGTACGACCCGTACGAGCAGACCAACCGCAAGGTTTTCGCCTTCAACCAGGAGTTGGACCGCTACGTTCTGGAACCGGTGGCCACCGGCTATGCCAAGATCACGCCGAACTTCTTCCGCCGCGGCGTGCAGAATTTCTTCGCCAACGCCGCCTATCCCAGCGTGATCATCAACGACTTCCTGCAGGGCAAGGGCATGCAGGGCCTGCAGGACACCGGTCGTTTCCTGATCAATACCACCGTCGGTCTGTTCGGTATTTGGGATCCGGCCAGCTATCTGGGCCTGCCGGCGCACGACGAGGACTTCGGCCAAACCCTGGCGGTGTGGGGCGCCAACAGCGGCCCCTACCTGGAGCTGCCGCTGTTCGGCCCGCGCTACACCCGCGAAACGGTCGACCTGCCGCTAGGCGCCTTCACCAACGTGCTCGGCTACGTGTTCAGCTGGAACGTGACGATCCCGCTGGCGGCGCTGTACGTGGTCAACACCCGCGCCCAGCTGGACGCGGCGGTGAAGATCCGCGAGCAGGCGGCGTTGGACCCCTACCTGTTCACGCGCGCCGCCTACATGCAGCTGCGCGAGAACCTCATCCACGACGGCAAGCCGCCGGTCGAGGATCTCTACGACGAGAGCCTGTTCGAGGACGACGACGCGCTTCCCGCCGACTGAAGGGTCCGGCCTCAGGCCGGCGCCCCGACTCGGCGGAACTCGGACGGATCGACCCGCAGCTTGCGCATGCGCGAGCGCAGCGTGTGCGGATTGATCGCCAGCAGCCGGGCCGCGCCGTACGGCCCTTCGATGCGGCCGCCGGTCCGAGCTAGCGCCGCGCGGATGTGCGCCGCCATGGCCTCGTCCAGGGTCGGGAAGCGGGCAGCGGTCTCCGGTGGCGCGCCGTTGCCGGCCGGGACCGGCGACGAGGCTGGCGCCGGCGCGGCCGGCTGCACGATGCCCGCCCCGAGCGCTGCCCGCACCTGCAGACCGCGGCCGTTGCCGAGAATCGCCGCCCGCTCGATCACCGAGGCCATCTCCCGCACGTTGCCCGGCCACGGGTAGGCGCGCAGCAGCTCGATGTCCTCGTCGGTGGGCAGCTGCAGGGGCAGGCCGAGCTTGCTCGACGCCCGCGCGGCGAAATGGCGGGCCAGCGCCGGGATGTCGATCTGCCGCTCGCGCAGCGGCGGGATGACGATCGGGAACACCGCGATGCGGTACCACAGGTCTTGGCGGAACGTCCCCTCGCGCACCATCCCGGCCAGATCGCGGTGGGTGGCGGCCACCACCCGCACGTCCACCTTGACCGGCACCTCGCCGCCGACCCGATACAGCGTGCCGTCCTGCAGCACCCGCAGCAGCCGCACCTGCGCGGCGGGCGTCAGCTCGCCGACCTCGTCCAGGAACAGGGTGCCGCCGTCGGCGCGCTCGAACCAGCCCTTGCGCTGACCGGCGGCGCCGGTGAAGCTGCCCTTTTCGTGGCCGAACAGCTCGGAGTCGATCAGTTCCGGCGGGATCGCGCCGCAGTTGACGCGGATGAACGGCCCCTGGCTGCGCAGGGAGCGGTCGTGCACCGCGCGCGCCACCACCTCCTTGCCCGAGCCGGTTTCGCCCAGCAGCAGCACCGAGGTGTCGGAGCGCGCCACCAGATCGACTCGCTCCAGCACCGGCCGCAGGCCGCCGTCGGCGCCGATCAGGCTGTCGTTCAGCCCCTGGCGGCCGAGCCGCGCCAGCAGCGACTGACGGTCGGCCTCGGCGGCCGCGCGCAGGTTGGCCAGCTCGCGCATGCGGGCGTCGTTGGCCACCGCCACCGCCAGCGGCGTCAGCAGTTGGCGGAACAGCGCCTCATGGGCGGCATCGAAGCGCGCGCCGGGCAGGGCGGCGACGATGGCCACGCCGCTGGTGGCGCCGCCGTCGCGCCATAGCGGGCCGATAAGCACGTTGTCACCGCGATAGCTGCCGGCCAGCGGCTCCAGGGCCTCGGGCCAGGCCATCCCCGGCAGGAGATTGAGGATCTCGCCGCGCTGGCACCAGACGAGCAGGTTGGAGAACAGCGATTCGCTGTATGCCGTGTAGCGGCCATGGGCCAGGGCGCGGCTGCTGGCCGCCAGGACCAGCGCCATGCGCGGACGGTCGACGTATTCGAGCTCCACGCTGGCGACCGGCATCGCCTGACGCAGAAGTTCGGCGACCGGGCGAATCGCGTCGGCCAGCTCGAGGTGGCCACTGACTTCCCGCCAGACCTTCAGGATGAAATCTTCCTCGCCCATGTGCGCTCCCGTGACATTTCACAGGCCGTGATATTTCACGGAACTTATCAAGCCTATTTCCAAGCCTAGACCAGTAACTGGAGAGTTCGCATCAGCGTGTCAGTTTTTATTCCTAAAAGTTATTGTTGTCCAGCGTCATGGCACAACCTTTGCTCTGATACCCCCTAGTGGCGTGCCGACGCGCCGCTGCCGCGCACTCATCGTTCTGGAGGATTCGCCATGCCCCTGGCCCGTGTCGTCGACTACCTCAACGCCAATCACGATCTGTTCCACCCGCGCACGCGCCTCGGCGAACGCTCCAGCTACCGCTTCGAGCAGGGCCGGCTGACCGCCAACATCGGCACGCTGCGACTGCGCTCCTATCAAGTGCCGATCGTCGACGTCGGCCGCGGCGCCGTGGTCGCCCGCCGCGCCCGGCTGCGGGTCACCCACCCCAGCGGCCGCGAGCAGCATCCGGAGTCGCTCTACCTGCACGCCTGGGACGGCAGCGAGGTGATCTTCCTCGACCGGTTCCTGCGCACCCTGCACGCGCTGGAACATCTGAACCGGCCGTACTCGGCCGGCGATCCGCTGGTGGTGGACGTGCACGCCCGCCACGTCGCCGCGGTGCCCGGCGACCACGGCGCCGCCTTCGAAGGGCTGCTGGCGCAGCTCGGCCTTGCGCGGGAGCAGATCGTCCTGCGCCTGCACGGGCCGCATCTGCTGCGCGACGAGCACAGCCAGCGCGCCGCCATCAGCTTCGCCGCGCGCGGCTACCGGCTGCTGGCGGCCGAGCTGCCGCCGCAGGCCACCGACTGGGAGCGGCTGCGTACGCTTGGCGTGGGTTGGGCTTCGCCGGCCGCCGACGCCGTTGCGGAGACGCTGCGACCGTGGCTAGCCGCGGCGCGCGACCACGGAATCGCCACCCTGCTGGAGGCCGACGCCCCGGGCTCGACCTCGGAACGGGCGCGCCGACTCGGTTTCGCGCTGGCGGAAGCGGAGCAGCTGGACAGCCGACGCGCCGCCTGGGGGCGCTAGCCGCCCTGGCCGGCAAAGATCACGGCGCCGTGACATTTCCCGACAAAGCCGCTGCATCGCCCGACACCGCAACACGGCGTCGCCGCGCAAGCGCCCTGATTAGAACCATAAATCAGGTTTTGCGGCGCACTTAGCACTTATTGGCATATCTGTTGCTCCGCTTCCGACGCCGACCGCCGGGCAGCACGCCCAGCCCGGCGACCGGCTCACCGACACCAATCCACCGCGCCGGCCGGCAGCGACGCTGCCGCCGCGCCTGCACGAAGGAAGCGGAATATCCGATGGCTGCAACGATAAGAACCGCCGCCCGCCGACGGGCGGCCTCCCTGGCCTTGGCGCTGTTCACGGCTGTGACGCTCGGCGCCTGCGATGACGACGACAAGGAAACGGCCGCATCCCCTGCCCCGGAGCGCCGCCCCAACATTCTGCTGATCCTCGCCGACGATCTCGGCTATTCGGACATCGGCGCCTTCGGCGGCGAGATCAGCACCCCCAACCTCGACCTGCTGGCGGCCGAGGGCAGGCTGCTGCTCAACCACCACACCTCGACCACCTGCGCGCCGACCCGCGCCACCCTGCACGCTGGCACCGACCAGCACCTGACCGGCATCGGCAACCAGTCGATCGCGCCGTATCAACAGGGCAAGCCGGGCTACGAGGGCTATCTCAACGAGCGCTCGCTGTACCTGCCGGAACTGCTGCGCGACGGCGGCTACCACACCTACATCGCCGGCAAGTGGCATCTCGGCAGCAAGGACGACCAGCTGCCGCCGGCGCGCGGCTACGAGCGCTCCTACGTGCTGCTCGAGGGCGTAGCCAACCATTACGGCAACCGCCCCGACAACCCGCTGCCCAGCAACCGCGGGAACTATCGGGAGGACGGCCAACCGGTGACGCCGCCGCCGGAGTTCTATTCCACCGACTTCTATACCGACAAGCTGATCGAGTACATCGACCGCAACTTGGGCGACGGCAAGCCGTTCTTCGCCTTCGCCGCCTACACCTCGCCGCACTGGCCGCTGCAGGCACCGCCCGAGTTCATCGACCGCTACAAGGGCCGCTACGACGCCGGCTACGACGCCATCCGCAACGCCCGCTTCCAGCGGCAGAAGGCGCTGGGCATCGTGCCGCCCGACGCCGAGCTGCCGCCGCCGGCGGACATTCCCGACGACGCGCAGATGTACCCCAACCGGCGCAACCCCGGCGGCTACCCGCTGTGGGATGAGCTCAGCCCCGAGGAGAAGGCTTACGAGGCGCGGCGCATGGAGGTCTACGCGGCCATGGTCGAGAACCTCGACTACAACATCGGCCGGCTGATCCGCTACCTCAAGCAGAAGGGCGAGTACGAGAACACCCTGATCGTGTTTCACTCCGACAACGGCCCGGAGGCCACCGACTTCGGCAGCAGCGCCGGCTACGACAACAGCCTGGAGAACCTGGGCCGCTACGGCTCGTACGTGGCTATCCGCCAGGGCTGGTCCGAGGTCAGCAGCGTCCCCAACCGCTTCTACAAGTCCTTCCCCACCGAAGGTGGCCACCGCGTGCCCACCATCGTGCGCCTGCCGGGCCAGCACTCGCCGCAGCCACCGCTCCACGCCCTGACCACCATCGAGGACTGGCTGCCGACCTTCCTCGACTTCGCCGGCATTCCCGATCCGGGCAGCAACTACAAGGGCCGCGAGGTCAACCCGATCACCGGCTACTCGCTGCGCGGCCTGCTGGAGAACCGGGTGGCCGACGTGCGCGACGAAACCACGGTCTGGGCCGGCGAGCAGTTCAACCGCCGCTACCTCTACAAGGGCGAGTGGAAGATCAGTTACCTGGAACCGCCGCTCGGCACCGGCCAGTGGCAGCTCTACCACCTACCCACCGACCGCTTCGAGACCCGCGACCTGGCGGCCGAGCGTCCCGACAAGCTGGCCGAGCTGATCGCCGAGTGGGACGCCTACGTCGAACGCTTCGGCGTGGTGCTGCCGCCGGAGGAGCCGGCGCAATGAGGCGTGTCCGGCGTCGCTACCTTCTCCCCGCCGCCCTCGGGGCGGCGGCGGTCGGCCTGGCCACCGCCGGTCTGCTGTCCAGCCAGGCCACGCCGATCCCGGGCCTGGGCGACCGCGACGGCTGCGCCGCCTACACCGGACTGCCGCCGCAATGGCGCAGCTCTCCGACCGCCGGCATGGCGCCGGTTCGCCTCGACGACGGCCGCCAGCTCTGGTTCGACGTCACCGAGGTGACCACCGCCCAGTTCGCCGATTTCGTCGCCGCCACCGGCTACGTCACCGAACTCGAACGCGGCGCCGGTGCTGGCGCGGTGTTCGCCGCGCCGACCTCGGCCACCGTCGAGCTCGGGCCGCACGTGTGGTGGCAGCCGCGCCCCGACGCCAGCTGGCGGCAGCCGCGCGGCGCCGACGGCCCACCGGCGGCGCCGAACGAACCGGTGACCATGGTCACCCGCGCCGACGCCGAGGCCCTGCCGGGCCTGAAGGTGGATTTCATCGATCTGTCCGAGCTGCGGCTGTCGTTC
>Ga0207747_1000173_pt1 | contig 80691 bp, 76 predicted proteins | sample HigsolmetaGSP11D_FD_184839 | JGI IMG/M metagenome (GOLD analysis project Ga0207747, IMG submission 184839) | High solid enriched microbial communities from the Joint BioEnergy Institute, USA - SP1-1-D (SPAdes) | ecosystem: Engineered > Bioreactor > SSF (Solid state fermentation) > Aerobic >...
AGATGCGGGGCCGGTTGCAGGGGGTGTTCATCGTGGTGGTCGCCGGCGGGCCACGGCTGGCCGATGTCGCACACGGGGCGGCGGCCGCGGTGGTGGGCACCACGGTGGCCGCCGCCGGGGGCGGGGTGCTGGTCGTCGTCGGGACGGTGCTCGCCGCGCTGGCGGTGCCGGTCTTCGTGCGCTACCGGGCCGGCGTGCATGCCGGCTGAGTGGCGGCTGAGGATCGGTCGCTTCCCGCAGACAGCCCCGGCGGGCCCGGCTAGCATCGCCACCGTGGCCGACAAAGGGCAGCCTGACCTGGGTCTGCGCGAGCGAAAGAAGCGTCGCACCCGGGCGCTGCTGATCGACGCGGCGATCGGACTGTTCTGCCGGCAGGGGTTCGAGGGCACCACCGTCGACCAGATCGCCGCGGTCGCCGACGTCTCGCCCCGCACCTTCAGCCGCTACTTCGCCACCAAGGACGAGGTGGTGCTCACCCTCATCGACCAGGGCACCGAACTGGCCGCGCGGGGATTGGCGCGGCAGCCGGCCGAGCTGCCCCACCTCGAGGCGGTGCGCCGGGCGTTCGTCGAGATGTACCGGGAGGCGAACGGCACCGCCGCCGGGGACCGGCTGATCGCGGTGGTGCGCACGGTGATGTGCTCGCCGACGCTGCGTCAGGCGGTGCGGCAGTTCCGGCCGAATCCGTTGCACCGGGCGCTGGCCGAGCGGATGGGGGTGCCGCTGGAGGATCCCGGGTTGCGGCTGATCGCGGCGATCTGGAACACCATCGTGCTGACCGCCCAGGACGATCTCGGCCCGGACACCGACTGGGATGCGCTGACCGCCGCCGATCTGGCGGACCGGATCGACGCGATGTTCGCGCGGTTCGTCGACGAGACGGCGGGGATCGGGCAGCCCGCCTGACCTGACCCCGGGCGGGCGCACCCCGGAGATTGGGACTACCTTTTGTAGGGCAGACTTCCTCTGACACTCCCAGTGCCGACGAAGGGACTTCCGTGGCCGAGAACTCGACCAAAGGTGACGGACACGTCACCCTCAGTTATCCCGGTGGCGAGCTCGAGTTGGAGATCGTCAGTGCCACCGAGGGTGCCGACGCCATCGCATTGGGGCCGCTGCTGTCGAAGACCGGCTACACCACCTTCGACCCCGGCTACATGAACACCGCGCCGGTCAAGAGCGCGATCACCTATATCGACGGCGAGGCCGGCATCCTGCGCTACCGCGGATACCCGATCGAGCAGCTCGCCGAGAAGTCGACCTTCATCGAGGTCAGCTACCTGCTCATCTACGGTGAACTGCCCACCGCCGAGCAGCTCGAGGACTTCACCACCAAGATCCAGCGGCACACCCTGCTGCACGAGGACCTCAAGCGGTTCTTCGACGGCTTCCCGCGCAACGCGCACCCGATGCCGGTGCTGTCCAGCGCGGTCAACGCGCTGAGCACCTTCTACCAGGACTCGCTGGACCCGTTCGACCCCAAGCAGGTCGAGCTCTCGACCATCCGGTTGCTGGCCAAGCTGCCGACCATCGCGGCCTACGCGTACAAGAAGTCCGAGGGCCAGCCGTTCCTGTACCCGGACAACTCGCTGACGCTGGTGGAGAACTTCCTGCGGATGACCTTCGGCTTCCCGGCCGAGCCCTACGAGGTCGACCCGGAGATCGTCCGCGCCCTGGACATGCTGTTCATCCTGCACGCCGACCACGAGCAGAACTGCTCGACCTCGACCGTGCGGCTGGTCGGCTCGTCGCAGGCCAACCTGTTCACCTCGATCTCCGGCGGCATCAACGCGCTGTGGGGGCCGCTGCACGGAGGTGCCAACCAGGCGGTGCTGGAGATGCTGGAGAAGATCCGCGCCGACGGCGGCGACGTCAGGGAGTTCGTCCGGAAGGTCAAGAACCGCGAGGACGGCGTCAAGCTGATGGGCTTCGGCCACCGGGTCTACAAGAACTACGACCCGCGGGCCCGCATCGTCAAGGAGCAGGCCGACAAGATCCTCGGCAAGATCGGCGGCGACGACGAGCTGCTGCAGATCGCCAAGGCGCTCGAGGAGGTCGCGCTCACCGACGAGTTCTTCATCGAGCGCAAGCTGTACCCGAACGTGGACTTCTACACCGGCGTGATCTACCGGGCGATGGGCTTCCCGACCCGGATGTTCACCGTGCTGTTCGCCCTGGGCCGGCTGCCCGGCTGGATCGCGCACTGGCGCGAGATGCACGACGAGGGCCGCAGCAAGATCGGCCGGCCGCGGCAGGTCTATGTCGGCTACGGCGAGCGCGACTACGTGCCGCTCGACAACCGCTGATCCCCGGTTTGCGACCCGACAGTTGTAGATCCACAATTGTCGGGTGACTCGGACCGGCGCGATGAGCGCACGCCGCAAGGTCGTGGTGCTGCTGTCGTGCTGTCTGAGCCTGTTGATCGTGTCGATGGACGCGACGATCGTCAACGTCGCGCTGCCGCACATCCGCACCGACCTGGCGGCCGGGCCGGCCGCGCTGCAGTGGGTGATCGACGTCTACACCCTGGTGCTGGCGTCCCTGCTGCTGCTCGCCGGGGCGGCGGCCGACCGGTTCGGCCGGCGCCGCGTCTTCCAGCTCGGGCTGACGGTGTTCGCGCTGGGCTCGCTGGCCTGCAGCCTGGCGCCGAACGTCGGGGCGCTCATCGCTGCCCGGCTGCTGCAGGGTGTCGGCGGGTCGATGCTCAACCCGGTGGCCATGTCGATCATCACCCAGGTGTTCACCGGGCGGGTGGAGCGTGCCCGCGCGATCGGGGTGTGGGGCGGGGTGGTCGGCATCTCGATGGCTGTCGGCCCGCTGGCCGGCGGGCTGCTGATCGACGCCGTCGGCTGGCGGTCGGTGTTCTGGATCAACCTGCCCATCTGCGCGGCCGCGATCCTGCTCACCGCGCTGTTCGTGCCGGAGTCGCGGTCGGCGACCGTGCGCGCCGTCGACCCGGTCGGCCAACTGCTCGGGGTGGCGTTCCTGTTCGGCACCGTCTACGTGCTCATCGAGGGTCCGGGGCTGGGCTGGGCCTCGCCGGTGATCCTGCTGGTGGCCGCCGGTGCGGTGGCGGCGTTCGCGGCGTTCGTGCGCTATGAGGCCCGCCATCCCGAGCCGTTCATCGATCTGCGGTTCTTCCGCAGCATCCCGTTCACGTCGGCGACGGTGACCGCGGTGAGCGCGTTCGCCGCCTGGGGCGCGTTCCTGTTCATGATGTCGCTGTACCTGCAGGAGCAGCGGGGGTTCTCGGCGATGCGGACCGGGCTGATGTTCCTGCCGGTCGCGATCGGGGCACTGGTGTTCTCCCCGCTGTCGGGCCGGCTGGTGGGCCGCTACGGCTCACGGCCGTCGCTGCTGATCGCCGGACCGCTGATGGCGGTCTCGGCGGCCGCGCTGAGCTGGGTTGGCGACGCCACCCCCGCCGGGGTGCTGCTGGCGGTGTTCGCGGTGTTCGGCGTCGGGTTCGCGATGGTCAACGCGCCGATCACCACCGCGGCGGTGTCGGGGATGCCCACCGACCGGGCCGGTGCCGCCTCGGCGGTGGCCACCACCAGCCGCCAGATCGGGGTGAGTATCGGTGTGGCGCTGTGCGGTTCGATCGCCGGGTCGGCGCTGGCCGGGCACGGCGCCGGGTTCGCGACGGCGGCGCGGCCGCTGTGGCTGGTGTGCGCGCTGCTCGGCGTGGTGATCACCGGGCTGGGCTGGTACGCGACCACGCCGGCCGCGGTGCGCTCGGCGCAACGGCTGGCCCCGCTCATCGAGTCCGGTCCGGTGCGGGTGCCCGATGGCCGTTGACCGGCTGGCCGACGAGGTCTGGCGCACCATGGCCGCGCTGGTGGCCGAGCACCGCGACGGCTGGAAGCGCGCGGTGGTGGAGCGCGCCGGGCTGCCCTTCTCGCGCATCCGGGTGCTCCGTCGGCTGGCGCGGAAACCGATGACGGTCAAGGAGATCGCGCACGCGGTGGCCACCGACGCCCCGGCGGCCACGGTGGCGGTCAACGACCTGCAGGCGCGCGGGCTGGTGGTGCGCCGGCAGCACCCGGACAACCGGCGGTGCAAGATCGTCTCGCTCACCGAGGCCGGCCGGGAGCTGGTGCGCGCGCTGGAGGAGGTCGACGACCCGGCGCCGCCGATCTTCGACGCGCTCGACGAAGCCGACCTGCGCGCCCTGCGCGGGCTGCTGCACAAGCTGCAGGACTGAGGTTCAGCCGGCCTCGAGCACCGCCATCGCCGCGTTGTGCCCGCCGATGCCGCTCACCGCGCCACCGCGACGGGATCCCGAGCCGCACAACAGGATCCGGTCGTGGTCGGTGGCCACACCCCAACGCCGGGCCGGGGTGTCGAGCTCCTCGTCGTCCTCGGCGAACGGCCAGCCCAGGGCGTCGTGGAAGATGTTGCCGCCGGTCATGTTCAGTTCCTGCTCGAGGTCCAGCGTGGTCCTGGCCTCGATGCACAACCGGCCCTGCGCGTCCTCCGCCAGCACGTCCTGAATCGGTTCGGCCAGAACGGAATTCAGCGAGGTGAGCACCGCGGAGGTGAGCCGGTCGCGGGCCCGGTCCGGGTCATCGGTGACCAGGTGGTGCGGGGTGTGCAGGCCGAACACGGTCAGGGTGTGCGCTCCGGTGGCGCGCAGATCGGCGTCCAGGATGGACGGATCGGCCAGGGTGTGGCAGTAGATCTCGCACGGCAGCGGCTGCGGCACCTGGCCGTTGCGCGCCAGGTGGTAGGCCGCGTCGAGCTGGGCGTAGGTCTCGTTGATGTGGAAGGTGCCGCCGAAGGCCTGTTCCGGGGTGACCCGCGGGTCGCGCAGCCGGGGCAGCCGGCGCAGCAGCAGGTTCACCTTCACCTGCGCGCCCGGGGCGGTTTCCGGTGCCGGCTCGTCGAGCAGCCGGGCCAGCACCGCCGGGGTCACATTGGCCAGGATCCAGCGGCCGGTGACCCGATGCTCGTCGTCACCGCTACGGTAGCGCACCGCACCGTCCGGGCTGATCGCGAACACGTCTGCGCCGGTGCGGATCTCGGCGCCGAACCCGGCCGCCGCCGCGGCCAGCGCGCCGCTGACCGCGCTCATCCCGCCGACCGGCACGTCCCACTCGCCGGTGCCGTTGCCGAGCAGGTGGTACAGGAAGCACACGTTCTGGGTGAGCGCCGGGTCGTCGAGGGCGGCGAAGGTGCCGATCAGCGCGTCGGTGGCCATCACGCCGCGGACCAGGTCGCTGCGCACGGCGGCGGTGATGGCCGCCCCGATCGGCTCGTCGATCATCGCCCGCCAGGCGGCCCGCGCCTCGGCGTCGGTGCCCATCGCCTCGCGCAGCGCGCCGCGGCGGGGCAACGGCTCCAGCAGGGTGGGCCACAGCCGCCCGGTCACCAGCCGGCAGCGCCGGTAGAAGTCGTGGAAGCCGGCCTCGTCGCCGGCCGCGCCGACCGCCCCGAACGTCGACTCCGCGCCGACCAGCAGTCCGGTGGCCCCGCCGGTGGCCGGGTCCGGGGTGTAGGAGGCGTAGCGGCGGCGGGCCAGCCGCACCCGCGCGCCGAGGTCGTCGAGGATGCGCCGGGGCAGCAGGCTGACCAGGTAGGCGTAGCGGGAGAGCCGGGCGCCCACGCCGTCGAACACGTGCGCCGAGACCGCCGCGCCGCCGACGTGGTCGAGCCGCTCCAGCACCAGCACCCGCCGGCCCGCCCGGGCCAAGTACCCGGCGGCGACCAGCCCGTTGTGGCCGCCGCCGGCGATGACGGCGTCGTAGTCGCTCAGTTGAGATAGCCCTCCACCTCGTCACCGGGACGGACCCGGGCCGACCGCGGGTCGCCGCCGGTGTCGCGCAGCGCCCGGCGCTGCCGCAGCAGGTCCCAACACTGGTCGAGCTGCACCTCGATGTCGCGCAGCCGGCGGTGTTCCTCGGCGGCGTCGATCTCGCCGTGCTGGAGCTCGGCCCGCAGCTGTTTCTCCTCCTCGACCAGCCGCTGCACGGTGGCGAGGATGTCCTGATCCTTCGGCATCTTCCCAGTGTGCGCCCGCAGGGGTGGTCTAGGGTGGCCGGGTGACACAGAAACCCGAGATCGAATTTTCCGACGGCCCGGCGCCGACCGAGCTCGTCATCGAGGACCTGATCGTCGGCGAGGGCCCGGAGGCCACCCCCGGCGCCCAGGTCGAGGTGCACTACGTCGGCGTCGAGTACGACACCGGCGAGGAGTTCGACAGCTCCTGGAACCGCGGGGAGTCCATCGAGTTCCCGCTGCGCGGGCTGATCCAGGGCTGGCAGGACGGCATCCCGGGGATGCGGGTCGGCGGCCGGCGCAAGCTGACCATCCCGCCGCACCTGGCCTACGGCCCTGCCGGCGGCGGGCACCGGCTGTCCGGCAAGACCCTGATCTTCGTCATCGACCTGCTCGGGGTGCGCTGACCATGCCGTGAACGTGAGCCTGCGTCGCAGCATCGGGCGATTCTCGCGCGCAGGCTCACGTTCACGCGCCGGCGGCGCTGAGGGCGGCGCGCGTGCGCGCCACCACCACCCCGGGGCGGTGGCGCAGCAGGTCGTCGCCGACCCGCACGATCCGCCACCCCAGCGCCTCCAGTTCGGCCTGGCGGTCGATGTCGCGCCGGCGTACCGCCGGGTCGATCCAATGTTGCCGACCGTCGTACTCCACGCCGACCCGCCGGCGCTCCCATCCCATGTCGATGCGGGCGACGAACCGTCCGCAGGGATCGAACACCTCGATCCGGGTTCGTTCCGGTGCCGGCCCGGCCCGCGTAAGCAGCAGGCGGGTGCGGGTCTCCTGCGGGGATTCGGCCCCGCCGTCCACCGCGGCCAGCGCCTTGCGCAGGGTCTTCATCCCGCGTGCACCCGGATACCGGGCGGCCACCGCGGCGATCTCGTCGACCGTCAGCCCGGTGGCCTGGATGACCGCGTCGATGCGGATGACCGCGTCCTCGAATCCGCGGGATCGGCCCAGATCGAACGCCGTACGTGCCGGGGGGGTGATCGGCATGCTCGCCACCAGGCACCGCTCGTCGTCGGCCAGGCGGTCACTGTGCAGGACGATTCCGGGTTCGCGGCCGTGCCGGCTGGGCTGGTTCAGCTCGGCGGGGAGGCCCGGGTCGATCCACCGCGACCCGTGCAGGGCCGCCGCCGAGAGCCCGGCGCGGGTTCCCACGCCGGTGCGCCAACGTGAGCTCGGGTGCGAGAAATCAGCCGAATCTCGCGCGCAGGCTCACGTTCGCGGCGGGACGGCTCAGTGCACCCCGGGCAGGCGCAGCACCAGCCGCGCCCCGCCCAGCGGGCTGTCCTCCAACGCCGCGGTGCCGCCGTGCAGTTCGGCCTGCTGGGCCACCAGCGCCAGGCCCAGCCCGGAGCCGGAGTGCGATGCGGTGGAGCCGCGGGTGAACCGCTCGAACACCTGCTGCCGTTCCTCCGGCGGCACCCCGGAGCCGTTGTCGTCCACGGTGATCTCCACTCCCTCCCGGGAGCTGGTCACCCCCAGCTGCACCCGGGTCGCCCCGCCGTGCTTGACCGCGTTGGCGATCGCGTTGTCCACCGCCAGCCGCAGCCCCACCGGCAGCCCGACGATGATCACCGTCGGCCCGGGCGCGAGCGTCACCTCCAGGTCCGGGTAGGTGCGCACGGCGTCGTGGGCGGCGCGGTCGAGCAGCTCGGTGAGGTCGACCGGGACGTGGTCGTCGGAGGTGGACAGCTCGCCCTGGGCCAGCCGCTCCAGCGCCCACAGCGTGGCCTCGATGCGCGACTGGGTGCGGATGACGTCGCCGAGCACCTCCTTGCGCTGCTCCTCGGGCATGTCGAGGGTGTCGAGGATCTCCAGGTTGGTGCGCATCGCGGTGAGCGGGGTGCGCAACTCGTGCGCGGCGGCCGAGGCGAAGTCGCGCGCCGACGCCAGCGCGGCCTTGGTGCGGTCCTGCTCCTTCCAGATCCGGCCCAGCATGCCCTTTACCGCCTCGGCGATCTCCACCGCCTCGGTGGCGCCGCGGATCTCCACGTCCGGCACCTCGTCCCCGGCGTCGATCGAGCGGGCCTGGGCGGCAAGCTGTTTGAACGGCCGCACGGCGAACGCGGCGAGCAGCCAGCCGCCCAGGGTGGCCGCGCCGACCGCGAACAGGCACACGATGATCACCCGCCGGTGCAGGTTGTTGGTATCGGCGATGGTGTCGTCGTAGGTGGCGCCGACGGCCAGCGTGGTGGGGGTGGGGTAGGGGATGCGCACGGTGCGCACCCGGTAGCGCACCCCGTCGATCGAGGTGTCGGCGTAGCCCTCCTCGAGCTCGGGCAGCACCACCTCGGCGTTGGACCGCACCTGCCCGTCGCGGCGCACGGTGATCACCACGTCGCGGGCGTTCGGCGAGGACGGGATCTGGTCGAGCCCGCGCGGCAGCAGCGGCACCGCGAACCCGGCCGCCTCGTCGAGCCGGCGGTCGAGGCGCTCCTTGCGGTCGTTGGTGATGCCGACCCACACCACGACGCCGACGATGCCGACCACGATGGTCGCCGCGATCGCGGTGGCGAACGCGACCCGGGTCCGCAGCGACGGGGTACGGCGGACCAGCCGGGTGACGAGGTTCACGGCGGTGTCCGCAGCCCTACTGCGCGCGCAGCACGAATCCGACGCCGCGCACCGTGTGCAGCAGCCGCGGTGCGCCGGTGGCCTCGAGCTTGCGGCGCAGGTACCCGATGAACACGTCGACGACGTTGGTGTCGGCGGCGAAGTCGTAACCCCACACCAGCTCCAGCAGCTGGGCGCGGGACAGCACCTGGGTCTTGTGCTCGGCGAGCACCGCCAGCAGGTCGAACTCGCGCTTGGTCAGCTCGACGTCCTGGCCGTTGATCCGGGCCCGCCGGCCCGGGATGTCGACCTCCAGCGGCCCGACCACGATGGTCTCCGAGGAGAACGTCGCCGAGGAGCCGCGCCGGCGCAGCAGCGCCTTGACCCGCGCCACCAGCTCGGCCAGCACGAACGGTTTGACCAGGTAGTCGTCGGCGCCGGCCTCCAGCCCGGCCACCCGGTCGTCGACGCTGCTGCGCGCCGAGAGCACGCACACCGGCACGTCGTTGTCCATCGCGCGCAGCGCGGTGACCACGCTGACGCCGTCGAGCACGGGCATGTTGATGTCGAGCACGATCGCGTCCGGCCGGGTCTCGGTGGCGCTCCGCAGCGCCTCGGCGCCGTCGACGGCGGTGGAGACCTCGAAGCCGTTCAGCCGCAGCCCGCGCTCGAGCGAGGCGAGGACGTCGGGGTCGTCGTCGACGACAAGGACCCGTGGGGAGGTGCCCGCAGTACCACTGTCCATGTCGCAATCTTGCCTGATATCGGCGCGCCGACGGGGGAAGCGGAATTGACCTCAAGCTCGGTTCAGGTTCTACCGTGGGCGGCATGAGCCTGGAGATGGTCGCCCGCCAGACGCTGTACCGGCAGGCCAACGCCCGCGGCGGGGACCTGCGCGCCCTGGCCGACCCGGCCCTGCTGCGCCGCATCTGGCGCTTCGCCGGACGCCATCACCGCAGGTTGGGCGTGTTCGTCGCGGTCAGCGTGGGCGGTGCGCTGCTCGGCGTGGCGACCCCGCTGCTGGCCGGGCGGGTGGTCGACGCGATCGTGCACGGCGGTCCGGCGCGCACCGTCCTCGCGCTGGCCGGGGTGATCGCCGCGGTCGCGGTCGCCGAGGCCGCCGTGTCGCTGCTGAGCCGCTGGCTGTCGTCGACGATCGGCGAGGGCCTGATCCTGGACCTGCGCACCGCGGTGTTCGACCACGTGCAGCGGATGCCGGTGGCGTTCTTCACCCGCACCCGCACCGGCGCGCTGGTCAGCCGGCTCGGCTCCGACGTGATGGGCGCCCAGCGGGCGTTCTCCGACACCCTGTCCGGGGTGGTGGCCAACCTGGTCACGCTCACCCTGACGCTGGCGGTGATGGTCGGCATCTCCTGGCAGATCACGCTGTTGGCGCTGCTGCTGGTGCCGCTGTTCGTGCTGCCGGCCCGGCGCATCGGCGCCCGGATGGCCGGGCTGTCGCGGGAGGCCGCCGCGCACAACGCCGCGATGAACACCCAGATGACCGAGCGCTTCTCGGCGCCGGGCGCGACGCTGGTCAAGCTGTTCGGCGACCCGGCCCGCGAACTCGCCGAGTTCACCGCCCGCGCGGACCGGGTGCGCGCCATCGGGGTGCGCCGGGCGATGCTGCAGTCGGGGTTCATGAACTCGCTGACGCTGATGTCGGCGCTGGCGCTGGCCCTGGTCTACGGGCTGGGCGGGGTGCTGGCCATCGGCGGGCACCTGCAGACCGGTGCGGTGGTGTCGATGGCGCTGCTGCTCACCCGGCTCTACACCCCGCTGACCGCGCTGGCCAACGCCCACGTCGACGTCGCCAACGCGCTGGTCAGCTTCGAGCGGGTGTTCGAGGTGCTCGACCTGCGGCCGCTGATCGCCGAGCGGCCCGACGCCGTCGCCGTCCCCGACGGCCCGGTGTCGGTGCAGTTCGACGACGTCCGGTTCGGCTACCCGAGCGCGGACAAGGTGTCGCTGGCCTCGCTGGAGGAGGTCGCCGTGCTCGACGACCGCGACACCGGCGAGGTGCTGCACGGCATCTCGTTCACCGTCGAACCCGGCCGGATGGTCGCGCTGGTCGGCTCGTCGGGTGCGGGCAAGTCCACCATCGCCGCCCTGGTGGCCCGGCTCTACGACGTCGACGCCGGGGCGGTGCGGCTGGGCGGGGTGGACGTGCGCGACGTGAGCTTCGCCTCGCTGAAGGCCACCGTCGGGATGGTCACCCAGGACGGGCACCTGTTCCACGACACCATCCGCGCCAACCTGGCCCTGGGCAATCCGGGGGCCACCGACGCGCAGATGTGGGAGGCGCTGCGCCGGGCCCGGCTGGCCGACGTGGTGGCGGCCATGCCCGACGGCCTGGACACCGTGGTCGGTGAGCGCGGCTACCAGCTCTCCGGTGGGCAGCGGCAACGGCTGACCATTGCCCGGCTGCTGCTGGGCCGGCCCCGGGTGGTGGTGCTCGACGAGGCCACCGCCGCGCTGGACTCGGCGTCCGAGGCGGCGGTGCAGCAGGCGCTGACCGAGGCGCTGGCCGGGCGCACCGCGATCGTCATCGCGCACCGGCTGTCCACGGTGCGGGCGGCCGACGAGATCCTGGTCGTCGAGGACGGCCGGATCGTCGAGCGCGGCACCCACGCCGAGTTGCTGGCCCGCGGCGGACGCTACGCCGAGCTGTACACCACCCAGTTCGGCGACGACTCCTCGACGGCGGCCTGAGCGTGCGCACCCGGGCCGGCACCACCCCGGCGATCGCGCCGGCGCCGCGGCGCGCCCGGGCGGGCAGCGACCTGCTGCGGCTGCTGCCGTACCTGATGCCCTACCGGTGGCGCTGGGTCGCGATGATCGCCGTCGCCGTCGTCAGTCTCGGTGCCACGGTGGCGATCCCGCTGCTGACCCGGGCCGTCATCGACGGGCCGGTGCGCCACCAGGACCGCCAGGGGCTGTGGATCTGGGGTGGCGCCGCCCTGGCGGTCGGGGGCACCGAGGCGGTGCTGTGGTTCATCCGCCGCTGGCTGGTGGCGCGGGCCACGATGGGCGTGGAGGCCGACATCCGCAAGGATCTCTACGCCCGGCTGCAGGTGCTGCCGATGAGTTTCCACGGCCGCTGGGAGTCCGGGCAGCTGCTGTCGCGGGTGATGAACGATCTGGGCACCATCCGCCGGCTGCTGTCGTTCGGGCTGGTGTTCCTGATCCTCAACGGTCTGCAGATCGTCGTGGTCACCGCGATCCTGCTGGCGATGTACTGGCCGCTGGGCGTGGTGGTGCTGGTGTCGGTGGTGCCGATCACCGCCACCGTGCTGCGCTTCCAGCGCGTCTACACCCGGTTGTCCCGCCGGGCCCAGGACGAGACCGGCCATGTCGCAACGCATGTCGAGGAGTCCGCGTTGGGGCACCGGGTGGTGCGCTCGTTCGGCCGGGAACGCCACCTGTACCGGCGGTTCGACGAGCAGGCCGTGCGGCTGTACCGCACCCAGCTGGCCCGGGTGCGGGTGTCGGCACGGTTCTGGACGCTGCTGGAGGTGATCCCCAACCTCACCCTGATCGTGGTGCTCGGGTTCGGCGCCTACGCCGCCGGGCGCGGACTGGTGACGATGGGCACCCTGGTCGCCTTCATCACCATGATGCTGTCGCTGGTCTGGCCGATCGCCTCGCTGGGCTTCCTGCTCTCGATGACCCAGGAGTCGTTCACCGCGGCCAACCGGATCGCCGAGATCTTCGACGCCCCGCGCGAGATCACCGACGGCCCGGTCACCGCCGCGCCGACGCGGGGCCGGCTCGAGCTCGTCGACGTGGGTTTCCGGTTCCCGGGCAGCGACCGCTGGGCGCTGCGGCACGTCTCGGTCACCGTCGAACCGGGCCGGACGCTGGCCCTGGTGGGCGCCACCGGGTCCGGGAAATCGGTGCTGGCCCAACTGCTCTCCCGGCTCTACGACGTCACCGAGGGCAGCATCCGCATCGACGGGACCGACATCCGCGAGCTGTCGCTGGACGCGCTGCGGCGCACCGTGGCCACCGCGTTCGAGGACCCGACGCTGTTCTCCATGTCGGTCGCGGAGAACCTGCGGCTGGGCCGGCCGGACGCCGACGACGCCGAGCTGGAACGCGCCATCGAGATCGCCGCCGCGGAGTTCGTCCACGACCTGCCCTACGGACTGGACACCCGCATCGGCGAACAGGGCATGAGCCTGTCCGGCGGACAGCGCCAGCGGCTGGCGCTGGCCCGGGCGATCCTGGCCGCCCCGCGCATCCTGGTGCTCGACGACACGCTCAGCGCGCTGGACGTGCACACCGAGGCCCGGGTCACCGCCGCGCTCGCCGAGCACCTGCGCGACGTCACCGCGATCGTGGTGGCCCGGCGCGCCTCCACCGTGCTGCTGGCCGACCGGGTCGCCCTGGTCGAGCAGGTCGACGGGGTGGGCACCGTCACCCACATCGGCACCCACGCCGAACTGCTCGCCGGCGTGCCGGCCTACCGGCGCCTGCTGGCCGCCGACGACGACCTCGACGACACCCTCGAACACGACGAATGCTGGACCGACGACGCCGAACGTGACCGGCTGTGCCGCGCCTACGCCGAACAACGGGCCCTGGATCCGCGATGAGCGAGCACACCGACACCTGGCGCGGCCGCTACGCGGCCCCCGACGACTCGCCCATCGACGAGTCGCTGCCGCGCCGCCGCGAGGCCCGGGCCCTGCTCGGCTCGCTGCTGCGGCCGTACCGGGCCGCGCTGGTGGTGCTGGCCGTCGTGGTGGTGGTCGAGAACGCCGCCCGGCTGTCGGTGCCGATCCTGGTGCAGCGCGGCATCGACCGCGGCATCCCGCCGCTGCTGGCCGGCGGCACGGCGCGCGAGCTGCTCACCGTGGTCGGGGCGCTGTGCGCGGTGGTGGCGGTGCAGGCCGGCAGCCGGATGTACTTCCTGCTGCGCTCGGGCGCGATCGGTCAGCGGGTGCTGCTGGAGCTGCGCCGCCGGGTGTTCCGCCAGTTCCAGCGGCTCGACGTGGCCTTCCACGACCGCTACACCTCCGGGCGGGTGGTCAGCCGCTCCACCAACGACATCGAGGCCATCCAGGACATGCTGGAGAACGGCTTCGACGGCCTGATCACCGCGGTGCTCACCCTGGTCGGCACCGCGGTGCTGCTGGTGACCCTGGACCTGCGGCTGGGCCTGCTGTGCCTGGCCGCGTTCCCGCCGCTGGTCGCGCTGGTGTGGTGGTTCCGGGAGGAGTCGGCCCGGACCTACCGCAGGGTGCGCGAGGCCGCCGCGCTGGTGATCGTGCAGTTCGTCGAGACGATGACCGGCATCAAGGCGGTGCAGGCCTACCGCCGCGAGCCGCGCAACCAGGAGATCTTCGACGAACTCGCCGACCGCTACCGCGACGTCAACGAGCGCACCTTCCGGCTGCTGGCGATCTTCATGCCCGGGGTGAAGCTGGTCGGCAACATCACCACCGGCGTGGTGCTGCTCTACGGCGGCTACCTGGTGCTCGAGGGCCGGATGACCATCGGCACGCTGGCGGCGTTCCTGCTCTACCTGCGGATGTTCTTCGAGCCGATGCAGGAGATCTCGCAGTTCTTCAACACCTTCCAGTCCGCGGCGTCGGCGCTGGAGAAGCTCGCCGGGGTGCTCGCCGAGCGGCCGTCGATCACCGACCCGCCGCACCCGGTGCCGCTGCCGCGGGCCCGCGGCGAGCTCGCCTGCCGCGGCGTGCGGTTCGAGTACGTGCCGGGCCGGCCGGTGCTGCCCGGGCTGGACCTGGTGGTGCCGGCCGGGCAGACCGTGGCCCTGGTGGGCACCACCGGGGCGGGCAAGACCACCATCGCCAAGCTCATCGCCCGCTTCTACGACCCCACCGCCGGGGCGGTCACCCTGGACGGGGTGGACCTGCGCGAGCTCGCGCTCGACGAGCTGCGCCGCCACATCGTGATGGTCACCCAGGAGAACTTCATGTTCGACGGCACGGTGGCCGACAACATCCGGTTCGGCCGGCCCGACGCCACCGACGCCGAGGTCCGGGCCGCCGCCGAGGCCGTCGGCGCCGACCGGTTCATCGCCGCGCTGCCGGACGGCTACGACACCGACGTCGCCAAGCGCGGCGGGCGGCTCTCGGCCGGGCAACGACAGCTCGTCGCGTTCGCCCGGGCGTTCCTGGCCGACCCGGCGGTGCTCATCCTCGACGAGGCCACCTCGTCGCTGGACATCCCGTCCGAACGCCAGGTCCAGCGGGCGCTGCGGCGGCTGCTGGCCGACCGCACCGCGTTGGTGATCGCCCACCGGCTGTCCACCGTCGAGATCGCCGACCGGGTGCTGGTGCTCGACCACGGCCGCATCGTCGAGGACGGCCCGCCCGCAGCGCTGATCGACCGTGCCGGCGGCCGCTACGCGGCGCTGCACCGGGCTTGGGTGGACTCACTGGCCTGAACGTGTGTTGGGATGGTCGGGTGGCCGATACCCCAGCGATCACCGCACGCGCCCTGAGCATGCGCGGCCCGGACGGGCCGATCTACGGACCCGTCGACCTGGAGGTCCCCGCAGACGGGGTGACCGTGCTGCGGCACCCGCCCGGGGAGGGGCGCACCGCGCTGCTGCTCACCCTGGCCGGCCGGATGCGCCCGAGCGGCGGGGAGCTGTCGGTGTTCGGCCGCACCCGCGCGACCGACATCTTCGGGCTGGCGGCGGTCGCCGGGTTCGACGGCGTCGACGACCTGGTCGAGGCGGTCACCGTGGCCGACGTGCTGGCCGAGCAGAAGGCCTGGACCTCGCCCTGGTACCGGCCGGTGGGCCGGATCGGGGCCGACGACCTCGCCGCGGTCTGCGAGCCGGTGTTCGGCGAGCTGCCCACCCCGGCGCCGGGCACCTATGTCGAGGAGCTCGGCGAACTGGACCGGCTGCTGCTGCGCATCGCGCTGGCCGCGACGGCGCGGCCGCAACTGCTGGTGGTGGGCACCGTCGACGCCGTGACCAGCGACGCCGACCGCAAACTGCTCGCCGAGCGGTTGCTCGCACTGGGGGAGCGGCGGACCGTGCTGACCTCCTCGGCCAACGACGCGGCCGCCCTGGGCCTTCGCACCGTTGCGGTGCCCGAGTCGAAAGGTGGCGAATAGACATGGTCGCCGTCCTGTCCCTGGGAACCGATCTCAAGCGCTACTTCCGCGGCCCGGTGCCGCGCATCGCGGTCGCGACGATCGTGCTCATGCCGCTGCTGTACGGCGCGATGTACCTGTGGGCGTTCTGGAACCCGTTCGCCGAGGTGAACAAGCTGCCGGTGGCGCTGGTCAACGAGGACCGCGGCGCGCCGTTCCAGGGCGACCACATCAACGCCGGCGAGCAGGTGGCCGAGGCCCTGGCCGACTCCGGTGAACTGCAGATCCACCGGGTCTCCGCGCAGGAGGCCGCCGACGGGGTGGCGCACGGCCGCTACTACTTCTCGATCACGCTGCCGGAGAACTTCAGCGCCGCGGTCACCTCGCCGGGCGGGCAGCGGCCGGAGCAGGCGGCGCTGCGGTTCACCTTCAACGACGCGAACAACTACCTGGGCTCGATCATCGGCCAGAACGCCGCCCGCGAGGTGATCAACGAGATCAACGCCCGGATCGGGGAGCGGACCGTCGGCGTGGTGCTGACCGGGCTCACCGACGCCGGCGACGGGCTGCGCCAGGCCGCCGACGGGGCGCGCCGGCTCGACGACGGCGTGGCGGCCGTCGACGACGGTGCGCACGCGTTGGCCACCGGCGCCGACACCCTGGCCACCGGGCTGGTCAGCGCCCGCGACGGGGCGAAGAAGCTGGCCGCCGGCACCGGTCAGCTGCGTTCGTCGGTGGACGAGACCACCGGGCCGCTGCTGGACGTGCTGGACCGGCTGGCCCCGCTGGAGCTCGACCCCGAGCAGGTGGGGCAGGCGGCCACCCGGCTGTCGGGTGCGGTGCGCTCCACCACCGACCGGATCGCCGCGCTGAACATCAACTACCAGCAGGCCTCGGCGATCATCGACCAGGCCGTCGGCTTCCTGCGCAACAACCCCGACCCGGCGGTGCGCGACACCGGCGAGTTCCTGGCCAAGGCGCGCGATCTGCTGCACGCCCAGGGCATCGACCCGGCCACCGACGAGGGCCTGATCCGGTTGCGCGACAGCGCCGCCGAGCTGGAGCAGGAGCTGGCCGACCCGAACTCCAAGCTGCGCACGTTCATGACCCGGGCGCTCACCGGCGGGCTGCGTGAGGACGTCGCCAAGCTGCGCGACGGGGTGCACCAGCTCGACGACGGCGCCAAACAGCTGCACAGCGGGCTGATCCGGCTGGCCACCGGCGGCCGGCAGCTCGCCGACGGTGCGACCAAGCTCGCCGACGGCACGGCCGAGCTGCGCTCCGGCAGCGGGGAGCTGGCCGAGAAACTGACCGAGGGCTCCACCGAGGTGCCGTCCTGGACGCCGCAGGAGCGCACCGAGATGGCCCGGACGCTGGCCGCTCCGGTGGAGCTGGAGCTGGAGCACACCAACGAGGCCGAGACGTTCGGCACCGGGTTCGCGCCGTTCTTCTTCTCGCTGGCGCTGTTCGTCGGCGCGCTGATCATCTGGATGCTGTTGTCGCCGTTGCGGTCCCGGCCGGTGGTCGCCGGGGTGGGCGCGCTGCGCACGGTGCTGGCCTCGTTCTGGCCGGCGCTGGTGCTCGCGGTCTGCCAGGTGGCGGTGATGTTCGCGGTGGTGCATTTCGGGGTGGGGCTGCAGGCTCGCTACCCGATCGCCACGCTGGGGTTCCTGGTGCTGGTGGCGGCGACCTTCCTGGCGGTGATCCAGGCGTTCAACGCGCTGCTGGGGGTGGCCGTCGGCCGGGTGGTGACGCTGGCGTTCCTGATGTTCCAGCTGGTGTCCTCCGGCGGCGTGTACCCGGTGGAGACCACCGCCAAGCCGTTCCAGATCATCCACCCGTTCGACCCGATGACCTACACCGTCAACGGGTTGCGGCAGCTCACCGTCGGCGGCATCGATCACCGGCTGTGGATCGCGATCGCGGTGCTGGTGGGGCTGCTGGTGGTGGCCCTGGCCGCGAGCGCCTGGGCGGCCCGGCGCAACCGCCAGTACACGGTGGAGCGGCTGTTCCCGCCGGTGGAGGTCTAGCCCCCGGTCCGCGCGAACGTGAGCCTGTGCGCGGGATTTCGCGGATTTCCCGCTCCCGGGCTCACGTTCGCGGCAGCTCGGGCAGCCCGATGGCCCGGTACCGCGCCAGCCGCGCGGCCAGCCGGGTCCCGGCCGGGGCGGTGCGCAGCCGGTGCAGCTCGACGGCGATGGTGTCGGCGAGCCGCCGGGTGAACTGCTGCGGCTCGTCGGCGGCGTCCGGCCGTTCGGCGACGATGTGGTCGACGATCCCGTTGCGCAGCAGGTCCGCCGACCGGATGCCCTGCGCCGCGGCGAGCTGCGGGGCGTGCTCGGTGTCGCGGAACACGATCGCGCTGGCTCCCTCCGGCGGCAGCGGGGCCAGCCAGCCGTGCCGGGCGGCCAGCACCCGGTCGGCCGGCACCATCGCCAGCGCCGGCCCGCCGCTGCCCTGGCCGAGCAGCACCGACAGCGTGGGGGTGTCCAGCGTGACCAGCTCGGCCAGGCACCGCGCGATCTCCCCGGCCAGTCCGCCCTGCTCGGCCTCCACCGACAGCGCCGGCCCGGCGGTGTCGATCACCAGCACCAGCGGCAGCTGCAGGTCGGCGGCCAGGGCCATGCCGCGGCGGGCCTCGCGCAGCGCGGCCGGACCGATCTTGCCGCCCTGCGCCCGCTGCTGACCCACCACCACCGCCGGCTGGCCGCCGAACCGGGCCAGCGCCAGCGCCATGGTGGCGTGCTCGCTGGACAGCCGGACGTGGTCGTCGGCGCCGTGGCGCAGCAGGTAGCCGATGCCCGGGCGGTCCGGGCGGCGGGAGGCGATCACCGACTCCCAGGCCGGCACGTCCGGCAGCGGCGGCTGCTCGGGCGGTGCGGGCGGCTCGCCGGGCGCGTCGGCGAGCACCCGCAGCGCGTGGTCGAGGGTGGCGCGCAGCCCCGAGAGCGGCACCACCGCGTCGATCACCCCGTGCCGGTGCAGGTTCTCGGCGGTCTGCACCCCGGGCGGGAACGGCTCGCCGTAAAGGTGTTCGTAGACCCGCGGCCCGAGGAACCCGATCAGTGCCCCCGGCTCGGCGGCGGTGACGTGGCCCAGCGACCCCCAGGACGCGAACACCCCGCCGGTGGTGGGGTGGCGCAGGTAGACCAGGTAGGGCAGGTGCGCCCGCTTGTGCAGCTCGATCGCCGCGGCGATCTTGACCATCTGCAGGAACGCGACGGTGCCCTCCTGCATCCGGGTGCCGCCGGAGCTCGGCGAGGCCAGCAGCGGGAGCCGCTCGGCGGTGGCCCGCTCCACCGCGGCGATGATCCGCTCGGCGGCGGCCACCCCGATCGAGCCGGCCAGGAAGTCGAACTCGCAGACCACCACCGCCACCCGGCGGCCGGAGATGGTGCCCTCCCCGGTCAGCACCGCCTCGTCGAGCCCGGAGGCGGCGCGTGCCGCGGCCAGCTCGCGCCGGTAGGCGTCGGTGGTGGCCACCTCCAGCGGGGGCGTGTCCCAGCTGACGAACGACCCCGGGTCGAGCACCGCGTCGCGCAGCTGCACCGCAGGTATCCGGCTCACCGCCCGAGGTTATCGCGCGGCGGGGTGCCGGGCACCGGCCTATAATTAGCACTCGTCGGACATGAGTGCTAATTGCGCTGGGTTGTCTCGCAGAAAGGATTTCGTGAGCGTGAGCGGCACCGGATTCCTGACCGATGGGAAGCAACTTCGAACCGACACCGATCCGCTGCGGATCGTTCTGATCGCACCGCCCTACTTCGACATCCCGCCGCGCGGCTACGGCGGCACCGAGACCGTCGTCGCGGACCTGGCCGACTCGCTGACCGCCCGCGGCCACAAGGTCACCGTGCTCGGGGCGGGCCACCACGCCAGAATCGCGGCCAAGTTCGTGCCGCTCTGGGACACAACGCAATCCGAACGCCTCGGCCAGCCCTATCCCGAGGTGATGCACGCCCTGAAGGTGCGCCGGGTGATCGAGGAGATCGCCGCCACCGAGGGCATCGACCTCATCCACGACCACACCTTCGCCGGTCCGCTCAACGCCCCCGCCTACCGCAACCTCGGCATCCCCACCGTGGCCACCGTGCACGGGCCGATCGACGAGGACCTGTACCCCTACTACCGCGAACTCGGCGACGAGATCGGCCTGATCGCCATCAGCGACCGCCAGCGCGAGCTCGCCCCGGACCTGAACTGGGTTGGCCGGGTGCACAATTCGCTGCGCATCGAGGACTGGCCGTTCGCCGCCGAGAAACAGAACTACGCGCTGTTCCTGGGCCGCTACGCCCCGTACAAGGGCGCGCACCTCGCGGTGGAGGCAGCGCATGCCGCCGGCATCCCGCTGATCCTGGCCGGCAAGTGCGACGAGCCGAGTGAGAAGGAGTACTTCGAGAACGAGGTGCGCCCACGGCTGGGCCCGAACGACACCGTGTTCGGCGAGGCCGACGCGGTGGCCAAGCGCGAGCTGCTGGCCAACGCCCGCTGCCTGCTGTTCCCGATCACCTGGGAGGAGCCGTTCGGCATGGTGATGATCGAGGCCATGGCCTGCGGCACCCCGGTGGTGGCGCTGCGCGGCGGCGCGGTGGGCGAGGTGGTGCGCGACGGCGTCACCGGCATCGTCTGCGACCTGCCGATGGAGCTGCCGCCGGCCATCGAGGCCGCCGCCGCGCTCGATCCGGCCGACTGCCGGCGGCACGTCGCGAACCACTTCGGCTTCGAGCAGTTCGGCGCGGGCTACGAGCGCATCTACCGCGAGGTGGTGGGCCGCCGGGCGGTGCCGGGCAGCCATGTCGCGCTGCGCCGCATCCTGCCCGACCCGCAGCGCACGGCCCCCGACCCGCACCGGAAGGTAACCGCGTGACGATCGCACTGAACACCGGCGAGGCCGCCGCCATCGGCACCGGCGGCGGCACGGTCACGCTGGTGGAGGGCTCCACGTTCTGCCTGTCGGACCGGCACGGCGACGTCTCCGGCGGGGCGCACGGGCTGTTCTTCCGCGACGCCCGGGTGTTGTCGCGCTGGGAGCTCAAGGTCGACGGCCGCACCCCCGAGGCGCTGACCGTGCAGCACCCGGAGGCGTTCGCCGCGCTGTTCATCATGCGGCGCGCGCCCCGGCCCGGGCTGTACGACAGCACCCTGCTGCTGGTGCGCGAGCGGCTCATCGCCGACGGCATGCGGGAGACCGTCGCGCTGCACAACCTCGACGACGAGCCCACCGTGGTGTCGATCGAGCTGCAGGTCGACGCCGACTTCGCCGACCTGTTCTCGGTCAAGGAGGGCTGGGTGGCCACCGGTGGGGCCGAGATGGCGGTCGTCGACGACGAACTCGTGCTGCACGACCGCGCCGACATGGTGCGCGGGGTGAAGATCACCGCGACCGGCCGGCCCTCGGTGCTGCCCGGCACGCTGTCCTGGAAGGTGGTGGTGCCGCCGCGGCGGACCTGGCAGACCGAGATCGTCGTGCAGCCCACCTGGGCCAACCAGAGTGTGCGCAGCCGGTTCCGCCAGGGCGAGAAACTCGCGGCCACCGCCCCGGCCCGCAAGATCGAGGCCTGGCGCGACACCACCACCACCGTAGAGTCCGACCACCGCGTGCTCACCGAGGTGCTGCGCCGCACCGAGAGCGACCTGGGCGCGCTGCTCATCCACGACGAGAACGGGGGCCGGCCGTTCGTGGCCGCCGGGGCGCCCTGGTTCATGACGCTGTTCGGGCGCGACAGCCTGCTCACCGCGTGGATGGCGCTGCCCATCGACGTGGGGCTGTCGATCGGCACGCTGCAGAAGCTCGCCGAGACCCAGGGCCGGGTCGAGGACCCGATCACCGAGGAGCAGCCCGGCCGCATCATGCACGAGGTGCGGCGCGGCCCGGCCAGCGCCGACGCGCTGGGCGGCAGCGTCTACTACGGCTCGATCGACTCCACCCCGCTGTTCGTGATGCTGCTGGCCGAGTGCTGGCGCTGGGGTGCCGACGAGGAGTTCGTCCGGTCCCTGCTGCCGGCCGCCGACGCCGCGCTGCGCTGGGCCGACCGCTACGGCGACCGGGACGGCGACGGGTTCATCGAGTACCGGCGCGCCACCGACCGCGGCCTGATCAACCAGGGCTGGAAGGACAGCTTCGACGGCATCAACGACGCCGCCGGGCGCTGCGCGGAGCCGCCGATCGCGCTGTGCGAGGTGCAGGGCTACTGGTACGCGGCGCTGCGGGCCCGGGCCGCCCTGGCCGAGGCGTTCGACGAACCGGCCACCGCCGAGCGGCTGCGGGCCCGGGCCGAGGCGCTGCGCACCCGCTTCGAACGCGCCTTCTGGCTGCCCGAGCGGGGGTGGTACGCGGTGGCGCTGGACGGCAACAAGCGCCAGATCGACGCGCTGACCAGCAATATCGGCCACTGCCTGTGGACCGGCATCGCCTCCGACGAGCACGCCGCGGCGGTGATCGAGAAGCTGGCGAGCGAGCAGATGGACTCCGGGTTCGGGCTGCGCACGCTGGCCACCGGCATGGGCGCCTACAACCCGATGAGCTACCACAACGGCTCGGTGTGGCCGCACGACACCGCGATCGCGGTGGCCGGGCTGCTGCGCTACGCCCACCTGCCCGGCGCGGTGGAGCTGGCCGAGCGGCTGTCGCTGGGACTGCTGGAAGCCGCCACCGCGTTCGGCGGCCGGCTGCCGGAGCTGTACTGCGGATTCCCGCGCAGCCAGTTCCCGGCCCCGGTGCCGTACCCGACCTCCTGCTCGCCGCAGGCCTGGGCCAGCGCCGCGCCGCTGCTGCTGGTGCGCTCGTTCCTCGGGCTGGACCCCGACGTGCCGCACCGCCGGCTGGAGGTGCGGCCCCGGGTGCCGGCGGCCTGGGGCCGGGTGGTGCTGACCGATCTGCGGCTCGGGGACGCGACGGTGCGGCTGGAGGCCGAGGGCGGTTCGGTCAAGGTCGAGGGCGTGCCGGACGGTTGGGAGCTCATCACCCCCGCGCGGTGATCGCATAAGGTGGCGCCCATGATTGGTGTCACCCGCGAAGGTTCCGTGATCACCCTGGAGCTGCAGCGTCCGGAGCGGCGCAACGCCCTGAACACCGAGCTGGTCGACACGCTGCGGGAGGCGGTGCAGTCCGCGGCCGCCGAGGAGGGCGTGCGGGCGATCGTCCTCACCGGGCAGGGCACGGTGTTCTGCGCCGGGGCGGACCTGTCCGGCGACGTGTTCGCCGCCGAGTTCCCGGACAAGGCAACCGCGCTGAACAAGGCCATCGACGCGGTGCCGTTGCCGGTGATCGCCGCGGTGAACGGGCCGGCCATCGGCGCCGGGGTGCAGCTGGCCATGATCTGCGACCTGCGGGTCGTCGCGCCGGAGGCGTTCTTCCAGTTCCCGGTTGCCAAGTACGGCCTGGCGCTTGACAACTGGAGCATCCGTCGGTTGTCCTCGCTGGTCGGGCACGGCCGGGCGCGGGGCATGCTGCTGGCCGCCGAGAAGCTGGACGCGCAGACCGCGCTGCAGACCGGGATGGCCAACCGGATCGGCACCCTGGCCGACGCGCAGGCCTGGGCGGCCGAGATCGCCGGGCTGGCCCCGCTGTCGCTGCAGCACAGCAAGCGGGTGCTCAACGACGACGGCGCCTACGAGGAGCCGCGGGAGCTGCACCGGGAGCTGTTCGACCGGGCCTGGAAGAGCAAGGACGTGATCGAGGCGCAGGTGGCGCGCCTGGAGAAGCGCGCGCCGGTGTTCAAGGGGGAGTAGGGGTGTGAACGCGCGGGTGGCGCGCCGCGCCGCCGGCCTGGCCGGGCTCGTCGGCGGCGGCTGGCTGGCCCGCGCGCTGCGCGGGGTGCCGACCGCGGTCGGGGCGCCGCCGCGGGCCATCGCCCCGGTGGCGCGGCGTTCGCCGAACTTCCGCGACGGGGTGTTCGTCAACGCCGAGCCGGCGTCGGTGCTCGAGCTCGACCGTCAGCAGGGCTGGGTGCTGTTGCGGGAGTTCTTCGGCACCCGGCACGCCGGCCGGCCGGCCTTCGACATCCCGCTGGTGGCGCCGCCGGCCGGCCCGGCCGCCGACGCCGCGGCGGTCTGGTTCGGGCACTCCACCGTGCTGGTGGAGCTCGACGGCTACCGGGTGCTCACCGACCCGGTGTTCAGCGAGCGCTGCTCGCCGTCGCGGCTGGTCGGCCCGCGCCGGCTGCACGACCCGCCCGCCCCGCTGACCGCGCTGCCCGCCCTGGACGCGGTGGTGATCAGCCACGACCACTACGACCACCTCGACCTCGACACGGTGCGCGGGCTGGTGCGCACCCAGCGCGCGCCGTTCTGCGTGCCGCTGGGGATCGGGGCGCACCTGCGCCGCTGGGGCGTGCCCGCCGAGCGCATCGTCGAGCTGGACTGGCACGACAGCCACCGCGTCGGCGAGCTCACCCTCACCTGCACCCCGGCCCGGCACTTCTCCGGCCGGCTGCTGCGCCGCAACACCACGCTGTGGGCGTCCTGGGTGATCGCCGGGCCGCGGCATCGCGCGTTCTTCGGCGGCGACACCGGCTACACCCGGGCGTTCACCGAGATCGGCGCCGGGCACGGCCCGTTCGACCTGACCCTGATGCCGGTCGGCGCCTACCACCCGGCGTGGCCGGACATCCACATGAACCCGGAGGAGGCGGTGCGCGCGCACCGCGACATCACCGAGGCGGGGCTGCTGGTGCCGATCCACTGGGCCACCTTCCGGCTGGCACCGCACCCGTGGGCCGAGCCGGTGGAGCGGTTGCTGCGCGCCGCCGACCCGGCCGGGGTGCCGGTGGCGGTGCCGCGGCCCGGCGAGCGGGTGACACCGGACCGGCCGGACCCGCCGGACCCCGACGCGCTGGGGCGCGATCCGTGGTGGCGGGGCTGACGGCACGCTAGCGTGCAGGCGTGCGTCCTCCGCCGTCCGCCCGCCGGTTCGCCCGCCGGTTCGTCAGCCTGGTTGGCATGGCCGCCGTGCTCGCGGTCGCCGGATGCGCCGGCGCACCCCCGGCCGACGGCCCGCGGCAGCCTCCGCCGCTCCCACCGCTGCAGGCCGCGGTCGACCTGCCCGAGCACGCGATGCAGCGCGCGGTCGAACGGCTCGACGAACTCGCCGAGGACCTGATGCGCCGCTCCGGCATCCCGGGCCTGGCCGTCGCCGTGGTGCACGGCGGACGGACGGTGTACGCCAAGGGATTCGGGGTGGCCGACGTGCGCACCGGCGCCCCGGTCGGGCCGGACACGGTGTTCCAGCTGGCCTCGCTGTCCAAGCCGATCGGCGCGACCGTGGTCGCCCAGCAGGTCGGCGCCGGCGTCGTCGACTGGGACACCCCGGTGGTGCGGCACCTGCCCTGGTTCGCGCTGTCCGATCCGGTGGTCACCCGCATGGTCACCGTCGGCGACCTGTACGCCCACCGCTCCGGGCTGCCCGACCACGCCGGCGACGCGCTCGAGGACCTCGGCTACGACCGGCGCGAGGTGCTCACCCGGCTGCGCCTGCTGCCGCTGGAGCCGTTCCGGACCTCGTACGCCTACACCAACTTCGGGCTCACCGCCGCGGCCGAGGCGGTGGCCGCCGCGGCCGGCCGGCCCTGGGAGGAGCTCTCCGCGCAGGTGCTCTACCGCCCGCTGGGCATGACCGCCACCAGCTCGCGGTTCGCCGACTACCTCGCCGCGCCCGACCGCGCCGTCGGGCACCTGCACATCGACGGCCGCTACCAGCCGCTGGACCGGCCGCGCGACCCGGACGCGCAGTCCCCGGCCGCCGGGGTGAGCTCCTCGGTCGCGGACCTGGCCCGCTGGATGGCGCTGGTGCTGGGCGGGGGCGAGGTCGACGGCCGCCGTATCGTCGACGCGCAGGCGCTGCTGCCGGCGCTCACCCCGCAGAGCGTGTCGGCGCGCGCCACCGAACCGGCCATGCGGTCCGGGTTCTACGGCTACGGGTTCAACGTGACCACCACCGCCGCGTCGCGGGTGGAGCTCGGCCACTCCGGGGCGTTCGAACTCGGCGCCGGTGCCAACGTCGCGCTCCTGCCGTCGGCCGACGTCGGCATCGTCGCGCTGACCAACGCCACCCCCAGCGGGGTGGCCGAGGCGCTCACCGCGCAGTTCGTCGACCTGGTGCAGTTCGGCGAGATCCGCCAGGACTGGTACGAGCTGTACCGCGGGGTGATGGCCGAGCTGGAACGCCCGCTCGGCGAGCTGGTCGGGGCCGCCCCGCCGGCCCACCCCGCCCCGCCCGGGCCGCTCGCCGGATACGTGGGCGACTACCGTAACGACTATTGGGGCCCGGCCCGGGTCACCGAGACCGCCGACGGGCTGCAACTGGCCCTCGGGCCCGACGCGACGTTTCCTCTGAGGCACTGGGACGGCAACGTGTTCACCTTCACCCTGCTCACCGAGAACGCCCCGCCGGGCACCGTGTCGAAGGCGGTCTTCGACGGTGACCGGCTCACCCTGGAGTACTTCGACGCGATTCACGACGGGGGCTTCGTCCGGTGAGCCGGGCCGTCACCGCCGTGACCGGGCTGTCCGACGCCGAGGTCGCCGCCCGGGTCGCCGAGGGCAAGACCAACGACGTCCCGACCCGGGCCGCCCGCACCACCGGGGAGATCATCCGGGCCAACGTCTTCACCCGGATCAACGCGATCCTCGGGGTGCTGTTCGTCATCGTGCTGTCCACCGGGTCGCTGATCAACGGCGCGTTCGGGCTGCTCATCATCGCCAACAGCGCGATCGGCATCATCCAGGAGCTGCGCGCCAAGCGCACCCTGGACCAGTTGGCCATCGTCGGGCAGGCCAAGCCGGTGGTGCGCCGCCAGTCCGGCACCCGCGCGGTCGCGCCCAGCGAGGTGGTGCTCGACGACATCATCGAGCTCGGCCCCGGCGACCAGATCGTCGTCGACGGCGAGGTGGTCGAGGCCGCCAACCTCGAGGTCGACGAGTCGCTGCTGACCGGTGAGGCCGACCCGATCGCCAAGCACCCCGGCGACCCGGTGATGTCGGGCAGCTTCGTGGTCGCCGGCTCCGGCGCCTACCGCGCCACCAAGGTGGGCCGGGAGGCCTACGCCGCCCGGCTGGCCGAGGAGGCCAGCAAGTTCACCCTGGTCCGCTCCGAGCTGCGCAACGGCATCAACCGGATCCTGCAGTTCATCACCTACCTGCTCATCCCGGCCGGGCTGGTGACCATCTACACCCAGCTGTTCACCACCGGGGCGGACTGGCGCCGCGCGGTGCTGGCCATGGTCGGCGCGCTGGTGCCGATGGTGCCCGAGGGTCTGGTGCTGATGACCTCGATCGCGTTCGCGGTCGGGGTGATCCGGCTGGGGCGGCGCAAGTGCCTGGTCAACGAGCTGCCCGCGATCGAGGGCCTGGCCCGGGTGGACGTGGTGTGCGCGGACAAGACCGGCACGCTCACCGAGAACGGCATGCGGGTGGCCGACGTGCTGGCGTGCGGGCCCGAGGTGGACCAGGCGCGGGTGGCCGAGGTGCTGGCGCAGCTGGCCGCCGACGACCCGCGGCCGAACGCCAGCATGCAGGCCATCGCCGAGGCCTACAAGCTGCCGCCGGGCTGGACGGCCACCGCGGTGGCGCCGTTCAAGTCGGCGACCAAGTGGAGCGGGGTGTCCTACGGCGAGCACGGCAACTGGGTGATCGGCGCGCCGGACGTGCTGCTGGCGCCCGGTTCGCCGGTCGCCGAGCAGGCCGAACGGATCGGCGCGCAGGGGCTGCGGGTGCTGCTGCTGGGATCCTCGGACCGGTCGGTCGACGACGCCGCCGCCCCGGGCACCGTCACCCCGATGGCGCTGGTGGTGCTCGAGCAGCGGATCCGCCCGGACGCCCGCGACACCCTGGACTACTTCGCCTCCCAGCAGGTCGCGGTGAAGGTGATCTCCGGCGACAACGCGGTGTCGGTGGGGGCGGTGGCCGGCTCGCTGGGCCTGCACGGTGATGCGGTGGACGCCCGGGAACTGCCGGAGCAGCCCGAGCGGCTGGCCGAGGTGCTCGAGGAGTGCACCACCTTCGGCCGGGTGCGGCCGGACCAGAAGCGGGCCATGGTGCACGCGCTGCAGTCGCGCGGGCACACCGTCGCGATGACCGGCGACGGCGTCAACGACGTGCTGGCGCTCAAGGACGCCGACATCGGGGTGGCGATGGGTTCGGGCAGCCCGGCGTCGCGGGCGGTGGCGCAGATCGTGCTGCTGGACAACAAGTTCGCCACGCTGCCGCACGTGGTGGCCGAGGGCCGGCGGGTGATCGGCAACATCGAGCGGGTCTCGAACCTGTTCTTGACCAAGACGGTCTACTCGGTGCTGCTGGCGATCCTGGTCGGGCTGACCGGGCTGGCGTCGGCGGTGTTCGACACCGACCCGCTGCTGTTCCCGTTCCAGCCGATCCACGTCACCATCGCGGCCTGGTTCACCATCGGCATCCCGGCGTTCATCCTGTCGCTGGCGCCGAACAACGAGCGGGCCAAGCCGGCGTTCGTGCGCCGGGTGATGACCGCCGCACTGCCCAACGGGCTGCTGGTGGGGCTGGCCACGTTCGGCTCCTACCTGCTGGCCTACCAGGGCCGCGACGCCACCGCCGAGCAGCAGACCCAGGCCTCCACCGCCGCGCTGATCACGCTGCTGGTGGCGGCGGTGTGGGTGCTGGCCGTGGTGGCCCGGCCCTACCAGTGGTGGCGGGTGGCGCTGGTGGCGGTGTCGGTGCTGGCCTACGTGGTGATCTTCGCCTGGCCGTTCACCCAGCAGCTGTTCCTGCTGGACCCGACGAACGCCCCGGTCACGCTGCGCGCGGTGGGCCTCGGCCTGGTGGCCGCGGCCTTGATCGAGGTCAACTGGTGGGTGCAGGGCAGGTTGCTGGGCGAACACCGGCGGCTGTGGCGGTAGGGTGTGACGCATGGGCTTTCTCGACAAGGCGAAAGACTGGCTATCGCACAACCCCGACAAGGCGGCGGAGGCGATCGAGAAGGCCGGTGACCTGATCGACGACAAGACGCAGGGCAGGTTCGCCGACAAAGTGGACAAGGTCCAGGAGGCCGCCCGCGACTTCGTCGAGAAGCAGGCTGTCGAGAAGCAGGCTGTCGAACAGCAGGACCAGGACAAGACCGAGTAACCCCGGACAACCCGAGACATGGCGAAGCTTTCCGTTTCCGTCGACGTTCCGCTGCCGCCGGAGGATGCCTGGGCGGCCGCGTCCGATCTGTCCCGCTACCGGGAGTGGCTGTCCATCCACCGGGTGTGGCGCTCCGCGCTGCCCGAGACGATCGAGAAGGGCACCGTGGTGGAGTCCATCGTCGAGGTGATGGGCATGCCCAACCGGGTGCGCTGGACGGTGGTGAACTACAAGCCGCCGCAGTCGATGACGCTCAACGGCGACGGCCGCGGCGGGGTGAAGGTCAAGCTGATCGGCAGGATCAGGCCCTCCGAGGAGGGCTCGAACGTGCAGTTCGACGTGCATCTCGGCGGCCCGGCGCTGTTCGGCCCGATCGGCATGCTGGTCGCCGGGGCGCTCAAGGGCGAGATCCAGGAGTCGCTGCACCGCTTCAAGCGCGTCTTCACCCCGGCCTAGTCACCCCCTCCTCGCGCCCAAAGGTGCAAACGGGCGGAAAAGTGCGAGAGGAACCCGCCCGAACGTCGATCTCGGCGCCCGGCTAGGGGGTCTGGGCGGCCTGGCGCGCCTCCCGCTCCTGGTGGATGCGGACGAGTTCGCGGAAGCCGATACGGTCGTACTTCGGCACCGGCTGGATGCCCCACTCGTCGCGGGCGGTGTCCTTGCCCTCCACACCCTCCGGCGGGCCCAGCGGCGGGTAGGGCACCTGGCACTCCAGGGTGTCGTCGGAGTAGCGCACCTTGAGCAGCTCGCTGCAGATCTCGGTGAGCGACAGCGTCGGGTAGCCGTACCAGACCGCCATGAACGGCAGCGTGAACGCGCCTTCGATCACCAGCGCCACCAGGCAGACGAACACCGCCCGCTTGATCCACAAGTGCATGCGCGCGTAGTACGGGGTGGTCCCGGGCGGCAGCTGCTGCGGCTCGGTCATCGAAACTCCTTCAGTCCGAGAAGATCTCGCGGTTGACGGTGTGCAGGTAGGGAATCGCCAGGAACGGCGTGATGTAGAAGATGTCGTAGAGCCACCAGCCGACGACGGGGAAGATCACCCCGGCGAACCGCACGTCGGCGTACAGCGTCATGTTGAACACGTACAGGCACCAGATCAGCACGCCCATCCAGCAGGTGACGATCATCCACTGGTGGCCCCACCGCTTCATCTGCAGGAACCCGATCGCCGCCGCGCAGCGCATCGCGAAGACGGTCAGGATCATTCCGAACACCATGGACTTCTCTCCGGGCGCGGCCGCCCCGCCGATCCACAGCTCGTTGTAGTGCCAGAAGTAGCCGGCGTCGAACATCGCGCCCCAGCCCACCATCAGCACCCGGTTGATCAGCGTGTGGTTGCCGATCAGGTCCAGCGCCCAGCCCAGGCTGTTCAGGAAACGAGATAGCCGATGAGCGTGACGATCATCGGCCGCACCGACAGTCCGGCCCGGGCGGCCTGCCGCTGCAACCACACCCCGCGCATGAAGATCGGGAACCCGATGACGCCGGGCGCCCACATGCCCATCAGCGCCGCGCCGGCGATCATCCACCGGTCGGCGCGACGCTGGGCCTGCCGGGACGCCTCGTGGTGCTCCTCCAGTGAGACCGGCGCCGCCGTGGTACTCACAGCGACCACGAGCCCCGCACGATCGACATGTAGAGCTGGATCGAGAACATCGCCAGCAGGTAGCCGTAGACCACGATCTGCAGCACGATCAGGGCCCGTTTGCGCTGTGGTTCCCTGGGATCCACCACACCCCTCCTCACCTCGAACTGTTCAGGCAGGCCAGCGCCACCTCGCGCAGCCCGTCGGTGATCGCGCCGTCGTCGGTGAGCGGTGCGAGCACACACGCCTCGACGGCCTCGAGTTCAGTTGCGCCGGCGACGATCAGATGCGCGGCGGTGACCAGCACCCGGGTCGACGGTGGTTCGAAGTGGAACGCCTCGTCGGCGCTGCGGATCGCCACCGCGCAGTCGACGAGCCGCCGCGCCACCGCATCCGCCACCCCGGTCTCGGCGACGATCACCCGCGCCTCCCGGTCCGGCGGCAGGTAGTGCATCGGCAGGGTGACGAACCGTTGCCGGAAGGACGGTTTGAGCTCCTTGAGCGAGCTGCGGTAGGCCGGGTTGTAGGAGCACACCAGCATGAACTCGTCCGGAGCGGCGACGGTCTGTCCGGGTCGGTCCAGATACAGGGTGCGCCGGTGGTCGGTCAGCGAGTGCAGCACCGCCAGCGAGTCGTGGCGGGCCTCGACCACCTCGTCGAGGTAGCAGATCGCACCCTGCCGGACGGCCCGGGTGAGCGGACCGTCGGTCCAGGTCACGTCCCCGCCGGTGACCAGGAACCGGCCCACCAGGTCGGCGCTGGTGAGGTCGTCGTGGCAGCTGACGGTGACGACGGGCCGGCTCAGCAGCGCGCCCATGTGCTCGACGAGCCGGGTCTTGCCGCACCCGGTGGGGCCGGTGAGCATCACCGGAAGCCGTTGCCGCCAGGCCTGTTCGAACAGCCGGACCTCGTTGCCGTTGGCGAAGTAGCTCGGCGTGGTCATCGGATCCCCCCCTCAGGCGGCGACGAGTTCGCGGTGGACGTGGGCCAGGACGCGGGGCAGCTCCTCGACGCGCCGGATGCGCCGGCTGCGCCGGGGCCCGAACACCTCCGGCAGCGGGTCGACCCGTACGGTGCCGACGCCGATGTAGTAGACCCGCACCCCGGCGTCGGCGGCCTCCTGCACGGCGTGGGCGGCGTCGGCCCAGGCGTAGCGGCCCTCGTAGCCCTCGTCGGAGATCAGCCCGTCGCCGATCACGATGAGCAGCCGCCGGCCGGCGGGCTGGTCGAGCAGTCGGGCGGTCAGGTGCCGCAGCGGCGCGCCGAGCCGGGTGTAGCCGCCGCTGGTCAACCCCAGCCGCCCGGGCGGGACGAACCGCCGGTCGGGGAAGTCCTTCAGGCAGGTGACCTCGACCCGGTGGCGGGTGTTGCCGGTGAACACGAAGATGCCGTGCCGTTCCCGCGCCGCCGTCATGGCCGCCGAAAGCGCGTCGGCACAGGCAAGTTCGAGTTCGAAGACGCGCCCGCCGTGTACGCCCAGCGAGGCGCTGCCGTCCAGCAGCAGTGCGGTGGTGACGTCGCGGGCGGCGGGCAGCAGGTCACGGAAGACGCGCGGTTCGCCGGCCGTGCCGGTGGCCAGGTCGACCAGGTGGGCGACGTAGCGGTCGACGTCGAGATCGCAGCCGTCGGCCAGCCCGCCGCGCATCGCCCGGTGGGTGTGCCGCTCGAACCAGCGGCGCAGCTCGACCGGGACGGGCTGCGGCCGGTGTGTTCCGGTGGGCAGCCGGCGCTCCAGCACCGCGACGTGGTCCGGCAGGAACCGTTCGGTCCAGGCGTTCCACTCCGGGTAGGGGATGCCGGGGCGGTGCTGCGGGGTGAGGTCGAGGTCGTTGTCCTGCGGGCGGCTCGGCGGCGGCAGGTTCGGATTGCGCATTCCGCCGTCGCCGCCGACCGGCACCGAGTACGGCCGCGGCAGCCGCCGCTGCGCCGAGGTCCAGGGCAGCCGGCCCAGGGTGCGGCGCAGCCGGTCGGGCAGCCCGGGAGCGGCGGTGAGCACGGCCGGAAGCCGGCCGGCCAGCGGCGGCACCGGCGGCGCGGTACCGTTGCGCGCCAACGTGATCGCCTGCCGAAGCATCTGCTCGGCGGACAGGTCGGCGGGCAGCGGCTCGACCCCGGGCAGCCGGCGGGCGGTCTCGGCGGCGAGGCCGGGCCAGCGCCCGGCCACCCACCCCAGCGCCACCCCGGCCTCGACCAGGGTGAGCGCGCGCAGTTCGCGGGCGGTGAGTCCGGCCGGCCGGTAGTGCAGCAGCCGTTCCTTGCTCGGGGCGCACTGCAGGGCGATGCCGCAGGTCAGGGTGTGCCGGCTCCAGTCGGTGTCGGGGGCCGGCCAGGGGACGTGGACGTGGTCGGCGGCGGCGGTGAGCCCGAAGGCGCGGTGCTCGCCGGTGACCAGGCGTGCCCCCTGCCGGCGGCCGTCGCTGAGCGCGACGGCGGTGACCGCGCAGCTGCGCTCCAGCGCGAGTGCGCGGGCATCGGTGGTGCCGGCGCTCATCGGCTAGAAGGTGCCCAGCGAGGAGAACATCCAGTACCAGAACCAGATCACCAGCGCCGTGCCGCCCCAGGCGGCGACGTAGCGCAGGATCTCCCAGAGCCACGCCCACATGTCGGTCCCCCTCTAGTCCGAGAAGATCTCGCGGTTGACGGTGTGCAGGTACGGGATGGCCAGGAACGGGGTGATGTAGAAGATGTCGTAGAGCCACCATCCGACGACCGGCAGCACCACGCCGGCGTAGCGGACGTCGGCGTACATGGTCATGTTGAACACGTACAGGCACCAGATCACCACGCCCATCCAGCAGGTGACGATCATCCACTGGTGGCCCCAGCGCTTCAGCTGCAGGAAACCGATGGCCGCGGCGATCCGCATCGCGAAGACGGTGAGGATCATGCCGACCTCCATGGCCTTCTCGCCCGGTGCGGCCGCCCCGCCGATCCACAGCTCGTTGTAGTGCCAGAAGTACCCGGCGTCGAACATCGCACCCCAGCCGTTGAGCAGCACCCAGGCCAACAGGGTGTGGTGGGCGACCAGATCCAGCGCCCGACCGAACACGTTGATCGCGGCGTCGATGATCACGCAGTAGCCGATCAGGGTGACCAGCATCGGGCGCACCGCCAGCCCGTCGCGGGCGGCCTTGCGCTGCAACCAGACCCCGCGCAGAAACAGCGGCAGCCCGAAGACGCCGAGGGTGGCGGTGCCGATCAGTGCACTGCCCGGGATGAGCCACCGGTCGGCGCGGCGCTGGGCCTGCCGGGACCGTTCCAGGTGCTCCTCGCGGCCGCTGCCGGTCGCGGTCAGCATGCCCAGAGCTTGGCAGCTTCGCTGACTCGAGTCAACAACATCGGGGCGGGTCAGCGTGCCTCGACGCTGCGCAGGGTGCGGGTCACGTAGTCGTCGATCATCGCCCGCTGGTCGGGCCAGTCGTGAGTGGTGATGAGCAGGGCGTACAGCCCGAGCAGGAAGAACACCGCGCTGTTGGTGGGATCGACGTCGGCGGCCACCGCGCCGGCGGCCCGCGCGCGCCCGATCTCGTCGGCGACGGCCACGATCACCGGGTGTTCGGCGCGCTCGTCGGCCGCCGGGCGGGTCTGCGAGAAGTGCAGCGCCAGAAAGTCCGTGAACAGCACGCTGCCCAGTCGGCGTTCCAGGTCGAGCACCAGCCGCACCGTCTCCTCGAACAGTTCGCGCAGGCCGTGTTCGGTCCGGAGGAACCGGCGCAGCGCCTTGGCGATGCGCTCCTCCTCGCGCCGCTCGAGCTCGAGCAGCACGTGCTGTTTGGTGGGGAAGTGGAAGAAGAAGGTGCCGTGGGCCACCCCGGCGGCGGCGACGATCGCGCCCACGTCGGCCTCGGCCATCCCGGCCCGTTTGAACTCGGCGACGGCCGCGCCCAACAGCCGCTCTCGGGTCTGCAGCCGCCTGGCCTCCCGCGCCGATGTCCGCTCCGCCGGTGCCATTCCCCGAAGATAGCAATCCGGCCGGGAGATCCCGGGCGGGCGCCGGCCCGATGTGGTTGACTTCGGTCAGTGACAAAGAGGGTGGTGCAGTTCTCCACCGGCAACGTCGGTCGACACGCCCTGCGGGCGATCATCGAGCGGCCGGACCTGGAACTGGTCGCCGCCGACGAGATCCCGCCGGCCGCGCTGGTGCGCGGGCTCATGTGGTGAGCCGGGCCCGCAGTTCGCGCTTGAGCACCTTGCCGTAGCTGCTCTTGGGCAGTTCGTCGATGTACTCGTAGCGTTTGGGCCGCTTGAACCGGGCGATGCGGTCGAGCAGGTGCGCGTCGAGCTCCTCGGGGGTGGCGGTGCCGACGATGAACGCCACCACGATCTCGCCCCACTCGGGGTCCGGCGCGCCGACCACGCACGCCTCGGTCACCCCGGGATGGGTGAGCAGCACCTCCTCCACCTCGCGCGGATAGATGTTGGACCCGCCGCTGATCACCACGTCCTTGGACCGGTCGCGCAGGGTGAGGTAGCCGCGCTCGTCGAACGACCCGAGATCGCCGGTGTGCAGCCAGCCGTCGGCCAGCGTCGCGGCGGTGGCCTCCGGGTTCTTCCAGTACCCGGCCATGACGACGTCACCACGGCAGACGATCTCGCCGATCTGTCCGGGGCCGGCGAAACTCCCGTCGGCGCGCCGCACCGCGACGTCGACCCCGGAGCGCGGGTAGCCGACCGAGCCGAGCACCGCGTCGTCGGCGTCGAGCCGGTGGTCGGCCCGGCGCAGCCCGGTGATCGTCATCGGTGCCTCGCCCTGCCCGTAGAGCTGCACGAAGATCTCCGGCCCGAACGCCGTCATCGCCCGGCGCAGGCTCTCGACGTACATCGGCCCGCCGCCGTAGACGATGGTGCGCAGGTTGGCCGGCCGGGGCCGGCCGGTGTCGACCAGGCGCGCCACCATGGTCGGCGCCAGGAACGCGGCCGCGCCGGGGTGGTGTTCGCACAGGTCGAGGAACTCCTTGGCGTCGAAGCCGTGCGAGGCGGGGACGACCTGGCGGGCCCCGCGCGCCACGTACGGCGGGATGTACAGGCCGGAGCCGTGCGACATCGGCGCCCCGTGCACCAGGCTGCAGTGCTCGTCGGGGTCGTCGAAGTCGGCCAGGTGCGCCACCGTCATCGCCATCAGGTTGCGGTGGGAGAGCATGGCGCCCTTGGACTTTCCGGTGGTGCCACTGGTGTAGAACAGCCAGGCCAGCGCGGCCGGGTCGGTGTGCCGGGGCGGCACGACGGGGTCGGCGGCCAGCCGGGCGGCGTACCCGTCGGCGCCGATGACCTCCACCGGCACCGCGGTGTGCCCGCGCAGCCGGGCGGCGATGTCGGGGGAGGCGAACACCACCGCGGCCTCGGCGTCGGCGAGGATGTCGGCCATCTCGCGCGGGTGCAGCTTGTAGTTCAGTGGCACCACCACGCATTCGGCCGCCCAGGCCGCGAACATGAGTTCCACGATCTCGGGCCGGTTCTCGCTGGCGATCGCGATCCGCGACCCGGCCGGCCCCAGGCCGGCCGCCAGCCGCAGCGCCCGGTCCCGCAGCTGCGCCCAGGTGCACACCCGACGTTCGCCCAGGTACACCGCGCCCCGGTCGGGCAGCCGGGTCGCGGTCTGGTCCAGTAGCGCGAACAGGTTCATCGCGGCACCCATTCGGAGGTCAGCGCCCGGTCGGACAGGTACTTGGTGGAGCTCCAGCCGCCGTCCACGACGATGGTCTGCCCGTTGATGAACTCCCCGCCCGCAGAACACAGGAAGGCCACCACCGCGGCGACGTCCTCGACGCGGCCGAGGCGCTGGTGCGGGGTCATCTCGGTGTTGATCCGCTTGAACCGCTCGTCCTCGAGCCGGCTCGCCACCATCGGGGTGAGCGTCACCCCGGGGGCGACGGCGTTGCACCGGATGCCCTGCGCCCCGTACTGGCAGGCGATGTGGGTGGTCAGTGCGGTCAGCCCGCCCTTGGCCGCCGAGTAGGCGCCGCCGCGCAGCCCGCCGACCACCGCGAAGGTGGAGGTGACGTTGATGATCGCCGAGCCCGGCCGCAGGTGCGGCAGCACCTCGCGGGCCAGCCGGAACGGCGCCCGCAGCATGAGGTTGAGGAAGTAGTCCAGCGACTCGTCGTCGGTCTCGCCCAACGGCTTCGGGCTGCCCACCCCGGCGTTGTTGACGAGGAAGTCGATGCGGCCCCAACGCGCCAGCGCGGCCTCGACGATCCGCCCGGGGGCGTCGTCGGCGGTCAGGTCCACCGCCAGGGTGGCCACCCGGTCGGGATCGCCGGTGCGGTCGGTGACCGCCCGCTCGAGTTCGGCCAGCCGGCCGGCGTCCCGCCCGGTGCCCAGCACCGCCATGCCGTCCTCGGCGAGCTTCGTCGCGCAGCCGAACCCGATGCCGCTGCTCGCCCCGGTGACGATCGCTACCTGCACAGTCCACCGTCCTCGATTCCGTCGCCGAGCAGGGCCGCCCGGATGCGGTGCTTGAGCACCTTGCCCGCATCGCTTTTCGGCAGCGCCTGCCAGATCTCCACCTGTTCCGGGGTTTTGAACCGGGCCACCCCGGCCGCCGCGAGGTAGCGGCGCAGTTCGGCCAGGTCCGGCCCGGGCCGGCCGGCGGCCGGCACGATCACCGCGCAGGCCCGCTCCCCGGTGCGCGGGTCGGGCAGCCCCACCACCGCCACCTCGGCGATGTCGGGGTGGCCGGCCAGCACGTCCTCGACCTCCTTGGGCGAGATGTTCTCGCCGTGGCGGATGATGATGTCCTTGGCGCGGCCGGTCACCACCAGGTACCCGTCGTCGTTGAACCGGCCCAGATCGCCGGTGCGGAACCAGCCGTCGTCGGTGATCGCGGCCGCGGTGTCCTCGTCGCGGGCGTAGCGCAGCATCCGCTGCGGGCCACGCACCTCGATCTCGCCGGTGCCCGCCGGCGCGGCCGGGTGCGGGGCGATGCGCACCCGCGCGATGCCGGGCCGGCCGTCGGTGTCGGCGGCGGCGTCCGGGTCGTCGAGCGCGCCCACCGTGGTGACCGGTACCTCGGTGGAGCCGTACACCCGGCTCACCGCGGCCCGCTCGAAATAGTCTGTGGCCGAACGGATCAGCGCCGGTGGCACGGAGGCCCCGCCGCAGATGAACACCTTCAGGTCGGGCAGCCGGGTGCCGGCCCGGCGGGCGGCCGCGAGCAGGTGTTCCAGGAACGGGGTGGCCCCGGCCATGTGGGTGCAGCGGTGCTCGAGCATCAGCGCCACCGCGGTGTCCGGGTCCCAGCGCGACATCAGCACCGCGGTGCTGCCCAGCAGCAGCGGGCATTCGAACGCGTAGATCGACCCGCCGATGTGCGCGATGGGGGAGGGCACCAGGAAGGTGTCGCCGGGCTCGACGCGCCAGTGCGCCCCGATCTGGCCGATCAGCGCGGCGATGGTGGCGTCGCTGTGCAGCACCGCCTTCGGCCGGCCGGTGGTGCCGGAGGTGTAGAGGATCATCCGCGGCGCGTCCGGGTCGAGCCGCTGCGGGGTGGGCCGGGTGTCGGCGGGTACCAGGTCCCGCAGGGCACGGAACGGCCCGGGCTCCCCGCGCAGCACCACCACCTCCGGCGGGGCGGCCAGCCGCCCGGTCACCCGCCGCGCCATCGCCACGTAGTCGTGGCCGCCGAACTCGGCCGGGACGAACAGCATCCGCACCGCCGCGTCGTCGAGGATGAAGCCCAGCTCCCGGTCCCGCAGCGACGGCAGGATCGGGTTCACCACCATCCCGGCCAGGGTGGCGGCCAGGTAGATCACCGCCGCCTCGTGCCAGTTCGGCAGCATGAACGACACCACGCTGCCGGGCGGCATCCGTTCGCCGAGCGCCTGCGCGAGCACCGCGGCCTTGCGCTGCAGGGTGGCGGCGTCGAGGCGCACCCCGGCGTCGATCACGAGCACCCGGTCCGGGGTTCGCTCGGCGGCGGTGCGCAGCGCGTCGGCCAGCGTGGTCATGCCCGTACCCGCCGCATGGTCATGGAGTGCCGGAACCGGCAGGCCGGATGGGTGTTGAGGGTCACCTGCGCCACCTCGCCGTCGGAGGTGGTGTAGGTGCGGCGCACCTGCAGGGCCGGGCTCGCGTCGTCGACCCGCAGCGCCTCGGCGAGCCGCCCGGTCAACAGCACCGCGGCGATCTCCTGGTGCACCTGGCCGATGCTCACCCCGAACAGGTCCTCGATGAGCGGGAAGATCGGCCCGGTGTGCCGCTGCAGCAGCCGGCCCACCCCGGCGAAGGCACGGTTGATGTAGTACTCGGTACGGCAGACCGGCGCGCCGGAACCATCGGTACGCCGGAAGCCCTGCACGGCAAGCACTTCGGTGCCGGGCTCCAGCCCGGTCCGGTCGGCGGTCTCGGGGTCGAGGGCCCGCATCCCGGTGGACTCGATCGCGAACCGGGCGTCCCGGGCGAAGGCCAACAGGTCGTTGATCGAGGCCACCTCGTAGGCGTCGCCGGCCGGCCGCGGCACCACCAGGGTGCCGGTGCGCGGCCGGGAGGCCACCAGATTGTCGTCCCGCAACCGGCGCAGCGCCTCCCGGATGGTGTAGCGGCTCACCGAGAAGCGCCGGCACAGTTCGTGTTCGGTGGGCAACTGGGAACCCACCGGGTACACCCCGTCGACGATGTCCTTGCGCAGGGCGCGGGCCACCTGCAGATACCGATGCTCGCCCGGTTCTGCCACACCCGCCTCCTACCCGATTCGGCGCAGCGCGAGCAGGCTGCCGTCGCCGTCGGCCGAGACGTAGAGCGTGCCGTCGGCGCCGGCGGCGATCCCGGCGAACGGGCCCTGCGGGCCGGAGAACGGCGGCATGCCGCGCAACGGCTTGGGCACCACCCCGGGCGGTGCCCCGACCGGCAGCCCGGACGCGATCGTCTCCCGCGCACCGGTTTCCGGGTCGACGGCGAGCACCGCCTTGGCGCCGGCGTCCACGACGTAGAGCACACCGTCGTGCAGCAGCAGACCCTGCGGGGCGCCCAAACCGTCGACGACGGTCCGCTCCCCGGCGCCGATCCGGCGCACCCGGCCCGCGCCCGACTCGGCCACCAGCACCGCGCCGTCCGCCGCGATCGCCACGCCGACCGGGTCCGCCAGGCCGGTGGCCAGCACCTCGGTGCCCGACGGCGAGACGGCCAGCACCCGGCCGGTGCCGAGCTCGGCGACCACCGCGGTGTCGCCGTGCAGTGCGATCCCGTAGAGCTGGTCGAAACCGTCGGCGAGCACCTCGGATTCGGCGGCACCGGGCCGGTACCGGCTGACCTGCCCGCCGGAGGTGGTGACGACGAACTCCTCCGGCCCGGCCGGGGCCACCCCGCGCACGAACCCGGGGTAGCCGGGGGAGAACAGCATGCCCACGGTGCGCAGCCGGCGCTGCTCGAGGGTGTAGAAGTACGTGCCGTCGGCGACGTAGAGCCGTCCGTCGGGGCCGACGGCGAGGTCCAGTGGCCAGTTCAGCCCGCCCGGCAGCACGGTGCGGGTCGTCCCGTCCGGGGCGATCTCGGTGAGCTCGCCGGTGAAGTTCGAGACGTACCAGCGGTCCCCGACCCGGGTGCAGTTGTCCAGTCCCGGGGTGAGATCGGCCAGCACCGTCCGGGCACCGGTGCGCGGGTCGACGCGCAGCACCTGCCCGCTGTGCACCTGGACCGACACGATGGTGCCGTCGGTGTCGAACTTCACCGAGACGGGCACCCCGAGCCCGGCCGCGACGGTCTGCGGGGTGCCGTCGCCGTCCGGGTCGACGCGCCAGATCTCGTTGGCGGTCATCAGCGGGAAGTACAGCCACCCGTCCGGGCCGACCTCCATCGCGTTCGGCGACGGCAGGTTCTCGCAGATCACCCGGCGCGCGCCGGTGGCCGGGTCGAGCTCGAAGAGCCTTCCGCCGTCCCGGCATTCGCCGACGAACAGCCGGCCGCGGTGCACGGTGACGCCGTTGGCGCACGGCAGGTCGTCGCGCAGCACCCGGGTGGTGCCGTCCGGTTCGCGCACGCTGACCCGGCCGTCCATCACCTCGGTGGCGATCAGGGCACCGTCCGGGCCGAAGGCGACGTCGTCGGGGCCGACGATGTCGCCGCCCTTGGGGCTCACCGTCTCGACGGCCAGGGTGTGCAGGTCCAGGGCGCTGATCTGGCTGCCGGTCACCTGTGCGATGTAGATCCGGCCGTCCGGGCCGGTGCGCAGTCCGTTGGCGCCGTAGAGCCGGCTCGGCGGGGTGAGCCGCTCCAGGGTCCAGCCCGGGGCGGTGCTGGTGGGCCCGGTGACCGGGTAGCGCCCGGTCCGGTCGGTTGCTGGGGTGTCGACCGTCACCCCGCGGACGATAGCAACCCTTCCTTGTCCAGACAATAGAACTCTCTTAAAACGAGAACGCCATTGACAGCGGGTTGACCGCTGAGAATGATGTTCTCCATCGTGAGCATGCCGCTTCCTGGTACGGACAACACGCGCGGTTGGATCGACCTGCGCGGCCGCGTCGTCGTGGTCTCCGGCGCCGGGGGCGGCGGCATCGGCACCGCGGTGACCCGGATGGCCGCGCAGGCCGGCGCCACCGTGGTCGCGGTGAGCCGCTCCGCGGCCAACCTCGACACCCACATCGGCCCGCTCGTCGACGCCGGACTGCCGGTGGTCCCGGTGGCCGCCGACGCCGCCACCGACGAGGGTGTGGCGACCGCGCTGGCCGCCGCGGCCGACGCCGACGGGCAGCTGTACGGCCTGGTGAACGTCGCCGGCGGCGCCGACCCGGGGCAGTGGATGCCGGCTACCCGGGTGACCCGCGCAGACTGGCGGGAGCTGTTCACCCGCAACCTGGAGACCGCGTTCTTCATGAGCCGGGCGGTGGCCGCCGAGCTGCTCGCCCGCGGCAATCCCGGCTCCATCGTGTCGATCTCGTCGATCAGCGGGATGAACACCGCCCCGTTCCACATCGCCTACGGCACCGCCAAGGCCGCCGTCGTCGCGATGACCCGCACCCTGGCGCTGGAACTGGCCACCGCCGGCATCCGGGTCAACGCCGTCGCCCCCGGGGTGACCGCCACCGCCGCCTCGGCCACCTATGTCGACGACGAGCCCGAGCGCGACCGGGCCGCCATCGCGATGGGCCGCCGCGGCCGTCCCGAGGAACAGGCCGGCCCGATCCTGTTCCTGCTGTCCGACCTGGCCGGCTACATCACCGGCCAGACCCTGCTCGTCGACGGCGGACTCGACCTGCGCTGGAGCCACCTCGGGCCGGACAACACCTCGCTGTTCCTCAAGGACGAGAACTTCCGCGCACAGATCAGCCGGTTCTAAGGAGTGCCCCATGACCGACACGCAGGACCGAGTGCAGGCGCCCGAGGCGCTCTCGGAGCCGATGACGATCCCGGTCGAGGCCTACGTCTCCGAGGAGTACGCCCGGGCCGAGCGGGACCGGCTGTGGCGCAAGGTGTGGCTGCAGGTCGGCCGGGTCGAGGAGCTGCCCGAGATCGGCAGCTACCTGACCTACGACATCCTCGACGACTCGGTCATCGTGGTGCGAACGGGCACCGGTGCGGACGGCTCGGCGTTCCGGGCCCACCACAACGTCTGCACCCACCGCGGCCGCCGGCTGGTCGACACCCCGCCCGGGGCGCGCAACGCGGTGGGCCGGGCCCGCAAGTCGTTCGTCTGCGGGTTCCACGGCTGGACCTTCGGCATCGACGGGGCCTGCACCCACATCCGCGAACGCGACGACTGGAAGGGCGCGCTCACCCCGGAGAACACCCGGCTGGCCCCGGTCCGGGTCGACACCTGGGGCGGCTGGCTGTGGATCAACATGGACCCCGAGGCCGAGCCGCTGGCCGACTACCTGTTCCCGGCCAACAAGATGCTCGACCCGTTCGGGCTGGAGCACATGCGATACCGGTGGCGGCGCTGGCTGGAGTTCGACTGCAACTGGAAGGTCGCGCTGGAGGCGTTCAACGAGACCTACCACGTGGCCGTCACCCATCCGGAGTTCAACCGGTTCGGCGAGTTCAAGGGCTGGGCCCGCCAGCAGGGCCGGCACTCCAACATCGGCTACGACGCGCCGAAGGACCTGCAGGCCACCCGCTCCAAGATCCGGCTCGGCACCGGTGACGACCCGCGCGTCTCCACCGCCGAGATGCAGATGTACACCTGGGAGCAGACCAACGCCACCACCACCGAGACCCTCGTCAACGCCGCCAAGCGGCTGGTCGACGAACTGCCCGAGGGCACCCCGCCGGACCAGGTGCTGGCGCACTGGCTGGAGTCGGCCCGCCGCGACGACGCCGCCCGCGGCGTGATCTGGCCGGAGATCCCGCCCGACGTGCTCGGCGAGGCCGGCACCGCCTGGCAGATCTTCCCGAACTTCCAGATCGGCCAGGGGCTCACCACCGCGCTGTGCTACAGCGCCCGCCCGCACCCGAGCTACAACCCGGACAAGTGCCTGTTCGAGGTGTCGGTGCTGGAGCTGTTCCCGAAAGGCCAGGAGCCGCAGACCGAATGGGAGTACACCCCGGTGGGCGACCCGCGCTGGCTGTCGGTGCTGCCGCAGGACTTCTCCAACATGGCCGCGGTGCAGCAGGGCATGAAGTCGCTGGGCTTCGCGGGCACCAAACCGAACCCGTACCGGGAACGGGCCACCGTCAACCTGCACTACCAGCTGGCCCGGTACATGGGCACCGGCGAACCACGAGAACTCCGAGGAACGGGGGAGCACTGATCCATGGCAATCTTCGGCAACTGCGGCCCCACCCGCACCCCCGACGACATCGACATCGAGTGGCTGCGCGAGAAGTACCGCATCGAGCGGGAGAAGCGGCTGCGCCCGGAGGGCTCCAAGCAGTACATCGAACTCACCGACGAGTTCGCCGACTACTACGAGACCGACCCCTACACCCCGGCCGCACCGCGGGACCCGATCGACGCCGACATCGACGTCGCCGTGCTCGGCGGCGGGTTCGGCGGGCTGCTGGCCGGCGTGCACCTGAAGAAGGCCGGGGTCACCGACGTGCGCATCATCGAACTGGGCGGCGACTTCGGCGGGGTGTGGTACTGGAACCGCTACCCGGGCATCCAGTGCGACAACGAATCCTATTGCTACATCCCGCTGCTGGAGGAGCTCAACTACATCCCGAGCAAGAAGTTCGCCGACGGCCCGGAGATCTACCAGCACTGCCGCAACATCGGCAAGCACTACGGCCTCTACGACGGGGCGATCTTCTCCACCCGGGTGCGCTCGCTGCGCTGGGACGGCGAGATCAAGCGCTGGCGGGTGGGCACCAACCGGGGCGACGACATCCGGGCCCGGTTCGTGGTGATGGCCTCCGGTCCGTTCCACCGGCCGAAACTGCCCGGCATCCCGGGCATCCGGGACTTCAAGGGGCACAGCTTCCACTCGTCGCGCTGGGACTACGACTACACCGGCGGCGACACCAACGGAAACCTCTACAAGCTGCGCGACAAGCGGGTCGCGGTGATCGGCACCGGCGCCTCGGCGGTGCAGATCGTGCCGCACCTGGCCCGCGACGCCAAGCACCTGTACGTCTTCCAGCGCACCCCGTCCACCGTCGACGAGCGCAACAACACCCCCACCGACCCGGAGTGGGTCAAGACCCTTCAACCGGGCTGGCAGAAGGAGCGCCAGCGCAACTTCCACGCCTGGACCTTCGAGGGCATGGCGCTGGGCCAGCCGGACCTGGTGTGCGACTTCTGGACCGAGCTCGGCCGCAACGTCGCCGCCCGGGTCGCCGCCCTGCCCGACCCGGCCGCCCTCACCCCGGAGCAGTTCATGGCGATCCGGGAGGAGGAGGACTTCAAGCTGATGGAGCGGCTGCGCCGGCGCATCGACGCCATCGTCGAGGACCCGGAGACCGCCGAGAAGCTCAAGCCCTACTACCGGTTCCTGTGCAAGCGGCCGCTGTCCAACGACGAGTACCTGCCCGCCTTCAACCGGCCCAACGTCACCCTGGTCGACGTCTCGGACACCAGGGGCGTGGAACGCATCACCGAGAAGGGGCTGGTGGCCGGCGGCGTCGAGTACGAGGTGGACTGCATCATCTACGCCAGCGGCTTCGAGATCACCACCGACATCTCCCGGCGCTACTCCATCGACACCATCGAGGGTCGCGACGGGCTGAACCTGTTCGACTACTGGCGCGACGGGTACAAGACCTTCCACGGCATGACCAGCCACGGGTTCCCGAACCAGTTCTTCACCGGCTTCACCCAGGTCGGCATCTCGGCCAACATCTCGGCCAACTACGAGCTGCAGGGCGAGCACATCGCCTACATCATCGCCGAGACGCTCAAGCGCGGCGCGGTCACCGTGGAGCCCACCCTGCAGGCGCAGGAACAGTGGTGCCGCACCATCCGCGAGACCGCGGTGGACAACTCGGATTTCGACGCCCAGTGCACCCCGGGCTACTACAACAACGAGGGCGGTGGTGGCGGCGAGGGGCTGCGCAGCCACCTCGGCGAACCGTACGGCCCGGGCTTCTACGCCTTCGCCGAACTGCTCGAGGACTGGCGGGCCCGCGGCGATCTCGACGGCCTGGTGCTGGGGCACTGAATGACCGCACTCCGCTTCGATGGCCGGGTGGCCGTCATCACCGGCGCCGGCCGCGGCCTCGGCCGCGCCTACGCGCTGCTGCTGGCCGAGCGCGGTGCGGCGGTGGTGGTCAACGACGCCGGGGTCACCCTGACCGGCGACGGCGCGGACCCCGGCCCCGCCGAGGCCGTCGCGGCCGAGATCCGCGCCGCCGGTGGACGGGCGGTGGCCTGCACCGACTCGGTGGCCACCCGCGAGGGCGGGGCGGCGATCGTCGGCGCCGCGCTGGAGGCGTTCGGCCGGCTCGACATCCTGGTCCACAACGCCGGCACGGTGCGCCGCGGCGGCCTCACCGAGTTGGCCCCCACCGACTTCGACGCGGTGCTCGACGTGCACCTGCGCGGCGCGTTCCACGTGCTGCGCCCGGCGTTCCCGGTGCTGTGCGACGCCGGCTACGGCCGGGTGGTGCTCACCTCCTCGATCGGCGGGCTGTACGGCAACCACGGCGTGGCCGGCTACGCCGCGGCAAAGGCCGGCATCCTGGGCCTGACCGCGGTGGCCGCGCTGGAGGGCGCCGCCCACGGGGTGCGCTGCAACGCCATCGTGCCCGGCGCGCTGACCCGGATGGCCGAGGGGCTCGACACCTCCGCCTACCCGCCCATGGGCCCCGAGCTCGTCGCCCCGGCCGTGGGCTGGCTGGCCCACGAGTCCTGCACGGTGACCGGCGAGGCGTTCATCGCCATCGCCGGACGCATCGCCCGCGCCGCGGTGGTGGAAAGCCGTGGGGTGTACCGGGATTCATGGTCCATCGAGGACGTCGCCGCCGAGCTCGACAACATCCGCGACCTGACCGACCCGGTGCGCTTCGACGTGGTGCCCGGCGGGCACAACGAACACATCGGGTTCAGCTTCGCGATGGCCCGCCAGGGGGTGGCCGGTGTCTGACGGGCCGCTGGCCGGGGTGCGGGTGGTGGACCTCACCGCGATGGTGATGGGCCCGTACTGCACCCAGATCATGGCCGACATGGGGGCCGAGGTGATCAAGGTCGAGCCCCCGCAGGGCGACGCCACCCGCTACATCTCGGTCGGCCCGGAGCACGGCATGAGCGGGGTGTTCGTCAACGTCAACCGCGGCAAGCGCAGCGTGGTGCTCGACCTGACCACCGAGGCCGGCCGCACCGTGCTGCGCGCGCTCGTGGCCCGCGCCGACGTGTTCATCCACTCCATGCGGGCCAAGGCGATCGCCCGGCTCGGCTTCGCCTACACCGACGTCGCCGCGATCAACCCGGCCATCGTCTACACCAACTGCTACGGCTACGGCCGCCGCGGCCCGGACCGCGACCTGCCCGCCTACGACGACACCATCCAGGCCGAGTGCGGCATCCCCGCCGTGCAGCAGCAGCTCACCGGCCGACCCGACTACGTCGGCACGATCATGGCCGACAAGGTGGCCGGCCTGACCGCGCTGTACGCCACGATGATGGCGCTCTTCCACCGCGAGCGCACCGGCGAGGGCCAGGAGGTGGAGGTCGCCATGTTCGAGACGATGGCGGCCTTCATGCTCGTCGAGCACGCCAACGGGGCCATGTTCGACCCGCCGCTCGGCCCCGCCGTCTACCCGCGCACGGTGGCGCCGAACCGGCGACCCTACCGCACCCGGGACGGCTGGATCGCGGCGTTGATCTACAACGACAAGCACTGGAACGCCTTCGTCGAGGCGGTCCGGCCGCCCTGGGCGAGCGAGGAGTTCGCCACGCTGGAACAGCGTGCCGCCCGCATCGACACGGTCTACGGGCTGATCGCGCAGACCCTGGCCGAGCGCACCACCGCCGAATGGCTGCGGCTGTTCCGGGAACTGGAGATCCCGGCCGCCCCGGTGGGCAGCCCCGACGCGCTGTTCGACAACCCGCACCTCAACGCCGTCGGGCTGTTCGAGACCCTCGAGACCCCGCACGGCCCGGTGCGCTTCCCCGGCGTGCCGACCTGGTTCTCCCGCACCCCCGGCCGGGTCGGCGGCCCGGCGCCGCGGCTGGGCGAGGACACCGCCGCCGTGCTCGCCGAGCTCGGCCTGTCCGATCTGGTCCGGGAGGCCGGATGAGCCTGGACTTCGACCTCGGCCCGGCCGCCGACGCGCTGCGCGGCGAGCTGCGGGATCTGATCGACCGGCACCTGCCGGCCGGGTTCCTCGGCGCCTTCACCGACGACCCGGCGGATCTGGCGGCCGCCCAACGGTTCTGCCGCACCCTGGCGGAGCGCAACCTGCTGTGCATGGCCTGGCCGCCGGAGTACGGCGGCCGCGGCGCCTCGGTGTGGGAGCAGACCGTGGTGCGCGAGGAGATGTGGGCCCACCACGAGCCGCGCGGCGCGCAGTACATGGGGGTCAACTGGGTCGGGCCGATCATCATGCGGCACGGCACCGAGGAGCAGAAGCGCCGGCACCTGCCGCCGATCGCGGCCGGCGAGGTGATCTGGTGCCAGGGCTTCTCCGAACCCGAGGCCGGCTCCGACCTGGCCTCGCTGCGCACCGCCGCCCGCCGCGACGGCGACGGGTGGGTGATCACCGGGCAGAAGATCTGGACCTCCTACGCCACCATGGCGCAGTGGTGCTTCCTGCTGGCCCGCACCTCCCGTCGGGAGCGCAAACAGCAGGGGCTCACCATCTTCCTGGTGCCGATGGACGACCCGGCCGTCGAGGTGCGGCCGCTGCGCACCATGATGGGCCCGCACCACCTCAACGAGGTGTTCTTCGACGGGCTGCGGGTCGGCGACGACGCGGTGCTCGGCACCGTCGACGAGGGCTGGGCCATCGTCGGCGACGTGATGGCCTTCGAGCGGGTCGGCATCGCCCGCTACGCCCGCTGCGAGCGGCTGCTGGCGTTGGCCCCGGTGGTGCTCGGCGAGCGCTGGGAGACGGTGCCGGCCGAGCTGCGCGGCCGCTGGGTTCGCGCCCTGACCCTGTGCCGGCGGGCCCGGCTGCTGGCCTACCGGGTGGTGGCGCTGCAGGACGCCGGGCGGGTCCGGCCCGCCGACGCCGCCGCCTACCGCATCGCGGTCACCCGGCTCGACCAGGACAGCGCGGAGGTGCTGATGGAACTGGCCGCCGAACTGCCCGCCGGTGACGACGCCACCGAGTACTACCGCGCCGAGGTGGCCGACCACTGGCGCTACTCACAGGCCGCCACGGTGTCCTCCGGCAGCATCGAGATGCAACGAATCCTGTTGTCGCGCAGCATGTTGGCGGACAAATGAACACCGAACTGGGCGACGAGGCAATCGAATTCGGCCGGCAGGCGCGCCGGGCGATCGAGGCCGCCGGCGGCGACGAGCTGCTGACGGCCGCGGTGGCCGAACCGGCCACCCGCGAGATGCCGGCCGGGCCGCTGCTGGCCGGGCTCGGTGCCTGGGAGCTGTCCCCGCGCACCGACCCGGACGACGCCGAGGCCGCGGCGGCACTGTGCCGCGCGGCCGGCTGGTGGGCGCTGCCCTACCCGGTCGCCGAACGGTTGGCCCGCCCGCTCGACCTCGACGTCGACGGGCTCTCGGTGGTGGCCGGCCCGGCCCCGGCCGCACCGCTCGCCGGCCTGGAGTTGCGCTGGGCCGTCGTCGATCCGGACGGCAACCGCAGCCGGGTGGTCGGCTGCGGCGAGCCCGGCGACGCGTTCGTCACCCGGCTGCGGCTGGAACCGCTCGACGCCGCCGGAGCGGCCGATCTGGCCCTCGCGCTGGTACTGCCGTGCTGGACGCTGCTGGGCATGCTGGACCGGGCCCTGGAGCTCACCGTCGCCCACGTGCGGCTGCGCGAGCAGTTCGGCCGGCCGCTGGCGGAGTTCCAGGGCGTGCAGTTCCAGCTCACCGACGCCGAGGTGGACCGCAGCGGGCTGGAGATGCTGGCCAAACACGCGCTGTGGAGCGCGGTCTCGGGCCGCCCCGACGCGGTCGAGGACGCGCTGGCACTGCGGATGGCCGCCCTGGAGGCGGCCGAGACCGTGCTGCGGGTGTGCCACCAGCTGCACGGCGCGGTCGGGTTCTGCGACGAGACCACGCTGAGCTGGATCTCGCGTGCCAGCCAGCCGTTGCGCCGGCTGCCGCTGGGCCTGTCGGCCACCCGCGATCTGCTCACCCGCCGGCTGGGCCGGCGGCCGTTGTCGGGGATCTACGGATGAGCCACGATCTTTCGGCGTTCCGCGCCGAGGTGCGCGCCTGGTGCGCGGACAACATCCCGCCGGACTGGCGGCGGGCCCAGACCGGGGCGAGCCCGGAGGAGTTCGTCGCCTTCCAGCGCTGGTGGTTCGACCGGCTGCACGCCGCCGGCTACGCGGTGCCGCACTGGCCGGTGCGGTGGGGCGGTTCCGGCATGACGGCGGCCGAGCAGATGGTGCTCTACGCCGAACTCGCCGCCCACGACGCGCCCCGGCTGGTGCTGGCCTTCGTCGGCATCCACCACGCCGCGGCCACCCTGCTGGCCGCCGGCACCGAGGAACAGCGCCGCCGCCACCTGCCGGCCATCCTCGCCGGCGAACTGTGGTGCCAGGGTTTCTCCGAACCGGAGGCCGGATCCGACCTGGCCGCGCTGCGCACCACCGCCCGGCGCGAGGGCGAGCACTACATCGTCAACGGCCAGAAGCTGTGGGCCTCCGGCGCGAAGTACGCCGACTGGTGCCTGCTGCTGGCCCGCACCGACCCGAACGCTCCGAAACGGCACGGCATCTCCTACTTCCTGCTGGACATGCACAGCCCCGGCGTGCAGGTGCGGCCGATCCGCAACGCCGTCGGCGACGAGCACTTCTGCGAGATCTTCCTCGACGACGTCGCCGTCCCGGCCGCCAACCTCGTCGGCGCGGAGCACCGCGGCTGGCAGGTCGCCCAGGCCACCCTCGGCGCCGAACGCGGCCTGACCATGCTGGAGCTCGCCGAGCGGCTCAACGCCGGATTCGGCCGGCTGACCGCGGCCGCCCCGCTCGACGACCCGGTGGTCGCCGACCGGCTGGCCGGGTTCGCCGCCGAGCTGGCCGGGCTGCGCAGCCTGTGCCGAAAACTCGTGGAGGACACCGATGCCGGGCGGGCGGGGCCCGCCGACGCCTCGGTGGTCAAGCTGTTCTACAGCGAACTGCTGCAGCGCATCACCGACTTCGCCACCGAGATCGCCGGCCCGGCCGCCCACGCCGAGCTGGCCAAACCGGCCTCCAGCGGGTGGGAGTCCGGGGCGTGGCTGCTGGACTTCATCGGCTCCTGGGAGTGGACCATCCCGGGCGGCGCCAGCGAGATCCAGCGCACCATCATCGCCGAGCGCGGCCTGGGCATGCCGCGGGAACCGGCGGTGCCATGACCGGGCCGGCCGAAATCCACGACGAGCTGCGCGCGGTCGCGGCCGACCTGCTCGCCAAGAACCGCGCGCCGGACTGGCCGGTGCTGGCCGCCGCCGGCTGGACCGGCCTGGAGATCCCCGAGGCCCTCGGCGGGGCGGGCGTGACGTTCGCCGAGACCGCGGTGGTGTGCGAGGAGATGGGCCGGGCCGCCACCGCGTCGGCCTTCCTGGGCGGGGCGGTGCTGGCGGTCGGGGCGCTCGCCGCGGCGCCGGCGGGCACCGTCCGCGACGAGCTGCTGGCCGGCATCGCCGCCGGCACCACCCGGGCGGCGGTGGTGTGCGACGGGCTCGCGTTGCGCGACGGGCGGCTGTACGGCCGGGCCGAGTTCGTACCCGACGCGCCGGGGGCCGACGTGCTGCTGGTGCTGGCCGGCGACGGCGTCGTCGTCGCCGAGGGCCTGCGCGTGGACCCGCGGCAGGTGCTCGACGAGACCCGCCGGCTGGCCGACGTCAGCGCCGACGGCGCCGCGGTGCAACACCACTGGCCGATCGCCGACCCGCAGCGGGTGCGCGACCGGGCCGCCGTCGCGCTGGCCGCCGACAGCGTCGGCATCGGCGCGGCCATGCTGGACGCCACCGTCGGCTACACCGCGATGCGTCACCAGTTCGGCCGGCCCATCGGCTCGTTCCAGGCTGTCAAACACGCCTGCGCGGACATGTTCGTGCGGTTGCAGGTCGCCCGCCGGCTCGTCGCCGACGCCGCCGCGGCCATCGCCGCACACGCCCCGGACGCACCGCTGCGCGCCGCGATGGCCAAGAGCTACGCCGGCACCGCCGGGGTGGACATCGCGGGCAAGGCCATGCAGCTGCACGGCGGCATCGGCTACACGTGGGAGAGCGGCATCCACGCCTATCTCAAACGCGCCGCGCTCAACCGCACGCTGTTCGGCTCCCCGCAGCAGCACCGCCGCCGCATCGCCCGGCACCGGGCGGCCACGGATTCGGAACTGGGTTAGGAGACAACACCAATGGGCGTACCCGTCTACAAACGCATTCTCGACCTGTTCGAGGCCGAGGGCGTGAACACGCTGTTCGGCATCCCCGACCCCAACTTCGTGCACCTGTTCTCCGAGGCCGAGGCCCGCGGCTGGCAGGTGGTCGCTCCGCACCACGAGGAGAGCGCGGGCTTCATGGCCGAGGCCGCCGCCCGGATGACCGGCCGGCCCGGGCTGTGCATCGGCACGCTCGGGCCCGGGCTGGCCAACATCGCCGGGGCGATGATGTGCGCCCGGGTGGAGAACTCTCCGGTGATCTTCCTCGGCGGCCAGCGCGCCCGCATCACCGAACGCCGGGTTCGCCGCGGCCGCATCCAGTTCGTGCAGCAGGAGGGCCTGCTCGCCCCGTCGGTGAAGTACTCGTCGTCCATCGAGTACCCCGAGCAGACCGACGAGATCATCCGCGAGGCCATCCGCCGCGCCATGTCCGGCACCCCCGGCCCGGCCTACGTCGAGTACCCGCAGCACGTCATCCTCGCCGAGCTCGACGTGCCGGATCCGTTGCCGCCCAGCGCCTACCGGCTGGTCAACCAGGGTGCGGACGCCGACGGGATCGCCGAGGCGGCCCGGCGCATCCGCGCCGCCGAGGCCCCGATCCTGCTGGTCGGCCACGCCGTGCACACCACCCGCAGCCAGGACGCGGTGCGCCGGCTCGCCGAGCTCATGGCCTGCCCGGTCATCCAGACCTCCGGCGGCACCTCGTTCATCCCCGGGCTGGAGGACCGCACCTTCCCGTACGGGTTCTCCCCGGCGGCCGTCGAGGCCGTCGACGGCTCCGACCTCGTCGTCGCGCTCGGCACCGAGATCGGCGAGCCGGTGCACTACGGCCGTACCCGGCACTGGGCCCGCCGCGACCACGAACGCACCTGGATCTACGTCGAACAGGACCCGACCGCCATCGGCGTGAACCGGCCGATCGACGTGCCGCTGGTGGGTGACCTGCGCGCCGTGGTGCCCCAGCTCGCCGACGCCCTGGCCGACACCCCGCGCACCCCGTCGCCGCAGTTGCAGGCCTGGATCAGCGCCGAGCAGCAGCGCATCGCCGAGCTCGCCGAGACCGCCCCGTCCGGGCGCACCCCGATCCACCCGGCCCGGTTCGTCGTCGAGGCCACCAAGGCGTTCCCGCAGGACGGCATCCTGGTCCGCGACGGCGGCGCCACGGTGATCTTCCAGTGGACCTACTCGCAGACCAAACCGCGCGACGTCATCTGGAACCAGAACTTTGGCCACCTCGGCACCGGGCTGCCCTACGCCGTCGGCGCGTCCGTCGCCGAGGGCGGCAAGCGCCCGGTGATGCTGCTGACCAGCGACTCGGCCTTCCTGTTCCACATCGCCGAGCTCGAGACCGCGGCCCGGCACAACCTGCCGCTGGTGTGCGTGGTCGGGGTGGACCACCAGTGGGGGCTGGAGGTGGGCGTCTACAAGCGCACCTTCCCGCAGCCCTCGCCGCAGCCCGGCGTGCACTGGAGCCGCAACGTGCGGTTCGACAAGATCGCCGAGGGCCTCGACTGCCACGGCGAGTACGTCGACCGCGAGGAGGAGATCGGCCCGGCGATCAAACGCGCCTACGCCAGCGGCCGCACCGCGGTGGTGCACGTGGCGATCGACCCCAAGGCGAATTCCGAGGAGATGCCGAACTACGCGGAATTCCGAACCTGGTACGCCGAGGGCCAGCAGTAGAGGAGTATGGGCGCATGCGCGAGTACCTGAACTTCTACATCGACGGCAAGTGGGTGGAGCCGGTGCGGCCCAACACCCTCGACGTCGAGAACCCCGCCACCGAGGAGGTCGCCGGCCGCATCGCGCTCGGCTCGGAGGCCGACGTCGACGCCGCGGTGCGGGCCGCCCGCCGCGCGTTCGGCAGCTGGTCGCGCAGCAGCCGCGACGAGCGGCTGCAGCTGCTCGGCTCGATCCTGACCGAGTACGGCAAGCGCACCGCCGAGCTGGCCGAGGCGGTCACCGAGGAGATGGGCGCCCCGCCGTCGCTGGCGGCCGGGCCGCAGGTCAACCTCGGCATCGGCCACCTGACCACCGCCATCGAGGTGCTCAAGAACTTCCGCTTCGACGAACCGCTGGGCGCCACTCTGGTCACCAGGGAGCCGATCGGGGTGTGCGGGCTGATCACCCCGTGGAACTGGCCGCTGAACCAGATCGCCTGCAAGGTGTTCCCGGCGCTGGCCACCGGCTGCACCATGGTGCTCAAACCCTCTGAGGTGGCACCGTTCTCGGCGCAGATCTTCACCGAGATCCTGGACGCCGCCGGGGTGCCGGCCGGGGTGTACAACCTCGTCTACGGCGACGGACCCGGGGTCGGGGTGGCGCTGTCGGCGCACCCCGAGGTGGACATGGTGTCGTTCACCGGATCCACCCGGGCCGGCATCGAGGTGGCCCGCAACGCCGCTCCCACCGTCAAGCGCGTCACCCAGGAGCTCGGCGGCAAGAGCCCCAACATCGTGCTCGACGACGCCGCCTTCGCCGACAGCGTCGCCGCCGGGGTGCGGGTGATGATGATGAACAGCGGGCAGAGTTGCAACGCGCCGTCGCGCATGCTGGTGCCCAACGCCCGGATGGACGAGGCCGTCGAGATCGCCCGCGGCGTCGCCGAACAGGTCAAGGTCGGCGACCCGAGCGACAAGACCGCCATCGGGCCGGTGGTGTCGCGCGCCCAGTTCGACAAGATCCAGCGGCTCATCCGGTCCGGTATCGACGAGGGCGCCACCCTGGTCACCGGCGGGCCGGGCCGTCCGGAGGGGCTGAGCCGCGGCTACTACGTGCGGCCCACGGTGTTCGCGCACGTGCGCAACGACATGACCATCGCCCGGGAGGAGATCTTCGGCCCGGTGCTGTGCATCCTCGGCTACGACGACCTCGACGAGGCGGTCGAGATCGGCAACGACACCGAGTACGGCTTGGCCGGTTACGTCTCCGGCGCGGACCTGGAGCGCTGCCGCGAGGTGGCGCGCCGCATCCGGGCGGGCTCGGTGGCGATCAACCACGGCTTCGACATGAACGCCCCGTTCGGTGGCTACAAGCGCAGCGGCAACGGCCGCGAGTGGGGCGAGGCCGGGTTCCACGAGTACCTCGAGACCAAGGCGATCCTCGGGTACGCACCGGATTCGGCGGGGTGAGCCCGTAATCTCGGCTGCATGACCCGCAGCTACGTGTACGGGATCGATTTCGACCGTGTCGAGGCCATCGACTTCCACACCCACGTCGAGGTCGACGGCCACGGGCACCACGCCTACGACGACGAACTGACCGAGGCCACCGTCGCCTACTTCAAGCTGGGCGGCGACCTGCTCAACACCGTCGACGAACTGGCCGAGCACTACCGCCGCAACAACACCGCGGCGGTGGTGTTCACCATCGACGCCGAGACCGCCACCGGGCACGCCCCGAACTCGGTGACCGACCTCATCGCCGGTGCGGCGCGCAACAACGACGTGCTCATCCCGTTCGGCACCGTCGACCCGCTCACCGGCGACAAGGCGGTGCGCGCCGTCTTCGAGCAGGCCACCCTCGGGGTCAAGGGCTTCAAGTTCCACCCCAGCCTGCAGGGGTTCCGGCCCAACGACCGGCTGTACTACCCGGTCTACGACGCGATCAGCGAGGTCGGGGTGCCCGCCCTGTTCCACACCGGCCAGACCGGGCTGGGCTCCGGGCTGGCCGGCGGGCGCGGCATCAAGCTGCGCTACTCCGACCCGATGCTGCTCGACGACGTGGCCGCCGACTTCCCGGACCTGACCATCGTCATGGCCCACCCGGCGGTGCCGTGGGTGGACGCCCAGATCGCGGTGGCCGCGCACAAGGCCAACGTCTACATCGATCTGTCCGGCTGGAGCCCGAAGTACTTTCCGCCCCAGCTGGTCCGGGCCATCGGCCGGCAGCTGCGGGAGAAGGTGCTGTTCGGCACCGACTCGCCGTACCTGAGCCTGCAGCGGTGGCGCCGCGACTTCGAGGCGCTCGACCTCGACCCGGAGGTGCTGCCGCTGGTGTACAAGCAGAACGCGCTGCGGGTGCTGGGCCGATGAGCGAGGGGATTCCGGTCGGGCGGATCTTCGGCCTGCCGCTGCGGGTGCACTGGAGCGTGCTGGTCATCACCTGGCTGTTCACCTGGAGCCTGGCCAGCACGCTGCCACAGGCCGCGCCCGGCCACACCACCGGCACCTACTGGCTGGCCGGGATCTGCGGGGCGGTGGTGCTGCTGGCCTCGCTGCTGGCCCACGAGTTGACCCACGCCCTGGTCGCCCGCCGCGCCGGCGTCGAGGTGCTCGACGTGACGCTGTGGCTGTTCGGCGGGGTGGCCCGGCTGGGCGGGGAGGCGCGGTCGCCGCGGGAGGCGTTCCGCATCGCCGCCTCCGGGCCGGCGATGAGCCTGTCGCTGGCGGGGTTGTTCGCCGCCGCCGCGGCGGTGCTCAACGCCGTCGACGGCCCGGCGATCGTGGCGGCCGTCGGCTGGTGGCTGGCCGGGGTCAACCTGGTGCTCGCCCTGTTCAACATGCTGCCCGGCGCACCGCTGGACGGCGGGCGGGTGCTGCGGGCCATCCTGTGGCGCATCCACGGCGATCCCGAACGCGCCTCGATCGGGGCCGCCCGGGCCGGGCGGGTGGTGGCGTTCCTGCTCATCGTGCTCGGGCTGGTGCAGTTCCTGGCCGGCGCGGTGGTCGGCGGGGCGTGGACCGTGTTCATCGGCTGGTTCATGCTCACCGCCGCCCGGCAGGAGGAGCAGTGGACGCGCGCCCAGCGCACGCTGGCCGGGGTGACCGTCGCCCACGCCATGACCCCGCACCCGCGCACCGTGCCCGGCTGGATCAGCGTCGAGGAGTTCATCCAGCGCTACCTGCTCGGCGACCGCCACTCGTCCTACCCGGTGGAGGGGGCCGACGGCACCGTCATCGGCCTGATCACCCTCGAGCAGCTGCGCCGGGTCGCGCCCGGGCTGCGTGACTCGGTGCGGCTCGCCGATGTGGCGGTGCCGTTGAACCAGGTCGCCACCGCCGCGCCGGACGAGCCGGTCACCGCGCTGCTGGAGCGGCTCGAACAGCACCGGGGCCGCCGGGCGCTGGTGCTGGACCGCGGCCGGGTGGTCGGCATCGTCACCGCCGCCGACCTGGCCCGGCTGGTCGAGGTGATGACCGTGGCCCGAAATCCCATGGACCTCCGGCCCTATTGACGGCTCTGGCCGCCGTGCTCTCATCGAGGCGACGCGCCGAGACGGAGTGCAAGGGGACATGATGAGCGCGATTCACACCGAGAGCCGGCCGTGGACCACGCCCGTCGAGGAGCTGCTCCTCGACACCGGCCGGGAACCCGACTGGACCGACGAGGACGATGAGGAGGCGCTGTTCGACCTCGGCGCCCCGGACGAGGTGCTCGACGGCGAACTGCGCGTCGCGGTGGTGCCCCGCAAGGCGGACGAATTCACCTGCAGCCGCTGCTTTCTCATCCACCACATCAGCCACCTGGCGACGTCCGCCGACGGCGCGCCGGTGTGCGGCGACTGTGCGGAGTGACGCGATGACCGCGCAGGCCGGTCCGCACCTGCGCCTCGCGCGGCCCCGCGCCGCGAACGTGAGCCCGTGCGCGAGAAATCGCGAAATCCGGGCACACAGGCTCACGTTCGCGGGGGTCTAACGCTCGACGACGAGCACGTCGAGCGTGCGCGGCCCGTGTACCCCCTCGACCCGGTTGAGCTCGATGTCGCTGGTCGCGCTCGGCCCGGAGACGAAGGTCAGCGGCCGGGACGGGTCGAGCGCCGCGAACGCCTGCGGCACGGTGTCGACGATCTGGTCGGTGCCCACCACGCAGATGTGATGGTCGGGCACTAGGGTGATGGCGCGCCGGCCCTGACCGGGCCCGGCGTCGAGCACGATGGTGCCGGTCGCGGCGATGCCCACCGCGCAGCCGGTCACCACCGCCGGCAGCGCGTCGAGCTCGTCGACCGTCAGCGGCGGGTCGTCCACCCGGGTCGCCACCCCGGCCACCCACTCGGGCGGCAGATCGGGCGGGACCACCACCGGCCCGGCCGTCAGCCGCGCCACCGTGGCGGCGATCTCGCCCGGGCCGATGCGGTGCACCCGGGCCCGGTACTCGCCCACGGCCTCGGCGAACCGCGCCACATCCGCGGGCCCGGTCAGCGGCGCGCGGTCGTAGTCGCGCGGCACCCGCACCGGTGCCGGCGGCGCGCCCGCCAGGGCCTCGCGGATGCGCTGCAGCACAACCGATCTCGCATCAGCCACGGGTGCGCCTCCACCACTGCCGGAAGGTCTCGGTCGGCGGGGCCGGCACATCGCGGCTGGCGGTCCAGCGCGACGCCGGCCAGGGCAGCATGGTGATCCGGCGGTCCTTGCCGGCCAGGGCGCGGCCGGCACCCAGCACCGCCTCGGCGGCGGCGAACCGGCGCGGCCCGGCCATCGCGAACGCGGCGGCCCGCATCGCCAGGTCCTGCCCGCCCGGCAGCCCGCCGCGCTCGGCGTCGACTTCGGCGGCACGCAGGTGCACCAGGATGGACGGGATGTCGATGCGCACCGGGCAGGCGTCGAAACACGCCCCGCACAGCGACGACGCGTACGGCAGCGAGGCGTTCGGGTCGTGATGCCCGCGGGTGCCGGTGAGCTGCGGGGACAGGATCGCCCCGATCGGCCCCGGGTACACCGAGCCGTAGGCGTGCCCGCCGGCGCGCTCGTAGACCGGGCACACGTTCAGGCACGCCGAGCAGCGGATGCAGCGCAGCGCGTCGCGGCCCACCGGGTCGGCCAGCACCCGGGAGCGGCCGTTGTCCAGCAGCACCAGGTGGAACTCCTGCGGCCCGTCGCCGGGATGCACCCCGGTCCACATCGAGGTGTAGGGGTTCATCCGCTCGGCGGTGGAGGAGCGGGGCAACAGCTGCATGAACACCTCGAGGTCGGTGAACCGCGGCAGCAGCTTCTCGATGCCCATCACGGTGATCAGCGTCCGCGGCAGGGTCAGGCACATCCGGCCGTTGCCCTCGGACTCCACCACCGCCAGCGTGCCGGTCTCGGCGATGCCGAAGTTGGCGCCGCTGATCGCGACCTTGGCGGACAGGAACTTTCGCCGCAGATGCGCCCTGGCGGCCATGGCCAGCTCCCGCGGCTCGTCGGAGAGCCCGGTGACCTCGGGCATCTCCCGGGTGAAGATCTCCCGGATCTCGGCGCGGTTGCGGTGGATGGCCGGCACCAGGATGTGGCTCGGCTTGTCGTGGCCGAGCTGCACGATCAGCGCGGCCAGGTCGGTCTCGGTGACACCGATGCCGGCGGCCTGCAGGTGCTCGTTGAGCCCGATCTCCTCGGTGGCCATGGACTTCACCTTGACCACCTCGGTCGTGCCGGCCCGGCGGACCAGCTCGGTGACGATGGCGTTGGCCTCGGCGCCGTCGCGCGCCCAGTGCACCACCCCGCCGCGGGCGGTGACGTTGCGCTCGAGCTCCTCGAGCAGCTCCGGCAGCCGGGCCAGCACCTCGTCCTTGATCGCCGCCCCGGCCCGGCGCAGCTCTTCCCAGTCGGGGCATTCCGCAACGGCGGCAAGGCGTTTGGTGCGGATGGTGCGGGTGGCGTGCCCGATGTTGCGCCGCAGCTGGGTGTCGCCGAGGGCCTTGCGGGCGGCGGCGGGGAACGGCTCGTCGCCGCGCAGGTGGTCGGTCATCGCGGCCGCTCCTCGGTGGACGCCAGGATCTCGGCGAGGTGTACGGTGCGCACCGCCGAGCGGATCCGGCTGAGCCCGCCACCGATGTGCATCAGGCACGACGCGTCGCCGGCGCTGCACACCTCGGCGCCGGTCTGCAGCACCCGGGCCATCTTGTCGGCGAGCATCGCGGTGGACACGTCGGCGTTCTTGATCGCGAACGTGCCGCCGAACCCGCAGCAGACGTCGGCGTCGGGCAGCTCCACCAGGGTCAGGCCGCGCACCTGCCGCAGCAGCCGCAGCGGCTTGTCGCCGACCCGCAGCATGCGCAGCGAGTGGCAGGTGGGGTGGAAGGTGACGGTGTGCGGGTAGTAGGCGCCCACGTCGCAGATCCCGAGCACGTCGACGAGCAGCTCCGAGAGCTCGTAGGTGCGAGCGGCGACGGCCTCGGCGCGGCGGGCCAGTGCCTCGTCACCGGCGCGGCGGGCGACCAGGGCGTGCTGGTGGCGCACCGACCCGACGCACGAGCCCGACGGCGCCACGATCAGCTCGTACGGCTCGAACACCTCGACGTGGTGGCGCACCAGGCCCAGCGCCTCCCGCTGGTAGCCGGTGTTGACGTGCATCTGCCCGCAGCAGGTCTGGCCGTCCGGGAACACCACCTCGTGGCCGAGCCGCTCCAGCAACTCCACGGTGGCGATCGCGGCCTGCGGGAACATCGCATCGGCCAGGCAGGTGGCGAACAGGGCGATACGCATAGGCCTCCGCGAGACAATTCTCGGGACCACGGTACTCCCCGGCCGCGATGAGTTCCGGCCGGACCGGTGGTCGGTACCGGTGACCGTGTACCGACAACCACGAGGAGGCTCACCCATGACGGTCCGCACCAGCATCCCGGTCGGCGCGCCGATCTGGATCGACCTGTCCACCTCGGACCTGGCGCGGGCGCGCCGGTTCTACGGCACCGTGTTCGGCTGGACCTTCGAGGAGACCGGCCCGGAGTACGAGGGCTACGTCATCGCGCGGTGCGACGGCCGGCCGGTCGCCGGGCTGATGCACAACAAGCCCGAGTGGGAGGCCCCCGACGCCTGGATCACCTACCTGCACACCGCCGACGTGGACGCCACGGTCGCGGCCGCGGTGGCCGCCGGGGCGAGCTGCTGCATGGGCGCGATCGAGGTCGGCGACCAGGGGCGGGAGGCCATGCTCACCGACCCGACCGGTGCGTTCGTCGGGCTGTGGCAGCCCGGCGGACACCGCGGCTTCGAGGTGGCCGGGCGGCACGGGGCGCCGGTGTGGCACCAACTGACCACCCGCGACTTCGCCCGGGCGCTGGACTTCTACCGCACCGTGTTCGGCTGGCAGACCCAGGCGGTGGCCGACACCGACGAGTTCCGGTACGCCACCGCGGCGTTCGACGGCGATGAGCTGCTCGGTGTGTTCGATGCGGCGATCCTGCCGGAGGGCACCCCGTCGAGCTGGAACGTCTTCCTCGGTGCCGACGACGTCGACAGGGCCATCGAGGTCATCGTCGCCGAGGGCGGGACGGTGGTGCGCCCCGCCGAGGACACCCCGTACGGGCGGCTCGCGTCGGTGACCGACCCGACCGGGGCGGCGTTCAACCTCTCGTCACTGCCGGACTGAGTGCGGTCAGCCGTCGGCGGCGAGCTGGAAGTCGGCGAAGTCGAAACCGGGCACCACGACACAGCTGACCAGCGTCGGTTCGTCGCCGACGGGCCGGGCCCGCTGCCAGTAGCCGGGCGGGATCAGCAGCTGCGGCTGTTGGCCGGCCTCGATGTCCGCACCGAGCAGATGCGTTGTCGCCGAATGCTGTTCGGGCCCGAACTCGAGCTCCAGCGCGCTGCCGCGGTGGAACAGCCACAGCTCGGCGCTGCGCACCGTGTGCCAGGCCGACTGCTGGCCCGGCGTGAGCAGGAACAGGATGGCGGTGCCGGCGCTGCGCGGGCCGGTGTACTGCGGCGGCAGGGCGGACTGGGCGATGGTGAGTTCGCTGCGCCACGTCTCGCGGAACCAGCCGCCCTCCGGGTGCGGGGCCAGATCCAGCGTGCGTGCCCACTCGGGAAGTTCCGTCATGAGCCGATACTCTCATTGGCGTGGTTCGGCTGCGTCCCGGATGGCTGGTCGTGTTGTGTGCGGCAGTGGTGGGGGCGAGCTGTTTCATGCCCTGGCTGATCCGCACCGACGGGGGCGGGCGGGCCAGCGCGATCGGCGGCATCGTGGGCCAGATGGACCAGCTGCCGCGCGGCTTCGGGCCGGGGCAGCTCATCCTGCTGCTCGCCGCGCTGCTGGTGGTGGCCGGTGCCATGGCGGCGCGCAGCCTGCTGGGGCGCACCGCGGCGGCGGTGGCGTTCCTGCTCGCGCTGCTGATCGCGGTCGTGACGACCTGGTACTACCGGCTCTATGTGTTCGACGGCGTCACGGCCGGGTACGGGATGTACGTCGGCGGCGGGGCGGCGGTGGCCGCGGCGCTGCTGTCGGTCTGGGCGATGGCGGTGGCCTGGGCCGAGGCCCGCCGCCGCGCCGAGTAGCCGGTCCGGCCGCCGGCGCGTCGAGTCTGCGCTGAGATCACGCTCTCGCGGCGAAACGCGATCTCAGCGCAGCGTCAGTGGTGATGGTGACCCGGGCCGTGCGGTCCGGGGCCGTGCGGGTGTTTCCAGTGGCCCGGGGGCGGGCCGGGGTGCCAGCCCACCCAGTTCGGGGTGTTCACACACGCGTAGGCGAATCCGTACGGCCCGCTCACGCAGATGTCCGGGGCGGCCGTCGCCTGGCCGGCGCCGCCGACCGCGAGCACCGCGGGAACTGCCAGGGCACCAATCGTCATGGCCATCGTTCGCATCAGTCGTGCCCGTCTCACCGTTCTCAACCTCTCACTTCAGTCCGACCCGAGGCCCACGATAGTCCGATCGTTGCGCATCGCAAGGACGCGAAAAACTAACGGAGAAGGTAATATTCGCTGTGTTTGCAGTGTGGGTGGCGAATACGATGCGTGGCGCGCGCCGCTGGTCTCGATGCCCGAGCAATGCGCAGCGCCCGTTGCCGGGATGTGCCGACGGAGCCGACATGGCGGGACGCCCGACGGCCGGGTGCTGACATTTTGCTTCGACATCGAGCCGGAGGAGTGCCGGCTCGTCACCTGGGCCGGCGTTCCTGACGAGACGGACGGCTCGGTCGCCCGCACTCCCGGCCGCGGCGTCGACGTCGAGGACAGGGCCGGCATCATCGGACGGCCGCGGGACGCTGTGATGACCGGCGAGGCCCGGACCGCGACGCTACTGAAGTTCAGCGCCGAGGTACGCCATTTCGACCGGCACGTCTGGAACCCGGTGGCCCGGCTCGAGTTCGATGTCGGGATCTGGAAGAAGTCGCCTCAACATCAGTGCGCCGGCCGCGCGCGGGGCACGCCCGGGTCCGGTGGCCTGACCCATGCCACGGGAACTGGCGACCAGGGTCGAGCAGGCCGCCGAGTGTCCGCGCGACCGGCTTCGCGACCACGGTCTCTGATCGGAGGGGTCTCTGGTCGGAGGCCGACGAGGCCGTGCTCATCCGCCGGCACGGACGGCGGACCGTTGCGATACACACGCCGTGCTGTAGAGGCTGACGCTAGCCGCCGTCGTGTCAGTGCGGCATCGGGTGGAGCGTGTCGCATTTTGCGCAGCGGAATTTCTCTGAATTTTCAAACGCTGACAGCAATGCGCCGCAGCTCGGGCACGTTACGAGGGCGCAGACCTTCTCGCATTTCGCACATCTGAAGCGTTTCGCGCCCGACTTCATTTTCAGTTTGGCGCCACAGTGCAGGCAGAGCACCGTGAGCGGGCCGGCGGAAGGTTCCGGTGTTCTGGGTGCTTCGGGCTGACCTCTGCCCGGTAACGGCGTGGTCAGGTGGCATTGCCAGCACTCGAATGTAATGGCTTCGTTCAAGACGTTCTGCACGGCGTTGCAGCGGGGGCACCGCATTGCGCGCCAACCGGGCGGCGCTGGAGGAAGGCCGGGCTTTCGGGCGATGACGACGATCAACCCGATGATTCCGAGGAAGAACCCCCAGCAGAAGCTGCCGCCGGTGGAGAGATTTTTTTGGTGCCCAATGAGTGCTGAAACCGCGCCCCACACCAACCCCCAGAAGAGCACGAGAATCAAGAACTCCATGCGGGGCATGATATGAAACGGTCAGGGCTATTGCCGGACTAATCCGCCTGGCGGACACCTCGGAAGCGTGAGTTGTGGATATTTCACCGCTCGTCTTGATCAGCAGCCGCATTCACCACCAACGGTTCCGTATTTCTTCCGACCGCCCTGGAAGAAATTCCACTCGTCGACCGCTGAAGACCGCATGCTCGACTGCTGCGTAAATCAGAGCAACCGCAAGCAGTGATCACAGCGTGCTGTTGAGCCTGCGTTCACCCGGGCTCGCCGCGGCGAACTGATCAGCTGCGGACGAATTTCACGAAGGCTGATTCTGTCGAACTCCGAGTGCCCGCGGTAAAGTGCCACGCCGCCGGACTCAGTCATTCAGGTGGTTCCGCCGGGGATACGACCCGGTCCGGCTACCCGTCGTTGCAATGCGGTGCCGTGGCGCCGACGGTGCTGAGTGAAGTTACATGCAGGTGGCACGACCATGCATCTCTGCAGCCCGCCCCGTGCCCCCGGCAGGATTCGAACCTGCGACACCCGCTTTAGGAGAGCGGTGCTCTATCCCCTGAGCTACGAGGGCTGACGTCTGTGCAGCTTACCGGGGACGCAGGTCCGGCCGACACCGGCTCGGTGCTCAGGCGGTCGCACCGGCCGGCACCCGCGGTACCTCCAGCCCGAAGTGTTCGCGCAGGGTGCTGCCCTCGTACTCGGTGCGGAACAGGCCCCGCCGCTGCAGGATGGGCACCACCTGCTCGACGAAGTCGAGGGTGCCCTTCGGGTGCATCGGCACCAGGATGTTGAACCCGTCGGCCGCCCCGGCCCGGAACCAGCGCTCCAGCTCGTCGGCGATCTGTTCGGCCGAGCCGGCGATGGTCCAGTGCACGTTGCGCAGGCCCTTCTCCACCTTGATCGCCAGCTGCCGGATGGTCAGGTTCTCGTCGCGGACCCAGGTGCGCAGCCGGTTGAGCCGGCTCAGCCCGTCCTTCCAGCGGCTCGGGTCGGGGAACAGCTCCTCGGGGAACGGGGCGTCGAGGTCGTAGCCGGTGAAGTCGCAGCCCAGCTCGTCGGCCAGCTGCCCGATGACGTCGACGTTCTTGACCGCCAGGTCCTCCAGCTCGGCCTCCAGCGCCTTGCCCTCGGCCTCGGTGGACCCGACGTAGGGGATCACCCCGGGCAGGATCTTGATCGACCCCTCCGGCCGGCCGAGCCGGCGGGCCCGGGCCTTGACGTCGTTGTAGAACTCCAGGCCGTTGGGGATGGTCGAGGACCCGGTGTAGACGGCCTCGGCGCGCAGCGCGGCCATGTGCCGGCCCCGGTCCGACGCCCCGGCCTGCACCAGCACCGGATGGCCCTGCGGCGACGGCGGGATCGGCAGCCGGCCGGACACGTCGAAGAACCGGCCGTGGTGCTCGACGTGCTCGCCGGACCACAGCCCGACCACCACGTCGACGAACTCGGCGGCGCGGTCGTAGCGCAGCTCGAAGTCGGGGTGGCCGGCGAACCCGAAGTTGCGGGCGATGACGTCGCCGGAGGAGGTGACGAAGTTCATCGCGGCCCGGCCGCCGGACAGCTGGTCCAGCGAGGCGAACCGCAGCGCCACGTCGTAGGGGTCGTTGTAGGTGGTCGACACGGTGCCGATCAGCCCGATCCGCTCGGTGTGCGCGGCCAGCGCCGAAAGCAGGGTGAGCGGCTCGTTGCTCATCGCCAGCGGCTCGCGCTCGCTGTACACCTTGGGGCTGTCGGCCAGGAACACCGCGTCGAGCTTGGCCCGTTCGGCGGCCTGGACGATCTCGACGTAGTACGGCAGCGTCCACACCTCGGTGGGCCGGGCGGTGGGGTGGCGCCAGGCCGCGCGGTGGAACCCGATGCCGCGCAGGTTCAGGTTCAGGTGCATCTGTCGCTCGGTCATGACAGGACTCCGACGGGCCGGGCGGCCAGCCCGAGGTGGCCGCGCAGGGTGGATGTCTGGTACTGCCGGCGGGCCAGGCCGAGTTCGCGCAGCCCCGGCAGCACGGTGTCGACGAAGTGCTCGGTCTCGGCGGCGGTCAGCCGCAGCAGCCAGCCGTCGATCTCACCGCGCCGCACCGGCCCGGCCAGTGCCGCGACGTCGAGCGAATCGGCCTCGCGCACCGTCACCGCCGGCCCGGCCAGCCGTCCCCGGTCCGGCCCGACGATCGCGACATCGGAGTGCCGCGAGGCGAATTCGGCGGCATCGGGGTCGTCGGCGCGGACGATCAGAGGCGGGTGCAGCTGCGGGGTGCGCGGCAGGTTCAGCGGCCCGGCCACCCGGAAGTAGCTGCCCTCGTGGTCGATGGCGTGCAGCCGCGAATTGTCCACGTACACACCGGACTCCTTGTCGGCGACGACGGCCCCGTCCTCCCAGCTCTCCCACAGCCGCTGCAGCACACAGACGAACTCCGCGGCACGATCCCAGCGTTCGTCCTCCGGGGTGGTGGGGGCGTGCAGCGCCGGGTCGGAGTCCTCGGCCGCGCCGATCAGCCGCCACCCGGCCCGCCCGCCGGAGACGTTGTCCAGGGTGGCGAGCACCCGGGCGGTGTTGTACGGCGCGACGTACTGCGCCGACACCGGCACCACCAGCCCGATGCGGCTGGTGCGGGCGGCCAGGTTGGCCAGTGCGGTGGTGGGTTCGACCGGCACGCCGGGCCCGGGCAGCGGGCCGAGCACCGCGTCGAAGCCACCCCGTTCGGCGGCCTGCGCGGCGCGGTACAGCCAGGACAGGTCGGTGCCGGCGTCGGTGTCGGGCTCGGGTTGCAGCAACAGTCGGATCGACGGACTCATGACTGCCCCTCGGTCGGGCCGAGCACCTCGGTGGCCAGCTGCGCCAGCACCGTGTCCTCGGCGGGCGGATTGTGCAGCGCCACCCGCAGATCGCGGTAGTAGCGCTGGATCGGTGAGCTCAGCCGCATCGACGCCGCGCCGATCAACTGCCCGCACTGGTCCACCACGGCGCTGGCGTACCGGTGCACCAGCACCTTGACCGCGCCCGCCCGCGCCGGGGTGAGGGTGCCGGCCTCGGCGGTGCGCAGCGCGTCGTCGAGCAGTGCCCGGGCAGTGAGGAGCTTCAGCTCGGCGCGGGCCGCGCGGTCGCGGATGCGCTCGGTGTGTTTCAGCAGGCCGGGCCGGCCGTCGGTGCGCGGGCCGTCGGCGAACCGCAGCGCCTCCGCACGGGCCGCCTCGGCCACCCCGAGGTGCATCGAGGCGAGCATGAGCGGCCACCAGACCGGCTGGGTGACGTCGGCGGCGCGGCCGTCGGCCTCGACGGTCTCGACCAGCGCGTCCTCGTCCACCCGCACCCCGTCCAGCCGCAGGTCCTGGCTGTCGGAGCCGCGCAGCCCGGCGGCGTCCCAGGCCTCGATCACGGTCAGGCCCGGGCTGGTTCGGGGCACCAGGAAGTGCCCGCGCCGGCCGCTGCCGTCGGCCAGGGTGGCGACGATGACGATGGTGCCCGCCGCCCGCGCCCCGGTGGCGTAGGACTTGGCGCCGTCGAGCCGCCAGCCGTCGGCGGTGCGGGTGGCGGTGGTGCGGATCGGGGCGCCCCGGCTCGGGGCGCCGCTGCGCTGCTCGCTGGCCACCAGCGCGACCAGCTCGCGGTCGGCGAGGATCCGGGCGGCCAGCTTCTCCACCGCCGGGGTGCGGGCCTCGGGCCGGGCGAACAGCCGGGTGGTGTGGATGTAGTGCATCGCCAGCACCAGCCCGGTGGAGGCGTCGCCGGCGGCGATCTCGCGCACCGCGGCCGACGCGGCGACGATGCCCCCGCCCGGCCCGCCCAGGTCGGTGGGCACGGTGAGCTCGGGCAGTTCGGTGGCGCGCAGGTCGGTGAAGTTCTCCGGCACGAACCCGCCGTCCCAGTCGCCCGCCGCGCGGGCGGCGATCGCCTCGCGCACCCGCCGGGCCGCCTCGAGGTTCACCGGCCCACCTCCGTGCGGGCCCGCCCGGGCACCGCGGCGATGAGCTCGCGGGTGTAGTCGTGCCGCGGGGCGTCGAAGACCTGCGCGGTTGGGCCCTGCTCCACCAGTCGGCCGCGGCGCAGCACCCCGATCTCATCGGAGATCTGCCGCACCACCGCGAAGTCGTGCGAGATGAACAGGTAGGCCAGGCCGAGATCCTGTTGCAGCCGCACCAGCAGCCGCAGGATCTGGTCCTGCACCGAGACGTCGAGCGCCGAGACCGGCTCGTCGAGCACCAACAGCTCCGGCTGCAGCGCCAGCGCCCGCGCGATCGCCACCCGCTGCCGCTGCCCACCGGACAACTCGGCGGCCCGGCGCCGGGCGGTGGCCGCCGGCAGCGCGACCTGATCGAGCAGCTCGGCCACCCGGCGCTGCCGGGCCGCCTTGTCGCCGATGCCGAAGGCACGCAACGGTTCGGCGATCACCTCGTCGATGCGCAGCCGGGGATCCAGGGACGCGTACGGGTTCTGGTACACCAGCTGCACCCGGCGGCGCAGCTCGCGCAGTGCCCGCCCGCGCAGCCGGGTGATGTCGGTGCCGTCGAAGCACACCCGGCCGCGGTCGGGATCCTCCAGGCGCATGGCGATCCGCGCCAGGGTCGACTTCCCGGAACCGGATTCGCCGATCAGGCTGTAGGTGCGGCCGCGCCGCACGGTCAGCGACACGTCGTCGACGGCGGTCGTCTGCTCGCGGCTGCCGGGCAGATCGAACCGCTTGCCGATGTGCTCCAGCCGCAGCAGCTCGCGCGCGTCGTCCAGCGTCCGGGTACCCACCAGCGAGCCGTCGGACAGGCTGGGCGCGGCGGCCAGCAGGCTGCGCGTGTAGGGCTGCGACGGTGCGCCGAGAACCGCTGCGGTGCTCCCGGATTCGACGACCCGCCCGTGGCGCATCACGACGATCCGGTCGGCGCGGTCGGCGGCCACCGCCAGGTCGTGGGTGATGAGCAGCACCGCGGTGTTGTCCTCGGCGGTCAGGCGCTGCAGGTGGTCGAGCACCCGCTTCTGCACGGTGACGTCCAGCGCGCTGGTCGGCTCGTCGGCGATCACCAGCTTCGGCCGGCAGGCCAGCGCGATGCCGATCAGCACCCGCTGTTTCATCCCGCCGGACAGTTCGTGCGGGTACTGGCGGGCCCGGGCCCGCGGGTGGGAGAGCCCGGCCCGCTCCAGGATCTGGACGGCCAGCTCGGCGGCCTCCCGCCGGCCGGCCAGGCCGTGTACCCGCAGCACCTCGGCCACCTGCTCGCCGATCCGCTTGACCGGGTTCAGCGCCAGGTTGGGATCCTGTGGTACGAAGCCGATCTCGGCGCCGCGGATACCCCGCAGCACCCGCTCCGGGGCGCGGGCGAGCTCGCGGCCGGCGAAGGTGATCGACCCGGCGGTCACCGCACCGCCGGCGGGCAGCAGCCCGATCACCGACTGCGCGGTGGTCGACTTGCCCGACCCGGACTCGCCGACCAGGGCCACCACCTCGCCGGGCCGCAGTTCGAGGTCCACCCCGCGCACCGCGTCGACCTCGACGCCGTGGGCACGGTAGGTGACGTGCAGGCCGGACAGGGTCAGCAGGGGAGCGCTCACCGGGACCACCCCAGCCCGTCGAGCGCGCGGGCGATCCGGTTGGCCGACAGCACCGCCAGCGCGATCACCAGCCCGGGCAGCGTGGTCAGCCACCAGGCGGTGACCATGTAGTTGCGGCCCTCGGCGACCAGCGCGCCCCACTCCGGCGCCGGTGGCGGCGCCCCGAACCCGAGGAAGCTCAGCGACGACACCGCCAGGATCGCGGTGCCGAACTCCAGCGCCGCCAGCACCAGCACCGAGCCCACCGAGTGCGGCAGCACGTGCCGCCACAGGATGGCCGGGCGGCGCACCCCGCACACCGCGGCGGCCTCGACGAAGGTCTGGGTCCGGGTGCGCAGCACGTCGGAGCGGATCAGCCGGGCGAAGCTGGCCACCGAGGCCACCCCGACCGCGATCGCGACGTTGACGGTACCGAACCCGAGCACGGTGACCACCGCCAGCGACAGCAGCAGGCCCGGAATGGACAGCAGCACGTCGACGAACCGCATGATCACCTCGTCGACCCGGCCGCCGACGAAGCCGGACACCACCCCGATCGCCGACCCGGCGAACAGCCCGACCGCCACCGCGATCGCGGTGGCCTGCAGCGACAGCGCGGTGCCGTACACCACCCGGGAAAACACGTCGCGGCCGAGATGGTCGGTGCCGAACAGGTATTCACCACCCGGCGGGCGCAGCTTGTCGCGCGGCACCCCGACCAGCGGGTCGTGGTCGGTGAACAGCTCCGGCAGCAGCGCCCAGCCCAACACCAGCGCCAGGAACAGCACCGAGGCCACCAGCCCGGGCTTGCGCAGCGCCGCCACCAGCGGGCCGCGCAGCCGCTGCCCGCGGGAGCGCACCCGGATCCGGTCGTCGGCGGGGTACTCGGGTGCCTCGACCGGTTGCGGGGCCGGGCCGACATCGAGCAGCGTCACGACGCATCACCTCCCAGCGACACCGGCGCCACCCGGGCGATCCGTGGGTCCAGCAGCGGGTAGACGATGTCGACGAGCAGGTTGACCACCACGAAGATCGCCGCGGCCAGCACCACCAGCGCCAGCAGGGTGGGGATGTCCTGTTCGGTCACCGCCTGCTCGGTCAGCCGGCCGATGCCGTGGCGGCTGAACACCGTCTCCACCACCACCGCGCCGGCCAGCAGATTGCCGAACGTGATGCCGACGATGGTCAGCACCGGGATGGCGGCGTTGCGCAGCGCGTGGTGCAACAGGATCCGGCCGCGCGGAACGCCTTTGGCGTTGGCGGTGTCGATGTAGGGCTGCGCCCAGGCGGCGGCCAGGTTCTTGGCGAGCAGCTGTGCGAACACCGCCGAGGTGGGCACGGCCAGGGTGACCGCGGGCAGCACCAGCGAGGCGAACCCCTTGTTGCCGGTGGCGGGGAACCACCCGGTGCCGAAGGAGAAGAGCTGCAACAGGATCAGCCCGATCCAGAACGTCGGCACCGACACCCCGACCGGCGGCAGCGAAAGCAGGAACTGCCGCAGCCACCGGGCCCGGGTGTAGGTGGCGGTCAGCGCCAGGGCCGCGCCCGACAGCACCGACAGCGCGAACGCGAACAGCGCCAGCTGCAGGGTGTGCGGCAGCGCCTCGGCGATCAGCGTGGTCACCTTCTCGTGGGTGGGCACCGAGTGCCCGAAGTCGCCGCGCAGCACATCGCCGAGGGTGTAGAGGTACTGCAGCAGCACCGGCTGGTCCAGGTGGTGCTCGGCGCGCAGCGCGGCGATCGCCGCCGGGTCCACGGCGGTCTGGTCACCGCCGGCGTGCAGCATGATCTCCACCGGGTCGCTGGGCAGCAGGTACAGCACGACGAACGTCAGGGTGAATGCCGCCCACAGCACGACCACGCCCTGCGCCGCACGGCGCGCCAGGTACCCGAGCCGCCCGGTCATGACGAGGTGTCCGTGATCCAGGCGTCGTAGAGGACGGTCGCGCCGTACGGGTTGATGGTGACCCCGTGCACGTTCGGCGCCACGCCGACGGCCTTGGTCTGCTCCCGCACCGGGATCCAGTAGCCGTCGCGCACCAGCAGCTCCTGCAGGTCGGCCGCGGCCCGCACCCGCTCCTCGTCGGTGGCGGCCAGGTTCAGCCGGTTGGCGGCGTCCTCCAGCGGCACCTGCAGCGAGCCGGACAGCGCCGGGTTGGTGTTCAGGAACAGCCCGGCCAGGAAGTCGACGTCCTTCGACGGGCCGCTGCCGGCCAGGAAGTCGTAGCCGCCCTCGGCCTTGTTGTTCATCAGCTGGGCGTACTCGGCCTGGGTGACCGGCAGGATCTGCATGTCGATGCCCACCCGCTTGAGCTGCTGCTGGATCAGCTCGAGCTCCTGCTGGGTGGCGCCCTGGCTGGAACCGCTGACGAGCATCACCTTCGGCGCGAGCCGGCGGCCGTCCTTGACCCACACCCCGTCCGGGCCCTTGGTCCAGCCGTTGTCGGCCAGCAGCCGCTGCGCCCCGTCCGGGTCGTAGGCCAGGTACTCCGAGACGTCGGTGTACAGCGGCGTGTTCGCGGCGATCGCGCTGGTCGGGACGGTGTAGCGGTCGTTGTAGAGGGTGTCGCGGATCTCCTCGCGGTCGATCGAGCGCTGGATGGCCTGCCGCACCACGGTGTCCCCGCCGAGCGGGCTGAGCGGGTTCTGCCGGAGGCCCGGAACGAGATTGGGCACCACACCGGTCAGCAGCGTCGCGCCCTGGGCGACCAGGTTGTCCTGGTCGACCACCGGGACGTCGTCGACGACGTCGAACTGCCCGGACAGCAGCCCGCCGACCCGCACCCCGGACTCCGGCACCACCTCGAACACGATCCGGTCCAGGTAGGCCGGGCCGTTGTGCTCGGTCACCCCGGCCGGGGCCCAGTCGTAGTCGTCGCGGCGGTCCAGCGTGATGCGCTGCTGGTTGACCACCTCGGTGATGACGAAGGGTCCGGTGCCGATGAGGGTCTTGCCGGCGCAGCGGTCCTCCAGCGAGGACTGCAGGGTCGCCGGGGCGTAGATGTTGAAGTACGGGTCGGAGATGTTGCGCAGGAAGCCGAGTTCGGGCTCGGCGAACCGCACCCGCACGGTCCGCTCGTCGACGACGTCGGTGCCCAGGTAGGTGTTGAGCGCGCTGATCACCTGGGTTTCGGCCTTGGCGCTGCCGGTGATCTCCTTGAGGTTGTCGAAGTTGGCCTTGACCACCTCGGCGGTCAGCGGGGTGCCGTCGGAGAAGGTCACGCCCTCGCGCAGCACCAGGGTGATGGCCTTGGCGCCGGGCTCGATCTCCCAGTGCTCGGCCAGCCGGGGGATCACCTCCCCGGTGCTGCGGTCCTGGTCGGTCAGCGTTTCGGCGTAGTGCTCGGAGGCGCTCAGGCCGCGGGCCCGCAGGGCCGGGTCGACGCAGCGGGGCCACTCGGACAGCGCGTAGGTCAGGGTGCCGCCGCTGACCGGCTCGCCGGCGTCGCCGCTGGTGGCGGTGTTCGAACCGGAGCAGGCCGCCAGGGTCAGGGCCGCGGCGGCGAACAGAACGGGGATGGCGGGGGTGCGGATCATCGATGGGTCCAGGTGGATTCGTTCGGGGCGGGGGATTTCGGGCGGGGGATCAGCCGTAGATCTCGTTGACCAGCGGGATGTGGTCGGGGTTGAGCAGCGTGCGCGACGCGTAGCCGAGGCTGCGGCCGAGCTCGGTGGAGGCGCGCAGCTCCTCGAGGGTGCCGCCGGGCGGGAAGGTGACCTGCACCGGTCCGGGCAGCCCGGCGGCCCGGGCGGCCAGCACGATCTGGGCGCGGGAGGCGAACAGGCCCTCGTCGGTGGTGGTGGCCAGATCGCGCTTGAGGTCGCCCTCGCCCAGTCCGATCGACTCCACCAGGTGGGTGGCCCGGGCCAGCTGCGGGCCGGCCAGTACCCCGGCGGCGGTCTCCACCATCACCTGCAGGCCGATCACCTTCACGATGCCCCGCTCGGCCCGGCGCCGGTCGAGTTCGCGGGCGATGGTGCGGATGTCGTCGGGGTTCTCGGACTTGGGCACCCGCACCGCGGCCAGGCCCGGGCCGACGATCGCGTCGAGATCCTCGGCGAGCACGCCCGCACGCAGCGAGTTGATGCGCACCAGCACGGGTTTGGGCGGCGTCCCGGCGACCACCTCGCCGACGAGCTTGCGGCCCAGCGGTTTCTGGTCCGGCGGGGTGAGATCCTCCAGGTCGAAGACCACGGCGTCGGCGTCGTTGTCGAAGGCGGCGGCCACCCGGTCCGGGTCGGCGGCCGGGACGTACAGGTAGGAACGGACCGCGGCTGGGTCGAACGGTGTTGTCATCGTTGAACTTTCGGGTCGATCAGAAGAAACCGGAGGTGGGTGGCTCGATGCCGTCGAGCAGGTAGGCGCCCACCGCGCCCGCCTTGTGGGCCCGCGGGTTGTGGCTGGCGACGGTGCGGGCGTTGCGCCAGTGCCGGTCGAGGTTGTGCTCGCGCAGGGTGGCCGACGCGCCGGCCACGTCGAACAGCTGCTCGCCGGCCCGCAGCGCGGTCTCCACCGCGATGAACTGGGCCTGCGAGACCGCGAGGCTGGCCTGCAGCAGCGCCTCCTGCTCGGCGGCCGAGCCGATCGGGGTGTCGTCGACGCGGTCGATGCGTTCGGCGGCGCGCAGCACCGCGGCCTCGGCGGCGTAGATCCGGGCGGCCACCTCGCCGACGGTGTGGCGGATGTAGGGGTCGTCGACCGAGCGGTCCACCCCGGCGTGCTTGATCGGCCGGGCCTTCCGCCTGGCGTAGTCGACCGCGTCGGCCAGCGCGTTGCGGGCGATGCCGACCTCCACCGAGGCCAGAATGAGCTGGAAGAACGGCGACACCGGTGGCCGACTGCCCGGCGGCACCTCGATGTCGAGGAACTCCTCGGGATAGACGACGACGTCGGTGAACCGGGTGGTGCCGCTGGCGGTGAGCCGCTGCCCGATGCCGTCCCAGTCGTCGAGGCGTTCCACCCCGTCCCGGTCGACCGGCACCAGGATCTGGCGCACCGCATCGTCGTCGTCGAGGGCGCGGACGTTGACCCAGTCGGCGAACAGCGTTCCGGTGGTGTAGTACTTGGTGCCGTTGAGCCGCCAGCCGTCGGCGGTGCGGGTCACCCGGGTGGTGATCTGGCCGTGCGGCCCGCCGATCTCGCCGCTGGCGATGCCGAACGCGTCGCCGGCGAGCACCCGGGAGAGCCAGTGGGCGCGCTGATCGTTGTCGCGCAGCCGGCGCGCGAACTCCACGAACGCCAGGTGCGACCGGATCGCCTGGGCGATGTTGGCGTCGGCGGTGGCCAGATCGAGGACGAAGGAGAACAGTTCGGTGACCCTGGCGCCCGGGCCGCCGGCGTCGGCCGGGACCCGCCAGGTACCCAGGCCGGCCTCGAACAGCCGGGCCACCTCCGGGTAGGGCATCCGGCGGTGCAGTTCCCGTTCGGCCGCGCCCGCGGCGATCTCTGGCAGTAGCCGGTCGGCGGCGGCGCGCAGCCCGGCTACGGACGTCGTTGGGGCGAGCGAGGTCACGGTGGGGTACTCCTGTGTGCGGCGCGGTGATTCGCAGCGGATTGTGTCCCCCGCCGCAAGCGGCACAGAAGCAAAAAAATCACGGTGAATCGGTCGGGATGACCGGAGTGGCCGGGGCTGTTAGGGATTCACCGTGTCGCCGGCGGCGTCGAGTGCCAGCCGTGCAGGAACTCGATCCAGTGGTGCGGCAGCCGGTGGTGGCGCGCCCCGTCGATCACCCGTTCCAGATACCCCGGTCGCGGCGCGCCGGGCCGCAGCCGGTGGTCGATGTACACCCACGCCTCGGCCGGGCCGTCGTCGAGCTGCACCACGAGGCGGTCGCGCCGGTACCGCACCGGCACCCCTCGGCGCGGTCCAGCACGGCCAGATCGTCGTCGGTGATCCACCACAGCACCCCGTGCACCATCGCGTTGGCCCGCGGCGCGATGGTGGCTACCCCGCGCTCGTTGATGAGCCACCCGTGGTCGGGCAGGGTGGCCGGGCGCGACCGGACCGCGCCGGGGCAGCGGCCCGTCATCTGGCGCGGGCACAGGTTGGACCCGTAGGCGAAATAGGGATGCCGCTCGTTCACCACCCGAACCCGATGACGACCCCGCCGACCGGCCAGCCGTAGAACGGGCCGTAGTTCATGGCCGGCGGTGAGGTGACGATCTGCGAGCTGCCGTTGGTGCGGCAGTGCGTGGTGGTGGGGCCGGTGTCGGTGCATTCCGGCCGGGCCGCGGCCGGCGCCGCTGCGAGCACCGCACAGGCCAACGCGGCGCCCAGCGCCGCCGAGGCCAACGCGGCGCCCAGCGCCGCCGAGGCCAACGCGGCGCCGAACGACACCGTGAACCTGCCCATGACCTGCTCCGTTTGCTGCTGCCGGCCCCGACGCGGCCAGCCTACGCCTACAGGTCGGGGAACGGCAGCTCCATGTTGGGCCGGGTGAGCCCGCCGTCGACCTCGAGCACCTTGCCGGTCAGGTAACTGCCCGCCGGCGAGGCCAGATACACCGCAGCGGCCGCGATGTCGGCCGGATCGCCCAGCCGGCGCAGCGGCGTGGCCTGCTCCATCGGTTTGCGCAGCTCCTCGCTCTCGGCCACCACGTCCAGCGCCGAGGTCAGGATCGCGCCGGGTGCAATGGCGTTCACCCGGATGCGCGGGCACAGGTCCAGCGCGGCGAGCCGGGTGTAGTGCGCCAGCGCCGCCTTGGCGGTGCCGTAGGCGGCGAAGCCCCGCCCGGCCAGCCGCCCCACCGCCGAGGTGATGTTGATGATCGAGCCGCCGCCGGAGTGCTCGAGCATGAGCGGCACCGCCGCCGCGGTGAGCGCATGCGCGGTGGCGACGTTGAAGGTGAACGCGTCGCGCAGGTCCTTCACCGACGTCTCGGTCACCCGGGCCGGGACGGTGCCGCCGACGTTGTTGACGACGATGTCGAGCTTGCCGAACACCTCGACCGCCGTGCCGGCGAGCTCGGCGGTGGTCTCCGGGTGCGCGAGGTCGGCGGCGACGACGTGCGCCCGGCGGCCGGTCCTGCGGATCTGCTCGGCGACCTCGTCGAGCTGGGCCTGCGTGCGCGCGGCGATCAGCACGTCCGCGCCGGCCTCGGCGAACGCGACGGCGATCGCCGCCCCGAGTCCGCGGCCGGCGCCGGTGACCACCGCGACCTGATCATCGAGTCGAAACCTGTCCAGGATCACCGCGTCACGGTAGCAATCTGAAACGTGTTCTAGGGAGGGTGCCGAATATTCGTGCACTTGGCCCCCCGGTGGCGGGCATACGGTGGGACCCATGTTGCTCGTACTGGGGGTTGTGGTGCTCTGGCTGCTCGTCAGCTACGGCTATCTGAGGCAGGTCCGCGCCGGGCGGGCGGACGTGCCGGTGGATCCGTCATGGCCGTCGTTGGCCCGGCCGGCGCCGAATCGACTCCCGGAGCCGCCGCCCCGGACGGGGGAGACGAGCCTGTATCACGAGGGCTGACGCCGCGGCAGGTGTTGTCGGTGGGCACCGCCCCACCGCGGGCGGCCAAACACCCGCCATCCCGAACACGCCACCCTGCAAGCCCGGTGGGGCCAAGACCCACCGACGTTCCGAGCGGGCGCTACTTCCTCGCCGCCTTCTTGGCCGGGGATTTCTTGGCCGAGGCCTTTCTCGGGGCGGCCTTTCTCGGGGCGGCCTTCTTGGGGACGGCCTTCTTCGCCCCGGCCGAATCCCCCTGCTCCGAGGTGCCCTGCTGCCGCGCCTTCAGGCTGGCCTCCAGCTTGGCCAGCAGGTCCGAGACGTCCTCGGTCTCGTCGAGTTCGGCGGGCTGCTCCTCGACCGTGAACGCCTCGCCGCCCTCGAGCTTGGCCTGCACCAGCTCACGCAGCTGCTCCTGGTAGACGTCCCGGAACTGGTCCGGGTTGAAATCCTCGGTCATCGACTCGACGACCTGGCTCGCCATCTTCAGCTCGGCCGCCTTGAGCTCCACTTCCTTGTCCAGCGACGGGAAATCCGGGTCGCGGATCTCGTCCGGCCACAGCAGCGTGTGGATGACCATCACGTTGCGCTTACTGAAATCCTTGACCCGCAACGCCGCCAGCCGTGTCTTGTTGCGCAGCGAGAAGTGCACGATCGCCACCCGGTCCGTCTGGGCGAGCGTCTCAGCCAGCAGCACATAGGATTTCGTCGACTTCGAATCCGGCTCCAGAAAGTAGCTGCGGTCGTACATCAACGGGTCGATCTGGTCGGCCGGCACGAACTCGACCACCTCGATCTCCCGGCTGCGCTCCTCGGGCAGGGTGGCGATGTCCTCGTCGGTGATGATCACCGTCTGGCCGTCGTCGGATTCGTAGGCCCGCGCGATGTCGCGGTACTGCACCTCCTCGCCGTCGAGTTCGCAGACCCGCTTGTAGCGGATGCGCCCCCCGTCCTTGGCGTGCACCTGGTGGAACTTGATGTCGTGGTCCTCGGTCGCGCTGTAGACCTTGACCGGCACGTTCACCAGGCCGAAGGCGATCGAGCCCTTCCATATGGAGCGCATACCGCCAGTATTCCCCTTTTCGGGCATTCGACCAGGTCACTGACCGAAATACGACGCCAGCGCCGCATCACGGGCGGCCCGGTCCGGCAGGTCCGCCCCGGCCCGGGTCACCGTCAGCGCCGCCGAGACGGTGGCCGTCCGCAACACGGATTCCAGTGTCGGCAGGTCGATCCGCCGCAACTGGGGGCGCCGGTCGGCACCGAGCATGCCCTGCGACCAGAGCGCGTCGAGCAGTCCGGACATGAACGCGTCCCCGGCCCCCACGGTGTCGACCACCCCCACCGGCAGGGCGGGCACCCGCACCATCCCGTCCGCGCACATCGCGAACGCCCCCTGCGCGCCCGTCGTCACCACCACCAGCGCCGGTCCCGCCTCCAGCCAGTTCGCCGCGATCTGCTCCGGTGACCGGTTCGGCTCCAGCCGGCGCAGGTCCTCGTCGCTGGCCTTGACCAGGTCGCAGCGCTCCACCAACCGCTCGATCCGGCTGCGCGCGATGTCCTCGTCCTCGACCACGCCGGGCCGCACATTCGGGTCGAAACTCACCGTCGCCGACAGGTGATAGGCGTCCAGCAGTGCCGCGGCCGCCCGGCAGCCGGGCTCGAGCACCGAGGCGAGCGAACCGGTGTGCACCACCGCGGGCGGGGCCACCTCCGGCGTGCCGGACAGCCGCCACTCGATGTCGAACGAGTAGGTCACCGACCCGTCGCCGGCCACCTCGGCCGACGCGGTCGGGGTGCGTGACGCCGTTGTGCTGCCCGAAACCAACTGCACCCCGGCGTGTTCGACGGAGCGGGCGATGCGCCGGCCGCGCGTGTCGGTGCCGATGTGGGTCAGGAAGTCCACCTTGCGGCCCAACCGGGCCAGGCCGACGGCCACGTTGAGCGGGCTGCCGCCGACGTACTCGCCGATCACCCGCCCGTCGCGGGAGACGACGTCGATCAGCGCCTCGCCGATCACCAGTGCCCGGTCGGTCACGTCAGATCCTTTCCCGCGATGCGCCGGCGGCTCGGCTAGATCAGCGGCTCACTGCCCGGATTCACCCCGACCGGGGTCTCCGGGTTCGCGCCCGGGGCGTCCCCGGGCGGCTCCTGCTGCGGTGCGGGCCGGCAGTTGTCGTCGGCCGGGGTCTGGTTCCCCGAGCAGTAGGGCACCCAGTCGCGCGGATCGGCGGCCGCGACCGGTCCGCCCAGCACCGTCGAGGCGCCGAGCAGCACGACCGCGACCAGTCGAGTCATGACTCCACGGTAGCGCGGGTAATACCGTGAGGTGATGGAGCGCTACGAGCGGGTGAAACTCACCAACCCGGACAAGGTGCTCTACCCGGCCACCGGCACCACCAAGGCCGAGGTGTTCGCCTACTACCTCGAGATCGCCGAGGTCATGCTGCCGCACATCGCCGGCCGGCCGGTCACCCGTAAACGCTGGCCCAACGGGGTGGCCGAGGCGTCGTTCTTCGAGAAGCAGCTCGCCTCCTCGGCACCGGACTGGCTGGACCGCGCCACCGTCCGGCACAGGTCCGGCACCACCACCTACCCGATCATCGACACCCGCGAAGGGCTGGCCTGGATCGCCCAGCAGGCCGCGCTGGAGGTGCACGTGCCGCAGTGGCGGTTCGTCGGCGAGCCCGGGGACCGCAAGCCGGGCCCGGCCACCCGCATCGTGTTCGACCTCGACCCGGGCGACGGGGTGACCATGCCGCAGCTGTGCGAGGTCGCCCACGAGATCCGCGACCTCATCGCCGGGCTCGACCTGCAAACCTACCCGCTGACCAGCGGCAGCAAGGGGCTGCACCTGTACGTGCCGCTGCCCGAACCGGTCAGCTCGCAGGGCGCGACGGTGCTGGCCCGCCGGGTGGCGCTGCAGCTGCAGCAGGCCATGCCCGCGCAGGTCACCGCGACCATGGCCAAGCGGGAACGCACCGGCAAGGTGTTCGTCGACTGGAGCCAGAACAACGCCGCCAAGACCACCATCGCCCCCTACTCGCTGCGCGGCCGCGACCACCCCACCGTCGCCGCACCCCGCACCTGGGACGAGCTCGCCGACCCCGACCTGCGCCACCTCACCTTCGACGAGGTGCTCGCCCGCGTCGCCGAACACGGCGACCTGCTCGCCCCGATGGACGCCGACGCCCCGGTGGCCGACCGGCTGACCACCTACCGCAGCATGCGCAACCCCGGCCGCACCCCCGAACCGGTGCCGGCCCGCGTCGCCGGCAGCGCCGCCGGCAACCGGTTCGTCATCCAGGAGCACCACGCCCGCCGGCTGCACTACGACCTGCGGCTGGAACGCGACGGCGTGCTCGTCAGCTGGGCCGTGCCGAAGAACCTGCCCGACGACCCGGCCACCAACCACCTGGCCGTGCACACCGAAGACCACCCGCTGGAGTACCTGACCTTCCAGGGCCGCATCCCGGCGGGCGAGTACGGCGCGGGGGAGATGACCATCTGGGACACCGGCACCTACGAGGCCGAGAAGTTCCGCGACGACGAGGTCATCGTCACCCTGCACGGCCGCCGGATCCAGGGCCGCTACGCGCTGATCCGGACCGAGGGCAAGAACTGGATCGCCCACCGGATGAAGGACCAGCACACCATGCCGGAGTTCCGGCCGATGCTGGCCACCCCCGGCTCCATCGCCAACCTCGACGCGAAAGACTATGCGTTCGAAGGGAAATGGGACGGCTACCGGCTGCTGGTCTACGCCGACGCCGGCCGGCTGCGGCTGCAGGCGCGCAGCGGCCGCGACGTCACCGGGGAATTCCCGCAGCTGCAGGCGCTGGCCGCCGACCTGGCCGAGCACCGGGTGGTGCTCGACGGCGAGGTGGTCGCGCTCGACGACGACGGGGTGCCCAGCTTCGGCGAGATGCAGAACCGGGCCCGCTCCACCCGGGTGGAGTTCTGGGCGTTCGACGTGCTCTGGCTCGACGGGCGTTCGCTGCTGCGGGTCGGCTACGACGACCGGCGCCGCGTGCTCGAGATCCTGGCCGCCGGCGGCGGACTCGTCGTCCCCGGCCGCATCCCGGCCGAAACCGGGCCGCAGGCACTGGAATACGCGCGCAAGCGGGGCTGGGAGGGGGTGGTGGCCAAACGCCGCGACTCGATCTACCAGCCCGGCCGGCGCGCCCACACCTGGATCAAGGACAAGCTGTGGACCACCCAGGAGGTGGTCATCGGCGGCTGGCGTGCCGGGGCGGGTGGGCGCGCCGGCGGTATCGGTTCGCTGCTGCTCGGCATCCCCGGCGAGCACGGGCTGCGGTTCGTCGGCCGCGTCGGCACCGGGTTCACCGACCGGGAACTGGCCCGGCTCGAGGACCTGCTGACACCCCTGCAGACCGACGAGTCCCCGTTCGACGCACCGCTTTCCCCCCAGGACGCCAAGGGGGTGCGGTACGTGCGGCCGGAGCTGGTGGCCGAGGTGCGCTACAGCGAACGCACCGCCGACGGGCGGCTGCGCCAGTCCAGTTGGCGCGGGCTGCGCCCGGACAAGTCGCCGGCCGAGGTGCGCTGGGAGTAGCCCCGGACCGGGCTCAACCGCGCCGGATCAGCTGCCGGGTCACCACCGCCGGGCCGGACAGCGGACAGGCCAGCACCCCGGGCGGGGCGGCGATCACCGCGGGGATGGCGTTGACCGCCGCCATCGCGGTGGCGGCCACCCCCGGGTTGGTGCCGTCGGCGCCGGGCTCG
>Ga0207747_1000175_pt1 | contig 80330 bp, 77 predicted proteins | sample HigsolmetaGSP11D_FD_184839 | JGI IMG/M metagenome (GOLD analysis project Ga0207747, IMG submission 184839) | High solid enriched microbial communities from the Joint BioEnergy Institute, USA - SP1-1-D (SPAdes) | ecosystem: Engineered > Bioreactor > SSF (Solid state fermentation) > Aerobic >...
GAGGGCGGGGACGGCCGCAAAGGCCGCAGTCGGCGCGTCTTCGCCCGGCACAGTAACGAAGCCGCCGGGGTTTTCGGTGATGACGAGCGTCTCGAAGTACTCGATCTCGGGATCAGCGCCGTAGCGGGTGCGAATGCCATCGAGCCACGGGCCAGAATAGAAGCGGCGAGCGGACTCGATGTCGGTCCATTGATAGACGCCGCCCGCGAGACCGTGCTCACCCCAGATGAACTGCTTGCGGATCAGCCCGGGCACGGGGCCGAAGTCAGGCGCGATCCGCTTGTAGTGGGCAAGGCACTCGGCGCGCCCAATGTGAGGCGGTAGCGGGTAACGAACTATCGCAGTGATCATGGGCAGCTCCCGCTGTGAAATGGACATTCCCGCATGGGTGTCGGCGGTAGCTGCATTCAATAGAATGTTTTTTTCCAAATCGCTAGATACGCACCAAAAAAAGAAAAATAATTCCGTGTTTGGATTAAGAAATCAGATCATGGTTGCGACGTCAGCTCTCGCGCCGCCCATTTCCATTTCTCGCTTTGAAGCGTCCTGGGAAAACAAATCGCACACTTTGGCTCGCCGACGGTGGCGCGCGAAAGCAAAAGCCGCACCGGGGCCGGTGCGGCTGAGCCGACGAAGAGCGAGGGGAACAGCGGATCAAGCTCTCAGCTCTTCAAGACACCGGACATTTTCGCGTTATGCGTCGCGATGGCATCCATCAGCGGCGGTGACAGGCAATCGTAAGGCTCCAGGCCGAGCTCTTTCAGACGAGCGCGGATCGCCGGCATCTGCGCCGGATCAGTCCCCGACTCGATCACAGAAGATACGAATGCTGCGAACTCAGGTGGCGCCCACCCCTCCTCTTTCGAAAGCTCGGGATGGATGAAATCGAAGCCGTAGAATGGATGGTTCTGGTTCTCGATGCGGCCGTACATATGGACGCCGCAATCGCGGCAAGCATACCGCTGAATGACAGCGTTGGGATCGACCACGCGCAGCTTGTCGCCATTTGCCACGACGCTGAGCTTGTCCCGCGGGACGACAGCGACCATCGAAAAGAGCGCTCCTTCAGGCTTCCAACACTTCGTGCAGCCGCAAACGTGATTGTGCGCGCACTGGGAGCTTACCTGCACCTGCACGGGGTTGGTGGCGCACTTGCAGGTGAGGGTACCGCCGGAAAAGTTCTCGACTTGGACGCTCCGGATTCCGCCATCAACCGACGGGTGAATTGATATGGCGCTGGTCACGGTCAATCCTCCCTGATTTTGTAGGTTGTGGGATTTGCCCGGGCTCAAGCCGGGCAAAAAACAGCATATCACATTGTGCGTGCTCAGCGCCGCGAATCTCAATCACAGCGTGCATTTTGCGCTTCACGGTTCGTTGAACCGGCGACCGTCTGACTGGCGGATGAGGATTGGTTCGCGGTCTTTTACGACAGCAGCTCCGCCCCGCTCCTTTTGAGCCGCGCGATGATAATTGGGCTGATGCCCGGCACACGAGCGACATCATCCCAGCTTCGAAATGGCCGACGATGAACAAGGGCCTGAATTCGCGCGGGCCCCACCGACGTCAGGGCCGCGAGCTCGTGCTCGGCAGCCGTGTTGAGATCAATGAGCGAGCGCCGATCGCTGATGGGCGCATCGGAGTGGTGATTCAACTGGTTGGGAGATGTCATGGCTTGTTCGCCCCTAGCAATCCAAGACACCCGCCAAACGTGCTGGTAACCAAATCGGTTCCTTTGCCAAGGCGCTCCTTCACAACACCCGTTTGTCGCACGTAATCACAAAATTTCAGATAAGCAGGCCAGCTTTCGTCCGTGGAATATTAGGTGCGCGTTTGGGCAGTTGCTGGCGAGCGTTTCATGAACCCGCAGCATTCCGCGGGAAAGCGCGAGCAAAACGAGTCGCATTTGTCGAAGCAGGCAATTCAAGAAGAAAGGGGGGCACATTCAATCCCCGCCCTCTCTTGCGCACACGCCGAAACTCGCCCGGGCTACATCGCCCTCTTGGCGAACATGTCCGCCGTAATGCTGTCGTACCAGGCGATGCTTTCGGCGAGATTCTGCTTCCGCACCTCATCCCCCTCACCCGGCTGCGAGATGAAGGCGCCGGACGCCACCAGCTTGCCGTCCTGCGGCGTATAATTGGCCCCGATCTTGACCGAGTTATCCGGGCCGACCATCGACCAGCATGTATTCCGGAAGCGCGGAGGGAATTTTTCACGACCCGCGAGATCCGCCAGAATATCTGCGACAACGACCTTGGCCTGACTATTCGCCGAAAAGGCCGATTTCGGCATATCGACGGCAATCGACGCGTCGCCAATGACATAGATGTTCTCGACCTTCGCGGAGCGGAAGCTCTCAGGCTTAATCGGGCACCAATCTCCCTCAGCACACCCCGCTTTAATCGCAATTTCGCCGGCGCGTTGCGGCGGAATGAGATTGACGACGTCGCCCTTCCATTTCTGGCCATCCCTCGTTTCGACCTCCCGCGTCTTTGGGTCGACACGCACGACGGCGAAGCTGTCGATTTCGTTCGACAGGTTCATTTCGACAATGTCCGCATAATACCGCTCGATCGCCTCCATGATCACCGCCTGCTTCGAGAAGGCCTTCTTGGGATCGAGGACAATGAGCTTCGATCGCGGCTTCCGGGTCTTCAGGAAGTGCGCGATCATGCAGACCCGCTCGTAGGGCCCCGGCGGACAACGGAAGGGATTGTCTGGCGGCAGAATGAGGACGGTTCCGCCTTCGGGCATGGCTTCGAGCTGGCTCTTGAGAAGCCGCTTCTGCTCGCCATCGGTATTGTAGGCGTGGGGCATCATTACTGCCGCTTCCCGAGAGTAGCCCTCGACAGCGTCATACTTCATGTCAATGCCGGGCGAGAGGACCAACCGGTCATACGCAAATGTGCCGCCACTCTGTGTTTTCACGGTTCTGGCAACCGGATCGACATTCGTGGCGTAGTCACGAACAAACTGGACGCCGACTTGCTCAAGGCCGGAATAGTCGTGGTTCAGGGATTCGAAGCTGCGAAATCCGCCGAGGTAGAGATTTGAAAAGAAGGACGAGCTATAAATCGGATTTGCTTCGATTAGCGTGACCTCGAGTTTCGGCTCTTCTCGCTTCAAATAGTGAGCGACCGTCGCGCCACCCGCGCCACCTCCGACGATGACGACCTTCGCGGCACCCTGGGCGATGGCGAACGTCCCGAAAGTCGATGAGGCAAGGCTTGTAATACCGACCCCACCTGCGAGCTTGGTGAATTCACGACGATCGATGCCCGTCATGCCTGCCGCTCCCTCGCTTCCTCGACCTGAACCGCTTCACCGGATGTCGCCATTCGTCGACGCAGTTCATGAAAATAAAAACAAGCTCCCGCCCGGCGAAAGCTCATCGCGGGTTACAATTGTGTGAAAATGAGGAATGGATTCGGCCAAAGGGAGCCGGATGTCGGCAACGAAGTGTGCGAAGATACTCGCCTTGCGCCTTCGAGAAATTACTAAGCTCGACGGTTCAGTACGTCGCCCGCCCGCCTGTCACGTCGAACACGAAGCCCGTCGTAAAGCTGCAGTCCGGGCTGGCAATGAACGCGCACATCGCGGCGATCTCTTCGATCTTGGCAAGACGCCCCATGGGAATCTTCGCGCGCATCCGCTCGATGTGATCGGGCGTCATCTCGCGCATCAGGTCGGTTTCGGTCAGGGCCGGCGCAATGCAATTGACGGTCACACCGACATCGCACAGCTCTTTCGCGAGGGCTTTGGAAAACCCGATCACGCCGGCCTTTGCCGCCGAATAGGCCGCGATGTACGGCACGCCCTCCTTGCCCGCGATCGAGGCGACGTTGACAATGCGCCCATATTTGCGCTCGCGCATGTGGTTGGCCGCGACCCGGCAGCAATAGAATACCGAGGTCATATCGATCGCGACGACGCGATCCCAGTCTTCGAGGGAATACTCCCAGGTCGGCGCGACGGGACCGTTGATGCCGGCGTTGTTGACGAAGATCTCGACCTTTCCGAACCGCGCCACGGCATCGGCGAACCCGCGCTCGATGGCCTGATAGTCGGTAACATCGACGACCTCGGCTGCAGCCGGCCTGAATGAGGCTTGATTGAGGGGGCTCAGATCGCGATCCCAAACGATCACTTTCGCACCTTCAGCCGTCAGACGCTCCGCGATACCGCGGCCGATGCCCCGCGCTGCCCCCGTTACGATTGCGACCTGTCCGGCCAAAGTCTCGCGCATTCTCTGCTGCCCTTTATTTTCGAAGCTGTTTGCGTCACCAGCTCAACGCGAAGCGTCAGCCGGCCGTTCGACCGCGCGATCTTTGGCACAGGCCGGTTTCACGTCAAGGTGAGCGCCCTCCCGACAACGCCCAATCAGGGCGCTGGCTGTCCCCATCGACTTTCTCCGCCACAGTTGCGGACCACCGGCAATCCCGGCATGCTGGCCACCAAAAAACGCGCAGTACGTTTCACCGGAGGAACCATGGTGGAAAGCGGCACAGAGGCCCCCAAGCTGCCGAAGAGCCTCGAAGGGCACACGATCCCGAAAGAGCGGCTCGACGTCGTTCTCCCCTTCGTCAGCATGTTGTCCGAGACAGCTGTGAGGATTGGCGACACGCTGCCGCTCGAAGCCGATCCCGCGGACTTTGTCCGCGTGCTCGAAAGCGAGGGGGAGTAAGCGCCATGGACCTCAAAACCCTGTCCGCCATCGAGCTCGCCGAGGCCATCCGGACCCGGAAGGTTTCGAGCGTTGAGGTCGTGCAGGATGCCCTCAATCGACTGAAGGCCGTGCACGAAAAGTGCAACGCCGTCGTCTCCACCGACACGGAAGAAGCGCTCGCCGCCGCCAAGGAGATCGATGCCGCTATCGCCAGCGGCGCGCAGGTTGGCCCGCTCGCCGGGGTGCCACTTGCCCACAAGGACATGTTCGACCGCGCGGGCAAGATCCCGAGCTGGGGTGCCCGCATCCGTCGTGAAAAGCCGTGCAACGAGGACAACCCGCTGCTCGCGCGTCTAAAGGCAGCGGGCAGCATCCAGATCGCGGCGCTGCACATGACCGAGTTCGCGTTCGGGCCGACGGGGCACAACTACGTCATCGGCCACGCACGCAATCCGTGGGACCTGTCGCGTATTCCCGGCGGCTCATCCAGCGGATCGGCCATTTGCGTGGCCGCTGGCGTGGTGCCGGCCGCGCTCGGCTCCGACACCGCGGGCTCGCTGCGCCTGCCGGCCGCCGCGTGCAACGTCACCTCGCTCAAGCCGACCTGGAGCCGAGTTTCGCGCGCGGGCGCCATGCCGCTTTCGCCCTCGCTTGATTGCGTCGGCCCCATCGCGCGCGACGTGCGCGATCTGGCGCTGATCATGAGTCTCATCGCCGGCCATGATCCGCGCGACGGCTCGAGCTCGCGCCGTCCCGTGCCCGATTACCTCGGCCTCATCGACCAGCCGGTGGACGGCATACGCATCGGCGTCGACGAGCGGCTCATCGGCGAGGCGCACCCGGAGGTGCAGCAGCGGCTCGAAGGCGCGATGAAAATTCTGGAGCGCGCGGGCGCGAAGCGCGTTTCCGTCCGCTTCCAGGACTGGAGGGCGCTCGACCATATGGGGCAGATCCTGCAGCTGTGTGAGGTCGCCTCCGAGCACGGACCATACTTGCGCAAGCGCGGCGCCGACTATGGCCCGCAGGTCCGCGCGCGCATGGAGTTCGGGCATTTCATTCCGGGCTCGGATTACGTGACCGCCCTGCGCGCCCGCGGCACCATTCTCTCGCGCGTGCTGACGGAGACCTTCGGCAATTGCGACATGGTCATTCTGCCGACGTTCGCCGATCCGCTGCCCACCATCGACGAGTTGGATGTCGGCGGCGGCCCGCAACTGATGGCCGCCCTCGGCCGGGTGATCCTCTACACCCGCCCCGTGAACTACCTCGGCCTGCCGGCGCTCACCCTGCCCTATCCGCGGGAGAGCTATTTGCCGAACGGGTTCCAGATTGTTGGAAGGCCGTTTGATGAGGCGCGGATGCTGGCGGTGGGACGGGCGTATCAGAGGGAGGTGCCGGGGGAGATCGCAAAAGAAAAATGTTAATGGCATTTTGGGAAAACTAAGAAATGCCCAAAGGATATGGGGCTATTTCCAAGATTGTGGCAGTTGGGGCCATTCTACTTGGCGCTCTTCTCGCAAAGCCGATAGGTGAGTTCGTCGGGCGAACCGTTGTTCGCCAGTACATGAGTGGCACCAAGGAAGCAGCAATCAGTGAACTAACGCTACAAGCTGCGCAAACGCTAGCAAAGCAAGTTCCGATTCAATTAGATGAAATCACAACCTTGTACGCTGTCGTGGCAGTAGGGAACACCATTATGTACCATCACCGCCTCTCAATTGAGGTGCCATCAAACGCTGCGCAAAAATTTCTCACTCGTCAGCGGGCAGCATTGATCGCACGGGTCTGCGGGAGTCAAGATACACGGTTCGGCTTGGAACATGGAATGAAGATGAAATATTTGTATGTTGATATTCTTAATAATCCAATTGGAGCAATTGAGGTGACCGATTCTCATTGCCCGCACCGGAATAGCTCGATTTCTGAGAGGAATAACGCGAGAGCATAAGCGCGGCACAGATTATGTTGATGACTTAAGCAATCTTATTTCATGCAATGAGTTCTTGAGCGCGTAGTAACCTGGTTGAACTCTAAAAACAGCTGCAGCATTAAGATCAAGTTTCGCAACAGCCACTCTTGGCTCGCGCACCCCGTTTAGATTCTTCGCTTGCTCAAGATTAAAAGTCAGTCCCTGACGGCTATATACCCTTGAATTCAGCCGCAACTTCTTGAGAGCCACCTCTTCCGGCAAAATCAAAAAGGGATCGCGGGAGTATGTATCGTGCTCGCCTTCCGGCACCAGATATAGTTCTACTGCCATTATATTTTCTCTCTAGTCGTGAGACGCGGTAAACTTCCACTGCTTCTTACGCTCAATAGGAATCATCTCACATTTTGAGATCGAATAGGTAATAGTACGCCATTTCGACCGCCTTCGCATTTAGGGAGGTCAGGGTTCGATAGCTTCCGCAAACAGCCCTAGGCTGCAGGCACCTCGAACCTCGCCTCCGGATCGAGAAACCGGTTCAGCACATTCTGCAGCAGCCGCGAGATGTTGTTCTCGAAGTTGTTCACCGGTAGGCAGCCGCAGAAGGTGATCGACCCCGTCGAGAACACCGCGCCGCCCCCCGGCGTCTCGAAGAAGGTCATGTCGGCGTGGATGAGCTGCTGAGGCGGCTCACCGGGGATCGTCGTGATGTGCGTGAGCTGCTCCTCAGGCACCAGCACCCAGGGCGCCTCAGGCGGATGGTTCTCAGAGCGCGCGATGACGATGGCGTGGCGCGGCGTGCCAAGGCGCTTGTCGGTGCGGTCGAGCTCGAAGCCCGCGGCGCCGTGGCCTGAGAGGCCGAAGTCGCCGATCTTTTCGTCCGTGATGCCTTCCAGAATCCACGAAACGCGCGGATCGCGGGCCTCGGGCAGAACGCGGTAGTAGGAGCCGACGAAGTTGCCCTGCGCGGTGAAGCCCACGCCGCAAAGCTCCTGCGGCGGACGGCCATTGCGACGCCAGAGACCGCCGTACTCACCGTCGAGCTGGTTGTAGTACTCGCCGACCTCGGCCGCCCAGGCGCGGATGCCACCCTCGGCGCGGCGGATCTCGATGAGGCCCGGCTTCTCCTTCGACAGCGCGATCTTCCAGTAGAACCCGTTGCCGCCGAGGTAGCAGAACCGTCCGCCGCTATCGCGGTAGGCTTCGAGCGCATCCAGCATCTCGCGCGTGTGATACTCCGGGTGCGAACCGGTCATCACCACGCGGTAGGGCTTCAGGAGCTCGTAGCCCTCGTGGTGCAGCTCCCAGTCGGTGATGATGTCGTAGCTGTAGCCCTTGGCCTCCAGCCAGGCGATGAGGTGCGAGTCGGCCGGGTAGTGCCGCAGCCCCGAGCCGCGGATCTCCGGGTACGGATAGGTGATGTAGCCAATCCGCAGATTGAGCATCGGCCGGTGCCAGGAGGCAAAGCAGATGCCGCTGCCGTCCGTGTGATAGTTGTAGGTCGAAAGACCGTACTCGCGGTGCGCGCCCGGATTGTGCGGATAACCGCCCCAGGCCTTCGTCTGCTCCTCCCAAGCCGTGCGCCAGGCCGGATCGGTGAGCCACTCGGGCCGCGCGTGGTTGCCGTAGACGACGTAAGTGAACGTCGAGACGAGAACGCAGATGTCCGCCGTTTTCTGCCCCTTTGGCGGCACCACGAAGAACGGAATGTTTTCCTCCGCCTCACCGGCCTGCAGGCGAAGCGCGTAGGTGCCGGAGCGCAGATCCTTGGGCACGGTCCACTCGTAGGCCGTCGGCCAGCGGCAATCGTCGATGTCGTCCTCGTGGAAATGGATGGCGGCGTATTCCTCGGGCGCGTGCCTCCAGGCCATCTCACGGCCCGTCCATTTCGAGCCGGTGACCGCGCGAGTCGGCATATTGACGAGCTGGCCGTGCAGCCCATGCGGGCCGATGTCGATGATGCGCGTTGAGGAAATCTCGCGAGAGAAATCCCAGCCAGCCACAAGCCCCGGTACTTGCTGACCGTCGGCGGCAGCGGCGATCTGATCCGCGGTGAGCACGCGGTCGAAGATCATCGGCCGCTCGATGCGGCCGTTGAACGTCAGCCCACCATGCTCGTTGCCTGGCGCGCTGATGGAAACCTTCTTTGCACCGACGGGCTGCGAAAGCGTGACTTCGGCCCCCGCGGTGCGCGCCGCTCCGTCCGGGCGCCCAACCTTGAGAGGCTGCTGACCGATGACCGCCTGCCGGGTCCGCGCATCGTAGGTGAGCCACAGGCGGTACCACTGACGATCCAGTGCCACCTCAGGCACGGGGAGCGCAGCACCATTTGCGCCGAACGTGGCGACGAACCGTCCGTTCTCGTCCATGCCGAGGCCGGCGACTTCCCGATCCTCCCCGTCTAACAGCCGGAAGATGACGCACTTGCGGTTGAGCAGCGTCGGCTGAACGGTCGCGATCAGCGTGAAGCTCGACAGGCCCGCAAACGCGATGCCGCCGTCGATGATGGCGTAGGAGCCGCGCTGAAACCCGTAATATTCCGGCTCGCGTACGACGCGCACGGAGGAATCGACCGGCTCCTCGCGAAGACCAAGACCCTCCGGATTGGGATCGGCTGAGATCACCCGAACGAGGCGCGTGGTTACCGGAGCGCTGGTTGCGTTGGAGACCTTGAATGCGATGGTTTCGCCCGGCCGGACAGACAAACGATCGGCATAACCGGCTAATGGCAACATGGTGCGCCCTCCCCTGCTCTGGCACGTGATCGCGAGCGGCGACCAGTTTCGCGAAACTGGCCGCTAGCGGTCAAGCAGTGGAAGGACGATCTGCTGCTATTTCAGCCGACGTATCAGGGCGCCAGCGTGTAAGGCATCGGCGGCGCCTCGGGATCGCGCTCGCCCATGAACTCGCGGGAGCCGTCGCGCCCGTAAATGTCCGGACGGAATTCTGCCGAGCCGTCGGCCTCCGCCCAGGCGGTGATGTAGGTGAAGAAGACCGGCACCGGTTTCGTTAGCTTGACGTCTACGGGTTGGCCGGCTGCCAGGATCTCCTCCACGCGTCCGGGCCGCTCGAAACCAGGCTCATAACGCGCGATCCATTCGACGAGCTGGAACACGTCCTGCACGCGCACGCAGCCGGCACTGAAAGCGCGCCCTCCGGACTGATTGAAAAGGTGCTTCATCGGCGTATCGTGCATGTAGACGATGTGCTCGTTCGGCATGTCGATGCGCACGAGGCCGAGTGCGTTCTGCGGACCCGGATCCTGGCGGAACTTGATTCGGGAAGCGTCCGCGTGCCGCCAGTCGATCGTCATCGGGTCGAGCTCTGGCCCGCCCCAGCCGTCGAAGGCACGAATGAGCTCCTTTTGCAGGTAATCCGGCTCCTGAATAAGACGGGGGATAAGGTCGAGCCGCGCCACGCTGTCCGGCACGTGCCAGTGCGGGAAGAAGTTGAGCGCACGGATCATCGCCTTGAGGCTCGGGGTCTGACGATCCGGCTTGCCGACGATGACGCGGTGACGCAGGCGCACGACATCGTCCTCAACGGCTTCCAGCTGGTATGCCGGCACGTTGACCAACACGTAGCGATTGCCTTCCACCCGCTGTTCGAGGAGATCGCGAATGCGGCGCTGATTGAGCCGGAGTTGCTCGAGCCGCTGATAGGCGGACACGTTCATCTGGGCGACGGTAGGCCGGTCAATTCGCCCGGTGACGCGCAAACCGTGGCGCTGCTGGAACCGCATCACGCCCTGCTGCAGGTAACTGTCGAACTCATAGCTGTAGTCGACGGAGCGCCCGGCGGGCCGAAGGTCGCCCTCCATGATCAGCCGCCGCCGAACATGCGGGACCACTCGGTCTTCCTCGCCGACGCGGACTGTTCGGCTAGCCGGGATGGACGGCCACCCACCGCGCGAAACAATCTGCTGATAGCGCGCGATCGCCTCGTCCATCTGCATCAGCATGACGTCGCTGCGCCAGGGCGTTGCGTCCGGACGCAGATCGTCGGGCACCTCGGGTTCGCGCACCTGCGCACGCCGCCTGCGTGCGCTCCGCGAATTATTGAAGATTTCGTCCCACCAATGCGCTTCCGTGGCCTGCGCGTTCACTGCTGACGCGCTGAGCCCCAAGGCCGCTGCGCTCGCCCCAAAGAGCAGCCCACGGCGCGTCATTCCAAGCCTCGATCCCCACGTGACTTGATCTTCAAATCGCGCTTTTTTCATCAGCAAACTCAATTGTTTCGCTCATGATCTCGACCGCAGATTGTAGTGCGGTCCAGGTGAGGGGCCTTGTTACCTTGTCGAGAGATATTTGACCAAACAAAGGCTAGTGATCACAAGAGCCTTCGTCTGAAGACCTCTCTATTCGCATATTGGATCAACAAGCAATGGCAACCGCCGGTTTGGGGCAAGAATGCTTCGACCGAAAGTGCCTTGTCTTGTCAACGGAATAGGGTGTACGTACCGTCATTAGAGACGGAACGTCCCGGAACGAACGTCGCTAGGGAGGACAAAAAATGAAGCGATTGAGCCGCCGGCAAGTTCTGGCAGCGGGCGCGGCCGCTGGCGCAGCATCCGCGTTTGGTCTTCGGCCAGCGTTGGCGCAGTCTGATTATCCTACCCGACCAATCACGCTGATTTGCCCGTGGGGCGCAGGCGGCGGCACGGACGCGACGGCGCGCATCATTGCGGCGCTACTCGAGAAAGATCTCGGCCAGCCAGTCAACGTTGTGAACCGCACCGGTGGTTCTGGCGTGGTGGGTCACTCGGCGATCGCGACCGCGCAACCCGACGGCTACACGCTGGGCATCATCACGGTGGAGATCACCATGATGCACCACCAGGGCCTTACAGAGCTTGGACCAAAGGACTATACCCCGCTGGCGCTAATGAACGAGGACCCGCCGGGCATCCAGGTCAAGGCCGACAGCCCCTACAAGACCGTCGTGGAGCTGATGGATGCCATCAAATCGAAGCCGGCCGGCACTTTCAAAGCCTCCGGAACCGGCCAGGGCGGCATTTGGCATTTGGCTCTCGTCGGCTGGCTGATGGCCATGGGCCTCAAGCCGGATCACGTGCCGTGGGTACCTTCGAACGGCGCCGCGCCTGCCATGCAGGACCTCGCGGCTGGTGGCGTTGACATCGTCACCTGCTCCGTACCGGAAGCCAAAGCGATGATCGACGCTGGCAAGGCCCGCTCACTCGCAGTCATGGCTCCGCGCCGGAACGAGGCGTTCCCCGACGTACCGACGCTCAAGGAGGCCGCCGGCATCGATTACTCGACGGGTGCCTGGCGCGGCATCGCTGCTCCGAAGGGCCTCCCAGCCGAGATCGCCAGCAAGCTCACCGCTTCGTTGAAGAAGGCGTACGAGTCCAAGGAATTCAAGGACTTCATGACCGCCCGCGGCTTCGGCATGGTCTGGGGTGATGGCGACGAGTTCGCGAAGTACATGGACGAGAGCGACGCCAAGATGGCCGCGGCTATGACAGCCGCCGGGCTGGCCAAGAAGGCCTAATTAGTCCTTGCGCTCCTCGGCGCGAAAGTGCTTCCTGCTGCGCCGAGGAGATTTCTCCTTAGGAGTTTGAAATTGGCTTGGGCGGCAGCAGCGCGCTCTCACGCTCTAGTGTTCCCGAGCCTCCGCACAGCCGGCGTCGCAGCCCTCCTATTCTCGGACGAAGACTTATGCGCACAAACGACGCTATTTCGGGCCTTATTCTGATAGCCGCCAGCTTGTTCATGATTTACCTGACGCTGGACTTCCCGGACTTCCCGGGACAAAAGTACGGCCCGGCTCTGTTCCCACGCATCCTTGGCGGAGCGATCATTCTGTGCGGGGCAATTTTGATTGTGCGCGGGCTCTCAGCCAGACGTGCTGGCATGCCCTGGATTGAGTTCGCGGATTGGACGCGAGACCCGCGAAGACTGGCCTCATTCGTGATGCTGCCAGTTCTCGTGCTCGTTTACATTTTGATCTCCGATCAGATTGGCTTCATTCCCCTGGCGTTCGGGATACTACTGCTGCTCTTCCTCTGGTTCGGAACCCGCGTCGTGCTTGCGGTACCCATCGCTGCAATAGCGACCTGGGTCATGTACTGGTTCTTCGCTGTGATGCTGCGCGTTCCGCTCCCCCGCGGAATCCTGAACAACATTCTCTGAGGCTCGGCCCATGTCCAACGCAATCCTCCAAGCCTTCAGCCTCGTTTTCGATCCCTACGTCTTGTGGGTCTGCCTCGCATCGGCTGTTTTCGGCATGTTCGTGGGCGCCATGCCGGGCCTCACGGCGACCATGGCAACCGCCCTGCTGGTGCCCGTCACCTTTTTCATGGACCCGGTACCAGCGATCGGCGCCATCGTGACGGCGACCGCCATGGCCATTTTCGCGGGCGACATCCCCGCGGCAATGATGAGAATTCCCGGGACGCCGGCCTCCGCGGCTTACGCCGATGAAAGCTATCTCATGGCCCGTAAAGGGTTGCTTGATGTGGCGCTTGGCTCGAACCTTGTATTTTCGGCGATGGGAGGCCTTTTCGGCGTCGCGATTCTGATCCTTGCCGCTCCTGTGCTGGCCGAGGTCGCTCTCAACTTCTCGTCGTTCGAATATTTCTGGCTTGCGGGCCTCGGTCTGACCTGCGCTACGTTCATCGCCCAAACAGATCCGCTCAAGGGATTCGTTTCGCTTTTTATCGGCCTGGCGATTGCAACAATTGGAATCGATCCTGCTGCCGGTCATCCACGCTTCACCTTCGGCTCGGTAGAATTGCTGCAGGGCGTCAGCTTCATCCCTGCGATGATCGGGCTGTTCGCCATCTCCGAACTCCTTCGCGGTGCGGTGACAATCGGTCAGGCCGGTGAGGTGCTCGTCCAGCAAGTTGGAAACGTCTTCAAGGGCCTCGGCAAAATCTGGCGGCGCTACTGGCGCAACTTCTTCCGCGGTTCATTGATCGGAACTGCTATTGGCGCGCTTCCTGGCGCCGGCGCCGACATCGCAGCCTGGATTTCATACGCTGTATCCAAACGGTTTTCGAAAGAGCCCGAGAAGTATGGAACGGGCCACCTGGAAGGCCTTGTTGACGCCACCTCGGCCAACAATGCCTCGTTAGGCGGCGCCTGGATCCCTGCGCTCGTGTTCGGCATCCCCGGAGACTCGATTACGGCCATCGTGATCGGCGTCCTTTACATGAAGAACATGAACCCGGGGCCGGCCGTCTTTATGCAGAACCCCCAGCTCATCTACGCGGTGTTCACAATCTTTATCCTGGCCAATCTCTTGATGATCCCGATCGGCTGGGCGGCAATCAAGATCGCCAAGCAAACCCTGCGCACCCCGCGCAATATTCTGCTGCCGATCATTTTGCTGTTCTGCGTCGTCGGCGCCTACGCGATGACGAACTCCATCTATGGCGTCATCATCATGCTCATCATGGGCATTCTTGGCTGGGTGCTCGAGGAGAACGGCTTCCCAATCGGGCCAATCATTCTGGGTATGGTGCTGGGCGAGCTCTTCGAGCAGAGCTTCATGACGTCGATGATCAAGTCGGATGGCTCTCTGCTTGCCTTCTTCGAGCGGCCGATCGCGGGCACTCTTGGCGTGCTGACCTTGGCGCTGTGGGCCTATATGCTCCTTCGCAATCTCTGGAAGCGCCAACCGGCCCCGCAAGGGTGAGCGACGAGCTCACCCACCGATCACGAAAGGACAAGCCATGGCCGACCCTGTGGTTTGGAACCTCGATTCACGCGGGGTCGCCCGCGTCACCCTCAACCGGCCCGAAGTCAACAACGCTTATAACGGCGCCATGATCGAGGGCCTCCATGCGGCCATGGATGCGCTCGGGAGCCAGCCCAATCTGCGGGTCGTGGTCGTCGCTGGCAACGGACGCCACTTCCAGGCTGGGGCCGATCTCAACTGGCTCAAGGCAGTTCGCGCCGGATCGGTGGAGGAAAACGATCACGCCTCCCGCCGCACGGCGGAAGCTGTCGATCGGCTCAATCGGCTGCCCGTACCGACGGTCGCTCTGGTTCAGGGCTTTTGCGTCGGCGGCGGCACAGGCATTGTCGCGGCCTGTGACATTGCCATCGCCGCCGACACGGCCAAATTCGCGATTTCCGAAGTACGCTGGGGCCTAACTGCGGCAATCATCATTCCCCAGCTGGCGGATGCCATCAGTGCCCGCCAGATCCGCCGGTACGCGCTGACCGGCGAACGGTTCGATGCGCAAGAGGCGCGACGGATCGGACTGGTCCACGAGGTGGTGCCTGAGGCGGAGCTTGAAGATGCTGGCGAGCGCATCGTCTCAAGCCTGCTCGCCAATGGGCCGGAGGCCATTTCGGAGACCAAATCACTGGCGCTGGAATATGCCTTCGGCAAAGTGGACGCCGACACGATGGCTGCTCTTGTCGTCAGCCATTCGCGGAAGCGGCAATCGGACGAAGCCGGCGAAGGGCTGGCATCGTTTGCCGAAAAGCGGCCGGCGCGGTGGTGACATCTGCCCGGATGCGGCCTCAGTTTCGATGATAGGGATGCCCTGTCAGGATCGTGGCAGCGCGATAAAGCTGCTCGGCGAGCAGGACGCGCACCAGCATGTGGGGCAATGTCATTTTTCCGAATGACATTTTGAGATCGGCGCTCGAGTGCATCGCTTGCCCATGCCCATCAGGACCGCCGATCAGGAAGGCGAGCGTCCCAGTTCCCGCCTGACGTTGGGCGCGAAGGTAATCGGCGAAAGCCTGGCTGGTGAGCTCGCGCCCGTTCTCATCGAGAATGACTTTCACCGCCGTCCCCACCTTCGCGAGCAGACGCTCAGCCTCTTCAGATTTGCGCGTCGCAGCGTCGGGCGCTCGGCTTTCCGGAATTTCGATTATGTCAACCGGGCCCCATCCCAGCGCACGCCCGGTCGCGGTCAGCCTTTCGCGATACCGCTCGAAAAGCTCACGCTCAGGCCCTGCCTTGAGCTTGCCGATTGCAGCGATGATGAGGCGCATGGCGGAGCATCCACACGACCGGCCTGCGCCAGTCAACCACCAATCGTCGGCAAGCTCAGGCCCTAGTGCTGAGCTCCCTCAGCCGGGCGCTCGGCCGACCACATCTTCTCCAGGTTGTAGAACTCACGCACCTCAGGACGGAACACATGGACGATCACGTCCAGCGCGTCGATCAACACCCAGTCACAGGCCTCCATGCCCTCAACGCGGGCGCGGCCGAAGCCGTGTTCCTTGAGTTTGCGCAGGATCTGGTCGCCGATGGCCCCGACATGCCGGTCCGAACGGCCTGACGCGATCACCATGTAGTCGCCGATCGAAGTTTTGCCTTTGAGATCAATGGTGACCACGTTTTCGGCCTTGGCCTCGTCAAGCCAGTGCACGATGTGGGCGAGGAGAGCTTCCGAACTCCTACCCTCGGAGGCGAGCTCGGCTGGAGGCACGCCCCTGCGGGCGCCCTCAAGAGCGGTTTGCATCGTGTGGTGGATTTCCTTTCGCCATTAAAACCCGTTCGGGTGTTGCCCGTACCGAATTCAACTCGCAGGTCGCGACAACAGCCGGTGTGTTACCCCACCAGGGCAACTAGGCCTAGAATAGGTGGTTTCGATACTGATTTTCAACCCTGGCCGCCTGTCGCGCGTGACTTGGCCGGAGGCCGTTGCCCGCCAGCCGCGCCGGCTCTGCGCATAGCCCGGATCGCGGTCGACGACAATGGCGAGAGCGGGCCGGTCAACAGGGTCCAGGCCGGCGGTTCCATGTCCGCCAGTTTTGGCGCCATGACCTCAGGCACATAGGCGTAACGAAACGCCCTCGCTGCCCTGGAAGCCAAGCCCCTGTGCCTCCAGCCGGGCCGGTCGACGACGGCAATGGGCATCATCTGCATGATCTGGCGCCACTGCTGCCAGCGGTGAAAATTTGCCAGATTGTCCGCCCCCATCACCCAGACGAACCGAACGTCCGGGAAGCGCCGCCGGAGGAACGCCAGGGTGGCCGCGGTGTAGGGGGTTCCTAGCTCGGCTTCGAAACCGGTGATCTTGATTCGCGGGTCGGCAGCCATCTCGCGGCAGGCTGCTATGCGTTCGTCCAATGTTGGCAGATCGCTTGTTTCCTTCAGCGGATTGCCGGGCGTGACGATCCACCAGAGCTGGTCAAGCTGCAGACGCGTCAAAACCGTATGGCTGATCAGCACGTGACCGGCGTGAGGTGGGTTGAAGCTTCCGCCCATCAGGCCGATGCGCATTCCAGGCGCGACAGGCGGCGTTCTTACCCGCGCCGAGCCGAAGCGCAGAAGCTCGCTCCGCCGCATGCTCAGCGCCTCACCACGCGCCGGATCATGCGGGCCTCACCTGGCCCGTGCCACGCACGACGTATTTGAAGCTGGTGAGCTGCTCTACGCCCACCGGACCACGAGCGTGCATCTTGCCGGTGGCGATGCCAATTTCGGCGCCGAAACCGAATTCGCCGCCATCCGCGAACTGCGTCGAGGCGTTGTGAAGCACGATCGCTGAATCGACGCGGCGCAGAAATTCCTCCGCGGTCTCCGTACTGTTCGTCACGATGGCGTCGGTGTGCTGTGAGCCGTAGCGGGCGATGTGCTCGATTGCTTCATTCACGCCATCGACAAGCTTCACCGAAATGATGGCGTCGAGATATTCCGTCGCCCAATCTTCCTCAGTCGCCGGTGTGACGCGCGGATCAACCTGCTGGGTCGCCTCGTCACCGCGCACAGCACAGCCGCCATCGAGCAAGGCTTTGACGAGGACTGATAGGTAATGCGCAGGCGCACCGCGATCAACGAGCAGAGTCTCGGTGGCACCGCAAATGCCGGTTCGCCGTAGCTTGGCGTTGAGGACGATCTCGCGTGCCATGTCGAGGTTGGCATCCTTGTCCACATACGTGTGGCAAATGCCCTCGAGATGCGCGAACACAGGAACGCGCGCTTCCTCCTGCACGCGAGCTACGAGGCTCTTTCCCCCGCGCGGAACGATGACGTCGATGGCGCCGTCGAGGCCCTTGAGCATCTGTCCAACGGCTTCGCGGTCCGTGGTAGGCACGAGCTGGATTGCGGCCTCAGGCAACCCTGCTTCCTTCAGACCCTCGACGAGGCAGGCGTGGATGGCATGGCTCGAGTGCTGGCTTTCCGATCCGCCTCGCAGGATCGCCGCGTTCCCGCTCTTCAGGCAAAGGGCTCCTGCGTCGGCCGTCACGTTGGGCCGGCTCTCGTAGATGATGCCGATGACGCCCAAAGGCACACGGACACGCTCGATGATAAGGCCGTTCGGTCGCTGCCATCTCGCGATTACAGATCCAACGGGATCATTCAGCCCAGCGATTTCCTCAAGGCTTCGCGCAATGGCTGCGACGCGGGACTCGTTCAGCGTCAGCCGGTCGATGAAGGCATTCGTGGTACCGCGCGCGCGCGCGGCTTCTACATCCTTGGCGTTGGCGGCGAGGATGGCCGGCGACGAATTGCGGATCGCTCGCGCCGCGGCCAGAAGTGCTTCGTTTTTCTGCTCGGGAGCAACGAGCGCGATCTTGCGGGCCGCTTCGCGAGCGGCCCGACCGATTTGGCCCATCAGCTCCGCCGTTCCTACCTCTGCGATCAAGCGATCCGGCCTGTTCATCGGGCTATTTCCGGGTCAATGCCATGTTATCGCGGTGAATGAGCTCGCTGCGCCCTTCGTAGCCGAGGATCGCCGCGATTTCACTGCTGTGGCGGCCGATGATACGCTCCGCATCCGCGCGCGCATAGGCGGTCAGGCCGCGGCCGATCTCGTAGCCGCTACTGCTGCGGATGATGACGGCATCACCTCGGTCGAACTGACCTTCCACGCGCGTCACGCCAGCGGGCAGCAAACTCTTGCCGGCGAGCAGCGCCCGCTCCGCACCAGCGTCGATGACGACGACACCGCGGGGCTCGAGCTGACCCGCAATCCAGCGCTTTCTGGCGGTAACCGGATCGGACGAAGCCAGGAACCACGTGCAAGGCGCACCGTCGCGCAACGCTTTGAGCGGATGCAGCACCTTGCCAGAGGCGATGACCATGTCCGTGCCGGCAGCAAGCGCGATGCGGCCCGCCTCGATTTTCGTCTTCATCCCGCCGCGGGACAGCTCCGTGCCGGCGTCACCGGCCATCGCCTCGATTTCCGGCGTTATCTCGCGCACGACGTCAAGCCGCTTTGCGTTCGGATCGGAAGACGGCGGACTTGTGTAGAGCCCATCAACATCAGAGAGCAGCACGAGGCAATCGGCACTGATCATGCTGGCGACGCGCGCCGAAAGCCGGTCGTTGTCACCGTAGCGGATTTCGCTGGTCGCGACCGTATCGTTCTCGTTGACGACAGGAATCACGCCGTGGGCAAGCAGCGTGTCGATGGTGCTGCGGGCATTGAGATACCGGCGGCGCTCCTCCGTATCGCCCAGCGTCAGCAGCACTTGAGCAGTGGTCAGGCCACGTGCCCGGAACACTTCCTGATAGGAGTGCGCAAGCGTGATCTGCCCGACCGCAGCCGCGGCCTGCGATTGTTCAAGCTCCAGCGGCCCTCTCGGTAGCCCCATGATGTGGCGACCAAGCGCGATGGCGCCGGAGGAAACCAGCACCACCTGACGCCCTTCCTGCCTCAGCTCCGCGACGTCATCGGCCAGCGAATTGAGCCAGGTCGCCCTGATCCGACCAGAGGCGCTATCGACAAGCAGAGCCGAGCCGATCTTGATGACGATTCGGCGCGCCTTGGCCCACGCTGCGCGGCCAGCCGAAATGGCATCTGAACTATCGGCCTTGGCGACCTCGCGCAGCGGCTTCATGGCTGCCAGCTCCCGACTTTTTCGGCTTCGGCCGTCTCACGCGCCTCCTGCGCGCGCGATTCCTCGATCACGCGGCCCAAAGCGTAAAGTGCCTCCTGAATGCCCTGTCCGGATACCGCCGAAAGCAGAATCGGCTTCTTGCGCGCAGCGCGCCCTAGCGCCTCGGCCTTTTTCGCCACCGTTTCAGCGTCCAGGGCGTCGCATTTGGACAAAGCGACGATTTCCGTCTTCTTTTCGATATCCGCCGCGTAGGCTTTCAGCTCTCGGCGGATCGTTCTGTACGCCTCGGCGACGTCCTCCTGGGTTGCATCGACGAGATGCAGGAGCACGCGGCAGCGCTCGATGTGCCCCAGGAATCGCGTGCCGAGACCAGCGCCTGTATGAGCGCCCTCGATGAGCCCAGGTATGTCCGCCAGCACGAAATCGACATCGCCCGCACGCACGACGCCCAGGTTTGGATGCAGCGTCGTAAACGGATAATCCGCGATCTTTGGTTTGGCGGCGCTGACTTTCGACAGAAAGGTAGACTTGCCCGCATTCGGCAGCCCTACAAGGCCAGCGTCAGCAATGAGCTTCAGCCGCAGCCAGATGGTCAGTTCCTCGCCGGGCTGACCGGGATTAGCCCTCCGCGGCGCCTGGTTCGTCGGCGACTTGAAGTGTGCATTGCCAAAACCGCCGTTGCCGCCACGCGCGATCAGCGCGCGCTGGCCCGGCTCCGTCAGATCGGCGATCAAGGTCTCCTTATCTTCGGCAAAGATCTGCGTGCCGGGCGGCACCTTGATGATGCAGTCCTCTCCGTCGGCGCCGGAACGGTTCTTGCCCATGCCTTGCCGGCCGTTCTTCGCCTTGAAATGCTGCTGGTAGCGATAATCGATCAGCGTGTTGAGGTTGGCGACGCATTCCGCCCACACATCGCCGCCCTTGCCGCCGTTGCCGCCGTCAGGCCCGCCGAATTCAATGAACTTCTCGCGCCGGAAGCTGATCGCGCCGGGGCCTCCGTCGCCGGCCTTCACGTAAATCTTGGCTTCGTCGAGAAACTTCATGACACCTTCGCTTCGGCCACAAGGTCCTGGCGTAGTCGTTCGTACTTCAGGGTTTCCACGACCTGCTGCCGGGCCTCACACCAAAGATGCTCCCGCCCCGTAAACCGAAAGCCGAGCTTCGCGATCACCCTTGCCGAGGCGGGATTGTCCACGAAATGCCCGCACGTCAGCCGTTTGAACCCGCGCTTCTCGAAGCAGAAATCGATCAAGGCGCTCACTGCTTCGGTAGCATACCCGCGCCCCCACCACGGCTTGCCGATCCAATAGCCGATCTCGGCGGTATCCCCTTCCGGAGTATAGCCGCAAAGGCCGATGAGGTCGCCGTTGTGGACGATGCCTAGCACGAACTCTCCGTCGGTCAGCCCGGTAATCCACTGCAGGGCCTGCTGCTCTGAGTAAGGGTGAGGAATCCGGCCCATCATGCGCGCGATGTCCCAATCATTCGCTAGCATTGCAATGCGTCGGGCGTCGCGAGGCGTGAGATCGCGCAGGAGCAGTCGCGGCGTGCGTATGACCATACCAGAGCTTTCCGAGCCCAAACACACAAGGGCATCAAAAAAAAGGGAGATGGCTTGCCATCTCCCTTTCAACAAGCCACCGCCTGTTCCGCGCGGCTTTACTCCGCCGCTTCGAGCTTGGCTGGTCGCACGGAGACGAACACGCGTCCCTTCGCCTTCGTGCGGAATTCCACGTGTCCCGCAACGGTCGCGAACAGCGTGTGGTCGGTACCCATGCCGACATTCTCGCCCGGGTGCCACTGAGTGCCACGCTGGCGCACGATGATGTTGCCCGGCACGACGAACTCGCCGCCGAACTTCTTCACGCCGAGACGCTTGGAATGCGAGTCGCGCCCGTTGCGTGACGACCCGCCTGCCTTTTTGTGTGCCATATCCGTAACCTCTTGGTCGGGTCGGCTGCCCTCAGGCGCCGATGATGTTCGTAATCCGAACCTTCGTCAAATCCTGACGATGGCCCCTCTTCCGCCGCGAGTTCTTGCGGCGACGCTTCTTGAACGCGATGAGCTTCGGACCACGGGTCTGCTCGACGAGCTCCGCCGTAACCTTGGCTCCCGGGACGGTAGGCGTTCCGATCTTCGGCGTCCCGTTGCCTCCGATCATCAGCACTTCCGTGAATTCCACCTCGGAACCCGCCTCACCCTCGATCTTCTCGATGACGAGGACGTCGTCCTTGGCAACACGGTACTGCTTGCCGCCGGTCTTGATGACTGCGTACATGACGTGTCCTTCTTTTCCACGCCCTGTGGCGCCGCGAGCAGCATCTCGCGGACTTTGTTGAACCGCCTCACCCTTGGGGAAACGGTCTACCGGCCGGATGCCGGCGAAGAGCCTCGGGCAGCGCCTCTTGCGCGATGGCCCAAGCCACCGCGTGCGCGCGCAATATCGTCAGGACAGCGCCGTAAGTCAATGTTTTTGCCGAGCGCCGCGTCACTGGGGCAGCTGCACTGTGCCGCCCTTCAAGCAACCTTTAAACAGGCCTTTGCTTTTTTGGGCACATAAGACGCATGCCGCGAGCTCTCAACACGCGTCGGACGCGGAAGGAAGCCGTGTCGGCATCCTCACTTGCCCAAGCACGCGAACACGCCTTGCGAGCAAGTCGCACAAGCTAACCAAGGAGGATGAACATGGCTGACGACCGCGTCGAGCGTGGCTCAACTCGGGTTGAGGGCTTTCTCTCCGGTGAACTTGATTTCCAGCTCATGCGCTCCCTGGGCGCCGGGAACTATGGCGGCGCAACGCCGGGCGAGGTCTTCGCGACCCGTGCCGTGGTTAACGGAGACGACCCCTATGCCTGGCGCGAGGCGCTGGCCGCAATGGCAGAACGCGTTTTGAACTCTGGGCAAAAGGCTCTCGAGCGCGGTCACCGCATCAGCGCCAGGGACCACTTTCTTCGCGCCTCCATGTACTATCGCGCGGCCGAATACTTCGCCGATCCCTTTGGGCCGGACACCGTGAAGTGGGGCCTCGCCAGTCGCGATGCGTTCTGCGCAGCCGCCGAGCTGATTTCAGACCGGATCGAGCCGGTTGAAATCCCCTTCGAAAAAAAAAGGGCTTGCCGGGCTACTTCATGGCACCGGCCAACGGAGCGGAGCGCGGCAAGACGGTAGTAGTCCTTACCGGCTTCGACGGTACCGCTGAGGAGCTCTACTTCCAGGTGGCAGCGGCAGGGCTCGAACGCGGGTACAACATCCTCATTGCGCAAGGTCCGGGGCAGGTCGGTTGCCTACGCATCCATCCCGACCTGAAATTCCGTCCCGATTGCGAAAAGCCGGTCGGGGCAATCCTCGACTTTGCCCTCGCTCGACCTGAAGTCGCCGCGGAGCGGCTAGCGCTCTACGGCATCAGCTTCGGCGGCTATTTCGTAACGCGCGCGGCTGAGCACGACGGGCGTATCAAGGCGCTGATCGCCAACTCGCCGATCGTCAACCTCTACGCCTATATGGCCGGTTTCATTGGTCCTGAGTTCGCGGCAAACCCGCCGCCTGTCTCGCTAAACGAGGTCGACGAGATCCCGGAAAATGACTTCCCCTGCGAAGCGAAGCTCAGCTTCAAGGCGGCGTGCCGCAGGTTTGGCGTCGACAGCTTTGCCACCTGGCTATCACGGCTCAAGGACTTCAACGCGGAGGAGAAACTGGCCGAGATTCGTTGCCCGGCCCTCGCAATGGTCGGCGCGAGCGAAGGTGCGGAAGCTCTGCGCCAGTCGAAGCGATTCGTCGAGAGCGTATCCGGCCCGGTCACGGAACGGGTTTTCACAGTCAAGGAAGGGGCCGACGCCCACTGCCAGATGGGGAACCTGCCTGTCTCCAACGCTGTCGTCTTTGACTGGCTCGACGAGCTTTTCGCCGCGTAAAGCCCAACTGCCTGACAAACCTTGCGCTTGCCGGTACGTTGAGGGGGTAACATGACGAACCGGCAGGCGCGATCATGAGCTCAAAGCAAGATGACCGCCACTATCACACCAATCTGACCCCGGAAGCCGCCGTCGATCGCCTTGAGGAACTTTACGATCGGGCCTCGACGGCGCTGGTCCGCGCGCTCGATCGCTATCTCGAGACGCGCATGCCGCCGACCGAGAAAGAGCGCGCCCAATTCCGTTACCCGCTTCTTCGCGTCATCTACTACGGCATGGACCCAGCGCCGCGCACGCGGCGGGCATACGCCAAATTCCAACGGCCCGGGGTCTATGAGACGACGATCACCCACCCGCGGTACTTTCGGAACTACTTGCTGGAGCAGCTGCGCCCGCTTGTGGACGAGTACGCAGCCGAGATCGAGGTCGGCGTCAGCACGCAGGAGATCCCCTTCCCGTACACGATGGAGCGTGTCGAGGAGATTGGCCGGAAGGGCATCACCGCCTCCGAGCTGGCCCGCCATTTTCCGACGCCGCTGCTCTCGCTCGTCGGTGACGAAGTGGCTGACGGTCAGTGGGAAGCTCCGGAAGGGGAACCGCGTCCGCTAGCCCTGTTCGATGCGGTGCGGGTCGATTACTCGCTCCGCCGCATTGTGCACTACACGGGCAGCGACTGGCGGAACGTGCAGCACTGGATCCTGCTGACAAACTACCATCGCTACGTCGACCAGTTCGTCCGTTGGAGCCTGGCCCGGCTTTCCGAAGAAAACACGCCCTACGAAAAGCTTGTGTTGCCTGGCGGCGCCGAAATCCGCCGGGGCGAAGCGACGGATGACGCCGATGGCGTAATCGCAGCGAGCCCGTGGCACCGCTTCCAGATGCCCGCCTATCACCTCACCGCTCCGAATGGCGAAGGCGTTACGCTGGTGAACATTGGCGTCGGGCCGTCCAATGCAAAAAACATTACCGACCACCTTGCGGTGCTGCGCCCGAACTGCTGGCTGATGATCGGCCACTGCGGCGGTCTGCGCCAGTCGCAACAGATTGGCGACTATGTGCTTGCGCACGCCTATTTGCGGCAGGACCTGATTTTGGATGCCTTGCTGCCACCGGACGTACCGATTCCTGCGCTCGCAGAAGTGCAAGTTGCGTTGCAGGACGCGGCAGCCATCGTAACGGGTGAAAAGGGCGAAGCTCTCAAGGAGCGGCTGAGAACCGGTACGGTCGTTACCAACGTCGATCGCAATTGGGAGCTGCGTTACTCACACGAGCGGCGCCGCATTAACCTGTCGCGCGCCATTGCCGTCGACATGGAAAGCGGCACCATCGCAGCGAACGGCTACCGTTTGCGGGTTCCCTACGGCACCCTGCTTTGCGTTTCGGACAAGCCGCTGCATGGCGAGATCAAGCTTCCGGGGGCAGCGAATGCCTTTTACGAAGCGGCCGTCGCGCAGCATCTGGAAATCGGGCTCAAGGCGCTCGATCTTCTGCGCGAACGGCGGGATACGCTGCACTCGCGGAAACTCCGCTCCTTCGACGAACCGCCTTTCCGGTGAGGGACGGGGTGGGAGCCTACGGTGAAAGCGCGGTTTCGATCGTACGAAACTCATCCTGGTCGCTGCTAACTCGAGCGCATCAGCAATTTGAAATGCGAGTGATCTGACGTGCCGATACCGATGGAGCTGCAATACGCCTCTCGAGATTTCGAGAGCTTTCTTGCAGACGTGAAGGAAGTTTCTGGTCTTGCAACCCGCAATCAAGCCTACACGACCGTGCAGGGCGTGTTTCAGGTCTTCCGACGGCGCCTGGATCTGAAGGACGCAATTCGTTTTGCCAATGGCTTCCTCCGGTGCTGGCGGCAATTTTCATTTCCGATTGGGACACCGACGAGCCCCAGCTTCCGTTTCTCGATCGCGAGAGGATAACGCGGGAAGCACAGGGACTCCGGAAGAATCATAATTTCTCCCCCGAGACGTGTATCCGCGATGTCGCCATCGCTCTGCGAAAACATGTCGACAAGGCTTCCTTCGATCGCATCCTGGCGTCACTGCCGCCAGGGGCATCGGAATTCTGGCGTGTATGAGTTCTTGTCAGAGCATCTCGGGCCTGAAGAGCCGGCGATAGCTGCGGTTCTCCCCCGAAATCATGAACACGCCATCCCCACGATAATGCAACGTTTCTGGATAGCGCGGTGATCTCGCCACGTGGGCCTTTACGACCTCGAAGACGAAAAGGTTGTATTTCCGGATCAGGCTGGTGTCGATCAGCTTGCACTCGAAATTAGCGTAGCACTCGGCAATGAGCGGCGCGCCGACTTTTTCTCCTTCGACTGCGGTGAGGCCGAACTCATTGAATTTGTCGACCTCGTTGCCGTGGCAGTTACCGATTTTGACGACGGTCTCTGCTAGCTCGACCGTCGGCAAATTGATCACGCATTCCTTGCTGCCACGAACGAGCTGCTGGCTGTAATTCTGGTCCCAGATGTAGCAGCCGATAAGCGACGGCTGCATTTCCATGATCATATGCCAGCCCATCGTCATGATCGTCCGGCGCCCTTTGTGCGCGGAGCTGACGAGCACGACCGGGCCAGGCTCCAGAAAACGGCGCACATTCCAGGTGGGGAAGTCGACTTTCTTCAGCGCCTTCATCCTCAACGCTCCGTGTAGAAACGCTTTTGGAAATAGAGAATGCGATCAGTCGTTCCCCGTTTCCATGCTGGTGACAGTTTCGGATCGCCGGTTCCAGGCCTGATCGCGTTTCAAAAAGTCGTGCAGCGTCTTCCCCGGCTCACTGCGGAATCGCTCGTTAAGAATTTTGAAATCGTCAATGCGATCGAGGCGAAAAGTGCGAAAATCGTCTCGCAGCTCGCACCAGGCTGCGAGTAACCAGACAGGGCCGAAATAGGCAAGCGACAGTGGCCTGACCGTGCGAACCGTTTCCCGGGCGAGATAATCGCGGTACCGGAAATGAACCTTGAGCTGGCTGCGCAGCGCCTTTCTCAATTCGGCGAGATCGAACCGGATCGGCTCCATGTAATTGTGGGGCGGCGCCAGCAAAGCCGTATTCGCCATATAGCCGCGAAGCCGATCGGGAATAACGGCTTCGATCTTGGCAATGGCATTCGTGGCCGCTTCGGCCAGCTCCGCATCTGCCCAGGACTCCACGATGCGAGCGCCGAGCACCAAAGCCTCGATTTCCTGTTCCTTGAACATGAGCGGCGGCAGATCGAAGCCGGCCCGAAGCACGTAGCCCACCCCCGCCTCGCCGTCGATCGGCACGCCGCTGGCGATAAGATCCTGAATATCCCGATAAATCGTGCGCTCGGACACCTCGAGCGCCTCGCTGAGATCGCGCGCCGTGACGGGCGACTTGCGGCGCATGAGTTGAATGATTTCGAATAGTCTGTCTGCGCGTCGCACGCTGGTTTTTCCACTCGGCTGACCTGCGCTGCGATCGCTTTATCCTATCACTCCTGACACCGCGTTGTCAGGAGCGTGTCAGGCCTGCTGACGGAATGCTGTCAGGAGCTGTCAGCCATAGTGCTCCCCATCAGAGCGATGAGATGACAGGAGCACAACAATGGCAGCATCGCACGGCTGGGAGATCAATTCGCCCATCCGCCAAAGCTTTCTCGACAAGGTCAGATGGGCCTCCCATTTCGCATTGAAAACTTACCTTCGCTGGTATCAGCAGAGAGCGGCCGCCCATTATCTTGCGCAGCTCGACGATCGCATGCTGCACGATATCGGTATTACCCGATCTCAAATCGAATCGGCTGTCCGCAATGGCCGCGACCGCAATTGGTTGCGGTAACAACATAGTTCTTCCGGAGCTTTCGTAACAAAACGGCGTACGAAAGCTCCGTAACCGTTTCAGCCCCAACATCATTTTCCGCCACACACTCGACGGAAGTCCGCCATTCCGGCGCCGCAAACTTGTTCGACAACCCCCTTTCGTCGATTTGTGTACTCGCGTTTAGCATTTCGTTCCGCCGGTCTCGGCGGGTTTACGAGCATCCCTGACGGAAGGAGTGGAGAATGCTGCGGGTTGGGGGTTTGGTTGCATTATGCTTGATGCTGCTTGCGCTACCCGCGCAAGCCCAGCGGCCCGATTTGGTATTGTTGGGTGAGAAAAGCGTCGGCTTCCTGGTCGACCGCGATGTTATTGACATTGGCAAGTCGGAAGACTGGTTCCGCGACCGCGCGTTTAAGCAGCTTCATTTCGCGGTTGAGCGCAATGATCTGCATCTGATCGCGCTCAAGATCGTCTACATAAACGGGCACACGGAAGAAATTCGTGTCGACAAGACGATCCGCGCTGGCCGACAGCTTGCGGTCGATCTCAGAGGCGAGCGCAGCTATTTGCGGCGCATCGAGATGATTTATCGCTCGAAGCCGAGCTTCCGCGGGCAAGCGATCATTAAGGTTTACGGCGAAGTCGCACGTCGGCCAGGTCGCCCGGGCCGTTTCGAGCCGCATAAGGATTGGCAGCTACTGGGAGAGCAGAAAGTCGGCTTCCTCGTCGACAAGGACGTGATCAACGTCAGGCATCCTGAGGACTGGTTCCGCAACCGCGCATTCCGGATGCTCCATTTCCTCGTCGGGGACAATGATCTTCATCTCATTTCGCTGCGCATCGTGTACTTCAACGGCTACACGGAGACCATCAAGGTCGACCAGATGATCCGCGCGGGCGGTCACCTTGCAGTCGATCTGAAGGGCGACAAGAGCTACCTCAGGCGCATCGAGATGACCTACCGCTCGAAGCCGAGCTTCAAAGGCCAGGCCACCATTAAGGTTTATGGCGAGCTGGCAAAGCGGCGTTAATTGAGCCCCGAGGCGAGATGCCGCAGCCTGATGGTGGCATCTCATAGGGGGTCGGTGCATCTGGTGAACTTTCTCAAGGGAACCAAGTGGCTAATGGCAGGTTGTTCACGCACCCTGCCTGTGCCGGACGCCCCCCACCCAAGCACAGGCCCAGAACGGGCACCTGACCTCCCCCAGGGGTCAGGTGCCCTTTTTTGTCATCCGCCAAACCCCGCAAATCGCACTCGCCAGTCAGGCGGTCGTTCACCTCGTTTGGCAAACCTTGGTTGCGTGCCTGACTTTGCCTGATTAGTGGATGAGATCGCGCCCGCCGACTGCGGGCCCCTTTTGTCCAGCCGGCATAATTCTGCCAGCAACGTTTGGCCTAAACGGATACGGATTTTCGTTGTGCGAAATCTGGGGATCGACCGCCTGATGCCGCTACGGAAAGGCCTCTTCGTTCTGATCGCCCTTGCGGCCCTCCCGGCCAGCACCAGCTCAGCGGGCAGATTCGAGTTTCGCGTTACGGGCGTCAAGCGGCCGGATGTCTTGAACGTCCGCGAACGCGTCGATAATCAGGCCACTATTAGCCAGAAAAAAATTCTCGGCCAGATTCCCGCGAATGCGACGGGCTTGCTTGGTTCGGGTGCCAGCCTCAAGGTGGGCCCGGTACGCTGGTATGAGATCCGTTATAAGGACGTTCGCGGTTGGGTTAACGGGCGCTATCTCAAGCCGATGTCCCGCGAGCTGGATGACGAATTCGACTCCAATCTGTTCTGCGGGGGAACTGAGCCGTTTTGGGCGCTCCGAATTGAGGACAACACAGCAGAACTCCAGCGGCCCGACGCTCCACCGACGCGCTACTCCGTAGCGGTTCGCGAGCCGTTCCAGGGGCGCAAGGATGCTCTTGCCATTCGCCTGGTGAGGGAAGATGGCTCGGATATCAGCGCCCTCGTCCAACACAAGGAATGGTGCAGTGACGGCATGTCCGACCTCGAATATGCTTTTGAGGTCCGCGTCGTCGGTCTCTCGGAAGGCAACAACCCGTACATAGGCTGCTGCAGCCTGCTCAGGTAGCGGGCAACCGATTGGCCGTCACTGGGTCTTGGGTTTCCCCCACAGCGCTTCCAGCCGCGCATCCCGACCACAACCTTGGCGATAAATGAAATACTGGATGGGATTACGCAGGTAGTAATCCTGGTGGTAATCCTCGGCCGGTGTAAACGTTGAAGCCGGCGCAATTTCGACAACGATTGGCTGTGAGAAGCGCCCACTCTTTCCCATTTCCGCTTTGGATTCCTCCGCGAGCCGCTTCTGCTCCTCGTTGTGATAGAAAATCACCGGCCGGTACTGGTCGCCGCGATCGCAGAATTGGCCATCGCTGTCGAGCGGGTCGACATTTCGCCAGTAAACGTCAAGCAGTTCCTTGTAGCTCACCTGGGTGGGGTCGTACTTGAGTTGTACGACCTCCGCGTGGCCCGTGCCGCCGGCGGAAACCTGATTGTAGGTCGGATTGGGCGTCGTACCTCCCATGAACCCCGAAATGGTCTCGACGACGCCCTTTACCTTGTCAAAATCGGCTTCCGTGCACCAAAAGCAGCCGCTGCCAAACGTTGCGACCTCGAGCTTTCGCTCGCCTGCGGCAGGCGGATCCGTTTGGGCAACCGCGGCCCCGGCGAGGAGAACAAGTGCGCTGAGAGCGCCAACCAACCTGCGAAGCATCAAAGGCTCCTTGGAGCTTGCGTTTGGGCTCTCAGCTCGAGCTGTTCGTAGACTTTGGCACAAACTTCAACGCCACGCCGTTTATGCAGTAGCGCAGACCCGTGGGAGGCGGTCCGTCCTCAAATACATGCCCCAAATGGCCTCCGCACCGGCGGCAATGCACTTCCGTGCGGACCATGAACCAAAGCGTGCGGTCCTCGCTCGTACCGATCGCATCGTCGAGCGGCTTCCAGAAGCTCGGCCAACCCGTGCCGCTGTCAAACTTGGTTTCGGATGAGAACAGCGGAAGATCACAACCCGCGCAGTGATATGTGCCGGGCTCAAAATGCTTGTCGAGCGGGCTCGAGAAGGCATACTCGGTGCCGTGCTCCCGCAGCACGTAGTACTGCTCGGGAGTAAGGATCTTTTTCCACTCTTCCTCGGATCTGGTGACCTCGAACTTCATTTCCTCCTTGCCGGCAAGGAGGGCACGCGAGGAAACGATAGCGCCCAACGCGGCTGTGGCCGCCCCGGCTTTCACAATAAGGCGACGGCTCAACATTGTGCGCTCCTTGATGCCAGTTTCCGCCCTTGGCGCGCATGATGCGCCTCAGCGATAACGGCGTCCAGTAGGCGTCGTTCAAACTCCCGTGCGCGAAATAAGACAAAAACCCGGTGCTGAGGATCAGCGCACAATAGATCAGCCTACAATCGTCACAGCTTTCTCGACGGCGATTTCCTCGGGACTGAGCCGGCAACGATAGGCAAGCATTTCAACCCCCGCTGCACGGGCGGCCTTGAAGGCCTCGTCGTAGGCGGGGTCGATGTCGCGGGCGATGTCGAGCGAAACGGCATCGGCACGCTGGATCAGAAAAAGCATGACGGCGCGATGTCCCTCGCGCACCATGCCCGCGAGCTCGCCCAGATGCTTCGCGCCCCGTTGCGTGACGCTGTCAGGGAACTCCGCCAGCCCGGCCTTGCGCATCATGTGGACGTTCTTGATCTCGACGTAGCAGCGGCCCTTGGTAGCGCAGTCGAGCAGAATGTCGATGCGGCTGTTCTGGCCGTATTTCACTTCGCGCCGCAGCTCAGGGTAGCCACACAGGTTTTCAATGACGCCAGCCTCAATAGCCTCGGCAACCAGCGCATTTGGCCGCGAGGTGTTGATGCCGACGAGATATGACCCCTGCCCCAGGTCTGCCTCCACCATCTCCCAAGTGTGCCGATACTTCCGGGTCGGGCTATCGCTTTCGGACAGCCAGACCACCGACCCCGGATGTGTCAGGCCGATCATCGAGCCCGTGTTCGGGCAGGTTGCTGTAACGACCTCGCCGCTGTCGAGCTCGACGTCAGCCAGAAATCTCTTGTATCGGCGAAGAAGCCGGCCTCGGATCAAAGGTGATGGGAACCGCATGACGGGGAAACTAGGTCGGGAACAGGCGAAAGCGCAAGCGGATCGGGTATAAGCTCCGGCACCGCTTTTGGTCGAGGAACTTGAGGATGGCACAGACAGAAGAAAAAGACATCGTTACGGCTGCGGTGCTCGTCATTGGCGACGAAATCCTGTCGGGGCGCACGAAGGACAAGAACATCGGATACATCGCCGACCACTGCACAGCCATTGGCATTCAGCTGCGGGAGGTCCGCATTGTACCCGATGTCATCGACGAGATCGTAGCAGCGGTGAACGCGCTTCGCGCCCGTTACGATTACGTGTTCACGACCGGCGGCATCGGCCCGACCCACGACGACGTCACAGCGGATGCGATTGCGAAGGCTTTTGGCGTGCGCATCGATATCGACCCACGCGCTCTCGCCCTGCTCAAGCCCTATTACGAGCGGCGCGGCCTCGAGCTGACAGAAGGTCGGCTGCGCATGGCCCGCATTCCCGAGGGCGCCAAGCTCATCGAAAACTCAATCTCCGTCGCCCCCGGTTTCATGCTCGGCAACGTCATCACGCTCGCCGGCATTCCCAACGTGATGCAGGTGATGCTCGACGCGGTGACGCCGCGCCTGCGCACCGGCAAGAAGATGCACTCGGTCGCCATCGACCTGCAGGCCCCGGAAGGCGCCATCGCCGATGTTTTCGCCGAGCACCAGAAGGCTTACCCGACGGTGTCGATGGGCAGCTATCCGACCTTCCGCGACAACCGCCCCTCCACGCAGCTCGTGCTCCGCTCCACCGAGCCTGATTTGCTTGCCGAAGCTGTCGAGGGGCTCAAGGCGAAACTCTCCGCAAAGGGATTTCTCTAGTCTCGGCCCTTTACTTCAGCCCGAACATCGCGTCCTGCTCGGCGCGCAGCTTCCAAAGCAGCGAGTCGGCAGGGCGATCGACGTCATCCGCCGTGATGAACGCACCAGCCGCGACGGGTCGCGTCAACGTCCGGCCGACCGCCATGTAATAGGGCAGTGGTGCGTTCCCTTTCACGGCGGCGGCCGGCGTTAGCACAGGCTCAAGGTCGGGGACGGCATGCCGGGTGCCAACGATTTCGAGCCTGTGGCCCGCCGGCAGATCCCGCATGGCGCGCGCTGTCAAATCCACCACGGGTCTGTAGCGCTCATCCACAATGGACTGGCCCAGCCGCACCGCAGAAAGGATGGAGATTGGCGCCTCGACGCCCAGCAGGTGCGATGGGTTGTAGACGAGACCGTACTTGCCATCAGCCGTGGTCGGAATGCCCTTGCCGCGGAACAAGGCGCCGGACCGCGCATCGGCCCAGGCCACCACGACGAACACACCGCCGGCGAAGCTCGCCTCGTCGGGACGACGGAGACAGTTGAACACGTCGACGCGGCCCTCGCCTTCGAGCAACCCGCCATCCGCCTTCGGAATGTAGAGGTCGGGCAACTCGATGGCGCGGGTCAGCGGTGTGTGGAAATCGGGCCGATCTGGCACAAGCCCGGTCGCGTTGGCGACAAGCGCCATCTCGCAGTAGTCAGGCACCGTGCGTTGTGGCAGCGCGGCGAGCGCCTTGGAGCGAGCCTCGATCGTCGCGGCCCGATCCGGCCCCAGCGCCCAAAGTTTTGCAATGTCCGGCGCGGTGACACGCTCCGAGGTCCACGTCACCTCATGGGTCACAGGATCGTAAACGTAATCGTATTCGCTCGACTTGCCGGCGCAGATGATGGGCAGCCCGAGCGTGCGCGCCCAGCTGATGAGCCCGATGAGCAGGGCAGGCTGATCGCCCTCGACGAGTGTATAAGGCACACCGGCGGCCCGCGCCTTCGCGGCCAGCAGCGGACCAACCACGCATTCGGCCTCCTTCGTCACCATGGTGACGCCGCGGCCCGCCTCTATCGCCGCCAGCGCGAAACGCGCGCCGGCTTCCGCATCGCCGGTCGCTTCGACCACCATATCAATGGGAAGGCTGAGGAGGTCGGACACACTCCCGCAAAGCGCGATTTCGCCCGCGGCGAGCGCCGACTGCGCCGCGGCTTCGCTATCGCAGCGCCGAGCCGCAATCCCCATGCCGGCCAGAGTGGAAGCGACGCGATCGAGATCCTTGTCCGCAACCGCCTTCACCACGAGACCCTGCATGCGCCGCGACTGGGCGATGAGCGACATCCCGAACTCGCCCGCGCCGATCAGGGCAATCGATGCGGGGTTTTCCCGGGCAGGACGGAACAGGGTCTCGAACTGCATGTCTCGCGTTCCTCGGAAAAATCAACGGCATGGGTGAAGCTAACAGCCCCACCCTTCAATCCGGAAAGTGTCGAAGCTTCAAGAGCTAATGCGGGAAAAGTGTCGTGCCTGACTCTACACGCGCGGGCTGTCAGATAACAGGGCGCGTTGGCAAGGTGCCTTCCTCATCCGATTTGGCGGCACGTTCTTCGAGCTCGTCCTCGTCGTAAAGTTCATAAAACAGCTCCAGCGCATCGAGGAAGGCGGCCGTCAGGTCGAGCAATGGGCCAAGCTCGATTCTCCGTGCGATGCGGAAATTCGCTGTCACAACCAGCCGCTCAGGCGAAACGACCCCCTCGCTATCGATCGGGATCAGGCCGCGGCTTCTCAGGTACTCGGCGATTTCATCGCCAGTCTGGAAATCAATTTCGGTCCAGTCGCCCAGCTCTGCGGCAGCGTCTGCCAGCGGCGCCGTACCGCCGATAAACAAGCTGGCGATGCCGTCGACCCGATCGTCCGACCGGCGCAATTCGTCCGCCCGTTCCCGTGCCTGAAGGCAGCGCAGCGTCAACGTCATCTCGAGAACGCGGACGGCGTCCAGCCATCGCCGCTGAATGTCGACGAGATCGCGGACATTGTGCGGCCGGCGCTTCGGGACCTCTGCGAAAACAGTGCGGTGTACCTTCAGCAGATCCTCTCCTGCCGCCAGAACGGCATCGAGGTGATCAGCGAGAAGGTAGACTGTCGCGCTTTTATTATTTCCAGCCTGGTCCACGGGCTCGTGCAGGTTGCGATGAGAACAACGCGTGACGCGACTGACGCAACGAACGGGACTGACGCTCGGAACTGATGAATCGTCGTGAATGAATACTGATTCGGGCGAAAGTGGTAGCAACCGGGAGATGTGGCGGCATTCTGCGCTTGAAGCCTGGCCGCTTCCCCTCTGGCGGGGATCGACTGGGCGAGATTTCGAGGCTGAGGACGTGAAACCGCGGACAACGCGAACGGCGAATGGCGAATAGCGAATAGCGATTGAGATCGCTCAAATGAGGCCGCGGCGGTAAACCGCGGAAATCGAACCAGCCGAGGCGCTTTATCGCTTCGTAGCCGGCAGGCTTCAATGAGGCCGCGGCGGTGAAGCCGCGGAAAACGCTGAGTGAAATCGAGGCGAATTTCGAGGCTGCGCTCGCTTCAATGAGGCCGCGGCGGTGAAGCCGCGGAAAACTGCATCTCATCCACCCGGTCTTCACGCATTGCGAGGGCTTCAATGAGGCCGCGGCGGTGAAGCCGCGGAAAACATTCGGGCCGGATGGCAAGCCGGCTCGCGTCATTGCAAGCTTCAATGAGGCCGCGGCGGTGAAGCCGCGGAAAACGCCGTGCAGGTTCTTCTGGCTCTTCCTGACGGCATCAAGAGCTTCAATGAGGCCGCGGCGGTGAAGCCGCGGAAAACGACCCGTGGCGCCCGCCCCTCAAAGCCGATCTGCTGGCTTCAATGAGGCCGCGGCGGTGAAGCCGCGGAAAACGTGGTACCGGTCGAGATTACCTGAGCCGCCCGCCTCGTGGCTTCAATGAGGCCGCGGCGGTGAAGCCGCGGAAAACGTCGCGGAACTAAGACAAGAGAAACAAGAGAAATGGCTAGCTTCAATGAGGCCGCGGCGGTGAAGCCGCGGAAAACTCGCCGAGATCTGCGGATCGGCGAGCAGGAACGCCCGGCTTCAATGAGGCCGCGGCGGTGAAGCCGCGGAAAACGCTGATTTGCGCCTTGCCGCGCCCGCCGATCCGAATGCTTCAATGAGGCCGCGGCGGTGAAGCCGCGGAAAACTGACCTATCAGTGGAAGGCACCCGACCAGAAGCCCCGCTTCAATGAGGCCGCGGCGGTGAAGCCGCGGAAAACAACCGACCGCCCGCAAGGCACCGAAAAACCGCGCAAGGCTTCAATGAGGCCGCGGCGGTGAAGCCGCGGAAAACTCGACCCTTGTGCTGAGCCATGTTGATGGTCGCCGCCTGCTTCAATGAGGCCGCGGCGGTGAAGCCGCGGAAAACTAAGAACACAGTAAGCGCCGAACTGCCTACTCCAAAGCTTCAATGAGGCCGCGGCGGTGAAGCCGCGGAAAACCGCCCATGTGGCGCACCATTCGTAATATTGCTTGGGTAGCTTCAATGAGGCCGCGGCGGTGAAGCCGCGGAAAACCGCTGATCCATACAGGGTTAGCGACCCATGGAACGAGCTTCAATGAGGCCGCGGCGGTGAAGCCGCGGAAAACATTACCGGAAGTGGTTTCATCCACTTCAACTTCCCAGTCATGCTTCAATGAGGCCGCGGCGGTGAAGCCGCGGAAAACGCGGCAGCGCGAGGTTGAGCTTCGCATTGCCGAAAGAGCTTCAATGAGGCCGCGGCGGTGAAGCCGCGGAAAACCCGTCGAGCAGATAAGCCTTGGCCTCCTCTTCGGTGTCGCTTCAATGAGGCCGCGGCGGTGAAGCCGCGGAAAACTGGCAAGACCTACGTGAAGATCGGGGGCCAGTGGTACGCTTCAATGAGGCCGCGGCGGTGAAGCCGCGGAAAACAGGGAGGCTGAGAGATGGTCAATCGGCCCTCTCACCAGCTTCAATGAGGCCGCGGCGGTGAAACCGCGGAAAACGGGATCGCGATGCCCGAGATAATCTTGCGCGACTCGACTTCAATGAGGCCGCGGCGGTGAAACCGCGGAAAACGGCGAACTTCACGTTCCCGCCCGTGGTGAAGATGTCCTGACTTCAATGAGGCCGCGGCGGTGAAACCGCGGAAAACGGCGCGGAAAACAGAAGGGCTGGCAAGCCCGAGAAGCTTCTTCAATGAGGCCGCGGCGGTGAAACCGCGGAAAACGAGAAGCGCGAAGTCCTTATGGTGCAGCTTAATAACATCCTTCAATGAGGCCGCGGCGGTGAAACCGCGGAAAACCTTCTTCCCGATCCGAGTATTCGGATTTGAGAACACACTTCAATGAGGCCGCGGCGGTGAAACCGCGGAAAACTATCGTTCAGACGCCGGTTGACGAGCAGTTGAGCCGCCTTCAATGAGGCCGCGGCGGTGAAACCGCGGAAAACAGAACATAGTCAAGCCGGTCATCGTTGCCGGTCTTCCTTCAATGAGGCCGCGGCGGTGAAACCGCGGAAAACGCGAACGGCCTCTATCAAGTCGTTGATCGCCGGGTTGAACCTTCAATGAGGCCGCGGCGGTGAAACCGCGGAAAACAGAGATGGGCAGTGCGCTATCCTCAAAGGTTAGCAGCCCTTCAATGAGGCCGCGGCGGTGAAACCGCGGAAAACCGCAAAGGATTGGTCACTAGGATCGTCCGACCTAGTCCTTCAATGAGGCCGCGGCGGTGAAACCGCGGAAAACTTCGGGGTGGTCGATGAGTTTGAGCCAGCAGTCGCCACTTCAATGAGGCCGCGGCGGTGAAGCCGCGGAAAACAGGCGTACTACCCCGACGTCCTCTGGCAGAATCCCAAGGCTTCAATGAGGCCGCGGCGGTGAAGCCGCGGAAAACTCCGACAGCAGTTCCACGTATTCGTCCTTTGTGAGCCGCTTCAATGAGGCCGCGGCGGTGAAGCCGCGGAAAACCCTGACCCCGAAGCTGCTCGCCTATGTCGAGCGGCTCGCTTCAATGAGGCCGCGGCGGTGAAGCCGCGGAAAACGCCAACTTCCTGCGGAGCAAGGCGCTGGTGACCGCGTTGCTTCAATGAGGCCGCGGCGGTGAAGCCGCGGAAAACACAATTATGGGGCAACGATTCGATCCGCCAATTTGATGAGCTTCAATGAGGCCGCGGCGGTGAAGCCGCGGAAAACCGCGTTGACCGCGAGGTGGGTCTCACCTCGCAACAGGTGCTTCAATGAGGCCGCGGCGGTGAAGCCGCGGAAAACGCCGAGGGCTTCTGTTTTGGTTCTAGCGCTTTTCATAGTGCTTCAATGAGGCCGCGGCGGTGAAGCCGCGGAAAACATGCGCGCCGCTGGCGAGCGATATTTGCCAAGGTACGCTTCAATGAGGCCGCGGCGGTGAAGCCGCGGAAAACGCTGCCGTGCTGAAGCCTCGACGCGGCTGCCGTGCTGCTTCAATGAGGCCGCGGCGGTGAAGCCGCGGAAAACCGAGATGATGAGAAAGGGTGAGATTCTAGCGGACGAGACGCTTCAATGAGGCCGCGGCGGTGAAGCCGCGGAAAACCATGGGATTACGGTCGAAGAAGTTCCTCCGCCTGAGCCGCTTCAATGAGGCCGCGGCGGTGAAGCCGCGGAAAACAACACAAAGGGTTACGGTGGTGGGCGCGACAGGGATCGCTTCAATGAGGCCGCGGCGGTGAAGCCGCGGAAAACTTTGAGAGCGAGGGGCCATCCGCCGATGCCTGCGAAGCTTCAATGAGGCCGCGGCGGTGAAGCCGCGGAAAACTCGTCGATGTGTTGAGTGAGTCCGATCGGAACCGAGTGCTTCAATGAGGCCGCGGCGGTGAAGCCGCGGAAAACTCGTCCGTTCCGTCGATCCGCCACGTGCTCGTGAAGAAGTCGCTTCAATGAGGCCGCGGCGGTGAAGCCGCGGAAAACCGTTTTCGTCCTCGTAAGTGCCGTCATAAACGTAAAGATCGCTTCAATGAGGCCGCGGCGGTGAAGCCGCGGAAAACCATGCTGGTCTCGCTTGATGACTTGCGCGCCAAATGCGAAGCTTCAATGAGGCCGCGGCGGTGAAGCCGCGGAAAACTTTGTGATATTTCTTCAACCGCGCGCCAATTTTGCGCGCTTCAATGAGGCCGCGGCGGTGAAGCCGCGGAAAACCGCCGTCCTGCAACGCAATGAGCGGCCGATGATTTTCGTCCAGCTTGCGAGCGCTGCCCCGGCCGGCGCAGGAGTGGCATGCGCCGGGCGCGCTTCTGAAATTCACGCTGTCAAATAACATCATGCACCACAAGCGATATCTCGCCCGCGAGCGCTACCCGGGCGGCACGCACCACCGCAGCGCTCGCACGTGCAGCGGCGGCGCGCCTCCACCTGACTTTCATATCACAACCGCGCTTCGCTTCACAGAGCTGAAGCTTTTGCCGAGGCTTTCGACGCGTGGATCGACCTTGTCCGCAGGCCCGAGGTCGAGGATCAGCACGTGGTCGGCGTCGGCGCGGATCAGCTCCTCGATCCGCCGCGCCATCTCGGCGCGCCGGCGGGCGCTGAGCCGGCACTGGAAGACGGAAAGCTGCAGCCAGCGCCCATAGCCCTTCATCAGCTTGAACACGCGCCGCCAGCGGCGGTCGTCCGAGATGTCGTAGGTGACGATGTAAAGCCTTTCTTCGATCATTCCGGGCTCCAACAAATGTCAGGCACCATCGCGTGCTTCGTCGGACAGCGGATGTCACCGCACCAGGTAATGCGGATATTCGTCGATCTCGCCTTGGAGATGCCGGGCCAGGAGACGCGCCTGCACCTCCAGCAGCCGCCGCATGGAGACGCGGTAGCCGAACACGGGGTGCGTCACCTCCTGGTCGAGCCGGCGCTCGTAGGCGGCGATGAAGGCGCGCCGCGCGTGCGGCTTGAGGTTCACCGCCGGCCCGGCGCGGAAAAAGCCGTCCGGCTTCACCTCGCCGTTGTTGATCACCTGGATGACCGCGGAATCGGCGAGGATCGGCCGGAACGGCTCCATCATGTCGAGCGCCAGCGCCGGGCGGCCGAACCGGGGCTTGTGGTAGAAGCCGAGGTACGCATCGAAGCCCACCGCCGACAGCGTCGTGAGCCAGGTGCGGGTGAGCAGTGCGTAGCCGAGCGAGAGCAGCGCATTGACCGGATCGGCGGGCGGGCGCCGCGTCCGCTTTTCAAACTGAAATTCGGGGAATTCGCGCGCACAGTTTCCGAGCATGGCCGTGAACAGGCGGAAATACTGCGCCGCCGCCTCCCCTTCGATGCCCAACAGCTCGGCCGTGCTCGGCGCGTGGGCAGCGCGCCCCGCGAGATGCGCCATTGCCTCGAGCGCGCCGTCGCGCGCGGCCTCGTCGCCCGCCTTGAAATTGCGCCGCAGGAAGACGCGGGCATTCTTGATCTTTGCGGCGACCAGCGCCCGGGCAAATGCCAGACAACGCCGCTCGTCGAACGCGGCGCGATATTGAGCGATGCGGAGCGCGACGTTGCGGTGGCCTGTCGACACCGTATGACCGAGGACCCAGCCTCCGGTCGAAGCATAGGTGACGGGGATCTCCTCGCGGAGCAGCGCAGCGATAGCCGGCGTCGTGAGCGACACCGGCCCGTGCAGCACGAGCTCGGAGACCTCGCCGAGCGGCACCTCCGCTTTGCTCTCGTCAGTCTCGATCACCAGCACTTCGCCGGACTTCGTGACACGGGCGCCCGGCTCCTGGACATAGAGCGGCAGCGCCGTGTCTGCCGCAGGATTGAGCGGCCGCGGGGTCAGTCCACGACGGAAAAAGTTCACCTCGTCGGGCAGGCAGATGCCGGCGAGCGCGCAGCGGGTGCACTTGGGGCTATCGACGAGCGGCGGCGGCATGCGGCCGCTGGCAGCGGCAAGGCGCAGCTCGGAAATGGCGGCGAGCGTCTTTGCTCGGAGCTCGTCGTCGAGAGTGACGCGCACGCGCTCGCGCGAGCCTGCGTACCAGATCGCCCCCTCGGCCACCCTGTAGCCGGCATCCTCCAGGATGAGGGCCTGAGCACACACCTGCACGCGCTCGGGTTCATAGGCGGCTTCCGCAACGTGCGGCCGCTTGCCTTTCTTCGTATCGACGGGAGTGACGGTGCCGTCGCTGGCGTCGACGAGGTCGATCTTGGCGATGATGCCGAGGCGCTCGGACGCGAGCGTCACCGAGCGAGCGACGAAGTCGGGCCTCGCCTCGATGTCTGCCGGCGGGGGAAGCTTTCCGCCGCCGGCGTCGACGCGCACGTGGGCGCGGCGGCCCTCCTCGGTATCGGCGGTGTCGGCCCATTCGCCGTCGACCCACTCCAGGAAAGCGAGACGCGGACAATAGACCCACTCGTTGACCATGCGCACCGGCACGAGCGGAGTCTCGCCCGTGGCCGGCGGGGCGGGAAGATCGAGGGTGAGCTGAGTTGTAGAAGATTGCTCGTAGTCGATCAGATTTTCGAGTTGCGATGCGGCTGGAGACATAACGCAAAACTCCCCAGACGAAGCCGCATCCGGGCACTGATGAAAGCGCGATGAGGCGGCGAAGTCCAGGGGAATTGGGGGAAGACTGCGGGAAAGCGGAAGGGGAGGGCGGAGAGAGCCGTTGCGGCGACATTGACGACCGATACCTGGTATCCACCGCGGGAGAGGTCGGGCGTCGGCACCAGCCACCTCCCGGGTGGAGGGAACGACCGCAACTGACCGACTTCGAGGAATACCTCGAGCCCGCGCGAGGTGCGCATCATAGCGGTTCGAAGCGAACAAAGGGACGCCTGAGGCGCCCTTCACGCCAGCGCCGCAAACAGACCGAGGCCGATGTGGCGGCCGGCGCCGATGACGACCGGCCCGGGCACCTCCTCCGCAAAGGTGATGATGGCGTGCGTGCGCGGAAACCCCTTGAGGTAGGCCGGTACGCGGTAGGCGCGCGCGACCTCCGCACCCGGGAACACCGGCTCGCGCTGCAGCGTGATTTCGACGACCGGCGTGGTGTAGCCCGCCTGCGCCAGGGCTTTCAGCACGAGCGCATGCGCCTTGCGGGTGCGGAAGTCGTCGCGCCCGGGCAGCACCAGCGGCGTCACCGAGCCGAAGGCGCGGGCCTTGCGCAGGTAGCGCAGCGTCACGCCGTCATCGTACGGATCGATCGCACGCAGGTCCGCCTTGATCTCGCCGGTTCCGTCCTCGACGAGCGAGGCGCCGGCAAGCCGCCGCGCCACGCCTTGCGCCTTTCCGCCGCCTCCGCCGAACGGCTCGGCGAGCAGCACGCGGCGGATGCGGCCGTCGCGGCCTTTCGGCGCGATCGTCGGCAGCGGCAGATAGGAGAAGCGGTCGTTCTTCGCCGCGGCGTCCTCGCCGTGGCCGCAGACGAAGCGCTCGATGAAATCGGCATCGAGCTTCAGCGCCTTCGCCCGCTCGTGGGCGGCGTGGCGCAGCCAGGCGGCGACCGTGATCGCCTCGCGCGGATCGAAGGAGCGGAAGGCCCCGTCCTCGTCCACCAACGCGAAGGCGTGGACGGGCCGGCGGCGGCCTTCTGCGCGGCGGATATAGCCGACTTCCCGATAGACCGAGACAGGCGCCGGCGGCGCGACGGAGCGTTCGGCACCGCGGCCGCGGCCCGACTGCACGCGCCTAGCCTGCTCCGTGTAGCGATCCATCAGCTCATTGAGCGAACCTTCGACCGGCACCCGCCAGCCGACACCGTCGGCATCCGCGATCCAGGTTTCGCCCGGCAGCGCGTTCTTCTCTTGCGCGCTGAGGATGCGCCCGTTGCCGGCGACGAGATCGATGCCGAGACCGAGGCAGTGCAGGTGGCGTGCCTCCTCGCAGAGAATTTCGACATAGCGGCGCGCCTCCTCCCATTCCTCCTCGGGGATGGGCCACAGGAAGCGCACCGGACCGTCCTCGGCGAGCCGATGCGGCCGCAGGTCCTTGTCGGTGCGCAGCTCGTTCGGCTGCTTCTCCGGCTCCTTGTTCTGCGCCCAGGCGCGTGCAACCTTGTCCATGTCGTTGTTGGGCACATAGAGCCGCACGACGTTTGCCGCACGCGCGGCGGGCGCGACGATTTCCGGCGCAGGGCGCCGTTCGAGCCAGCGCAGGGCCTCCTTCTTGGCGTCCGAGAACTCGGTGCGGCGAAAGCCGAGGTTGCCGGCGGCGACCAGCGCCTGGAAGAGGCGATGCGGGTTGGGCGGCCACTCGGGCGGGAAATAGGTTCGCTCCCGCTCCGACTTGCGTCCGTGATAGCGACCGGCGAGAAAGTGCGCCTCGATACAGAGCCAGCGCATGGCCTCATCCGCCCTTTCTACCTTTTCCCTTGCCGCCGACCTGCTGCTTCAGGGCCTCGTTGGCAGCCTTGGCGTCGAATTTGATCGCTTTGTCTCCGGTGCGATTTTCGCCGACACCGAAGGTCTCCGCTGCTTTGATCGCGAAGGCGAGTGCGGCCTTACCGTCGGGCGTGAACGGCGTGCGCGTGCCGTCGTGCGCCACGAGCTCCCACTGCGGTTTCTTTTCCGGATCCTGCACGAGCAGGCATCCCTGGCGCAGGTTGTGCTCGCGGTCATGGGTCATCGCGACGAGCGCGAGGCCGAGGATGTAACGGCGCAGCGCGTCGCCGTCGGGCCCCTTTGGCCCTAAGGCGCGCAAACCGACAAGGCTGAGGATGGCTTCGCGGCGGATTTCTCCGTGCACGATGACACCGCCGTGTGTGCCGCCGGCGGGCGCGGCTTTGAGCCCGAAGTAACTTCCAACGGTCGTATTTTCGTACTTTGTCTCGAGAAAGTCGTCGTCGAACAGACCTTCTTTGACATAATCGATTGGCGGAAAATACTGGGCAGAGCGCTTGAGTTCTTCAACGTCATAAGCGCGGATGGTCGAAGCCACGAGGCGTGGAAGCTTGGCTTGTGTATCGCGCGAATCCCACGCTCCGAATACGATCGAGGTCGGCGCGATCTTCGCAAGCAGCGTGGCGTCGCCGCGTTCCTGATACTCATCGAAGGCCTTTCTCAGCTCCGGACCGAGCGACGAGTAGCGCACGATCGCGTCAGCCGCCCGGTGACCGGCATCGAGGAGGTTTACCGTCTTGTTGCCGGCCTTGATCTCGATCTGCGGGACGAGGCGGGAATAATCCGTGTCGGCGCCGTTTTCCCGCTTGAACAGCGGCTCCATGCGGTTCGCCTGCGAGCCGACCGTATCGATGATGGCGATGCGGGTGACCTTGTTCGGATCGTTGGCGTCTCGAACTTCGTCGATGTTGTAAACCGCCTTGCCGCCCTTTTCGGGCGGCGCGAAGGTCGGCGGGAAGATCACCGCGTCGCGCCCCTCCGCCGGCATCAGCCACTGCCGGCACACCAGTGCCGCCGGCCCGTCCGCCGCGAGCATCTTGTCAGCCAATTCGTTCCACGTGCTCATTGCCCGTCCTCCTTTTTCGACAAAGGCTGAGCCCAGCCGAAGCTTTTGTATCGGTTGTTGCGCATCACCACCGGAAATTGGTAACCAGTATGTGCGTGGCCCGCTCCGAGCATCGCTGCTGGCACTACGGCAATATCCAGAGGACTACCCCAGACGTGATACGCGAACCATCGCCGCTCGTCTTCAACAGGAATTGGACGACAGCGTTGCAGGCCAATCGCGGCTAGAATTTCGGTGGCAGGCGACGTGCGAACCGGGATTTCCTGCTCATCGGGGGAAAACCCGACGTCGATTGCTTCCCACGAAGCAGAAGGGTCGAAGCCGAGGCGCCCCTTCATTGGAGTTTTCTCGTCTAACAACTTGGAACCAATGCAAAGGCCATCATTCGCCTCGACCCCTAATCTCCAAATATTTTTAAGCTCGTTGAGCTTGCCATCGGGTCCCTGGTTTCCCGCCCACGTTTTTAATTCTGAATCGTCGCTTGCCTCGTAACCATCTTGCCACCAGTCAAGGGTGAGTTCGAAAGGTGGACCGAAACGGACTGAGCCTGCCCTTGCCAATTTCCCGAGCTCATTGCGGCGTTGTTCCAGTGCCTCGGGTAACTTCTCTCCTGTCTTGCTCAGGCTTCTTTTCTTTGACTCAAGCTGCTTTCTTTCTCGACGTTCCGCGTCGGTTAATCCGGCGATAGTGCAAGCGTGCAGCTGTCGCACGATCTCCCCCAGCGGATCGTTGTGACCGCTGTGGGTCGCGATGTGGAACGCGGCGCGGCTCCCTTCGCCTGCGAACCAGCCCTCGCTCCCCGGCCACAGGCGGCTTGCGAGCTCGAGAAGGCCGCAGCAGGCGAAGAACTGGCCGGGGTTGCGCAGGTCGACGTCGAGCGTGATGTCGGGCAAGGGATGGTCGGTCGCGGTCATGCGGCACTCTCCTTGGCCGCGGCGTTCGCCGGTGCCTGTGGCGCGGGCGAAGCCGAAGCGCCGTTCGCTGAAAGCCGGCCGCTCGCGGCATAGTCCGCCGCGCGCACGAGCGATTCGAGCCACGCCAGGCCCCAATGGCCAAAGCGGCGCTGCAGGCGCGCGAAACGGCGCATGGTCTCGGCAGCCACCGCCGCGTTCTCCTCGTCGGAGACGCCGTCGGCGATATCCCACTGGTCCGGCTCGAAGTGCGGCCGCGCCCAGCCGTGGTGCGCGGCAATGAGGTGGAGGATCAGATCGCGCTCCGGATGGCTGCGGATCGTTGGGGCTTCCGACGCCTCGCGCAGCGAGCCGAACTCGTGGCGGTAAGCGCCGCACGCGGTCTCGTCGAAGCCGCGTTGCCCGCTCTTCGCCCAAGGCTTCCACATCCGCGCTTCACCCTTTCTTGGCGGCGGATTGCCGATCGCCCTCTGCCAAGCCGGGCGATCCTTGCCGCGATCATGCCAGCGCGCGGCGATCACAACCGCTTCGGCGAGGGCCGGGGCCTCGGCCTTGAGCCCGATTTTCTCGACGATTCCTGCGGCTTCGCGCTCCGCCCAAATCAGGTGCTCATCGAGCTCCTGCCACCGCGCAGCGGCAGCGGGATCATCCTGCGCGGTCGTCGTCGCGCGGGAGGCGCCAAGGAGCTGCAGGGCTTTCGAGGGTCCTTCGTCGTCTTCCGCGATGACCAGCAGCGCCCGTTCGGCGAGCGCGTGCGTGCCGGCGAAATGATTGCCAAGCAGCCGGTTTGGCACCTTGTCGATCCGCGCCTCGGCGAGTTGCTCCGCCAAATCGTCCGGAATCTCGACGGACTGGCCGAGGACGCGCGCGCTCCAGCCTTGACCCTCCTTGCGCTCCAACAGGATGCGTAAACGCCGCCGTTCCTCCTTCGAACCGGCACTCAACTCATCCGCCACATCGTAACGCGTGCGCTCCGGGTTGAATCGTTCGTCGTTCGCCAGCATGCCGCGGGCATCGAGGCCGCCGGCCTGAGGCGGAAGCACCAGGGTTGCATTAGCCAGATCCGCCTGGCGCTCTATCAGGTCGCCCAAAGCACCAATCATGGGATCGCCATTCACCGGCAGCAGGATCGCGGAAATCGGCTCGTCCGGTTCTCCGTCCTTGGGCTTGCGTTTGGCGATGCGCTCAAGCTCGCGCTTCACCTCTCTCAACGGCCCGCGCAGGCGCTCGCGCGCCAGGATCGGATGCTTGTCGTAGAGCTGCTTGAGAATGCGGACGCTGTTCCGGTTCTCCCCGCGCAGGCATCCGGCAAGCTCACTCACCTCCTCGCGCCAGGCGACGTAAAGATCGGGCTCGCCCCCCTCGACCCCGTGCAGCCATCGCTCCGGAAGCGGCCGACCGGGAAGATCCTTGACGCGCGTGAGCGACCAGTTGTCGAGGAGAATATCGGTGAGCTCCACGGTGCGCGGGCTCGGCGCGAAGGCCTCCCTGCGGTTAGCCAGCGCGCGCAGGCTTTCGGGACTTGCGTCGTGGGCGCCGTCGCGCAGCGGCAGTGTGGCAAGTGCCGCCTTGGTCGCCGCGATGGCTTCGCCGAGCTTGCCGTCGTCCTCGCCCTTGCGCTCCGGCTTCGGCCACTCGACGACATGGATTTCGGCTTCACGTCCGCCGAGGCGGTTCACGCGCCCGAGCCTCTGGATCATTGAGTCGAGCGTGCTGAGGTCACAGACGAGATGATCGGCATCGAGATCGATGCCTACCTCGCCCGCCGAGGTCGCCACCAAATATTCTGTCGTTATAGGCGCAGCGCGATCGGGATTGCTTCGGAATCCCTTGAACAGCGGCGTCTCAGCCAGCGCATCGCGCTCGTAACCCCGGATCGTGCCGGTGAGAAGGGCAACGCGGGTATCCGCAGTTGCCTTGGCGAGCCGATCGGCAATCTCGCGGGCATCATTGGGGCTGCGGACGTAGACAAGGACACGCTTTGGCTCGTCCTTGTACCGAAGCGCGAGCTCCACGACCTTGGCGATGGTGCCTCCCTTATCCTCCGCACTTCCTTCGAACCGCAACCGCTTGATCGCCTGCAGGCGTTTGACGGCCTCCGCCTCGCTCTTCTCCGACGAGGTCAAGGCGAATGCTGCCGAGGTGCCGTCTCTCTGCGTGGCGGTAAGCTCCATGACGCGCAGCCGTCGCAGCGCTTTCTGTGTTTGCTGAACCTCTGCAATGCTGTGAACGAGCTTGCCGAACGGCTCGGAAAGATGCGCTTCGTCATGGATGAGCAGCGTATCCTGCCCAAGCAAGCCGGCATGGAACGGCCGCATCCGACGCGAAACGCCGTAGCCCGAAAACAACAGCCGCGAGCCGATCATATCGACCGTGCCGACGATGATCGTCGGCCGCGCGGGATCCGCCTGCCATTCGCGGTTGTCGGCGAACTCGCCGCGCAGCGTGCTGATGGCAAGCGGCGAAGCGTCGTCCTCGCAATCGAGACAAAGGCCGAGCAGGGTTTCCGCGATCCCGCTCGCCGCCGCAGCGTCGGCCGGCTGCCAGCGCGCGATCACCGCATCGTCGTCGGCCCCCACCGCGGCTTTGCCCAGCGCGGCGCGCAGCCGCCGCCGCAAGCCTTCCGCCACCGCCGTCGCCTGATCCACCACCGCGCGCCGGTTGACAACGTAGACCAGCCGCCGCGGCAGGCACACCCTGCCACTCCCAGCCTGATGCGCGAGCGCAATGAGCCAGACCACGATGACTGACGATTTCCCCAAACCGGTCGGGATGTCGAGTGCGGCAGGAATGTCTCCGTGCAGAAAATGATCCGTGAAAAGCCGCCGCTGCCAGCCGAAAGGAGCGCTGCCCATTAAGGCTTCGAAGGCCCTGTCGAAGAAATCGCCCCCCATTGGAACTCACGCCCCCTCCTACGATTACCGTTACTCCCGTGGTGGAAAGCCATTGCTTCGCTGTGTCATTATGCGCGCCTTGGTGCGTTGGGCACGAGCATACGGTTTGAGGGCCGCCGGATCTCCGGCAAATCCGCCTGATAATCGCAACGGTGGAAGCAATCGTCTAGTGAAAAGCATACTCGATCGCAAAGAACTCATATCCGTCATCAAACTCGATGGGTCATAAAACTAGAGCCACGACCGAGTCAAGAACGACGAGTACGCCCTTTCTGCGCTGGAGCGTCGAGCAAAGGCTCGCGTTCATCGAGGAGCGGCTGTTCTGGCTCGGCGAGGTCAACAGAACCGATCTCGTGCGCCGCTTCGGCGTGTCCATGGGACAGGCCTCGGTCGACATCGCGCGCTACCTCGCGCACCAGCCGCAGGGGGTGCGCTATGACAAGCAGGCGAAGCGCTATGTTGCCGATCCCTCCTTCCGCCCGGCGCTGGGGGCGCCCGATGCTGCGCGTTTCCTGGGCGAGCTGCGGCTCGTCGATGCCGGACTGCTCGCGGCTGAGGACACGCTGGTCGGAGCAGTGCCGCCGTTCGATGCTACGCCGGTGCCCGAGCGGAGGATCGATCCGTTCGTGCTGCGGGCCGTGTTGACGGCCATGCGGAAGCGACTGGCCATCGACGTCACCTATCAATCGATGAGCCGGCCGGAGCCACTGCGGCGCCGGATCGAGCCCCATGCGCTGGCCCATGACGGCTTCCGCTGGCACGCGCGGGCGTTCGATGCAGAGACGAGAGAGTTCCGTGATTTCGTGCTCGGCCGCATGCGCCGCCCGCGCCTTGGCGGACCGGCGCAGTCGCGCCCGGTCGACGACCGCGACTGGCAGGCTTTCATAGAGCTCGAGATTGCGCCGCATCCGGACCTCACCGAGGCGCAGGCGAAAGCCATCGCCCTCGATTACGGGATCAGGAAAGGCACAGCCAAGCTGCGTGTCAGGCGCGCCTTGCTCTTTTATGCGCTGCGCCGGCTCGGACTAGATCTCCGGCCCGGTGCGCGGCCGCCGCAGGAGCAGCATATCGTGCTCGTCAACCAGCAGGAGATCGAGGCGCTGGCGGTGCGTGCGGTGACGACGTGATTGGAGGCGCTCGTCTGACGCTCGAGCACTAAAGCACGTTGCCGCGATCCAACTCTCTTTTGCGATTATTCTTTGCAAGTGAGTTGATCCCGGCTCCGAGCGCCGGGATCAACTTCTGCGATTTTACACTTTCACCTCACGAACACCCACTCGTCCCGCCGCAGGTATCGCACTTCAAGCACGTGCCATTCCGCACGAGCGTGAAGTTTCCGCATTCCCGGCAGGCTTCGCCTTCGTAGCCACGGATGCGGGCCTGGGCGGCTAGCTCCACACTGGATTGCGGCTTGAGCGCCAACGATCCCACCGTTTCCAGGTGATGCGATGTGACATCGGCGGCGTGACGATGATGGACTGGCGCCTCCATCGTCGTTGCCGACGCGTGCGCAGCATCATGGTGCTCGTCGGCGGAATGGCCTTCATCAGTCCGCGGCACAAGACCAACTACAGTGCCACGCACGAGACCGCGGCTCACGTACTTCGTCGCCGGGTTCATCGCCGACTGGCCCTGCTCCAGTTGCTGGTCCGACGAGCCCAGCGCCGTGGCACCGACGATCTCCGCCGGATCGACGTGCGCGAGGTCGTGACGGCCAAGGTAGGAAACCGCCAGCTCACGGAAGATGTAGTCGAGGATCGAGGTCGCGTTCTTGATCGCCTCGTTGCCCTGCACGATGCCGGCCGGCTCGAAGCGCGTGAAGGTGAAGGCCTCCACGTATTCCTCCAGCGGCACGCCGTACTGGAGCCCAAGGCTCACCGCGATGGCGAAGTTGTTCATCAACGACCGGAAAGCAGCGCCCTCCTTGTGCATGTCGATGAAGATTTCGCCGAGGCGGCCATCCTCGTACTCGCCCGTGCGCAGGTAAACCTTGTGCCCGCCAACGGTGGCCTTCTGCGTGTAGCCCTTGCGCCGCGCCGGCAGCTTCTCGCGGCCACGGACACGCTCGACAACCCGCTCGACGATCCGCTCAGCCACCACCTGCGAGCGCGCGGCCATCGGCTTGTCGGCCGTGAGCTGCTCGGCCACCTCCTCCTGCTCGTCGGTATCGTCGCCCAGGAGCTGCGCGTTGAGCGGCTGCGACAGCTTCGAGCCATCGCGGTAAAGCGCGTTGGCCTTGAGACCCAGCCGCCACGACAACAGGTAGGCCTGCTTGCAGTCCTCCACAGTCGCGTCGTTGGGCATGTTGATGGTCTTGGAGATGGCACCCGAGATGAATGGCTGCGCCGCCGCCATCATGCGGATGTGGCTCTCCACCGACAGGAACCGCTTGCCGCGACGCCCGCACGGATTGGCGCAATCAAAGACCGGCAGATGCTCCGGCTTCAGATGCGGCGCGCCTTCGAGCGTCATGGCCCCGCAGGCGTGCTCGTTCGCGGCCTCGATGTCCTTCTTTGAGAAGCCGAGGTGCGTGAGCAGGTCGAAACCAGGCTCGTTGAGCTTTTCGACCGGGATCTTGAGCGTTTCCGTCAGGAACTGGTCGCCCAGGGTCCAGCGGTTGAAGACGAACTTGATATCAAACGCCGTCGCGAGCGCGTCCTCGATCTTCTGCAGGGCCTCGTCCGTGAAGCCCTTGGCCTTGAGCGTCGCGTGGTTGATGGCCGGCGCCTGCCGCAGCGAACCGTGGCCAACAGCGTAGGCCTCGATCTCTGCGATCTCGGATTCGCTGTAGCCCAGCGCACGCAGGGCCAGCGGCACCGAGCGGTTGATGATCTTGAAGTAACCGCCGCCGGCCAGCTTCTTGAACTTCACCAGGGCGAAGTCCGGCTCGATGCCCGTGGTATCGCAATCCATCACGAGGCCGATGGTGCCTGTCGGCGCGATCACGGTCGCCTGGGCATTGCGATAGCCATGCGCCTCGCCGAGCTGGAGCGCGCGGTCCCACGCCCGCTTCGCGGCTTCGACCAGGTTGGCATCCGGGCAGGAGGCATGGTCCAGCGGCACCGGCGGCGTCGAAAGCCGCTCGTAGCCGTCCTTCTCGCCGTAAGCCGCGCGGCGGTGGTTGCGGATGACGCGCAGCATATCGTCGGCGTTCTTGAAGTAGCCGGGGAAGGGCCCGAGCTCCTTCGCCATTTCCGCCGAGGTCGCATAGGCGACGCCCGTCATGATTGCCGAGATCGCACCGCAGATGGCGCGGCCCTCGGGCGAATCATAGGGAATGCCGGAGGCCATCAGGAGACCGCCGATGTTGGCGAAGCCCAAGCCCAGCGTCCGATAGCGATACGAGAGCTCCGCGATCTTCCGGCTCGGGAACTGCGCCATCAGCACGGAGATCTCGAGCACGATGGTCCAGAGCCGGCAGGCGTGCTCGAACGAATCGGTGTCGAAAAGAACGCCGCTCTTTACGTCGGCATTCTTTGCCCGGAACATCATCAGGTTCAACGACGCCAGGTTGCAGGCCGTGTCGTCGAGGAACATGTACTCCGAGCACGGATTGGACGCGCGGATCGGGCCGGACTGCGGGCAGGTGTGCCAATCGTTGATCGTGGTGTGGAACTGGATGCCCGGGTCGGCGCAGGCCCAGGCGGCGTAGCCGATCTGGTCCCACAGATCGCGGGCGCGGACGGTTTTCACCACCTCGCCCGTGGTCCGCGCGGTCAAGCCCCACTCCTTGTCCTCCAGCACGGCGCGCAGGAACTCATCCGTCACGCGGACGGAGTTGTTAGAGTTCTGGCCGGAAACCGTGAGGTAGGCCTCGCTGTCCCAGTCGGTGTCGTACGTCTCGAACTCAATGTCCTTGAAGCCCTGGCGCGCGAACTGGATCACGCGGGCGATGTAGCTCGCCGGGATCTGGTCACGACGGGCTTCCTTGATGGCGCGCTTCAGCGCCGGGTTCTTCGCGGGATCGAAGCAGGCATCACCCTCGGCCTCGCAATTCACGCAGGCCTTCATGATGGCCTTGAGCCGCTTCTGGCAGATCTTGGAGCCGGTGACGAGCGCGGCGACCTTCTGCTCCTCGCGAACTTTCCAGTTGATGAACTCCTCGATGTCCGGGTGGTCGACGTCGACCACGACCATTTTCGCGGCGCGCCGCGTGGTGCCGCCCGACTTGATGGCGCCGGCCGCGCGATCGCCGATCTTGAGGAAGCTCATCAGGCCCGAGGACCGTCCGCCACCGGACAGCGGCTCGTTCGCCGCGCGCAGCTTGGAGAAGTTGGTGCCCGTGCCCGAGCCGTATTTGAAGAGCCGAGCCTCGCGTACCCAGAGGTCCATGATCCCGTTCTCGTTCACGAGATCGTCCTCAATGGATTGGATGAAGCACGCGTGCGGCTGCGGATGCTCGTAGGCCGAGGTCGACTGCATCAACCGGCCAGTCTCGTGGTCAACGTAGTAGTGCCCCTGCCCCGGCCCGTCGATGCCGTAGGCCCAATGCAGGCCCGTGTTGAACCACTGCGGGCTGTTGGGCGCGGCCATCTGCATGGCCAGCATGTAGCGGAGTTCGTCGAAGAACGCGCGCGCGTCATCTTCGGTGGTCAAGTAGCCGCCCTTCCAGCCCCAGTACGTCCAGGTGCCGGCAAGACGATCAAAGACCTGCCGCGCGTCCGTTTCGCCGCCATAACGCTCGTTCTCGGGCAGTTCGGCCAGCGCGGCCTCGTCCGGCACGGACCGCCACAGCCAGGACGGAACCTGGGTTTCCTCGACGCGCTTCAGGCGCCGCGGCACACCGGCCTTGCGGAAATATTTCTGCGCCAGAATGTCGGCCGCTACCTGGCTCCAGTGCTCCGGCACCATGAAGCCTTCAAGACGGAAGACGACCGAACCGTCTGGGTTCTTGATCTCACTGTTTGCTCGACGGAATGGGATGGACTCGTAAGGTGACCGGCCGGCTTGAGTGAAGCGCCGCGTAATCTTCATATGGCCCCCGCGCATCTTCTCTTCGCGCCGCCGCGGTACCCTTGTGGGCCGCACCGGCAAGCTGTTTCTGGATCGCGCCGCGCGCGTCGCGGCTCGAGTGACTCAAACTCCTCCGCGCCGAAGGTGAATCCGGCACGGGCCCGGCAGAGCCGGGCTCAAAACACGAACGAACTCGGAAGAACGCAAAACTCCCTGCAGCCATGCGGGGTGCTGCAGTTACATCTGCCGTTTAACCCCCCGCGGCAGACGATCCTCGTCGCGGGGCGCTCCGGCTCTTGTCCCCAGAGCTACCAGAGTGTCCCTCCACCCGCGTCGAGCACGGGTGATCTTTACCGCGACAATGATCAAAAAGCTACGGCGATTCGTGAAGTTAGTCACGATTTTGTAGGGCGTAGATACAAGAGGCGCTAAATGTAGTGGGCCTGCGGACCGGCAGTGGAGAACCGGTGCAAAAACAGTGGGAGGTTGAACACCGGAACACGCGGCGGCATCGGCACAAGCGGCACGTCAAGAGGCGCGAACTTTAGGAGCCGGCCTCGCACCACAAATGCGTGATGGGACGAACTGTGACGAATGCTAGGACGATTCCGAGCCACGCGTGTGTTGTAATTCTGCAGCGCGCATTGGCCGACTGGACAGTCACAAGGGGGTGCGTTATGCGCCTCTCGGCAAACAAATCGAATGCGCGGGACCGCAGGGATCGACCGACATGGGTATGCTGAAAGAAATCTTCAGTTGGTGGAGCGGCAACACCTGGGGAACGCGCTTCACCATCTGGCGTCAGGGCCAGTTTGTCGGCGAGGACGAATTCGGCAACCGCTACTATGTTCAGAAGTCGGGTGTCGGTCCGAACGGCAAGCCCCGCCGCTGGGTGGTTTACCGGCACCTTTCGGAGCCGACGCAGGTACCGCCGGACTGGTTTAGCTGGCTGCACTATACGGTGGACACGCCGCCAACGCAGGAGACCTACCACCGCCGGCCCTGGCAAAAGCCGCATCGCATGAATATGACGGGCACGCCGCAGGCCTACCGCCCGTCGGGCTCCATTGTCGGCGCAGGACAACGCCAGAAGACCACGAGCGACTACAAGCCCTGGCGGCCGCAGTAGTGCGTTATGCCGTCGGCGGCCATCTTCGCGCCAATTTTACTCCCACGCTGCTCGCTCGGGTTGTTCACTGACACGACCGAGCGAGAGCACATGCAACGTCCAAGACATCGAAAAATTCCCGGGCGCCTGCGTGGCTTGGCGGTCGTCCCGGTTTTCTTGGCCATCTCGGCGATTCCGGCATCTGCTGAGCGAATCGAGAACGACGTGGCGATCTTTGCCGCGCTCGACAAAGTGACCGCGCAGGTCCAGCGGATCCCGATGGAGCTCAACAAGACGTACCAATTCGGCTCCCTCAAGATCACACCGCGGGTGTGCTACTCGCGCCCGCCCACGGAGCAGCCCAAGACGACCACTTTCGTTGAGGTCGACGAGGTCATGCTCAACGGGCAGGAGCAACGGATTTTCACCGGCTGGATGTTCGCGGAAAGCCCGGGGCTCAATGCCGTCGAGCACCCGGTCTACGACATATGGCTGACAGGTTGCGCTAATCCCCGCTCCACAGTTTCGCAGCGGGACGGCCGCCCTGAAGGCGAGCCGAATCAAGGCGCATTTGAAGCACCGCGCCGGCGTGTCAGACGCTAGTCGGCACGCCAAAATCCGCTAGAGCAATCCTTGGTTCAGTTGGCCCGAAACTTCCCTTCCGACACGGCCCGCGCGTCAGCGCGGATGCGTTCGACCATCGACGCAAAGCCGTTGGAGCGCTGAGGCGTGAGGTGCTCTTGCAGGCCAAGGTCCGCAAGAATCCTGCGCGCGTCGATGGCCAGGATCTCTTCAGGCGTCTTGTCCTGGTAGATGGAAAACAGGATCGCGATCAAACCGCGCACGATGTGCGCGTCACTGTCACCCCGGAAGCGCAGCCGCGGGGAGCTCGTGCCATCGGCCGGAGGCACCACCTCCGTCGCGAGCCAGACCTGACTGGCGCAGCCCCGTACCTTGTTGGCGTCCGTACGCAAGGCATCGTCGAACGGCGGAAGCGCGCGACCGAGTTCGATGACATACCGGTAGCGGTCCTCCCACTCGTCGAGCAGTTCGAAGTCAGACCTGATTTCCGCGATGCTTGCGATGGACATCCTTGCTCTCCGCCAGCCGCGCCATCCGGCGGCTCAAGCGCACCCAGGAAATAGGCAATCCGCGCCAGCTCTTGCAACCCCGGCGTCGCGCCGCACAGCAGTTAACGAGATGTTAACGCTGCTTTCCCGATATTAACCCATCTATGGTTTGGGACTCAGGGGATTACAGGCACCGAGGTCGATACATGCTTCCGCGGCGGGCGAAAATCGTGCTGTGCGCCTGCTTTGCAGCGTGTGCCGGCGTCTGGTGGAACGTCATGTATCTGCAGCATGGCACGCGGCCCGATCTGTTTGCCCGCGTGCAGCGGCTCGGTGAGACCGCTTTTCGTCGCCCCCCACCTGTTCTCGAAAGCTCCATTGAGCAAACCGGCTCGACGTCGGGTAGCCTTAAGGAACAACCGTCGCCCGCAAGGGCCGATTTTGACGTTGATGTGGTGCGCGCCATCCAGCGCGAGCTTGCCCAACTTGGCTATGAGCCTGGTCCCGCGGATGGCCTCGTCCATCCCGTAACGCGCGCGGCCGTCATGGCCTATGAGCACGACCACGGCCTGCCGCTGACCGGTCAGCCGACCGAGGCTCTTCTGAAAGCAATTTTGTTCGGCGTGCCGTCACCCCCCGCTGCTGGTTCGTCGCGAGAGCCTCACCCGGAGGCCCGGGAAATCATTCGTTCCGTACAGGGCTCGCTGAAGTCGCTCGGCTATCCCATCAGGAGCGTCGATGGCCGCATGGGCCCGGAGACTGTGCGCGCGATCCGCGAATTTGAGTCCCGCAATGGCCTCACCCCTTCTGGTCGCGTATCCGGCGCACTCATGCTTAAGCTGCGCGAGGCAACGGTCCGCAAGCAGCGGCGCGCTTCTGCCCAATAACACAGTGCGTCCATCCGCATTGCGCTGCCGCCAGTTGGCCGGCTAACACTTACACATGCGTCTCAAAGCCGAGATCTGGGCGAAGGCTTTTCTGCGCAGCTGTGCTGCCGCAGGTGTTTGGGCTGTTGTGGCCCGGCACGGCGATGATGATGCCGGGGCCATATTCGTGAAAGTCAATCGTCTCGACGGCACTGCCCGGCTCTTTGGCCCAGCGCCAGCTGGCTTTGACACCGGGGATTACGAGCGAAAATGGGTCGCCCACCTCGATGGACCGACAGTCACGGAAGAACAGGTCAACGAGTATCTCTCACGCCAGCTCGAATTCGATCCTGACCTTTGGATTCTCGAAATCGAAGATCGCGAGGGCCGGCACTTTCTCGATCAGTGGCTGGCTCCGGTTGACCAATCTTAACGACTCGTTAACCGACTCACTGCGTGATGCTAACGGAGTTTACACGCATTAGTTGCTATGCCTCTTCGACACCATCGAGACGCGATACTTTGGCCATGGGCAACATCATCGCCTTGAACCGCACGCGTGAGCGCGCCACCTCATCGAACTCCAGCGCAAAAACGAATGAGAAGCCGGCAGAAATTGTAATTTTTCCGGGAGTTCGTTACGAGCGTATGGCACCTTCCGAAGGTGCACCGGGGCCGAAGCGAGACGTCCTCATCATCCCGGACTGACCGAAAAACGACTACTCCACTTGAGGTTGACGCGAAGCTGCGCGCTGGCAGCTTGCGCGGGACAGAACCGCTTCCACCTCCGCCCGATAGCTTTCCCCTCTCAAGGGTCCTCTGATCACCAACAGTCCGGTCGGCGCCGGAACATGAATGTACGTGGGCGCAACTCCGCGCGTCCTCTGCTGTGCTACCGGCTGCGGAAGCGCGGCCTCGTCCCCAGCTGAAACAAGGATAGCGTTTACTGTCGTGATCCTCTGATCACGCCCTGGCATCACGTAGAAATTGTCCCCCGCCGCAGAGTAAAGCGCCAACGTCCACCCGCTGCTCGGCAGGATGACCTGCGCCGTCACAGGCCCGCCACTGACGTCGTAGTGGCAAATGGCGATGTGCATGTCAGGCTCCTGGTAAGGCACGAGCTGGGTTTCGGGGCTCGGCGGAGGAAGGACAACCAGCGAATTCACCGGCAGATGCTCGGCAAGCCGATCATACGCATTCGGCCGCATAAGCTCGGGCGTGGCGAACGTCGTGGCGATGTGCACAATACCCGCACCCGCCAATCCGGCGAGGATCGCTGTCAACAGCCCACCACCAAACCATCCGCGCGTCATCGGCAGGCCACCCTTCTGATTTCGGGCAGTCCGGTTCCATCAGGCCCCAGCCCATCCCCGGCTTCGAGCAGCGTCAGGACCACCTTGAAACGACCGGCACCGCTTGTGGGGAGCCAGTTTCCTGGGCGAGCGTCGCGTGAGAGCGATACGTGAAAGCTCCCATCCGGCGCCCGCATGATCGAGCTGGAATTGAAGGCGTATCGTCCAGCAGCATTGGGAATGAGCTGACCGCTGTCATCGAAAACGGCGATCGTCCAGAAGCCGTCATTCAGTCCGCGGCCAACCACAGCGTAATCGCAGCTTGAGTGAAGTCGCTGACCGGTATCATCCGTCCGCGCTTCCCAGACGCGCGCGAGAGTGCCGCTGATCGGCATGCTTCCCTGGCGAGCCATGTGCGCCCGCGTATAGGGATCCGCATTCGGGGTGCCGATAGCGGGCCAGGAAACCCACGGGCCCACCTTCACCGTCGTCAACGGCGAGCCGACCTCGATCATGTACCAGCTCGTAGCGAGTCCACCCAACAGGGCAATCCCGGCAAAAAGGACGACGTTGCCAATGAACCCGATGGTGGCCGCCAGAAAGTTGCGGATGCGACCACTGTGAGCCGAAGAGATGTCCGAAGCGATTACCACTGTCAGCGTCGCCCCCTGAGTGCGTCGAGACTGGCACGGCGATCAGGCCGTCGCTCGCTCGGGGAATCGTCCGGCGGCTCGATGCCGGCCTCGGCTGTGGCTTTTTTCAGGGACTGAGCGATACTTTGAAGAACTTGTTTCGTTTTTTCAGGCATCAGTGACTGCGCGCGAGGAGCAGGTCCAGCCTGTTGCGCCGTCGGTGGCTCGTTCCGACGAAGCGCTGCCAGTCGCTGCTGCTCCGCAACCTGCACAGGGTGCGGCGTAAGCCCCGGAATTGTCGGGATGTTCATGTCGGTGTGCGCAACCGCCATAACCTGACGCCAGATCGGCGCCGCCAGCTGACCGCCAGTTGTCCCGCCAGCCATCGGACGGTTGTCGTCACGACCGATCCAGACAGCTCCGACATACTTTCCTGTGAAGCCGACGAACCAGACATCCTTGGGGCCCGTGCTGGTCCCGGTCTTGCCGACGACGTGCGTGAAATCGAGCTGGGCACCCTGGCCGGTGCCCTCCGTCACCACCTTGTGCAGCATCTGGTTCATTTGCTCGGCCACCTCACGGGAGACGACCTGCGGGGCGGGCGGCTCATCCCGCTCGCGGCTGTAAACGAGTTCTCCGTTGGCGGTGAAAATCTCCAGAATGGCGTAAGGCTTGGCCAACTTTCCACCGTTGGCAAAGGCAGCAATGCCGCCAGCATGCTCGAGCGGCGTGATTCCGGTATCGCCCAGCGCCATGGAGCAGGTTTTCTTGATGCCGGTAACCCCGAGCCGCTGCGTCATCTCGATGACCTTCTCGCGGCCAACGGCGAAGGACAACTCCGCCGCTGTCGTATTCAACGACTTGGCGAGCGCCAGCCATAGCGGCAGGCGTGCGCCGCTGCCGTGGCCGCCGCTGTAATTCCGCGGATGCCAGTTGCCGCAAGAACGCGACGCATCGCGAACGATCGTTGTCGGCTTGTAGCCGTTCTCCAGCGCGGTCGCGTAGACGTAGACCTTGAATGACGACCCGGGTTGGCGCCGCGCCTTTGTCGCCCTGTTGAACTGGCTGTCGCCATAGTCCGGTCCGCCGACGAGCGCGCGAACAGCACCATCGGTCTCCAGGACGACGATCGCTCCGGCGTCCGCACGAACGGCCCGGCCGCGTTGCCGCAAAGCGGTCACGAGCGTTTCTTCGGCGGCGCGTTGAACGTTAAGGTCGACCGTCGTGCGGGCGGTCAGATTGAAATGCCCCTTGCCCTCCATGAGGCGCTGAACTTCCTCGAAAGCATAATCGAGGAACCAATCCGGGCTCTCCTTTGGACGCGTTTCAACGATACGTGCCGGATTGAGGCGGGCGTGATGAACCTGTCCCGCAGTGTAATAACCAGCCTCAACCAGATTGTTCAGGACGACGTTGGCCCGAGCGCGCGCTGCTGCGAGATCGACGTGCGGGGCATACTTTGTCGGTGCCTTGAACAAACCGGCGAGCAGCGCGGCTTCAGCCAAAGTCACGTCCCGAATGGACTTGCCGAAGTAGAATTGCGCAGCTGCCTCCACACCGAATGCGCCACCACCCATGTAAGAGCGGTCCAAATAGAGCTTTAGGATCTCGTCCTTGGTTAAGCGGGATTCGAGATAAAGCGCGAGGAAAGCTTCCTTGATTTTTCTCTGAATCGACCGCTCGGAAGAGAGGAACAGATTCTTCGCCAACTGCTGAGTCAGCGTCGAGCCGCCCTGCACGACGTCGTTGCGGCGAAGGTTTTCGACGAGGGCGCGCAGCGTACCGATGACATCGACGCCGAAGTGCTCGTAGAAACGCCGGTCCTCTGTGGCTAGCGTCGCCTTGATCATGTAGTCGGGAATTTCCTCAAGCGGCACGGCATCATCCAGGTTGATGCCACGCTTTCCGATCTCATTCCCGTTTACGTCGAGGAACTTGACGCTGTACTGACCGGTCTTCAGCCACTTGCCGTCTTCGACTTCCATGAACGCCGGCAACGCAAGGCCATAGGCGACGACCAGGCCACCGGTCGCAAGCGATACCGCCTCCGAAACGGCCTCGTTCAGCAGCCGCTTCCACCCTGTCAGCCGAAAACGGGCAAAGAAGCTGGACGCCGCGTCATAGCCGTCCTTGATCCGCTCCCACGTCTCGGCCAGAGTGGAGTCGATCCAGGCATCGATGCCGAGCCAGTTGATAATCTGACCGCGGTCACGCCGCTTGAAGAACCAGTCGTACACGCTGAGTGCCTTGTCGTTCCGCCGCGACTGACAGGAGTTACCCAATGGAGGACCGCTCGCATCCTACCATTGGCCGGTAACCGAATGCGAGAGGGGCGAGTGGATAACGTAAGAAAGCCGTTTTGGAAACAAAAGAGCCTCGAAGAGATGACCACCGAAGAGTGGGAATCTTTGTGCGACGGCTGTGCAAGGTGCTGCCTGCTCAAGCTCGAGGACGAAGATACCGGCGAAATCTATAAAACTCGTTTAGCTTGCCGCCTTCTCGACCTCGGTACCTGCCGCTGCTCGAATTATTCCGAGCGGCAGAAGCATGTTCCTGACTGCGTATCGTTAACCCCGGAAAAAGTCCGTACGCTCAGCTGGCTGCCGGAAACCTGCGCCTATCGCGTACTCGCTGAGGGCGGCGATCTCGCCTGGTGGCATCCGCTCGTCTCCGGCGATCCCGACACCGTTCATCAGGCCGGCATTTCCGTGCGCGGCTGGGTGATCAGCGAAGACGACGCCAACCAGGAAACTATACATCGATACATCATCCGGGACTGGGGCCGTCCCCGCCGGCGCGCGCGCCGCGCCTGAACGCGACCGGCTGCCACTTGACGGCTCAAGCCCCGGCGTTCATAGCGACAGCGGCGGGCGCAAGGGCGGCCCGTGGCTGTGCGCGCGGGACAAACGAATTCAATGCATCACTTCAGTTATCGCGGCGGTGTTCTCCACGCCGAAGGCGTTAGCCTAGCACGGCTTGTGAACGAGGTCGGCACCCCGTTCTACTGCTATTCCACCGCGACGCTCCAACGCCATTACCGGGTGCTAAGTGAGGCTTTCCAGGGCACGGACCACCTCATCTGCTTCGCGGTCAAGGCGAACTCGAATCAGGCCGTCCTGCGCACCATGGCTCAGCTTGGCGCCGGCATGGATGTAGTGTCCGAAGGTGAGCTGCGCCGGGCCCGCGCTGCGGGCGTGCCCGCGAACAAGATCATTTTCGCAGGCGTCGGCAAGACGCGGGCCGAGCTGAGCTACGCGGTCAAGGAAGGCGTGCTTGGCTTCAATGTCGAGAGCGAGCCGGAGCTCGAAACGCTGAGCGAGGTCGCCTGCGAACAAGGCAAGACTGCGCGGGTTGCCATTCGCGTCAACCCCGATGTTGACGCCCGCACGCACGCGAAGATTTCGACGGGCAAGTCCGAAAACAAGTTCGGCATTCCCTATCTTGACGCCCCCCGCCTCTACGCCCAAGCGGCACGGTTGCCGGGCATCAAGATCGCCGGCATTCACATGCACATCGGTAGCCAGATCACCGATCTGGCGCCCTTCCGCGATGCTTTCCGTTTGATGCGGGAGCTCGTCATCGACCTGCGGCGCGAAGGTTATGAGCTGGAGCATCTCGACATCGGTGGTGGGCTTGGGGTGCCGTATCGTGGCAGCAACGATGTTCCACCACATCCGGACGAGTATGCCGCGCTGGTGAAGGCCGCTCTCGGCGATCTCGGCCTCAAGATCATTCTCGAGCCGGGACGCATGATCGCGGGCAACGCGGGCGTGCTCGTTTCGAGAGTTATCTATTCGAAGCGCGGCGCGGCGAAGACCTTCGCCATTGTCGATGCCGCCATGAACGATTTGATCCGGCCGACCCTTTACGAGGCCTATCACGACATTTGGCCGGTTCACGAAGCGAAGCTGCAGCTTGAGCCGATCGTGCAAGATGTTGTGGGGCCAGTGTGCGAGACGGGCGATTATCTGGCCCTTGGTCGCAGCCTGCCGCCGCTCGAGTCGGGCGATCTCATCGCAGTGATGACGGCCGGCGCCTATGGTGCTGTCATGTCGTCCACGTATAATTCAAGGTTGCTGATACCAGAGGTTCTGGTTCGCGGCGAAGAATATGCGGTCGTACGCCCGCGCCCGACCTACGAGGATTTAATCAACCTCGATAAACTGCCGCCCTGGCTCACCGAGGCGTGATTGCGCTGCCCTTGTACGGCCGCTTTTTGCCCTGCACCATGCAACCGGGTGCCGGACCTCGGGGTTTCGGGACAGCGCCCGAAATTTCTCCCGATGCACGCATGCGTTGTCGTGCTAGGCTGGGACCATGGTGAGCGAGAGCCAAAACACGTCGGAAGAAGCCTACGCATTCGAACGCAAGGTCCGCCTGAGCAGGTTGGCCCTGTTCTTCGAGGCGCTTTGGCCGCGCCTCTGGCTCGTCATCGGCGTGGTTGCGGCGTTTGTCCTCGTCTCTTTCGCCGGACTATGGCTCTGGCTTCCCTCAGTCGCACATGAGATTGTTCTCGGCGCGTTCGGACTCGCCCTTCTCGCGTCCCTGATTGCCGCTCTCCGAGTGCCGTGGCCGAGCCGGGACGAGGCCATTCGCCGCATCGAGATTCGATCAGGAATTCCGCACCGACCCGCTTCGTCCTACGAAGACACCGTTACTTTGGCGGAGGGCAATCCTGTCAGCCAGCGCATATGGGAAACCCACCGGGCGCGGCTGGCCAGGTTGCTCGCCAGTCTGAGGGTTGGCCCGCCGCAACCGCGGATGGATCGCCGCGACCCGTTCGCCGTGCGTGCGCTCCTCATGCTGTGCGTTGTGCTGTTGTTGGGGTTGGTGGGCGATAGCGCGAAGGACCGGCTGTTTGCCGCGTTCCGGTTCGCACCAGAAGTCAATTTGGCCAATGCGCGGCTCGATGCCTGGGTTACTCCACCCGCCTACACAGGCAAGGCTCCGATCCTTCTAGCTGATGGTGGCACCAGCGCGCTGGTTTCCTCGCAGCAAAGTCCGGACGGTTTGATCTCCGTCCCCGACAAAAGCCTGCTCGTCATTCGTGCCAGTGGCGTCGGCCAGCTCTCGCTCGAAATCGACGATTCCGAGGGCGATACCGAGGTGATCGAGGGACCCGTGCCCAAACAGGCTGGGGACATCTCGGAAGTCCGCGCGGAGCTCAGGAAGTCGGCCTCTGTCCGCCTCCTCGGCGGCGGAAGTGAACTTGTCACCTGGAAGTTCAATGTTATCCCGGACAACCCGCCGCGCATCGTTCTCACCAAGGAGCCGGAGCGCACCATTCGCGGCGGCATGAAGCTCTTCTACAAGGTGGACGACGACTACGGGGTCGCTTCTGCCGAAGCCAGGTTCACCCGACCCTCCGCGGAATCAGGCGATCCCCGGACCCGCTGGGCTCGGGCCGAGATGCTGAAGGGGCCGCGTCCGCCCCTCGAGCGGCCGCCGGTTCTAAACCTCCGTTTGCCGCGGCAGAACGCGAAGGACTCCGAGACATCGAGCTTCCACCAGCTCGGCGCCCATCCCTATGCCGGCATGAAGGTGATCATGACACTGGTCGCCAAGGACCACGCCGGCAACGTGGGCAAGAGCCAGCCCATTGAGATCATCCTGCCCGAGCGCCAGTTCCTGAAACCGCTGGCCCGGGCCGTCATCGAGCAGCGCCGTCGCCTCGTGGAGGATCCGCGCTACCGGCCGCTAGTGGCGAACGCCATCGACGCTCTCACCTACGAGCCCGAGGGCTTCATTGATGACATGCATGTCTACCTCGGGCTTCGGTCCGCCTACCACCGATTGCAACAGGATCTTTCGCGCGAGGGGCTTCGCAGCGTCGTCGATCAGCTCTGGCACGTGGCCTTGCGGATCGAGGACGGAGGCGAGCTTACGGATGCAGAGCGCCGTTTGAGGGACATCCAGGAAAGGCTCTCGAAGGCGCTTGAGGAAGGCGCCTCCGATGAGGAGATCGCCCGGCTGATGCAAGAACTTCGGCAGGCCATGGCCGAGTTCTTGCAGCAGCTAGCGCGCCAGGCCCAGCCGATGCAGATGCCCGAGGGCTTCAATCCCAACCAGATCATGCGTCCGCAGGATCTGCAGCGCATGCTCGACCAGCTGGAAAACATGGCGCGCCAGGGCTCGCGGGAGATGGCCCAGCAGCTGTTGGAGCAGCTCCGGGAGCTGATGGAATCCCTGCAGGCAGGCCGGATGATGGGCCAGCAAGGCCAACAGGGTCAGCAGATGATGCAGATGATGGACCAGATGGGGGACATCATCGGCAAGCAGCAGCGGCTTTACGACGACACGTTCGGCGAACAGCAGCGCCAGCAAGGGCAACAGGGCCAACGCGGCCGTCAGGGTCAGCAGTTTGGCCAGCGTGGGCAGCGCGGCCAACAGGGACAGGGCCAGCAGGGACAAGAAGGCCAGCGGCCCGGCCTCGGCGATCTCACCCAGCGGCAAGCGGAGCTGAGGGATCGGCTCGGTCAGCTCCGTGAAGGCTTGCAGCAGTTTGGTATGCGCCCGCCCAGCCAATTCGATGGCGCCGAGCAATCCATGGAGAATGCGCGGCGCGCCCTCGAGCAGGGGGACCTCGAAACAGCCACGCGCGAACAATCCCGCGCGCTGGAGCAGCTGCGTCAGGGCGCGCAATCGATGGCTGAGCAGATGCTGCGCCAGATGCCATCGCGCTTTGGCATGGGGCCAACCGGCGACGTTCCGCGCGATCCCTTGGGGCGTCCTCAGCGCTCGGAGGGCCCGGACCTTGGCACGTCTGTGAAGGTTCCCGACGAAATCGATATGCAGCGCGCCCGCGAAATCCTGGAGGAGCTGCGCAGGCGCCTGGGCGAGCCGACGCGACCGCAACTTGAACTCGAATATCTCGAACGCTTGCTGCGCAGGTTTTAGCGAACGGTGGGCCGGACGTTGACGCTGCCGGTCGTACCTCAATTCGGCGGATGTCGTGCGATTTCGGAGGTTTTTCCTTTCCGCGAAACGGTTCGCAAGCATCAGACGAGGCTTGCGGGAAAACCATTCGAGCGGTTAGATCTCAGTCTAAAGTCTAGGGAAGCGGGTCATATCGACCGAGAGCACTTGGCCGTGTGACCGAGGGGTGGGGATGGACATACAGGATCTACGGATCTTTGCACGTGTTGCGGCTGTTCAAAATCTCTCATCCGTCGGCACCGAGCTAGGATTAACTCCCGGAACCATTTCAAAACGAATTCAGGCGCTTGAAAGCGAGCTGCGCGTGCGTCTGTTCGACAGGACGACGCGCTCAATCCGCATCACGGAAGAAGGCGCCACCTTTCTCTCCTACATCGAGCGCATTCTGGTTGATCTGGAAAAAGCCCGCGCGGCAGTTGGCGACCACACCACCCGCCCCAAAGGCAAAATAAAAGTTTCGGCACCGGCGAGCTTCGGCCGCCTCTACATTGCGCCCGCCATCAGCGCGTTCATGCGCACCTATCGTGAGATTGACGTGCAGGTCGATCTGACGGACCGGATCGTCAACCTGCAGGAGGAAGGCTATGACGTTGCAATCCGCAATGGTCCGCTGACGGATTCCGTGCTGATTGCCAAACGTCTCTGCCCTGACCGGCAGATCGTTGTGGCCGCGCCGGCCTACCTCGAGGCTCACGGTGCTCCCAAGACACCCGTGGACCTTACTCAGCACAATTGCCTCGTGCTGGGAGACAAGTGGCAATGGTCGTTCTGCCGGGGCAAGGAAGACTTCTCGGTGCGGGTGAGCGGACGGCTCCGTTCCAACAACGGCGAGTTGCTCCGTCACGCCGTGCTTGACGGTCTCGGCCTGCTTCAAACGTCCGAGCTTCTTGTCCGGGAGGATTTGGCCACTGGCCGGCTCGTGCGGGTGCTGGAGGATTATGAGGTTGCAAGCGACTCGGCCGTTTGGGCCGTCTACCCCAGCTCGAAGCACGTTTTGCCGAAACTGAGGGCGCTGCTCGATTTCCTGGCCGATTGGTTCCGCGACATCAGTGCCAACGGTACTCCGACCGACAAGCCAAACGGACGCGCCATCGATATCGGCAAAAAGCATTACAGCTCGAACGGAAAGTCACCTTCCCGCTCTTCTTGCACGTCGGTGGGCTGAGGCGGTCTCGTATCAAAGCTGAGTGATCAAAGACCTCTCTTTCGAGAGAGTGGGGCAAGGCTCTGCTCTCGCCCCACCGTTCAAACGTCAGACGTGCTGACCACCGTTGATGTGCAGCTCGGCACCGTTCACGTAGCTCGACTGATCCGTGCACAAGAAATAGATGGCCTTGGCCACCTCTTCCGGCTCGCCGAGCCGACGCATCGGGATCTGCTCCTGGACAATCTTCTCGGTACCCGGCGACAGGATGGAGGTGTCAATCTCGCCTGGCGAGATGGCGTTGACGCGAATTCCGCGAGGCCCGAAGTCATGGGCCATTTCGCGTGTCAGCGCCGCGAGCGCCGCCTTGGAAGTTGCATAGGCCGCACCCGCGAACGGATGCACCCGGCTGCCAGCGATCGAGGTGACGTTCACGACCGCACCCTTGGCCCGCTCCAGTTCCTCGATGAGGCCACGCGCGAGCATGATGGGCGCGAAGAAGTTCACCTGGAAGACAGTCTTCCAATCCTCGAGCTTCGTATCAATGGTGCCGAGACGCGAGCCGCCGGGGCCTTTGGGGCTGATTCCGGCATTGTTGACCAGCGCATTCAGCCGCGAGCCCTGATCCTTCAGGCGCTGGCGCATCTCCTCGATGGCGCGCAGTGTATCCTCAGGATCCGCCAGATCGACCTGGATATGGTCCTCAGGCCCCATCTCCCACGGGCAATTCTCTGGGAATGGCTGGCGCGAGCAAGTAATCACCCGCCATCCGGCGGAGGCGAACCGCTTTACGGTGGCGTGGCCAATCCCGCGCGAGGCGCCGGTGAGAATTAAAGTTTTTCGCTCGGCATTACTGCTGGCAGGCATGGCTTAAAGCATCCATAAGGCGCGAAACTGACTTAAATCGCCGCGCACCATAGCCGAAATTGCCCCGGCGCGGCAAAAGTTGAGCAGTACGGCACTTAGAGCCGGTCAGGGATATAGGCGCACCTTCGACCAAGGTTCTCCCGGCCCGGCTCGGCGAAACTGCACCCGATCGTGTAGGCGGAAGGGCCGATCGTGCCAGAATTCCATTTCTACGGGCACGACGCGAAAGCCTGACCAATAGGGCGGGCGCGGAATCTCTCCGACAGCATACTTGGCCGTGTAGAAGGCTACCGCCTTCTCCAACGCAAACCGGCTCTCCAACGGCCGGGATTGCGCACTGGCCCAGGCGCCGATCCGGCTGCCGCGCGGCCGTGTAGCGAAATAGGCATCCGCCTCCTCCGGCGCAACAGGCGACACCAGCCCCCGTACGCGCACTTGTCGACGCAGGCTCTTCCAGTGGAAGCATAAAGCCGCCTTCTTGGAGGCGAGCAGCTCGCGCCCCTTGGCGCTTTCATAATTGGTGAAAAACACGAACCCCCGGTCCGGCCGCTCCGGCCCATCAACACCCTTCAGCAGCACCATGCGCACGTTAGGGAGGCCATCCGGATCGACCGTCGCGAGAGCCATGGCATTGGGATCGTTTGGCTCATGCGCCGCGGCTTCCTTCAGCCACTCGTCAAAAAGCGCAAACGGCTCTTCGGCGGCGGTGAAATCTCCGGCCTGCGGCCCCGTGTAATAATTGGGCTTTATTTCGTCTGACATGCTCACTGCTCACGATCTCGATGGGCAATGGGACAGCCGTTGAGGTCCTCTTAACCCACCTGCGGCATCCTTGCTTCGTCGTACGAGTACCCGGCCCGTCCAAGCGGGTCCAGTCAGTTCGCGTTCGAGTGAGTCATCATGCGTCACCCTGACCGCGCAGTTTTGCGCATTGCTACGGGCGCGCTGGCGCTCGTCGCACCTTTCGCCGCACTCGCTGGCGAAGCTGTTCCGAATGGGAACAACAGCAGCACCGGCATTTGCACATGCCCTGAACTGCGGAAGTTGCCCAGCCCGGTCATAAATAATCCTGCCGCGAAGTTTGCCCTCAGCGATCTCGACGAGATTGCAACCCTCAATGCTCTTCACGTCGGTCTGACCGAAGTGCCGGATGGCGCCAATTTCGTCTGGCAGCGCGCCCATGGTCGGTTGAGCGGGATCATCAAGCCCCTCTTCTCCTTCAAGAATGCGAAAGGCGAGGTCTGCCGTCACATCGTCGTGACGCTCCGCTCGGGCGATCGCGAAAAGACGGTCGAAGGCGCCGCCTGCCGCCGACCGGATGGTCGCTGGGTGCTCGAGGGTTAACGAAAATGGCTCTCGGGCATCTCGCCAAGCCCCCTTTGGATCTGCTAGACCCCTGACCGCGCCGGCGAGGCAAGTCGCGGCGCTCTTGGTGAACTCGGGGGAAAACGCTTGTTTGAATGGCTCTGGGCCATTTTCACTGTCGTAGCGGCCGGGGGCCAAACCCTCCGCAACGCGATGCAGAAGGAGCTGACGGCCATGGTCGGCACCGTCGGCGCCACGCACATCCGCTTCCTGTTCGGCTTACCGTTTGGATTGCTTTTCCTGGCATTGGCTCTGCTAGCCACGGGTAAGCCGTTTCCGCGGCTGAACTCCGAGATGCTCACCTGGACGTTCATGGCAGCCATAGCGCAGTTTTGCGCGACTGCGCTGCTGCTCGCCGCAATGCGCGAGCGCTCGTTCGTGGTGACGATTGCGCTTTCAAAGACCGAGCCGGTTCACGTTGCGGTTTTCGGTCTCGTGTTTCTCGGCGATCAGCTTTCGTTCGGCCTGGCCGCCGCTATCATCATCGCGACAATTGGCGTTGTCATAATGTCCTGGCCGCGTCAGTTGGGAGCCACCACGCTCTCGTGGCATTCGGCGGCGCTCGGGATTGCCTCTGGCGCGACATTCGCGTTCTCCGCCGTCTCTTTTCGCGGAGCTATCGTTGCGCTCGGCGCCGACAATTTCATTGTTGCCGCCTCGACGACGCTGGCGCTGAGCCTGATTATTCAGACAATCACGCTCTCGGCTTACCTTTTCATCTTCGAGCGCGAGAACCTGATCGCGATTTTCCATGCATGGCGGCCATCCATGACGGCCGGCTTCATGGGCGCGTTCGCATCGCAGATGTGGTTTCTGGCCTTCGCCTTGGAGACTGCGGCCAAGGTTCGGACCTTGGGACTGGTCGAAATCTTGTTCGCGCAGCTCGTCTCCCGGCAGATGTTCAAGCAAAGCCTTGCCTCCCGCGAGGCGATCGGCATTGGCCTGATCGTCCTCGGGGTCGTTTTACTGCTCAATATGTGATGCCCGTTATTGCGCCGGCTTTGACCGCGTCGCAGGGACGGGCGCAGGCGGTTTTATCGGCGCCTCCGCTTCGACCGTCGGCGGCGCATCTGCCGTCAGCACGGCCCGGCACTCGGCAGGCAGCTGAGCAAGAGTCATCGGCGGCTTCGGCTTTGGCGGCGGCCCCTTGGGCTTAGGCGGTGAAGCAATTAACGCAAGCCAGTCGCTGAGCTCCTTGCCGCAGCCATCGCCCGGCGGCGGTGCCGGCTGGTTCTTGCACGACGCATTCCCGGGAGGGCAGCTCAAACGGATATGGAAATGGTAGTAGTGCCCCCAGTAGGGCCGCACCTTGCGAAGCCAGCTCCGGTCGGAGCCCACCTTGTCAGCGCCTTCGCAGAGCGCCTTCTTGATCGCCGGGTGCACGAAAATGCGGTCCACCTCAGGATAGGATGCCGCGCGCTTGACGAGGCGGACGTGACTCTCAGTCCAGATGTTTGGATCGACGGACAGCTTGTCCGGGCCGAGCATCGAAATGGCCGAAAGCTCTTCGCGCTCCTTCTCGGTCAGCCGGCGATCTGGCATCGGCGTGAACCAGATGTCCACATCGAGGCCGATTTGGTGGCTGGCATGGCCGGTCAGCATGGGCCCGCCGCGCGGCTGGGAGATGTCCCCGACAAGAAGACCTGGCCAGCGATCGTATTTCTGCGCCTCCTTGGCCAATCTCTCGACAAGGCTTATGAGCCTTGGATGACCCCAGTTGCGGTTGCGCGAGAGACGCATGGCTTGCCAGGCCGGCCCATCAATAGAGAGCTGCTTGCCGCCGGCAAGGCAGCCGCGGGCATATGAGCCGATGGCTGCCGCCGGCAGCGCGGCAGGCGCCTTCACCCTGCCGAACAGCTCCTTGGCCGGTGTCGTGTCGTCCGCCGCTCCAACCGATCCGACGCTCGCAGCAGCCAAGATGATGGACAGTAGTGCGGCCAGTATGCGCATGAATTATCCTGAATTTTTACAGTTTCTTCCCCTTCTAGAGCGATAAAAGGCCGAAATGAGGCCAGCAATTCGCCTCATCTGGGGAATTCGCAATCCACATTTTCATGGAATTGCCCCTGAATGACGGAATTTCTTCACACCGGACCTGCGGACGCGCCTGTCCGCATTGTATTGGCGCATGGTGCGGGTGCGGCCATGACCAGCCCGTTCCTTGAAACCTTGGCCGGATTGCTGGCGGACCGCAACATCGCCGTCAGCCGGTTCGAGTTCACATACATGGCGGCCCGCCGAACCGGTGGAAAGAGACGCCCGCCGCCGAGAGCGAACTCCCTCACGCCGGAATTTCGGGCCGCAGTCGAGACCATCCGATCTCAGCTTCCCAATGGCCAGAAGCTGTTGATCGGCGGAAAGTCCATGGGTGGACGCGTGGCGAGCATGATCGCCGATGAGCCGCTTGCGGAAGGTGCCATCCAAGGTCTGGTGTGTGTCGGATATCCTTTTCACCCGCCTGGCAAACCCGAACAGCTGCGGATCGATCATCTTGCAACCCTGAAAACTCCGACGCTGATTGTGCAGGGTGAGCGCGACCCGTTCGGCAGTCGCTCGGAAGTCGAACATATGGCGCTGTCGCCCTGCATCCAATTTCATTGGGCTGGTGACGGCGATCACGACCTGGGACCGCGCGGCGGCATGGGTTTCACACGCCGTGGGAATCTGGAAGCCGCGGCCGACGCCATAGTCGCGTTCGCGCACGCGCTCCCTGCTCCTTCTGCTCAAGCCGCCGCAGGCACAGGTTCAGGATCGGGTAAACGCCGGGGCAACAGCCAGACAGCTACCAAGATGGCGCCAGCCGCCGCGGCGAGGACCCGGAACAAGAGGTCAAAGCCCCAGCCCTGATGGATCCACGCAATCAGCGGCAAGGCGGCAGCCAAAACAGCGAAGCTGACGATGTAGCGCACGCCGTAGATCGACGCGCGCATATCCGAGCGGGCGAGTTTCCCAATCATGTAATCGTTGATGGGAATTTGCCCGAACGCGCCGAGCATGAAGGCGAAAGCCACGATAAGCGCGGCCCAGTCCACGAGGCCAGGCATCAGCGAGAAGAATACAAGTTGTATGGTCGCGGCACCGATAAAGACCGTCCGAGGACCAAGCTTATCCAGCAGCCGACCGACGATGATTTGTGCAATGGATGCAACGGCGAAGACGAGAAACGCCATCCAGCCGATCAACGTCGCGGAGTCAGCAATTCCGACCAGCCTTTCATCGAAAACCTTCGGCAAGGCGAACGTCGTCGATTGAAAAATGATCCCTGACACGGCGGTCGTGAAAAAGATGATCGCCGAAAGTCGAATGAGCAGCGCCTTGAGGTCCGCCGGCAGTGGCTCGGCCGAGCCTTTCGCTTTGCCTTTTCCTCCGCCATTGGCCGGGCGCATATCGGCTCGGAAAAGTAAAATGTAGCCGAGGCCAATCAGAACAGAAACGATGCCAGGGAAGAAGAAAGCGAGCCGCCAGCCGCCGTGGTCAATGAAAAATCCGGTAATGAGCGCAGCGCTCGCAACGCCGAGATTGCCCCAAACACCATTGATGCCGATGGCCATTCCGGTGCCTGTCTTGGACGCGCGCTCAACCAAGAGGGCGAGACCTACCGGATGGTAGATGGCCGCGAATACGCCGACCACGAACAAACCTATGCCGATCTCGAGCGGCGTTCGCGCGAAACCAGTGGCAATGGATGCCAGCCCAATGCCGACGAAAAACACCGCCATCATACCTTCGCGGCTCCATTTGTCGGCAAGCCAGCCAGCCGGCAGCGAAAACACGCCAAAAGCGATGAAACCAGGCGTCGCATAAGGGACCAGCTCGGAATAGCTCAAGCCCCACTCCCGCGTGAGCGCCAGCGCCGCGACCGTCGCAAAAACAAGCGTGAGCAGATGGTCGAGAAAATGGCCCACGTTCAGAAACAGGAAGTGCACGCGGTCACGGGTCGTGGCGTGTGTCATCGCTGCTGTCCTTCAGGCTGTTTCCTCCGCCAGAAACTCTCGCATCATTCATAGCCCTCGGCAATGGAAGCCGCGATCCGATCTTCCAAATCCGGTTGATCAGCGAGGCCGCTTGGATTCGCCTTGCTCGGCATAAGTCGGCGGAAATGCACCCAGCGCTGCCGGGCTACTACTTCCAGACGCGCCAGTTCCTTGAGCGGATCAGGATGGTCGTCGACGCGAATGTCGAGCAGCGGATACTCTTCTTGATCGTGGATCAGCAAGGCAGCCGACTGCTTTCCCCGACTATCCCCGCCAGCAGCTTCGCCGGCCTGCATGGCGCCGATCAGGCGGCGTGCGAAGGGCTGGTCCAGGTTGGCCTCGAAATAGGCAATGGTCGCCTCGATCACACCGGGCCCAGCGAGGATGTTGCCAGCAACCGACAAATTCGGCCGAATTTCATGCCCGCACCAGCCGATGCAGGCCGCCCCGGTAAACGCCGCAAACCGCCCTTCCCGATCCATGACGTGGACCTGGCGGTGTTCGCGGCCATCATCCTCGGCCGTCAACGTATTGACGGCGTCCTGCGCGGAAAGCCCTGCCTCCAAGAGGGCCAAGCCTCGTGGGCCGTAGTACGGATTGATAAACGCTTGCGTTGCAACTGCGCCGACGCCGGTTTTGATATAGGGCACGACAGCGCCGATCGCGAAAAAGCGGCTTGCCGCGATGATGCCAACGCGGCCTGTCGCCTCATCGCGAGCGATGATCGACCAAGTCATGAGCGACCTCGCTTCATGCGCGGGAAACGCGCAATTTCGAACTTAGCGACCCGCTGCATAACCCTGCATTCCGCGCGGATTCGCGGCCGCCTTGCGGCGCACGCCTTCCTGGCTCGCTGCCGTCAGCCGACCCTCCGTCCAGCTTCCGCTTATCTCGACGATGTGCCCGCGGCGGCGCAGCTCGGCGATCGTCCTCGCGGGCAGCCGATCCTCCACCACGACCACGCCTGGACGCGCCGTCCTTGGCCAGAACGATATGGGGAAATGCTCGATGTGCCACGCTGGCGCGTCGATTGCCTCCTGCAGGTTCAAACCGGCACGCACATGCCGCAGAAAGAACTGGCAGTTCCATTGATCCTGCTGATCACCGCCCGGCGTGCCCCAGATAAGGTACGGCTCGCCATCACGGAAAGCCATGCCGACGGAAAGCGTCGAGCGTGGCCGCTTGCCGGGGGCCAACGAGGCGGGCAGCCCCTCCTCCAGCCAGAACATTTGCGCGCGCGTGCCGAGCGGAAAGCCCAGCTCCGGAATAACAGGCGAGGACTGCAGCCAGCCACCTGACGGCGTCGCAGAAAACATGTTTCCGTGCCGGTCGATGACGTCGACGTGGACGGTATCGCCGCGAACTTCACCCAAACGCCCGACCGTTGGTTCGCCAGCTCCGGCCGCCGAAACGGCCGCCCTTCCTTCCGCGACGCTCTTGACGATCACCTTGCCGCCGAAGCCGGCAATTTGGCCGGGCCGCTGCTCGAGAGAAGCGAAATTCGGATTGATGAGTTTCCGGCGCTCCGCGTTGTAGGCTTTCGAAAGCAACGTTTCGAGCGGAACGTCCACGAAATCCGGATCTCCGTAGAAGGCCTCGCGGTCGGCATAGGCGAGCTTCGCAGCCTCGATCCAGAGATGGATGAAATCCGCGTCGGTCGGATCGATCTTGTCGAAGCCGTAGCCTTCAAGCAGCGCGAGCATCTGCAATAGTACCGGCCCTTGGGTCCACGGTCCTGGCTTGAAAACGCGGAAGCGACCGTAATCGTAATGAAGCGGAGCTTCTTTTCGCGGCTGCCAGCGCGCCATGTCCTCGCCAGTCAGCACACCACGATGCGGCCGGCCGCTAACGTCCATCACTTCTTGCGTGCGGCAGAAACGATCGATGGCCTCGGCGACGAAGCCCTCGCTCCAGGCGCGCGTGGCCCTTTCTATTTCCGCCTCACGCCCTCCGCCTCCGGCCTCCGCCTCAGAGAGAATGCGCATGTAGGTTTCAGCGAGGCGCTTGTTTTTGAAAATTGTCGAAGGCTCCGGAACGTTTCCACCTGGCAAGAAAACCTCGGCCGACGTTGGCCAATGCTCTCTGAACAGGTCGGCCACAGTCGCGATGGTCGCCGAGGCGCGCTCGGCAAGGGGATGGCCGTTCAGGGCGTAGTCGATCGCAGGCTCCAGCACATCACGCAGACGCATGGTGCCGTAGTCGCGCAGGATCATCATATACGTCGGGAACGTACCGGGAATGCAGGCAGCGAGCAGCCCGGTACCAGGTACCATGTCGAGCCCCAGGTGGTCGCGGTAATGAGCGATTGTCGCCCCCGCGGGTGCAGGTCCCTGCCCGCAGATCACCTGAGGTTCGCCTTTGCGCTTGTCGTAGAGAATGACTGGCACGTCGCCGCCAGGGCCGTTGAGATGCGGTTCGACGACCTGCAGGGTAAATGCTGTCGCGACGCCGGCATCGAAGGCATTTCCACCTTTTTCGAGAATACCCATGCCGACAGCAGTGGCGATCCAATGGGTGGAAGCGACCACGCCGAAGGTCCCCTCGATTTCAGGCCGCGTCGTGAACGGGTTCGGATTGATCAGGGATACGCGGGGTGGATTCGTGGCCGGGCTTGTTCCCCGGCTCCCGTTCTGGCCCATGTCTCTTCTCCGCAGTTCAAGCGCCCAATTGGCAAGCTGGCTCGCGAGACATGTTTAGCCCCGGGGATGGTTCTGTCCAGCTTCGGGCTCGCAAACTACGTTGTGCGGAGAATGCAAAGCTGCCAGGAAAACCTCGCAGCTATTAGCGTTTCGGCAAAATTTCAAGGACGCGCTCGGGCGGTCGGCAGAGCCTGACGCCCAGGGGCGTCACGACAATGGGGCGCTCGATCAGGATCGGGTGCTTCGTCATCAACGTGATGATTTCGTCGTCGGTCCACTTCGGATCGTCGAGACCGAGCTCATCGTAAGGCGTCCCCCTACGCCGCAGCAACTGACGCGGAGTGATGCCCATCGCTCGGATCAATTCGCGAAGTTTATCCCGGGACGGCGGCGTTTTCAGATACTCGATGATTTCCGGTTCTTCTCCAGCTTCCCGGATGAGGGCCAATGTCTTACGGGACGTTCCACACGCCGGATTGTGGTAGATCGTGACAGTCACTGCGAATTCCTGATTTTCCCACGCCACCTGCTCTGCGGAGCAATACTAGCATTCCTGTCGACTGCGAGCTTCCGAAAGAGCGTTGAGCCGACGAGAGAGGCATGGAAATTCGCACTTCAGCCAGTGATATGGAAAACGTATCACCAAGACGAAATGCGGGCACGAACGCCGTAATGCGCGTGCCCGCATAACAATCCAAGTTAGGTGTCCTATTCCCCTGCCTCGTCAGCCTCTTCCTCTTCCTCAGCCTCCTCTTCTTCGTATTCATCAGCAAGATCTTCGTCCAGCTCCTGCTCGAGCGTCAGGATCAGGGCGTCGGCGATGAGTTCGAGGGCAAGGTAGCTCCGCTGCTCAACGGGAGCATTTTTGTTTTCGGCAGAACGCTTCTTCAGCTCCTCGATGTGCTCGAACGTGACTGGCATTGTTGAAACTCCCGATTGATTTGCGCCCCGTCGATTTAATCAGATTCGCGGCCGATCGGATGGGCAGACCGGGGGGCAATTGTGGCGACAATACCCTGACGCAACAGCAGACCAGAAATTGATGAGCGGGATCTTCCCCGATCACCGGGTACCGAGTAGCCGCAACCCACTGGCTGTAACCGCCTGCCGAACGGCCTCACGTGATCGACATCCTCGTCGGTGAGGCTTGCGTGGGGTGCAGGCTTAGCTCCTATGGGGAAGCGCGCTTTGAATTCGGCTGATGTCTCTCGCCTGCAAACGTGCAGACGATTGTCGCCGGCGGACGTTCCATTAAAGCATCAAGCGACCCAGCGAGCTTAAAAAGAACGTATCGCTGGGTCTTCAGGCTCCTAATTCTTCTTGCTCCTACCCTTGGTCGGCTTCTCGTCACTGTCTGAGGTGAACATCGACAGCAGCGAAGACAGCGGGGCCGTCTCGCTCACGCCTGAGTAATTCGGGACAACACGCACCACAGTACCAACGCGCGCCAGCGTGGCCAGATGAACCACGTGCTCGTTCATCATCCGGAAGCAGCCTGACGATGATGCCCGGCCGATCGAGCGCGGATTGTTCGTGCCGTGAATGCGATAAAGCGTGTTGCCCAGATAAAGCGCTTTCGCTCCGAGCGGGTTGCGGATGCCGCCTGAAACCGTGATCGGCAAGCCGGGCTGGCGGCGGTGCATCTCCGGCGGCGGCGTCCACGACGGCCAGGAAACGATGCGGCTGATGCGCTCCGTACCTGTCCACGTGAACCCCTCTCGCCCAACGGAAATCGGGTAGGCGTAGGCCCGCTTACCGGGGAGCGTGTAGTAAAGCTTCCGCCCACCGGTGTCGACGATGATGATCCCCGGCGGCTCATTCTTCTCCAAATAGACGATTGGCGGTTCGACCGGCTTGATGTCGGGCTTCTCGCCCCCATCCATGAACTTGGGATAGACGACATTATATTGCTGGCGGCGCTCCGCCCGCTCCGCCTCGAGTTGCCGTTCCAGCCGCTCGATATCGCTTTGAAAGACCGGGGTATTGCCGTTCCACATACCTTGCGCGCGCGCCAGGGACATTGCCCACGTCATGCTGGCCGCAGCGATCAAGGCGCAGAGCGCTGTGGAATGAACAAGTTTCATGGCTCCCCCGAAGTGTTCCGCTGGTTCCGCCTCAGCAACCCTCCGACCAGCACCTAAACTTATGCTGGCGTTTGGGACAAGATCTCAATTTGTATTGTTGACCGGCTGACTAAAATTTCCGGGCTTGGAGTGCCCAATTTGCACTGCCACGCATAGAAAATCACGCTCTCGTAAGGGGAAGACGTGCCTGTCATAGCCGGAATGGATCATTCGACCGATGCATGCTATGCGAGCGCCCGGAATCCGTAACTTGGAGCCGTGATGTTCACACGGAATTCGAACGTGCCGCGCACACTTTACGAGAAGATCTGGGATGCTCACGTCGTGGAGGAGCGCCCCGACGGATCAACTCTTCTCTACATTGACCGGCACCTTGCCTACGAGATCACCAGCCCGCAGGCTTTTGCTGCCCTCCGTAAGACGGGCCGCAAAGTGCGGCGCCCGGAGCTGACACTTGCGGTGGCTGACCACGGCGTGCCGACCGTCGGCTGCCGCACTCTTCCATTGTCGGATCCCGGCAGCCGGATGCAGGTGAAGACCCTGCAGGCGAACTGCGCCGAGTTCGGCATCACATACATTCCCATCGACGACGTGCGGCAGGGCATTGTTCACGTCATCGGACCGGAGCAAGGATTCACTCTCCCCGGCACCACCATCGTCTGCGGAGACAGCCACACTTCAACGCACGGAGCCTTCGGCGCACTCGCCTTCGGCATCGGCACAAGTGAGGTCGAGCACGTGCTCGCTACGCAGACACTGGTGCAGGTCCGATCGAAAAACCTAAGGGTCGAGATCAACGGCGAGCTTCCGCGCGGCGTGACAGCCAAGGATCTCGCTCTTGCCATTATGGCCAAGCTTGGGCCGCACGGCGCAACGGGGCACGTCATCGAGTATTGCGGCACGACCGTTAAGGGCCTCTCGATGGAAGGCCGGATGACGCTGTGCAACATGTCCATTGAGGCCGGCGCGCGGGCGGGCCTTGTGGCACCGGATGAGACGACATTCGCCTGGCTGAAAAGCCGGCCCATGGCCCCCAAGGGCAGCGCGTGGGACGCTGCCGTTAAGTACTGGTCGACACTTCGGAGCGACGAAGGCGCTCACTTCGATCGCTCAGTAACGATCGACGCTTCCGCTCTCGGCCCCTGGGTGACGTGGGGAACTCGTCCGTCGCAGGGCGACATTGTCACCGGCCGTGTGCCCCGCCCCGAGGATGCCGCAACGGAAGCCGAGGCAGCGGCCATCTCCCGCGCCCTTTCCTACATGGCTCTCGAGCCGGGCACCCCGTTCACGGACATTAAGATCGACCGGGTCTTTATCGGCTCCTGCACCAACTCGCGGCTCGAAGACCTGCGTGCTGCGGCAGAAGTCGCCCGAAAGGGGCGCGTCGCCGACGGCGTCCGGGCGATCGTCGTTCCCGGATCAGGCCTCGTACGCAAAGCGGCCGAGGAAGAAGGTCTCGACCGCATCTTCCAGGAATCAGGATTCGAATGGCGCCTGCCGGGCTGCTCGATGTGCGTCGCCGTCAACGGTGACCAGGTCGAGCCCGGAAAGCGGTGCGCCTCGACCTCAAACCGGAATTTCGAAGGCCGCCAGGGGCCCGGTGCCCGCACCCATCTCATGAGCCCGGCGATGGCCGCTGCTGCCGCCCTCGCCGGCCGGATCGTTGATGTCCGCGACTATCTCTGAGGCACGCTGATGGAACCGTTCACCATTCTGAAGTCGCGCGCTGTCGCGGTGCTTCTCGACGACATCGACACTGACATGCTTTTCCCAGCGCAGTTCTGCAAGACGCTGGAAACGACCGGCCTCGGCAAGTACCTGTTCGCACGCGATCGGTATCCTGAATACAATCCCAACGCCGCTGAATTCCCGCTCAACAAGCCTGAGCATGCGGGCGCCGGGATCCTGATCGCCGGCAGGAATTTCGGCTGCGGCTCCTCGCGCGAGCACGCCGTATGGGCTTTGCGCGACTACGGCTTTCGCTGCGTCCTGGCGGAGAGCTTTTCCGATATTCTCTATGCGAACTGCTTCAAGAACGGGATGTTGCCCGTCGTTCTCCCGCGGGAAACAATTGAGGCCCTGGCGCGCGTCACGGAAACAGCTCCTCAAACGGAATTCACCGTCGATCTTTTTGAACAGACCGTTGCGGCCGGCAGCCTCGGCCCCTTCCCCTTCTCCATCGAGCCCCATCGCCGCCGCATGCTGCTTGAAGGGCTGGACGAGGTTGGCCTGACCCTGGCTCAATCAGAAGCCATCGAAGCCTTTGAGAAGCGCCACTTCAGCGAAGCCCCGTGGCTGATACCCGCCCGGTAAAGTGACAGCCCGGCGCGGAGACTGCGGTCAAAACCTCATTGTGCGGCGGAATGTGGCAGTCGTTCCTACCGCAATACCTTGGATGCGTGGCTGGCCCCGCGCCCAAAGGCTAGGCTATATCGGGGCGAAATCGGGCAAACTGACGTGACAGTATGCATCCTTGCGACTAGGAAGGGGTATGAGCGCCCAGCGCGGTGGGGAGAAAGGAATGGGACAACCGGTACTGGTCGGGCGTGAAGACAACCCGGCTGCCCAGAGTGTGTCGCAACAGCCAGCGTCCGAGCTGGCGGTCTCATTGCGTGACATTCGGATCACTTTCCGGGATCGGTCGGGCCAAAGCTACACGGCCGTGGCAGACGCCAACCTGGACGTGCGCGACGGTGAGTTCGTGGCCATCGTCGGTCCGACGGGATGTGGCAAATCCACATTGCTGAACGTAGCGGCGGGCCTGCTCACGCCATCTGCCGGCCAGTGCAAGATCTTCGGCACCCAGCTCAAAGGCATAAACCGCAAGGCGGGCTATCTCTTCCAGGCCGATGCCCTCATGCCTTGGAAGACGGCCTTGGAGAACGTCGCCATCGCGCTCGAGGTGAACGGCACGCCGGCGGCCGAAGCCCGGGAGCGTGCTGCGGATTGGCTGGGCCGCGTCGGCCTGAGCGCCTTTCTGAACCGATACCCGCACCAGCTCTCCGGCGGTCAACGCAAGCGCGTCGGCCTGGCGCAGGTCCTCATCCTCGATCCCAAGATCCTGCTGATGGACGAGCCGTTCGGCCCGCTCGATGCGCAAACGCGCACCATCATGGGCGAGTTGTTGCTCGACCTTTGGTCGCGCGACCGCAAGGCGGTGATGTTCGTCACCCACGACCTTGAGGAGGCGATCTCGTTGGCTGACCGCGTGGTGGTGATGGCGGCCGGGCCAGAGTCCCGCATCATCGGCAATTACGAAGTTGGGCTGGAGCGCCCGCGGGACCCGGCTGAGGTGCGCCATACACCCGAGTTTGGCGCCATCCATAAGGAGATTTGGCAGACTTTGAAGAAGGAAGTCATCAAGGCGTACAGGACTGAGGACCAGGCATGAACCGCAACAAAATCATTACCCTGCGTATCCTCACCGCGGTCGGCGCACTGGTCGCTTGGCATCTGCTGACGACCGTGCCGGCGCCGCAGAAGCCGCTGCTTGACCCCTTCTTCTTCTCGACGCCGATCGACGTTCTCCGCCGCACGGCCGAGGACATCACCACCTATCAAATGTGGTACGACCTTTACATCACGCTGCTTGAGACGGCCCTTGCGTTCTTTATTGGCGTGGTGAGCGGCATCGGGTTGGGCTTCTGGTTTGCACGCCGTGAGCTTCTGGCAGCGGTCCTCGATCCATTCGTGCAGGCAGCGAATGCGCTACCCCGCGTCGTCCTTGCACCGATCTTCGCGCTCTGGTTCGGGCTCGGCATTTGGTCGAAGGTTGCCCTCGGCTTTACGCTCGTTTTCTTCATCGTCTTCTTCAACGTCTACCAGGGCGTGAAGGAGGTGAGCCCCACGGTTTTGGCCAATGCGCGCATGCTTGGCATGAACGATCGCCAGCTGCTTCGGCACGTTTATCTGCCTTCCGCTCTCTCGTGGGTGTTCTCCTCTCTGCACACCTCCGTGGGCTTCGCGCTGATCGGCGCGGTCGTTGGCGAATATCTCGGCTCGTCCGCCGGGCTTGGCTACCGCATTGCGCAAGCTGAAGGCGTCTTCGATGTCACCGGCGTTTTCAGCGGCATGCTGGTACTGATGATCTTTGTCGTACTCATCGACGGCATCGTCACCATGTGCGAGCGGCGCCTCCTG
>Ga0207747_1000179_pt1 | contig 79564 bp, 73 predicted proteins | sample HigsolmetaGSP11D_FD_184839 | JGI IMG/M metagenome (GOLD analysis project Ga0207747, IMG submission 184839) | High solid enriched microbial communities from the Joint BioEnergy Institute, USA - SP1-1-D (SPAdes) | ecosystem: Engineered > Bioreactor > SSF (Solid state fermentation) > Aerobic >...
CAGTCGCGGTGGTTCAGCACCGCGCCCTCCCGCCGCACCCGTTCGATGCGGGCCGGGTCAAGGTCGCAGAAGACCCAGCCCGGCGCGTCCAGCGCGCCGCGGGCGAGCAGCCCGTCCTCCGGGAAGCCGCGATCCACTGGGCCGAAGACGGCGGCGAAGCCGCGATTGGCGTCCAGCGCCGCCGACCAGGGGGCGTCGCCCACGGTCGGGGTGATGGCGACGAAGCACTGGTTCTCCAGCGCCCGCGCCCGCGCCGCGTAATGCACCCGGTTGAAGCCGTGCATCGTGTCGGTGCAGGAGGGGGCGAGGATCAGCCAGGCACCGGCCTCCACCTGGGCGCGGACGTGCTTCGGGAACTCCACGTCGTAGCAGATGGAGATGCCGATCCGGCCCCAGGGCGTGTCGAAGACCTGCGGATCGGCGCCGCGCGAGACGCCCCAGCGCTCCGCCTCGAAGCGGGTCATGAAGCGCTTGTCCTGGAAGGCCATGCGGCCATCCGGGGCGATCAGCGGGGCGCGGTTGGCGATGCTGCCATCCGGGCGGCGCATCGGCAGGGTGCCGGGCAGCAGCCAGGCGCCGGCGCGGATCGCGGCCTGGCGCATAACGGCGAGGATGTCCTCCGCCGCATCCACCATGGTGCGGAGTTCGGTCGCCTCGTCCGGTTCCGGAGCGGAGCAGAGACTCGCGCCCAATTCGACGCAGGCATATTCCGGCAGGACCAGAAGCTCCGCCCCGCGGGCGCGGCCTTCCGCCAGCCAGTGATCCAGCTTGGCGGAGAGGGTGGCGATGCCGGCCGGCCGCTCCACCGGGTATTGCAGCAGGCCGAGGCGCAGCGGCTTCATGGCAGGGCCTCGCCGGCCAGGGATTTCAGCCAGAAGGTAAGGCGGTGCGGGGCCTCATGGTCGGCGCCGACTTCCTTCCACTCGAAGACGCAGGAGAGGGAGGGGTAGGGGACGAAGCCGCGCTTCCGCCAGAAGCCGTGCAGCGGGACGTAGTCCTTCGGCTTGCGCGGGTCGTTCTCCTCGCGCTCCACCACGCAGAAGGCGGCGAAGGGCAGGCCGAGGCGGCGGGCATGATCCTCCCGCATCCCGAAGAAGCGGACGCCGGCGCCCTGGCCGCGATACTGCGGCAGCAGCACGCTTTCCCCGAAATAGCAGAAGCGGGCGGGGTCGAGGCCATGGGCGCGGAAGGCGGTCTGCACAGGCGCGGCGGCCTCCGCCATGGGCTGGCAGGTGGCCATGCCGACCGGCTCCGCCCCGTCGAAGGCGGCAATCACCGCGGCGCCAGGGCTGGCGGCATAGGTCGCCAGGTAGCGTTCCTCATAGGCGGCGTCGCCGTCATAGAGATAGGGCCAGTCGTGGAAAACCGCGATCCGCAACCGGGCCAGCGCCGGCAGTGCCTGGCGCAGGGCCTCGCCGGACAGGCTTTCCAGGCGGAGTTGGTTCGGACTCATGGTGGCCTGCATTAAGGGGCTTTCCGCCGGCGACGGAAGGGGCGATGGCAGCTTCGTCCCATAGTCAGCCTGAGGCGATGTCCGCCTGCTCCCGCGCGCTGTCCACGAAGGCGCGGAGGCCGTTCTCCACCACGCCTCGGTCCAGGTCGCGCAGGATGAAGACGAGGCGGGAGCGCCGGTCGTCACCCTCGGGCCAGGCGGACAGCTTCACCGGCGGGTGGAAGAGATGCTGCACGCCATGGATGGCGACGGGCCGGTCCTCGCCCTCCAGGTTCAGGATGCCCTTGATGCGCAGCACGCTCTCGCCGCGCGTCATGGTCAGCATCTCCAGCCAGGTGGCGAGGCCATCCCAGGGGAGGGGACGGTCGAATGTCAGGCAGAAGGCGTGGATGCGGGCATCGTGCCGGTTCGGATCGTGGTGGTGATGGTGCCCGTGGTCGTGGTCATGCCCGTGCCGCGCGAAGGCTTCCGCATCCAGCCAGCGGGTGACGTCCGGGATCTTCCGGGTCGCGTCGTAGAGGCCGCATTCCAGCAGCGCATCCGGCGCGATCTCGCCGTGCCGCGCTTCCAGCAGCGGCGCGCCGGGGTTGAGGGCGCGCAGCCGGTCCCGCAGCGCCGCTACTTGTTCCGGCGCGGCGAGATCGGTCTTTGTCAGCACCAGGCGGTCGGCCATGGCGGCCTGCTTCACCGCCTCGGGCTGCGCATCCAGCGTCGCCATGCCGGAAGCGGCATCCACCAGCGTCATCACCCCGTCCAGCCGGTAGCGGTAGAGCACCAGCGGATCGCTCATCAGCGTCTGCAGGATGGGCGCGGGATCGGCGAGGCCGGTGGTCTCCAGCATCACGCGGCGGATTGCGTGTCCCTGCTCCATCCGCACCGCGAGGTCGCGCAGCGCCCGCACCAGATCCCCGCGCACGGTGCAGCAGAGGCAGCCGGCATTCAGCAGCACCGTGTCGCCATCCAGCCTCTCCACCAGCAGGTGGTCCAGGCCCATCTCGCCGAATTCGTTGATGAGCACGGCGGTATCCGTCAGCTCCGGATGCCGCAGCAGCTTGTTCAGCAGGGTGGTCTTGCCGGAGCCGAGGAAGCCGGTGAGGACCGTGACCGGGACGGGTTCGGGGCGGGTGTTTGTCATCGTCCGTACAACGCCTCCGGGTTCATCTCCGGATCGGCGATCTCGGTCACGGCGCCGTCGCGGAGCGCGAGGTAGAAGCAGCTCCGCCGCCCGGTGTGGCAGGCGACGCCGGTCTGGTCCACCAGCAGCAGCAAGGTGTCGCCGTCGCAATCCAGGCGCAGGTCCACCAGCTTCTGCACCTGGCCGGAGGTCTCACCCTTGCGCCACAGCGCGTTGCGGCTGCGGGAGAAGTAGCAGACCCGGCCGGTGGCCAGGGTTTCCTCCACCGCTTCCCGGTTCATCCAGGCCAGCATCAGCACCTCTCCGGTGTCGTGCTGCTGGGCGATGGCCGGCACCAGGCCGCGCAGGTCGAAGCGGATGGCCGCGATCAGCTGGGCGCGGGCCGCGGCATCCGGGACGGGGTGTTGTGGCATGAAAGGTCTCCGATACCCCATATAATCCGGATCGGATGTCGGGACAGGAGGAGGCGATGGCCCTGGCCAGGCCGTTGGAGAGAAGGCTGGACCGGGCGGCGGCGCTCTGCGCCAGCCGCGGCGCGCAATTGACCGAGCTGCGCCGCCAGGTCCTGCGTCTGGTGCTGGAGGCGGAACAGCCGGTCGGCGCCTATGCCGTGCTGGACCGGCTGAAGGGCCTGCGCGCCGGCGCCGCCCCACCCACCGTCTACCGGGCACTGGATTTCCTGCTGGAGCAGGGCCTCATCCATAAGGTGGAGCGGCTGAACGCCTATGTCGGCTGTGTCGAGGCAGGGCATGACCATGCCGGCGAGGGGCACGACCATCAGCACCAATTCCTGATCTGCCGCCGCTGCGGCGCCACCGCCGAGATCAGCGATTCGGCGGTGACAGCGGCCCTGGCCGCGGCGGCGGCGCGGGCCGGCTTTGCCCTGGACCAGATCACGGTTGAAGCCGAGGGTCTTTGTGCCCGCTGCGGGCAAGCCGGGAAGGCGGGGGTCGAAGCCACTCTGAAATAAATAAAGCCGAATATCGGTCCCTGTCAGGAACTATACCGGACCCGGAAAACAAATCCCGGAAACAAGCCTGCCATTCCGGCTCCCTGGCGGGGTAGAAATCGTTATCCGGACGACCAGTGCCGTGGAGAGGGAGCAGGACCGACATGACCGTCCGCAGCATCCATGCAACGGCTTTCGCCGGATTTCTGCTTGCCGTGGCACCGGCAGCCGCACAGGTAGACCAACAGAATTTCCGTGGTGGCAAGACGGACGATCTGGCCGCGCTTTGCGGCGCCTCCCCGCAGGACCCCCTGGGTCCCCCCGCGATCGCCTGGTGCCATGGCTTCATGGTGGCAGCCGGGCAGTACCACAGGGAACTGAGCGCCCCGGGCGGCGTGCTGCGGCCGCTCTTCTGCCTGCCCGATCCTGCGCCGACCCTGGATGAGGCGAGGGCCAGCTTCGTCGCCTGGGCCCGTGCCAATCCGCAATATGCCAATGAGCGCGCGATCGACGGGCTGATGCGGTTCGCCGCGCAGACCTATCCCTGCCCGCGTTCCGAGGCGCAGCCGCCACGCCGGAGATAGCACCGGAACAGGAGATGCAAAGATGCGCCGTTTCCGTTTGTTGCCCCTCGCGCTTGTCTGCGCGATCGGGCTTGGCGGCTGCGCCGGGCTTAGCCCCACGGAGCAACGCACCCTGACGGGTGGTGCCGCCGGCACGGCCGGCGGGGCGGTCATCGGGGCCATTGCCGGCAATGCCGGACTGGGCGCGCTGATCGGTGCCGGCGTGGGTGCCGCTGGCGGCTACCTGTTCGATCAGAGCAAGCAGTCCCAGGAGCGCGCCTTCCAGCAGGGCTATCGGCAGGGGCGCGCGACCCGAAGCTATTGAGGAGAGCTTCAGGCCGACCCAGCGCCCACTCGTGCCGGCCGGGCGATTCCGCCCGGCGGTGAGCGTTGGAGGACTTCAGCCCTCCAGGTGGCGCAGCCCTTGCTCCAGATCGGCGATCAGATCCGCCGGCTCCTCCAGCCCGATATGGAAACGCGCCATCGGGCCGCCGAAATCGCCGGTGCCGGCGGTGCGGGTGACGAAGCCGGTGGTCGGCAGCGCCAGGCTCTCATACCCGCCCCAGCTCGCGCCGATGCCGAACAGCGTCAGGCTGTCGATGAAGCGCATCACGTCCTCGATCGAGTAGCGCGGCTGGAAGACAACGCCGAACAGGCTGCAGGTGCCGGTGAAGTCGCGCTTCCAGAGGGCGTGCTGCGGATGGCTCGGCAGGGCGGGGTGCATGACGCGCAGCACCTCCGGCCGGGTCTGGAACCAGCGCGCCACCTCCAGGCCGGATTCCGCCTGCCGCTGCAGCCGCACAGCCATGGTGCGCACGCCGCGCAGCGCCAGCCAGACATCGTCCGGCGAGGCATACTGGCCGAGGGTCGAGGCGGCGCCGCGCACCACCTGCCAGTCGGCCTCGTCATTCACCGTGACGCTGCCGAGCAGGATGTCGGAATGCCCGCCGACATACTTGGTGAGCGCCTGGATCGAGACATCCACCCCATGCATGAAGGGCCTGAAGTGGTGGATTCCCCAGGTGTTGTCCATCAGCACCTTCGCCCCGGCGGCATGGGCGGCGCGGGCGATGGCAGGGATGTCCTGCACCTCGAAGGTGTGGCTGCCGGGGCTTTCGGTATAGACGACCCTGGTGTTCGGGCGGATCAGGGCGCGCATTTCGGCCTCGTCCACCGTCGGGTCGTAATAGGTGGTCTCGATGCCCCAGCCCTTCAGCAGCGTGTCGCAGAGATTGCGTGCCGGGCCATAGACGCTGTCCGGCACCAGGCAGTGGTCGCCGGCCTTGAGATAGGCCATCAGCGGCACCGCAACGGCGGCGAGCCCCGTGCCGACGATGAGGCAGCGCGTGCCGCCTTCGATCTCGGCGATCACGTCCTCCAGGGCGTAATGCGTCGGCCCGCCCTGGGTGCCGTAGGTCATGAACTGCTCGAAGCGGTGCTTGGCCGCCTCGCGCCGTGCCTCGCAATTCGGATAGAGCACGGTGGAACCGCGATGCACCGCCGGGTTCACGAAGCCATGCACCCGCGTCCCGGCGCGGCCGGCATGGCTCATCCGGGTGGCGAAGCCCTGGGTCTTGTGCTGGGGCGCGGAATCGTCGGGCATCAGGCAGTCACCTTCGGGGTTTCGGGCCGTCCGGCCCATTCGGTCCAGGATCCGTCATAGACGGCGGGTTCGGGGAAGCCGGCTCGCACCAGGCCGAGCGCCAGGGCGCAGGCGGTGACGCCGGTGCCGCAGGAGGTGACGACCGGCTGCTCGGCTTCCACCCCCACCGCCTCGAACATGCGGCGCAGGGTGGCCGGGTCCTTCATGGTCAGGTCGGGGTTCAGCAGTTCGGAGGAGGGGAGGTTCGCCGCCCCCGGCATATGGCCGCTCGGCAGGCCAGGGCGGGGCTCCGGCGCGGTGCCGTCGAAGCGGCCCCTGGCGCGGGCATCGAGGATCAGCGCCGCGCCGCCCCCCTGGCGGACGATGCGCTTGATGTCGCCGATGCCCTTCACCCGCTCGGCGCGGAAATCGGGGATGAAGGTCGCGGGGGTGGGGGCGGGGGGATCGCCGGTTTCGACCTTCCGGCCCTCCCGGATCCATTTCGGCAGGCCGCCATCCAGCACCGCGGCATTCTCATGCCCGAAGAGGCGCATCATCCACCAGCCGCGGGCCGAGGAACGCAAACCGTGCTGGTCGTAGAACACCACCCGCGTCGCGTTGGAGACGCCGAGGGCGCCGACCATCTTCGCGAAGCGCCCCGGCGTCGGGATCATATGCGGCAGGTCGGTGTCGGGATCGGCGATCCGGTCGATGTCGAAGAGCAGCGCGCCGGGGATATGCGCCTTGCGGAATCCGTCATGCACATTGCCCGGCTCATTCGGCAGGTAGGTGGAGCAATCGAACACCACCAGATCGGGCTTGCCGAGCTCGCCGGCCAGCCATTCCGTCGAGACCAGGTTGTCCATGGCGTCCTACTCCCCAGCCAGCACGATATACACGCGACGGTTCTGTTTGCCCTTGTTCTCCAGCTTCGTCACCTCGACCCGGCCGATCTCCCCGGTGCGGCGCACATGCGTCCCGCCGCAGGGCTGCAGGTCCACCGGCGCCGCCGCATCGCCGATTCGCACCAGCCGGATGCGGCCGGCGCCGCGCGGCGGCTGCACCGAGAGGGTCCGCACCAGGCCGGGATTCGCATCCAGCTCCGCCTCGGTGATCCATTGTTCGCCGACCGGATGGTCGGCGGCGATCAGCGCATTCAGTTGCTCCGTCAGCCATTCCTTGGCGGGCGGGGAGGCCAGGTCGAAATCCAGCCGCGACCGGTCCGCGCCGATCTGCCCGCCGGTCACGCCGGCGCCGGGGATCAGGCTGCACAGCAGATGCAGCGAGGTGTGCATGCGCATATGCCGGTGCCGCAGGCCCCAGTCGAGCCGCGCCACCACCTCCGCGCCGACCGGCGGCAGGGCGGCGCCCTCGGCGGGGACATGCAGCACGGTGTCATCCGGCCCCTTCACTGCCTTGGCCACCGGCATTTCGCCGCCATCCCAGCGCAGCACCCCGGCATCGCCCGGCTGGCCGCCGGCCTGGGCATAGAAGACGGTTCGGTCCAGTACCACGCCCTCCGGCCCGGCGCCGGTCACGCGGGCGGTGCATTCGGTGGCATAGGCATCTTCGCGGAAGAGAAGGTCGGTCGGCATCGCTCTCACTTCCATTCCCGCCGCAGCCTCTCCCGGTTCTGGCGCAGCCAGTAGAGGCAGACGGCAGCGGTGACATTCTGGATCCGGTTGGCGTCGAGCAGGGTGAAGGCATCCTCTGCCGGCAGGACGATGACGCGGATATCCTCGCCCTCGGCGGCCAGGCCATGGTTCCCGGCCATACCTGGGGCCGGCAGCGTGACCTGGGCGGCGTAGTAGAACATCAACTCGTCGCAGCCGCCCTGCATCAGCATGTAGCGGCCGATCGTCTCGAACCGGCTGGGCTTCAGGCCCGTCTCCTCCTCGATCTCGCGCCGGGCCGCTGCCTCCGGATCCTCGCCGGGTTCGAGCAGCCCTGCCGGGCATTCGGTCGTCACTGGCGGCAGGCCGGCGGCCAGGGCCGGCAGGCGGAACTGCTCGATCAGCGCCACCGCGTCGGCGACCGGATCATAGGGCAGCACGGCGCAGCCGCGGCCGCGGCGCCAGAGCTCCCATGTCAGCTCGCGGGAGGGGGCGCCGTCGAAGCGGGTGTAACGGAATTGCACGCGCTGGAGCGGGAAGCGGCCCTCCCAGACCACCTCATCCGCCAGCACCGTGAGCCCGGGATGCGCCGGGATCCGCGGCGCCTTCGCTGGTCTGGCCTTCATGCGCCGCGGACCCTAGCCTCGTATCGGAATGCCGTCCATGCACCCCCAGCCCACCCCCGGGCCGCCCGCGCGCGTCCCGGCCACGGACTATGCCGCCGAGCGGCTGCGCCGGGACCGTACCCGCCGCGCCGTCCTGATGGTCCTGGGCGCCGCCGGAGTCTTCAGCATCGCCGCGGCCTTCGTGAAGGCGCTGGATGGGGCCATTCCGCTGGCGCAGGTGATCTTCTGCCGCAACATTTTCGCCATTCCGGCCCTGCTGCCCCTGATCTGGCGGCATGGAGGCTGGGCGGCGCTGCGTACCTCCAACCCCCTGATGCATGCGGCGCGGACCGTGGCCGGGCTGATGGGCATGGCCGGGGCCTTCTACGGCTATGCGGTGCTGCCGCTGGCCATGGTGACGGCGCTCGGCTTCACCATGCCGCTGTTCCTGACGCTGCTCTCCATCCCGCTGCTGGGGGAGAGGGTGGGGCCGCGGCGCGGTGCCGCCGTGCTGGTCGGGTTCTGCGGCGTGCTCATCATGGCGCAACCCGGTGCGGGCGGCGGCGGGCAGGTTGCCGGCATATTGATAGTGCTGATGGGCGCACTTGGCTGGGCGCTGGCCATGATCAGCATCCGCCGCATGGGGGAGGCGGGGGAGCAGGGCGTCACCATCGTCCTCTGGTTTGCCATCGGCGCGGCGGTGGTTTCCGGCCTGGCAAGCATCCCGGTCTGGGTCGCGCCGACGCCGGCGCAATGGGCGCTGCTGATCGGCACCGGCGCGGTCTCTGCCCTGGCCCAGGTGCTGATGACCGAGGGCTACCGGCGCGGCGAGGCGACCCTGCTCGCTCCCTTCGAGTATTCCGCGATCCTCTGGACTACGCTGATGGGCGTGCTGGTCTGGGGCGAGTTGCCGGATCCTTGGGATTTCGCCGGGATCGCGGTCCTGGTCGCCTCGGGCCTGTATATCTGGCACCGGGAGGTGGCGCTGGGGATCCGGCGCTGACGCCTGCTATTGCAGGCGCCGGCCGTTCTGCGTCACCAGGTCGAGGAAGGCGCCGACTTCGCGGTTCAGGAAGTCCACATCCGCAGGGAAGCCGCCGCCGGCCGCGGCATGGCCGGTCACCGTACCCGGGCTGATCGTCACCACCCGCACGTCGCGGATGAAGCGCGCAGCCTCCTGCGGCTCGTATTCCGGATTCAGCAGGTCCTTGGTGCCGGTCAGGATCAGGGTCTTGGCCTTGATCGCCCGCAGCGCCCGGATCATGTCGCCATTCATTCCGGGGGTGGCGGAGATGTCGTGCCGCTCATAGGCCCAGGTCTGGTAGATCCAGTCATTCGCGTCGAAGGCGCGGATCAGCGAGCCCTCCTGCGCTTCCAGCCAGGGCAGCACCTCCAGCGGGTCTTGGGCGAACTGGTAACGGTACATCTCCGGCGTGCGGGCCGAGAGGAAGCTCAGGATGTCGCGCCAGAGCCGGATGCCGCGCTCCGGCGGGGCGGTGTAATTGCCCTCGTTCCAGGCGGGGTCGAGCATGATCGCCTTGCGGCTCGCCTCCAGCACCGCCACGGTCCAGGCCGGGGTGCGCGCCAGCGGCACCATCGCGACCAGCGCATCCATGAAGTCCGGATGGCTGACGCCCCATTGCAGCACCTGCATGCCACCCATGGAGGGGCCGACCACCGCCACGACATGGTTGATGCCGAGATGCTCCGTCAGCAGCCGGTGCTGCGAGGCCACCATGTCCCGAATGGCGAAGCGCGGGAACTGCATGCGCGGCTGCGCCGTGCTGTTGCTCGGCGAGCTGGTCAGCCCGTTGCCGATCGCGTCGGTGCAGATGATGAAATACTTGTCGGTGTCCAGCGCCTTGCCGGGGCCGATCATGAAGTCCAGCCGGTGATGGTTGCCGCTGATGGCGGTGACCATCAGGATGGCGTTGGACTTCTGCGCGTTCAGCGTGCCGTGGGTGACGTAGGAGATGGCGAAGTCGCGGATAACCTCGCCGCTCTCCAGCCGCAGGTCGCCCATGCGCCAGAGCTGGTGCGGCGCCTGGTTGGGGCCATGCGCCGCGGCCGGGCGCAGCAGCAGCGCCAGGCCGAGCGCGGCGAGCATCAACAATTTCCGCATCGTCTTCCTCCCTCTTGGCCCGGCATTTTCCGCCAAGCCTAGGGGAGCGCCCGCCGCTCCGGGAACGAAAATCCGCGAGGCTCAGGCCAGCAGGACGATCTTCCCGAAATGCCGGTTGGCCTTCATATGCGCCAGGGCCGCCGGCGCCTCCGCCAGCGGGAAGGTGCGGTCGATCGGCAGGCGCAGCTTGCCTGCCTCCACCGCGGCCCAGAGGTCGGCGCGCATCCGGCGATTGATCTCCCGCACCTCTTCCACCGAACGGGTGCGGAAGGTGACGCCGATATAGCTGATGCGCCGCAGCGCATGCAGGTCGTAGTCGAACTCGCCCTTCGCGCCACCCAACCGCCCGACATTCACGATGCGGCCGAGAATGGCGCAGCATTTCAGGTTGCCGTTGGCGACGCTGGCCGAGATCTGGTCGACGATCAGCTCCACGCCCTTGCCGCCCGTGGCCTCCAGCACCTTGTCCGGCCAGTCGGGTTGGCTGGTGTCTATGGCCAGGTCGCAGCCGAATTCCTTGAGCTTCGCCCGCCGCTCCGCATTGGTGGAACTGCCGAGAACCAGCTTCGCGCCCATCAGCTTGGCGATCTGCATGCCCATCAGCCCGACGCCGGAACTGGCGCCCTGGATCAGCACGCTCTCGCCCGCGGTCAGGCGGCCGTTCGTCACCACCGCGTCATGCATGGTCTGCAGGGCGATGGGGAGCGTCGCCGCCTGTTCCCAGCTCATGTTGCTGTCCGGCACCGGAGAGACGCGGCCCCAGTCCGCCACCGCATATTCGGCATAGCCGCCGCTGCCGGAGCACATCACCCGGTCGCCGGGCTTGATGTGGCCCGGCACCTCGGCGCCGACCTCCACCACCTCGCCGGCGAATTCCAGGCCGATGATGGTCCCCGGGCCGCCCATGCGACCATGCAACTGCCCGGCGGCGACGCCGAGGTCGGCCCGGTTCAGCCCGCTGGCGCGGACCCGGACCAGGACCTCGCTCGGCCCCGGCTTCGGCTCCGGGACCTCCTTCACCTGCACGCCGGATTCGGTGACGACGGCTGCCTTCATGCTTTCCTCCCAATGACGCCTGACGGCGGGGTTCAGAGCTGCTTGCGGAACCAGATGCGGCTGTGGCCGGGCGGCATGCCGTCCAGCCGGCCGAATTCGACATAGCCGTGCCGGGTCCAGAAACCCGGGGCCTGGAAGCTGAAGGTGTCGGTATAGGCATCGGTGCAGCCGCGGCCGCGGGCGATCGCCTCCGCCCGTTCCAGCAGCTTGCTGCCGAGCCCGTGCCCACGGATGTCGCGGGCCAGCCACAGCCAGTCGATGAACAGCCAGTTCCAGTAGGTGAGGCCGAGCAGCCCGCCCTTCACGGTTCCGGTGCCGTCGCGCGCCAGGACTGTGACGGGTTCCCGGTCATAGGGGCCGCCCATCTCCTGGTTGAAGGCGTGCAGGCCGCGCTGGATGGCAGCGACCGCCTCCAGTTCCGGGAACTCGTCCTCGCTGATCTCGATGTCGTCGGTGCCCATCCACCCGTTCCTAGCCTGCGAGCGCCCGAGGCGGAAACGCCGAAGGCGTGAATCGCCGGCTCGACAAAGCCGTCCACGGACCGGCCTGCCCCAAGCAGGGCGAGCCGGGTCTAGCTGCCAAAGCGGCCCCAAGCCGCCACCGCCACGGTGAGAAGCCCAGGCATCAGGCCGATGAACACCAGTTGCCCGACCCGGTCCATCGCCAATGCCGCGCTATTACGGTCCGCAGCCGCCATGGTCATCCTGAATTCCCTGCTGCCGGGCCGGAGTGCCGCGCCAGGCACACGCGGCACGAAAGGCAGGTGGCCAGGCACTGCCTGTCCGTCGGTCCCTTCTCCCCAGGCTGCCCGGCGCCCCCGCACCCGTGAATGTCAGCCCGCCAGCTCGCGGATCGCCGCCGCCAGCGCCCGGATCTCGGCGGCGGCGGGGCTGCGCGGCGCTGCCTCCGTCACCGCCAGCCCGTCGAGGAAGGCGGTGGCGAAATGCACGCGGTTGCCGAGCATCGGCTCCAGCACCGGCACGCCCTGGCCGGCGAGGCCGGCGGCGATCCGGTCCCGCAGCTTTCCCTGCGCCGGGACACGGTTCAGCAGGGCTGCCACCCGGCGCCGTTCCTCCGCTGCCAGCTTCAGCGTCGCCGCGCAGGCCCAGAGATCGGCCGGGGAGGGCTGCAGCGGCATCAGCACCAGGTCGGCGCCGCGGATGGCCAGCTTGGCCTCGGTCTCGGCATGGGGCGGCGTGTCCAGGATGACGAAATCCTGTGCCCGCCGCAGCCGGTCCAGTGCCGCGGGGACCCGCCAGCCGGCGGGCTGCTCGAAGCTCAGTGCGGTGGCGCGGGGACCCTGCTTCTGCCGCTCGGTGTACCAACGGGCGAGGCTCTGCTGCGGATCGGTGTCCAGCAGGGCGACGCGGTTCCCCTCAGCGGCCAGGGCGGCCGCGAGATTGGCGGCAACGGTGGATTTCCCGGCGCCGCCCTTCTGCTGCGCCACCGCCACCACGAAAGCCATGCCCGCGACTCCCCCAGCCTGCGCCGGCAGGTTAGCAGAGTCGGGCGGGCCTAGGGATTATCCGCCCTGGCTGGACTGTCCGGCCGGAGCCGTTCCGGGTTGGGCGGCGACCGAGGCAGCCGGGGCGCCGGCCTGCGGTTCCGGCCTGGTCCATCCGTGGATGAACAGGATGATGGTGCCGAAGAAGAGAATGACCGGGAGGACGTAGGTGAGCGAGAGTCTCGGCATGGGCGGACACCGTTATGATCTCGGTGGCAAAAGCGCATGGGGCACGGTCCGGTTCGCCGGCGGCTCGGCACGGGCAGCCCTGCCTGTCGAATTGCTCACGCCCGCCGAGATGGCGCGCGCCGACGCGGCGGCGATCGCCGGCGGCATTCCCGGCATCCTCCTGATGGAGGCCGCCGGCCGTGCCGTAGCGCGCGCCGCCATGCACCGCTTCCGGCCCTGCCGCACAGTAATCCTGGCCGGTCCCGGCAACAATGGTGGCGATGGCTATGTCGCGGCGCGGCTGCTGGAACAGGCGGGCTGGCCCGTGGCGGTGGCGGCCCTGGCCCCGCCGCGGCCGGGCAGCGATGCAGCCCTGGCCGCCGCGAGGTGGCCCGGCCCGACCCTGCCCTTCACGCCGGAGGAGGCGGCCCGCGCCGCGCTGGTGGTGGATGCCGTCTTCGGCGCCGGCCTGGCCCGGCCGGTGGAGGGGCGGGCGGCCGAGGTGCTGCAGGCGGTCCGTGCCCCGGTCCTGGCAGTGGATGTCCCCTCCGGACTCGATGGCGAGACCGGGCAGGTGCGCGGCTTCGCGCCCCAGGCGGCGCTGACCCTCACCTTCTTCCGCCTCAAGCCCGGGCATCTGCTGCTGCCCGGCCGGACCCTCTGCGGGGAGGTGGTGCTGGCCGATATCGGCCTGCCGGCAAGCGTCCTGGCGGAGGTCCGGCCGCGCGCCTGGCGCAACGGGCCGGGCCTCTGGCGCCTGCCGCGCCTGGATGCGGGGAGCCACAAATACCGCCGCGGCCATCTCACCATCCTGGGTGGCGCGGGGATGACGGGCGCGACGCGCCTCGCCGCCGGGGCGGCGCACCGGGCCGGGGCAGGGCTGGTCACCATCGTCGCGCCGGATGCGGCCTCCGCCGCCGTGTACCGTGCCGGCGACCCGGACACGATTGTGACGGAGGAGGAGCTGGATGTGCTGCTTGCCGATGAGCGCCGGCAGGTCTGGCTTGCCGGTCCCGGCCTGCCGCCAGAGGCTGCGACGCGCGATGCGCTGCGCCGGCTGATCGAGGCCGGCAGGAAGGTGGTGGCGGATGCCGGGGCGGTCGCTGCCTGCGCCGGGATGCCGGATGCGCTCTCCGGCGCCGCCGTGCTGACGCCGCATGAGGGGGAGTTCGCCCGTGTCTTCGGCCCGGTGGCAGGAGACAAGCCGGCTGCTGCCCGCGCCGCCGCCGCGCGCACCGGCGCTGTCGTGCTGCTGAAGGGCGCCGATACCGTGATCGCCGCCCCGGACGGATGCATAGCGATCAATCACAACGCGCCGCCGAGCCTGGCCACCGGGGGCACCGGCGATGTACTGGCCGGCATCATCGCCGCGCTGCTGGCCCAGGGCATGGAGGCCTTCGCCGCCGCCGCCGCCGGTGCCTGGCTGCAGGGGCAGGCGGCGCGGCACCACGGGCCCGGCCTTGTCGCGGCGGATCTGATCACTCTGCTGCCAGAAGCCATCTCCGATGCATACGGCGCCTGACTCCCCTTTCGGATCGCGCTAGATTTCACCAAGTTACTGTCGCGAGCATTTCGAGGGAGTGCCCATCATGTCCGATGTCGCCGAGCAGAGCGGCCTCTTCGATCGGGCGCTCCGGCGCGTCGCCAGCCTGTGGCGCGACATGGCGGACCGCGTCACCGGGGCTGAGGAAGAGACGATCGAGGACCAGATGCGCGCCTGCCTGGACGGGCGCGGCGGCGAGGTCTCGGCCCGCAACCGTGCTGCCAAGCTGGCGCAGACCTATCTGACGCTGGATCCGGAGGGGCGCATCGAATTCCTCCGCACGCTTGCCGGCTTCGACTCGGATCCCGTCACCGTGCGCCAGGCAGCCGAGCGAATCGGCGAGGCGAGCGGACCGGAGGAACTCGCCGCCGCCAAAATGCGCCTGCGCCGGGCGCTGGAGCCTCCGCGGGTGCGGCTGCTGACGCAATTCACCACCATCCCGAACGGGATGAAGTTCCTGGTGGACCTCCGCGCCGAGATGCTGCGGCTGGTGGACAGCGACAAGCGAATCGCCGCGCTGGAGACGGACCTGAAAGGTCTGCTGGCCAATTGGTTCGATGTCGGCTTCCTGGAGCTGAAGCGGATCGACTGGAACTCGCCCGCTGCGCTGCTGGAGAAGCTGGTGCAGTACGAGGCGGTGCACCGCATCCGCACCTGGCGGGACCTGAAGAACCGGCTGGATTCCGACCGGCGCTGCTATGCCTTCTTCCACCCCCGCATGCCGGAGGAGCCGCTGATCTTCGTCGAGGTGGCGCTGGTCAAGGGGCTGGCGGAAAGCGTGCAGCGCCTGCTGGACGAGAAGGCCCCGGTGCTGGACCCGAAGAAGACCGACACGGCGATCTTCTACTCCATCAACAATTGCCAGCGCGGGCTGGACGGCATCTCCTTCGGCAATTTCCTCATCAAGCGCGTGGTCGGGGTGCTGGAGCGGGAATTGCCGAACCTGAAGGCCTTTGCCACGCTCTCGCCCATCCCCGGCTTCTGCCGCTGGCTGCATGAGCGGCTGGCCGCGGATACCGAGGACAGGCTGCTGACCGAGGAGGAGGCCGCGTCGCTGCGCGCCGCCGCCCCGCCGCCGCGGGACAGCGCGGCCGAGGGTGGCACCGCCCTGGTCGCGGCCGAGACGGGGGCGCAGACCCTCGCCCGCATCCTCAACCGCCGCGGCTGGCTGCGGGAGGAGGCGGTGAGCAAGGCGATGGAGCCGGTGCTGACCCGCCTCTGCGCCGGTTACCTGCTGCACGAATCCTCGCCGCGCAACCCGAAGCGGGCGCGCGACCCGGTGGCGCATTTCCACCTGTCCAACGGCGCGCGGGTGGAGAGGATCAACTGGCGCGGCGACATCTCCGAGAAGGGCATCAAGGAGAGCGCCGGGCTGATGGTGAACTATCTCTACGACCCTACCCGGATCGAGGACTACCACGAGGAGTATGTCGGCGAGGGCAAGCGCCCGGCAGCCAGCGCCATCCGCCGCCTGGCGCGGAACTGGGGCTGATTCTTGCGGCCTGGCGGCGTCAGAACAGCCGCCAGGTCAGGAACAGGCCGGCATAGAACTGGTCCGGTGAGCCGCCGGCGCGGACCAGCGGCGACTTCGCGGCACTGCCGAGGAGGCGCCCGTATTCGGCCTGGCCGCGCAGGGCCAGGCGGCCGGTCAGCCACCATTCGCCGCTGACCAGGAAACCCGCGCGTTCCAGCCCACCCGCCGCCGAATAGGCGGAGCGGCCACTGGCCTGAGAATGGCTGGGGGAGATGCCGTAGTAGGCTTCAGCGTAGCGGCGCGTGACCAGCCGCAGTTCCGGTCCGGCCGCGATCCCGAGCCGGCCGAGCGGCACGCCGAGCAGTGCCCGCACATCCAGCGCGGCACCGCCATGCGCCCCGGTCACGTCCTGGGTGGCGATCGCATCCAGAGCGAGGGGGCCTGCCTCATAGGCGATATAGCCGCCGAGCTCCCCGGCCCCGCCGAAGCTGCGCAGGCCGCGTAATTGCGTCCGGTCGTCCGAGGTATGGCGGCCGAAGCGGAACCGCGCCGCCGGCCCGGCGGAGAAGCCCCCGAATCGCACGGCGGCCACGCGCAGCCCGTCCAGGAGGTCGAATTCCACCCGTTCCCCGTAGCCACCGCTGATGCTGGGGAAGGGCACGACGCGCTGGACGCGGGCGCCCTGGTAGGCCGGATAGAGCAGCGGGCCGCCACCGATGTTCAGCTCGAAGCCCTGGCGGGGCGCGCCGAAGGGCGGGGGCTCCACCGCCACCGGGCGCGGCGGGGGCGGCTCGGCTGCCATCGCGCTGCCCGCCCCCAGCAGAAGCGCCGCTAGTGCGGCGCAGGCATGGCGCAGCCTCCTGCTGCGACCGGATCGGGCTGGCCAAGCGACTTCCCCGGGCAGGCGGATGGCCCCGATCATGGGGATCTGCGCGTGCGGCATGGGAGGCCTTCGCCGGTGGGTTCAGTGAGCGGCAGCGCCGGGACGGAAGACAGGTGCAAGACAGGTCCACCGGATGCTTCGGCAGGAGTGAGACACGCGCCGCGGCTGAACTCCCCGGCGCGAGCCTATTGCCTCCCATAGCATAAAAATTCCGTGAGCAGAATGCAGAGCGTGCCTCGGCCCCGCGGGAAGCGCGGGCCCGGGCGGTCAGCCGCCGAGCGCGAAGCTGATCGCCACCGTAGTCCCGTTGTTGCAGGAACTGGTTTCCACCTTCCCGCCGAGGCTGGCCGACAGGCTCTCCACGATCCGCCGCCCGAGCCCGGTGCCGGAACTGCTGCCATGGGCGGTGGTACCCACCCCCTCATCCTCGACCAGCAGCAGGCCAGTCTCGCCCCTGGCCGAGAGCCGTACCCGGATCGGGCCGGAGGTGCCGTCCGGATAGGCGTATTTGATCGCGTTCGTGACCAGTTCGGTGACGATGACGCCGAGCGATACGGCACGGTCCGTCGGCACGGTCAGCGGCATCGCCTCCAGCAGGATGTCGTGGCCGCCGACCGAATGCCCGATCTCCTGCAGCAGCCCGCGCAGGTATTCGTCCAGCGCCACCCGGTTCACGTCGTCCGAGGTGTAGAGGCGGCGGTGCACCTGGGCGACGGCGGCAATACGGTTGCGCACCACCGCCAGCGCGTCACGCGCCGCGGCGTCCTGCACCGCGCTTTCCTGCAGCCGGGCGAGGGAGGCGATGAGCTGCAGGCTGTTGGCGACGCGGTGGTTCACCTCCCGCAGCAGCAAGGCGCGCTGCTGCGCCAGCTTCTCCGCGCGATCGCGGGCGTCGCGGATGGCGGCCTCGGCGGCTTCGTGCGCGCGGCGCAGGATCTCGCGCTCGATCGCGCCTTCGATGGCGGCGCGCAGCAAGGTCAGGAATTCCCTGCCCGCCTCCTTGATGACGTAGTCGGCGGCGCCGGCCCGGAGCGCGGCAACGGCGATCCGCCCTTCCTCCGATCCGGTCACGTAGATGATGGGCGGCGGCGAGGGCAAGGCACGGAGCTGCGCCAGCGTCTCCAGCCCGTCCTGGCCAGGCATGTAGTGGTCAAGGCAGATGGCATCGAACTGCTCCGCACCTGCAAGCCGCACGCCTTCCGGCCCGTCCGCGGCTGTGGCCACGGTGTAGCCGTGCCGCTCCAGGTCGCGCTGCACCAGGCGGCGCAGCCCGGCCTCGTCGTCGATGAAGAGGATACGCCCGCGCGGCGCGGCACTGGTCTCGCTCATGGCGCCGGCGGCACCTGAATCACGGCAAGGAACAGCCCGAGCTGCCTCACCGCCTGGGCGAAGGTTTCGTAATTCACCGGCTTGGTGATGTAGACGTTGCAGCCAAGCTCGTAGCAACGGCGGATCTCGCGCTCGTCGTCCGTGGTTGTCAGCACGATCACCGGGGCGAGGCGTAGCTCCTCGTCATCCTTGATCCGGGTCAGGATGTCCACGCCGCTCATGTCCGGCAGGTTGAGGTCGAGCAGCACCAGCAGCGGCCGCTGTGCCGGCCGGCCGGGGCCGAGCAGGTAGTCCGTCGCCGCCGTGCCATTGGCGAAGTGCCTGACCTCATTGAAGACCCCGGCACGCTTGAGGTTCTTCTCGATCAGCCGGGCATGGCCCTCGTCATCCTCGATCATCACGATGGTGACGGCCTGGGCTGCGGTGTTCATCGGCGCCTTTCTCCAGTGGCGGCTCCGGCTGGGACCGCGATGGTGCTGGCATCCGGGGAGCGTGTAGCCAGGGGCAGGGTCACGCGGAAGACGGAACCACGGCCGGGGGTGGAGTCCACGGTGACGTCTCCGCCGAGGCGCCGGGCCAGGGCCCGCACATGCGCAAGGCCGATGCCCTCGCCTGGCCGGTCCTGCACGCCGGAGCGACGGAACAATTCGAAAATGCGGGTGTGGTCGCGCGGGTCGATGCCACGGCCATTGTCCTCCACCTCGAAGATGGCGTGGCGGCTGGTGGTCCAGCCGCGCACCAGGATGCGTCCAGGGCGGTCGGGGTCCAGATATTTCACGGCATTATCAATCAGATTGCCGAAGATCTGCTCCGCCGCGATCCGATCGGTGACCAATTCGGGCAGGCGGCCCTCGATCCGGATCTCGGCCCCTGCCTCCTCCAGCTGGTGGTGGACGGTGGCGGCGATGTTGCCGATCAGCTCATCCATTCGCAGCCGCTCCGGCACCAGGCTGCGCCGCCCCTCCCGCGACAGGCGCAGGATGGCGTTGATGAGCCGGTCCATGCGCTCGGTGGAGGAGCGGATGAAGCCGATCGCCTCCGGGATGTCCATCTCCGCCGCCTCCTTCGCCGCGGCGGTGACCAGCTCCGGCGCCGAGGCCTCGATGGTCGCGAGCATCTCCTTCAGGGAAGCGACGGCCGATTCGAGTTCGGCGGTGAAGCCCATGACATTGACCAGCGGCGCGCGGAGGTCATGGGAGACGATATAGGCAAAGCGCTGCACTTCCTCATTCGCCGCCTCGAGTGCCGCGGTGCGTTCCGTGACCCGTTCCTCCAGCCCGGCATTGGCCGCCTCCAAGGCCGCCCGTGCCTGCTCCAGGTCGCGGGCGTAGCGGAAGGCAAGGACGACGGAGCCGATGGCGACCAGCACGATCAGCGTGAAGGCCGCGGTGGCGCCGAGCAGCAGCGCGGTGGCGGCCGCGTCCAGCCCCTGGCGGCGGGCTTCCAGCCGGGCGAGGCTGCGATCCTCGATGCCGGCCAGCGTTTCCCGGATCTGGTTCATGGTCGCCTCGCCCCTGTTGGTCCGCACCAGGGCCACGGCCTCGTCGCGCCGGCCGGAGGTGGCGAGGTCAAGGGTTTTGCGGATCTCGGCCAGCTTCTGCTCGGTCAGCGACTGCAATTGCCGGAGCGGCTCGGCAACGCCGCCATCCCGCAGCACACGCTCGACCAGGCCCGGCAATTCCTGCGGCAGGGCCGCCTCGGCCTCCCGGTAGGGGATGAGGTAGCGCTCCTCGCCGGTCAGCAGGTAGCCGCGCTGGCCAGTCTCGGCATCCTGGATCAGGCTGAGCACCTTGCGCGCCTCCAGCCGCACCTGCTGGGCAGAGGTGACGCCATCCGCGTATTTCTGCGTCTCGCCCAACAGCCAGACCAGGCCGGTGCCAAGCCCGAGCAGCGCCAGGAAGCCGATTGCCATCAGCAGCAGCGTCACCCGGCCGAACAGGGCCTTGGTCAGGGGCATGGTCGAGACGATCCTGGCAATCACGGGTGGACACTCCCGCAGAAGCGGGAGCGGGCCAAGAATGGAGATGCGGTAGGCAAGCGCTGTCGCGATCACGTCATCTGGTATGCCTGGGGCTGGGGGCAAGGGAACCGGGCCGGGCCCCTTGCTGCCGGACGGGCAACGGGGCCAGATGCGGAAAGCCGCCACGGGGAACACCGAGATGAATGTCCTGACCAGCACCGCCCCGAGCTTCCCCGCGAAGGGGGATGCCGAAGCGGAACGGCTGCGGCTGCTGCATGCGCTGGAGCGGAAGCTCCTCTGGCTCTCCGCCTGGATGATCCACCATGCCAACCACATCCGGCCGAATCGGGATGGGCTGAAAGTGGGGGGGCACCAGGCCTCCTCGGCCTCGGTCGTCTCCATCATGGCGGCGCTCTATTTCGAGATCCTGCGGCCGCAGGACCGGGTGGCGGTGAAGCCGCATGCCGGGCCCGTCTTCCATGCCATCAATTACCTGCTCGGCCGGCTGGACCGGGCGAAGCTGGAGACGCTGCGGCAGTTCGGCGGCATCCAGCCCTATCCCTCGAGGGTCAAGGACGGGGCGGAGGTGGATTTCTCCACCGGCTCGGTCGGGCTGGGCGTGGCGCTGACCAGCTTCGGCAGCCTGGTGCAGGATTACGTGCATCTGCATGGGCTGGGCAGGGCGGATGTGCCGCCGGGCCGGCATGTCGCCATCGTCGGCGATGCCGAGCTGGACGAGGGCAATATCTATGAGGCCCTGCTGGAGGGCTGGAAGCACGATGTCCGCAATGTCTGGTGGGTGGTGGACTACAACCGCCAGAGCCTCGATTCGGTGGTGCCGGACCGCCTCTTCGGCCGGATCGAGGGGCTGTTCCGCGACATGGGCTGGAATGTCGTCACCCTTAAATATGGGCGGAAGCTGGAAGCGGCCTTCGCGCGGGAGGATGGCGAGCACCTGCGGCGCTGGATCGATGACTGCCCGAACAGCCTCTATTCGGCCCTGACCTTCCAGGGAGGGGCCGCCTGGCGCAATGCGCTGTTGGCCGATCTCGGCCGGGTGCCGGGAATCCGGGCCATCATCGACCCGCTCTCGGATGAGGAGCTGGGGGCGCTGATGACCAATCTCGGCGGCCATGACGTTGGCACCCTGCTGGAAGCCTTCCGGGCGCAGGATGCCGCCGGCGACCAGCCGACCTGCTTCATCGCCTACACCATCAAGGGCATGGGCCTGCCCTTTGCCGGGCACAAGGACAACCATGCCGGGCTGATGACCAAGGAGCAGATGGCCGGCTTCAAGCGGGAGATGGGCATCCGCGACGGCCATGAATGGGACCCCTTCGAGGGGCTGGACGTGCCCGAGGCCGAACTCCGCGCCTTCCTGGAGAGCGTGCCCTTCGCCAAGCCGCTGGCGCCGGAGGGACGGCGGCTCTCGGCCCCGGCGGTGCCAGTGCCGGAGCGCTTCCCGGTGCCGCGGGTGCCAGCGGGGCGGAAGCTCTCCACCCAGGCCGCCTTCGGCGAGGTGCTGGCGGAGCTCGGGCGCGGGCAGGGGGAGGCCGAGCCGCTGGCGCGCCGGATCGTGACGACCAGCCCGGATGTCACCGTCTCGACCAATCTCGGGCCCTGGGTGAACCGGCGCGGCGTCTTCGACCGGCATATGAAGAACGACGTCTTCCGCGATGCGAAGCTTGCCTCCGCCCAGCGCTGGGGCATGTCGCCGGAGGGGCAGCATATCGAGCTGGGCATCGCCGAGCAGAACCTGTTCCTGCTGCTCGCGGCGCTCGGGCTCTCGCATTCGCTCTATGGGGCGCGGCTGCTGCCGGTGGGGACGGTCTATGACCCCTTCGTCAACCGGGGCTTGGATGCGCTGATCTATGCCTGTTATCAGGATGCCAGATTTCTTTTGGTTTCAACCCCTTCCGGGCTGACGCTCGCACCGGAAGGCGGCCAGCATCAGTCGGTCAACACGCCGCTGATCGGCATGGCCCAGGACCGGCTGGCGAGCTTCGAGCCGGCCCACGCGGATGAACTGACGATCCTGATGCGCTGGGCCTTCGAGCACATGCAGAAGCCGGACGGCTCGGCGGTCTGGCTGCGGCTCTCGACCCGGGGGCTGGAGCAGCCGCAGCGGGCATTGGACCCGGCGGCGGTGATCGCCGGCGGGCATTGGGTGGTGCCGCCGGCGCCAGGGGCGCGGATCGCCCTGGCCTATCAGGGGCCGGTGGCGCCCGAGGCCATGAGCGCCTTCGAGCAATTGCGGGAGGATGTGCCGGAGGCAGGGCTGCTGGCCATCACCAGCCCGGACCGGCTGCATGCGGAGTGGCTGGCGGCGCGACGGCGGGTGCGGGCTGGGGGCGGGGCGGCCCTCAGCCATGTGGAGCGGCTGCTGGCCCCCCTGGCCCCGGATGCGGCGCTGGTGACGGTGCTGGACGGGCACCCGGCGGCGCATGCTTGGCTCGGCGCGGTGCGCGGGCAGCGGGTGGTGCCGCTGGGCGTGGACCGGTTCGGGCAGGCAGGCGACATTCCGGATCTGTACCGGGAATACGGGTTGGATTCGGACACGATCCTGGACGCCTGCGCCCAGGCGCTGCTGGGCGGATAGGCCGGAGGGAAGCCGATTGGCGCCCTTGCCTTGGAAAGTGCCTCCAGCTGCGCTAAAGGCGCCGCTTCACGGCTGCGGGCCGGCCCGGATGCGCCGGGCCGCGCGGGCGTGGTGGAATTGGCAGACACGCCGGATTTAGGTTCCGGTGGCGCAAGCCGTGGGGGTTCAAATCCCTCCGCCCGCACCACCGCCGCCGGTGCTTTCCTTGGGATGGACGTGACGACGATGCAGGTGACCGAGGTCGCGAATGAGGGGCTGAAGCGGGCCTATACGGTGGTGGTGCCCGCGAGCGACATCGCGGCCGAGCGCGAGAAGCGGCTGGCCCAGCTGGGCCGCGAGCTCCGCCTGCCCGGCTTCCGCCCCGGCAAGGTCCCGGCCAAGGTGGTGCAGCAGCGCTACGGCCAGGCCGTGATGGGCGAGGTGTTGGAGCAGTCGGTGAACAACGCCACCCAGCAGGTGGTTTCCGACCGCGGCCTGCGCCCGGCCCTGCAGCCGAAGATCGAGCTGGTGAATTTCAGCGAGGGCTCCGACCTGGAGTTCAAGGTGGAGCTGGAGGTCCTGCCGGACGTCCCGATGCCGGATTTCGCCGGCATCGAGCTGGAGCGGCTGAAGGCCGAGCCGACCGAGGAGCAGATCGGGAAGGCCCTGGAATCGATCGCCCGGCGCAACCGCAAGCTGGAGGACGTGACGGAGGAGCGCGGCGCCGAGAAGGGCGAGGTTGCAGTCTGCGACTTCACCGGCCGGATCAATGGTGAGGCCTTCCCTGGCGGCAGCGCCACCGACATGCCGATCGAGGTCGCGGGCGAGGGCTTTATCCCCGGCTTCACTGAGCAGCTTGAAGGCATCAAGCCGGGCGAGGCCCGTACCATCAGCGTTACCTTCCCCGAGGAATACGGGGCGAAGGAGCTGGCCGGGAAGGTGGCCGAGTTCGAGGTGACCTGCAAGGCCCTGAAGAAGCCGGTCCTGCCGGCGCTGGACGACGAATTCGCCAAGTCCTTGGGCTTCGACGACCTCGGCAAGCTGAAGGATGCCGTGCGCGAAAGCCTGCAGCGGGAGTATGACAGCCTTTCCCGCCTCAAGGTGAAGCGGGCGCTGCTGGATGCCCTGGCCTCCCGTGCCGATTTCGCCGTGCCGGAGGGCATGGTTGAGGCCGAATTCAGCCAGATCTGGCAGCGGGTCGAGGCCGACCTGAAGGCCGGGCGGCTGGACGAGGACGACAAGGGCAAGGACGAGGCGACGCTGAAGGAGGAGTACCGGAAGATCGCCGAACGCCGGATTCGCCTCGGCCTGCTGCTGTCGGAGATCGGCCGGACCAACAACATCACCGTCACCGGCGAGGAACTGGGCCGGGCGATGCGGCAGGAAGCCGCCCGCTACCCGGGCCAGGAGCAGCAGGTGATGGAGTTCTTCCGCCGGAACCCCCAGGCCGCCGAGAACCTCCGCTCCCCCATCTTCGAGGAGAAGGTGGTGGACTTCATGTTGGAGCTGGCCAAGGTTACCGAGCGGAACGTGACGCCGGAGGAACTTTCCTCCGCCGCGGCAGCCTGAGCGGCCTCTACAATCCCGCCGGGTGGGGACTTCCGGCCGGCCCTTTGCTGCACCACATTAACCGCAACGGGCGACGCCGGGGGCCGGGCCGATCCATCGGCCAGCCCCTGGATGCCCCGCCAGATTCAGGCGGGGCGCGCCGCTCCTTTGGGATTGAAAGGCCATGACCATGCGGGATCGCGACCCGGTCGAAGTCTACAACAACACGCTCGTCCCGATGGTGGTCGAGCAGACGGCGCGGGGCGAGCGGGCTTTCGATATCTATTCGCGCCTGCTGAAGGAGCGGATCATCTTCCTGACCGGGCCGGTTTTCGACCAGGTTTCCTCCCTGATCTGCGCCCAGCTCCTTTTCCTGGAGAGCGAGAACCCGAACAAGGACATCGCCTTCTACATCAACAGCCCGGGCGGCGTGGTTTCGGCCGGGCTGGCGATGTATGACACTATGCAATATATCCGTTCCCCGGTCAGCACGGTCTGCATCGGCCAGGCGGCCTCCATGGGTTCGCTGCTGCTGGCGGCGGGGGAGAAGGGCAAGCGCTTCGCCCTTCCGAACAGCCGGATCATGGTGCACCAGCCCTCCGGCGGGGCCCAGGGCCAGGCGACGGATATCGAGATCCAGGCCCGCGAGATCCTGAAGCTGCGCCAGCGCCTGAACGAGATCTATGTGAAGCACACGGGGCAGCCCATCGAAGCGATCGAGCGCAAGCTGGAGCGCGACACCTATATGTCCGCCGAGGAGGCCCGGGATTTCGGCCTGATCGATCAGGTGGTCGAGCAGCGCCCACCTGCCCCGAGCACCGAGGCGCCCAAGAGCTGAGGCGACGCCCGGGCGATCCCGGGCCGGCAGGGCCGGCCCGGAGACCGGCCGCCCCGTTCACATCATTGCACAGGCGTGTCGGGTCCATCCGAGATTGCAATTGCGTGCCCAGGCGGCACGACGCTTTCCCCCCGAAGTTTGGGGGGCTACAGTCAAGACCAGCGTTCCCCCCCGCCGACGCTTCCGTCGGCCCGGGGGGCGGGGAGTGCCCATGAGCAAGTCCGGCGACTCGAAGAACACCCTCTACTGCTCGTTCTGCGGCAAGTCGCAGCATGAGGTCCGCAAGCTCATCGCCGGACCGACCGTGTTTATCTGCGACGAATGCGTCGAGCTGTGCATGGATATCATTCGCGAGGAGCACAAGACGCACCTCGTGAAGTCCCGCGATGGGGTTCCCACCCCGAAGGAGATCTGCAAGGTCCTCGATGACTACGTCATCGGCCAGGACCATGCCAAGAAGGTCCTTTCGGTCGCGGTGCACAACCATTACAAGCGGCTGGCGCACGGCGCGAAGAACAACGACGTCGAGATCGCCAAGTCGAACATCCTGCTGGTCGGGCCGACCGGTAGCGGCAAGACGCTGCTGGCCCAGACCCTGGCCCGCATCCTCGACGTCCCCTTCACCATGGCGGACGCCACCACCCTGACCGAGGCCGGCTATGTCGGCGAGGATGTGGAGAACATCATCCTCAAGCTGCTGCAGGCTGCGGACTACAATGTGGAGCGGGCGCAGCGCGGCATCGTCTATATCGACGAGGTCGACAAGATCAGCCGCAAGTCGGACAACCCCTCCATCACCCGCGACGTCAGCGGCGAGGGGGTGCAGCAGGCGCTGCTGAAGATCATGGAGGGCACGATCGCCTCCGTCCCGCCCCAGGGCGGGCGGAAGCATCCGCAGCAGGAATTCCTGCAGGTTGACACCTCCAACATCCTGTTCATCTGCGGCGGCGCCTTCGCCGGGCTGGAGAAGATCATCGCAGCCCGCGGCAAGGGCAGCGGCATCGGCTTCGGCGCCGAGGTCCGCAGCCCGGATGAGCGCCGGACCGGCGCCATCCTGCGCGAGGTCGAGCCGGAGGACCTGCTGAAATTCGGCCTGATCCCCGAATTCATCGGGCGCCTGCCGGTGGTCGCCACGCTGGACGACCTGGACGAGAAGGCGCTGGTCGAGATCTTGACCAAGCCGAAGAATGCCCTGGTCAAGCAGTACCAGCGCCTGTTCGAGATGGAGGGCACCAAGCTGTCCTTCACCGAGGACGCGCTGCGCTCGGTCGCCGCCCGGGCGATCCAGCGCAAGACCGGCGCCCGTGGGCTGCGCTCGATCATGGAGGCGATCCTGCTCTCCACCATGTTCGACCTGCCGGGCCTCGAGGATGTGGACGAGGTGGTGGTGAACCGGGAGGTGGCGGAAGGCCGGGCCAGCCCGCTCTTCATCTACGGCGAGCGGGCGGCCGAGCAGAGCTCGGCCTGAGCCCGGAGCGGGCTTCCGGAAGCCGGGGCGGGTAAAGGCGGCCACGCCCCGGTTTTCAAGATCTTGTTGGGGAGCGCCAGCGGACCCATTTCCAAGGCACTCCCGTGACGTGCGGCCGTGCCTCTGATGAGCCCCAAGGGGCGGCCCTGCGTCGACTGTCCTTCAGCGAGGTCCCCCTATGGCGGAAAAGACCCAGGAACCCCTACGCGGCGAATTGCTCCCTGTCCTGCCGCTCCGGGACATCGTCGTGTTTCCGCACATGATCGTCCCCCTCTTCGTCGGCCGGGAGAAATCCGTCCGCGCGCTGGAGGCGGTGATGCGCGACGACAAGCAGATCCTGCTTGTCGCGCAGAAGAATGCGGCGCAGGACGATCCCGGCCCTGATGATCTGTACCAGGTCGGCACCGTTTCCACCGTGCTGCAGCTGCTGAAGCTGCCGGATGGCACCGTGAAGGTGCTGGTCGAGGGCGGGCGGCGCGCCCGCATCGTCGGCTTCAAGGAAACGCAGAGCCATTTCGAGGCCTATACGACCCCGCTTGAGGAGCAGGTGGCGGAAGCGGCCGAGACCGAGGCCCTGGCCCGCACGGTGGTTGGCCAGTTCGAGCAATACATCAAGCTGAACAAGAAGATCGCACCGGAGGTGCTGGTCTCGATCAACCAGATCGACGACCCGGCCAAGCTCGCCGACACGGTCGCCAGCCATCTCAGCCTGAAGATCCCGGAGAAGCAGGAACTGCTGGAGACCGAGGGCGTTGCCGCCCGGCTCGAGCGGGTCTTCGCCCATATGGAATCCGAGATCGGCGTCCTGCAGGTGGAGAAGCGCATCCGGAACCGCGTCAAGCGGCAGATGGAGAAGACGCAGCGCGAGTACTACCTGAACGAGCAGCTTAAGGCGATCCAGAAGGAGCTGGGCGAGGGGGAGGACGGCAAGGACGAGGCCGCCGAGCTGGAGGCCAAGATCAAGGCCACCAAGCTCTCCAAGGAGGCGCGCGACAAGGCGATGGCGGAGCTGAAGAAGCTTCGGACCATGAGCCCGATGAGCGCCGAGGCGACGGTGGTGCGCAACTACCTCGACTGGATGCTCTCCATCCCCTGGAAGAAGAAGAGCAAGGTCCGCAACGACATCACCAAGGCCGAGGAGGTGCTGGACGCCGACCACTACGGCCTGGAGAAGGTGAAGGAGCGGATCATCGAGTACCTGGCGGTGCAGTCGCGCTCGCCGAAGATCCGCGGCCCGATCCTGTGCCTGGTCGGCCCGCCCGGCGTGGGCAAGACCTCGCTCGGCAAGTCCATCGCCAGGGCGACGGGGCGGAACTTCGTGCGCATGTCCCTGGGCGGCGTGCGGGACGAGGCGGAGATCCGCGGCCACCGGCGGACCTATATCGGCTCCATGCCCGGCAAGATCATCCAGGGCATGAAGAAGGCGAAGACCTCCAACCCGCTCTTCCTGCTGGACGAGATCGACAAGCTCGGCGCCGACTGGCGCGGCGACCCCTCCTCGGCCCTGCTGGAGGTGCTGGATCCGGAGCAGAACGCCACCTTCAACGACCACTACCTGGAGGTGGACTACGACCTGTCGGACGTGATGTTCATCACGACCGCGAACTCGCTGCGCATGCCGCAGCCGCTGCTGGACCGCATGGAGATCATCCGCATCCCCGGCTACACCGAGGATGAGAAGATCGAGATCGCCAAGCGCCACTTGATCCGGAAGCAGTCCGAGGCCAACGGGCTGAAGGAAGGCGAATGGAGCATCAGCGACGACGCGCTGCGTGACCTGGTGCGCTACTACACGCGCGAGGCCGGCGTGCGGAACCTGGAGCGCGAGATCGGCGGCCTGGCCCGCAAGGCAGTGCGCGAGATCGTCTCCAAGAAGGCAAAGAAGGTCCAGATCACCGCGAAGAACCTGGACAAGTACGCCGGCGTCCGGAAGTTCCGCTACGGCGAGGCCGAGGCGGAGGACATGGTGGGCGTCGTCACCGGCCTCGCCTGGACCGAGGTGGGCGGCGAGATCCTGACGATCGAGTCGGTCACCGTTCCTGGCAAGGGCAAGGTCCAGCACACCGGCAAGCTGGGCGACGTGATGCAGGAGAGCGTCTCGGCCGCGATGAGCTATGTCCGGTCCCGCGCGACCAGCTTCGGCATCAAGCCGACTCTGTTCGAGCGGCGCGACATCCACGTCCATGTGCCGGAGGGCGCGACTCCGAAGGATGGCCCGAGCGCGGGCATCGCGATGGCGACCAGCATCGTCTCCGTCCTTACCGGTATTCCGGTGCGCAAGGATGTGGCGATGACGGGCGAGATCACGCTGCGCGGCCGGGTGCTACCGATCGGTGGCCTGAAGGAGAAGCTGCTGGCGGCGCTGCGTGCCGGCGTCACCACGGTCTTCATCCCGAAGGACAATGAGAAGGACCTGGCCGAGATCCCGGACAATGTGAAGAAGGGGCTGACCATCCTGCCCGTCTCGCATGTGGACGAGGTCATCGCCCGGGCGCTGGTGCGCAAGCCGGAGCCGATCGAATGGGAAGAGCCGCCGGAGGCGCCGGCGGCCCGCCCGAAGGACGGCGAGGCCACTCAGCCGGCGCTGCCGCACTGAGGACCTGACCAACCCCGCGCGGCGGAGCGATTCGGCCTGGCCGGTTGGCTCCGCCGCGCAGCCTTACGGCCACAGAAGCCGCGGAAAGTGGCGGCTGGCCGCGGCGAATCGCCCCCTCTCGATTGACGCGCGAGAAACCGGCCCCATACAGTCCGGCCGGTTTCCGGCCCGGAATCGTCCGTGCCGCATATGCCGTATCCAGGGAAGGGGGGTTTCCCACGTGAACAAGCAAGATCTGGTGGCCATCGTCGCCGAGGCCGGCGACCTGCCGAAGTCCCGCGCCGGCGATGTACTCGACGCCGTGTTCGAGGCGATCACGAAGTCGCTGAAGAAGAAGCAGGAAGTGCGCCTGGTCGGCTTCGGCACCTTCTCGACCACTCGGCGTAAGGCCGGCAAGGGCCGCAACCCCCGCACTGGGGAAGAGATCAAGATCCCCGCGTCCAACACCGTCCGTTTCAAGGCCGGCAAGGGCCTGAAGGACGCGGTGAACTGAGGCAGCTCGGGGCAGTGTTGGATTGGCTGGGGCCGGCGCTTGCGCCGGCCCTTTGCTTTTGCGGCAGGGGCGCCTAAGGAGTGCGCAACACGGGCACTTAGCTCAGCGGTAGAGCGCCTGTCTTACACACAGGATGTCGGCGGTTCGAATCCGTCAGTGCCCATGTGATCCGATATCGTAAACAGCGCAGCGGATGCGCTTGACAGTCAGGGCGCGCGGCCCTATCCCGCCGCCTGTCGCGGGCGGGTGTAGCTCAGTCGGTTAGAGCGCCGGCCTGTCACGCCGGAGGTCGCGGGTTCGAGCCCCGTCACTCGCGCCACGCGACGATGTGTGCAGCCATGGCGCCGCTCCTTCCGGGGCGGCGCCATTGCCGCATTTTGGCCTCTTTTTGTTCCGGTGCGGCGGCCCCAGATGATCGCTTGGAAGGCGGTCTTACCCCTATGGCGGAGTGCGCGGGGCGCGGCTAATGTCCGCGCGCGCTGCGCTGCGGCAACTGCCGCGTCGCTGCCTCGTCGAAGGGCGGAGCTACCATGACCCAGCCGCTGCTGGCCGAGTATTTTCCGATTCTGGTCTTCCTGGTCATCGCCGGAGGCATCGCGCTGGCGATGGTCGGCGGCAGCCTGCTGCTGGCAAGGCAGAAGCCGGACCCCGAAAAGCTTTCGGCCTATGAGTGCGGCTTCGAGCCGTTCGACGATACGCGGCGCCGCTTCGACGTCCGGTTCTACTTGGTCGCCATCCTCTTCATCATCTTCGACCTGGAGGTGGCGTTCCTCTTCCCCTGGGCCATTGCGCTGGGCGAGGTGGGCTGGTTCGGCTTCCTGTCGATGATCGCCTTCCTGGCCGTGCTGACGGTCGGCTTCATCTACGAATGGCGCAAGGGCGCCCTGGATTGGGAGTAGAGAGCGATGAGCGGCGAAACCGACGTCATCGCCTGGAACCGCGAGTACCTGCCGCCTGGTCCGGCGCAGGACGCGGTGGTGAAGGGCATCACCGGGGAGATCGAGGACAAGGGCTTCGTCGTCGCCAATATCGACAAGGTGGTGAACTGGGCCCGCACCGGCAGCCTCTGGCCGATGACCTTCGGCCTGGCCTGCTGCGCGGTGCCGATGATCCACGCCTACATGGCGCGCTACGACCTCGACCGTTTCGGCATCATTCCGCGTGGGTCGCCGCGGCAGTCGGACGTGATGATCGTGGCCGGCACGCTGACCAACAAGATGGCCCCAGCGCTGCGCAAGGTCTACGACCAGATGGCGGAGCCGCGCTGGGTGATCAGCATGGGTAGCTGCGCCAATGGCGGCGGCTACTATCACTACAGCTACAGCGTGGTGCGCGGCTGTGACCGCATCGTGCCCGTGGATGTCTATGTCCCCGGCTGCCCGCCGACGGCGGAGGGGCTGGTCTACGGCATCATGCAGTTGCAGAAGAAGATCCGGCGTCAGGGGACCATCCTCCGTGGCTGAGACGATGGACAGGACGGAACGGCTGAAGGCGCTGGGTGAGGCGGTGCGCACCGCGCTGCCGCATGGCACGGTCGAGGAAATGCTCGTGGAGCGCGGCGCCGAACTGGTGCTGCGCGTGCGTCGCGACGGGCTGCTGGATGTCATGCGGCTGCTGCGCGACCGGCCGGACTTCGCCTTCGAACAGTGCGTGGACATCTGCGGCGTCGACTGGCCGGAGCGGCCGCTGCGCTTCGAGGTAGTCTACAACCTGCTCAGCCTGTCGCTGAACCAGCGCATCCGGATCATCGTCTCGACCGATGCGGCGACTCCGGTGCCGAGCGTGGCCGGCATCTGGCCCAGTGCCACCTGGTACGAGCGCGAGGCCTGGGACATGTACGGCATCGTCTTCGAAGGGCAGACCGACCTGCGGCGCCTGCTGACCGACTACGGTTTTGAAGGCCACCCGCTGCGCAAGGACTTCCCGCTGACCGGTTACGTTGAGGTCCGCTACGACGAGGAGCGGAAGCAGGTCGTCTACGAGCCGGTTAAGCTGACCCAGGATTTCCGTAATTTCGACTTCCTCTCCCCCTGGGAGGGCATGACCACGCTGCCCGGGGACGAGAAGGTGCATCTCAACCGAATCGAGGGACCAAAGCCATGAGCGGCAGTTCGCACATGGCGTCCGAGGCGGGGCCGCTGACCACCGCTGCGGATCCCGCCGCACTGACCTCCGCCACGGGTGTCGCGCCTGAGCGCCGCACGGTGGAGGTGGACAGCCACACCATCAACTTCGGCCCGCAGCATCCGGCGGCGCATGGCGTGCTTCGCCTCATCCTGGAGATGAACGGCGAGGTAGTGGAGCGCGCCGACCCGCATATCGGCCTGCTGCATCGCGGCACCGAGAAGCTGATGGAGTACAAGACCTATCTCCAGGCGATGCCCTACATGGATCGCCTGGATTACGTCTCGCCCATGTGCATGGAGCACAGCTTCGTCCTGGCGGTGGAGCGGCTGCTGCGCATCGAGGATCAGATCCCGGAACGGGCGCGGGTCATCCGCACGATGTTCGCGGAAATCACGCGCATCCTGAACCATTTGCTGAATGTCACGACCTACGCGCTGGACTGTGGCGCGATCACGCCCTCGCTCTGGGGATTCGAGCAGCGCGAGCACCTGCTGGAATTCTACGAAGCGGCAGGCGGCAGCCACTATCACGTCAACTATTTCCGGGCCGGCGGCGTCTCGCGCGACATCCCGCGGTCGCTGGAGGACCGGATCGGCAATTGGTGCCGCCAGTTCCCGAAATTCGTGGACGATCTCGAAACGTTGCTGACCGAGAACCGGATCTTCAAGCAGCGCACCGTCGATATCGGCATCATGACCGCCGAGCAGGCGATGGAGTGGGGCTTCAGTGGACCCTGCCTGCGCGCCTCCGGCTGCGCCTGGGATCTGCGCAAGGCGCAGCCTTACGAGATCTATGACCAGCTTGAATTTGACATCCCGGTCGGCCGGCAGGGCGACTGCTACGACCGCTACCTGGTGCGCGTCCAGGAGATGCGGCAGAGCGTGCGTATCATCGAGCAGTGCCTGGTGCGGCTGAAGCCGGGGCCGATCAAGATCCTCGACAACAAGATTGTCCCGCCGAAGCGCGCCGAGATGAAGCGCTCGATGGAGGCGCTGATCCATCACTTCAAGCTCTACAGCGAGGGCTATCACGTGCCCGAGGGTGCCACCTACACGGCAACCGAGGCGCCGAAAGGCGAATTCGGCGTCTACATGGTGGCGGACGGTACCAACCGGCCCTACCGCTGCAAGATCCGGGCGCCCGGCTATGCGCATCTGCAGGCCATGGATGTGCTCAGCAAAGGCCATATGCTGGCCGATGCCGTGGCGATCATTGGGTCGCTCGACATCGTCTTCGGGGAGATCGACCGCTGATGCCCGCGGATCCTTCCACGGCGAACGAAATTCCGCAGCCGACGCATTTCGCCTTCGACGCGGAGAGCGAGGCGGCGATCGAGAAGGTCATCAAGCGCTATCCGCCCGGCAAGCAGGCCAGCGCGGTCATTCCGCTGCTCTATATCGCGCAGCGGCAGATGAAGCGCGAAACCGGTTCCGCATGGGTGCCGCGGGTGGCGATGGACGCGGTGGCGGCGCGGCTGAACATGGCGCCGATCCGGGTCTATGAGGTCGCGACCTTCTACTTCATGTTCAACACCAAGCCGATCGGCAAGTACCACTTGCAGGTCTGCGGCACCACGCCCTGCTGGCTGCGCGGCTCGGACGAGGTCTTCCGGGCCTGCAAGGATGCGGCCGGGGTGCGTGGCTACGGCGAGACCAGTGCCGATGGGCTGTTTACCCTGTCCGAAGTCGAATGCCTCGGCGGCTGCGTGAATGCCCCGGTGCTGCAGGTGGACGACGACTACTACGAAGATCTGGATTACGAGAGCACGGTGAAGCTGATCGAGGCGCTGAAGCGCGGCGAGCGGCCGAAGCCGGGCTCCGTCATTGGCCGCCAGACCAGCGCGCCCGTGGGCGGGCCGCAGGTGCTGACCGACGTGCCGGGGGAGTGAACGGGGATGGCCCTGTCCGACAAGGACCGCATCTTCACAAATCTCTATGGGCTGCATGACTGGCGGCTGCCGGCGGCGCGCCGGCGCGGTCACTGGGACGGCACCAAGGCACTGCTCGAGAAGGGTCGCGACGCGATCATCGAGGAGGTGAAGAATTCCGGCCTGCGCGGCCGCGGCGGCGCAGGCTTCCCGACCGGCATGAAGTGGTCCTTCATGCCGAAGCAGAGCGACGGGCGCCCACACTACCTTGTGGTGAATGCGGACGAGTCGGAGCCCGGCACCTGCAAGGACCGCGATATCATCCGCCATGATCCGCATGCGCTGATCGAGGGCTGCTTGATCGCCGGCTTCGCGATGGGCGCGCATACCGGCTACATCTACATCCGCGGCGAGTACTACAACGAGAGTCTGGTACTGGAAGCCGCGATTGCCGAAGCCTATGCGGCCGGATTGCTCGGCCCCAATGCCTGCGGCAGCGGCTGGGATTTCGACCTTTACGTGCATCGCGGCGCCGGCGCCTATATCTGCGGCGAGGAGACGGCGCTGATCGAATCGCTGGAGGGCAAGAAGGGCATGCCGCGCCTGAAGCCGCCCTTCCCGGCGGCAGTGGGCCTCTATGGCTGCCCGACCACAGTGAACAATGTCGAGACCATCGCGGTGGTGCCGACGATCCTGCGGCGCGGCGCCGCCTGGTTCGCCAGCTTTGGTCGGCCGAAGAACAGCGGCACCAAGATCTTCTGCATCCAGGGCCATGTGAACAAGCCCTGCAATGTCGAAGAGGAGATGAGCATCCCGCTGCGTGAGCTGATCGAGCGTCATGCGGGCGGCGTGCGCGGCGGCTGGGACAACCTGCTGGCGGTGATCCCCGGCGGGTCCTCCACGCCGCTGATCCCGAAGGAGGTCTGTGACACCGTCCTGATGGATTTCGACGCGCTGCGCGAGCACAAGACCGGCCTCGGCACCGCGGGCGTGATCGTGATGGACAAGTCCACCGACCTGATCAAGGCGATCGCCCGGCTCTCGCACTTCTACAAGCATGAGAGTTGCGGCCAGTGCACGCCCTGCCGCGAGGGCATGGGCTGGGTCATGCGCGTGATGGACCGCATGGTCGAGGGCCGCGCCGAGATCGAGGAAATTGACGTGCTGGAGGATGTGACGCGGCGGATCGAGGGTCATACGATCTGCGCGCTCGCCGACGGCGGTGTCTGGCCTGTGCAAGGGCTGATCCGCCATTTCCGGCCGATGATGGAAGAGCGGATCGCCGAGTATAAGAGGCGACTCGGCTCGCCCACACCAACGCTGCCGATGGCGGCGGAGTAGGACGCAATGGCGAAGGTCACGGTCGACGGGATCGAGGTCGAGGTCCCCAACGGCGTCTCCGTGCTGCAGGCCTGCGAAGCTGCGGGAAAGGAGATCCCGCGCTTCTGCTACCATGAGCGGCTGAGTGTCGCCGGCAACTGCCGCATGTGCCTGGTTGAGGTGGAGAAGGCGCCGAAGCCCATCGCCTCCTGTGCCTATCCGGTCGCGGACGGCATGAAGGTCTTCACGGACAGCGAGATGGTCCGCAAGGCCCGCCGCGGCGTGATGGAATTCCTGCTGATCAACCATCCGCTGGACTGCCCGATCTGCGACCAGGGTGGCGAGTGCGACCTGCAGGACCAGGCGATGGCCTATGGCCTGGACCACAGCCGCTACCGGGAGGCGAAGCGGGCGGTCAAGGACAAGTACATGGGGCCGCTGATCAAGACGATCATGACCCGCTGCATCCAGTGCACCCGCTGCATCCGCTTCGCGACGGAGGTGGCCGGGGTGCCGGAACTCGGCGCGGTCAATCGCGGCGAGAACATGGAAATCACCACCTATGTCGAGAAGGCCCTGACCACGGAGCTTTCCGGCAACCTGATCGACATTTGCCCGGTCGGTGCCCTGACCAGCCGGCCCTATGCTTTCGTCTCGCGGCCCTGGGAACTGCGGAAGACCGACAGCATCGACGTGCTGGACGCAATGGGGACGAATATCCGCGTGGATACCCGCTCCGGCGAGGTGCTGCGCATCCTGCCCCGCACCAATGATGCAGTGAATGAGGAGTGGATGGCCGATCGCGGCCGCTTCTCCTTCGACGGGCTGAAGCGTCGACGGCTGGACCGGCCCTGGGTGCGGAAGGATGGCAGGCTGCATCCGGCGAGCTGGGCCGAAGCCTTCGGCGCCATCGCCGCAAGGCTGAAAGGTATGCCGGGGGACCGGATCGGCGCAGTAGTCGGCGACCTGGTGGATGCCGAGGCGATCGTCGCGCTGAAGGACCTGATGACGGCGCTCGGCAGCCGGCATCTGGAGTGTCGGACGGATGGCGCAGCGATCGATGTCTCCCGCCCGGACTTCTATCGCTTCAACACCACCATCGCCGGCATCGAGGAAGCGGACGCGCTGCTGATCATCGGCAGCAATCCGCGGCAGGAGGCGCCGGTGCTGAACGCGCGCATCCGCAAGCGTGCGACCGCCGGCAAATTCCCCATCGGTTTCGTCGGGCCGCGTGGCCTGGACCTGACCTATGCCCATGACTGGCTGGGCGAGGGGGGGGCGACGCTGCGTTCGCTGGCCGATGGATCGCACCGCTTCTGCGAGGTCCTGCGTGCGGCGGAGCGGCCGATGCTGATCCTTGGCCGCGGTGCGCTGGCACGGCCGGACAGCGCGGCGGTACTGGCGGCGGCATGGCAGGTGGCGGCGCAGAATGGGATGCTGAAACCGGACTGGCATGGCTTCAACCTGCTGCATCTGTTCGGCGGCCAGGTCGGTGCGCTGGAGCTCGGCTTCGTGCCGCCGGCGGGCGGAGAGAGGCTGACCGGCAGCCTTGAGGCGCTGTGGCTGCTCGGGGCGGACAATTTCGATCCGGCCCGCATTCCGGACGGCACCTTCGTGATCTATCAAGGCCATCATGGGGAAGCGGGGGCGGCGCGGGCGGATGTGATCCTGCCTGGCGCGGCCTATACCGAGAAGGACGCGACCTGGGTGAATACCGAGGGCCGGGTGCAGCGCGGTCGGCTCGCAGTCCATCCGCCAGGCGAGGCCCGGGAGGATTGGAAGATCCTCCGCGCCGCGAGCGAGTTCCTCGGCAAGCGCCTGCCTTATGACGACCTGGAGGGCGTTCGGGCGCGGCTGGCGGAAGTGAATCCCATCTTCGCCAGGATTGGGCATCTGGAGCGGCGCGGCTGCACCGATACCAGCGGCCCAGCCGGGGGGTTCGCCGCCCTGTCGGACGCGCCATTCGTCCTGCCGATCACGAATTACTGGCAGGCGGATATCATCAGCCGCGCTTCCGACACCATGGCGGAATGCGCACGGACCTATCTGGCACCACAGGCGCGCATCGCGGCGGAGTAGGGCAGGATGAACGAGTTCCTCACCTCCCCGATCGGGGTGCTCGCCATCACGGTTGCGCAGACGCTGGCGCTGCTGGTGCCAGTGCTGATCGCGGTGGCCTATCTCACCTACGCCGAGCGCAAGGTCCTTGCGGCCATGCAGCTTCGCAAGGGACCGAATGTGGTCGGGCCCTTCGGCCTGCTGCAGCCCTTCGCCGATGCGCTGAAGATGCTGATGAAGGAGACGATCATCCCCTCCGGGGCGAATCGCCTGCTCTTCATCTTCGCGCCGATGCTCACCTTCATGCTGGCGATGCTGGCTTGGGCGGTGATCCCGGTGAATGATGGCTGGGCGATCGCCGATATCAATGTCGGCATCCTCTATCTCTTCGCCATCTCCTCGCTCGGGGTCTACGGCATCATCATCGCCGGCTGGGCGAGCAATTCGAAATACGCCTTCCTCGGCGCGCTGCGCAGCGCCGCGCAGATGGTGAGCTACGAAGTATCCATGGGCTTCGTGATCGTCACCGTGCTGCTCTGCGTGGGATCGCTGAACCTCTCGGCCATCGTGCGGGCGCAGGAGACCATCTGGTTCTTCATCCCGCTCTTCCCGATGTTCGTCATCTTCCTCGTCAGCATCCTGGCGGAGACGAACCGGGCCCCCTTCGACCTGCCGGAGGGCGAGAGCGAGCTGGTGGCGGGCTTCTTCGTCGAATACAGCAGCATGACCTTCGCCCTGTTCTTCCTGGGCGAATACGCGAATATGATCCTGATGTCAGCGCTGACCACCATCCTGTTCCTGGGTGGCTGGCTGCCGCCGGTGCAGATGGAGCCCTTCACCTGGATCCCCGGGCCGGTCTGGTTTGCGCTGAAGATCTGCCTGTGCCTCTTCTTCTACATCTGGGTCCGCGCGACCTTCCCGCGCTACCGCTATGACCAGCTCATGCGCCTCGGCTGGAAGGTGTTCCTGCCTTTCAGCCTGTTCTGGCTGGTCCTTACTGCGGCCGTGCTCAAGCTGACCGGCTGGTTGCCGGCGTGAGGAAATGATGCCGACGCTCGATCGCATCGCCCGCAGCCTGCTGTTGTCCGAGCTGGTTGAGGGCATGGCCTTGACCTTGAAGTATTTCTTCAAGCCCAAGGTCACGATCAACTATCCATACGAAAAGGCGCCGCTCTCGCCGCGCTTCAAGGGGGAGCACGCGCTGCGCCGCTACCCGAATGGCGAGGAGCGCTGCATCGCCTGCAAGCTCTGCGAGGCGATCTGCCCAGCCCAGGCCATCACCATCGAGGCCGAGCCGCGGGCGGACGGCAGCCGCCGTACCACGCGCTACGACATCGACATGGTGAAATGCATCTACTGCGGCATGTGCGAGGAAGCCTGCCCGGTGGATGCCATCGTCGAGGGGCCGAATTTTGAGTTCTCGGTCGAGACGCGGGAGGAACTGCTCTACGACAAGCAGCGGCTTCTCTCGAACGGCGACCGGTGGGAGCCGGAGATTGCCAAGCGGCTCGAGCTGGATGCCCCCTATCGCTGATGCCATTCCGGGCTGCCCCGCGCGGCCCGGTCCCCATCCCTCGCCCCGGCCGGGGCAGACCAACCGGACGACGCCATGATCCCCAACGGTGACGGAGGCACGCGATGATCGCCGCGATCGCCTTCTATGTTTTCGCCGCCATCCTGATCGCGAGCGCGGTCATGGTGGTGACATCGCGGAACCCGGTGCACAGCGTCCTGTTCCTGATCCTCGCCTTCTTCAACGCGGCGGTGCTGTTCCTGATCGCCGGCGCCGAGTTCCTGGCGCTGATCCTGGTGATTGTCTATGTCGGCGCGGTCGCGGTGCTGTTCCTGTTCGTGGTGATGATGCTGGATGTAGACTTCGCGCAGTTGCGCGAGGGCTTCCAGCGATATGCGCCGATCGGATTCGTTGTCGGAGGGATCCTGCTCGCAGAGCTGCTCCTGGTGGTTGGCGCCTGGTCCTTCGCCGATCAGGTGGAGGAGCTTCGCCTTGCGCCGATGCCTGGGGATGGAGTGACGAACACCGAGGCGCTGGGGCGGATCCTCTATACGGATTACATCTATCTGTTCCAGGCGGCTGGCATGGTGCTGCTGGTCGCCATGATCGGCGCCATCGTGCTGACGCACCGGCAACGCGCCGGCACGCGGCGGCAGAATATCCAGGCGCAACTGGCCCGCTCCGGCTCTGTCAGCCTGCGCTCGGTGCCGGTCGGCGCAGGTCTGCGGGAGATCGGGATCGAGCGCCCGCCGCTGCCGGAGGAGGAGAAGCCCGCCATCGCCCATGCGGCGGATCATGGCCATGGACACGGGGGGCATCACTGAGATGGTCATTGGTCTCGCGCATTACCTCACCGTCGGCGCCATTCTGCTCGTCCTCGGCATCTTCGGCATCTTCCTCAACCGGAAGAATGTCATCGTCATCCTGATGTCGATCGAGTTGATCCTGCTCTCGGTGAACCTGAACTTCATCGCGTTCTCGGCCTGGCTGAATGACCTGACGGGCCAGGTCTTCGCCATGTTCGTCCTGACCGTGGCGGCCGCGGAGGCCGCGATCGGTCTGGCCATCGTCGTCATCTATTTCCGCAACCGCGGCAGTATCGAGGTCGAGGACATCTCGACCCTGAAGGGCTGAGGGACATGTTCGTCGGCGCCGTCTTCCTTCCCTTGCTCGGGGCCACGGTCAGCGGCTTTCTAGGCCGCTGGATCGGAGCCCGGGCCGCGCAGTGGTTCACCGTGATCTGCATGGTGGCGGCCGCGGTCTGCGGTGTCATTGCCTTCGGGCAGGTCGCGCTCGGCAGCCAGCCTACGACGGTGCCGATCGTCACCTGGATCGATGTCGGTGGGCTGGAGGTTTCCTGGGCACTCCGCTACGACACGCTGGCGGTGGTGATGGTGGCGATGGTCACCTTCATCTCGACGCTGATCCATCTCTACAGCGTCGGCTACATGGCGCATGACGAGACGCCGGCGCGCTTCTTCGCCTATCTCAGCCTCTTCACCTTCATGATGCTCATGCTGGTGACGGCGGATAACCTCGCCCAGCTCTTTTTTGGCTGGGAGGGGGTGGGCCTCGCGAGCTACCTCCTGATCGGCTACTGGTATGAGCGGGAGAGCGCGAACCGCGCGGCGATGAAGGCTTTCATCGTCAACCGCGTGGGCGATTTCTGCTTCATGCTGGGGATGGCGCTGACCTTCCTTACCTTCAACAGCATCCAGTTCAGCGACATCTTCTCCGCCGTGCCGCAGCATGCCGGGGATACCTTCTTCGGCATCAATGCGCTGGAGCTGATCGGGGTGCTGCTTTTCCTCGGCGCCTGCGGCAAGTCCGCGCAGATCGGCCTGCATACCTGGCTGCCGGATGCGATGGAGGGTCCGACCCCGGTTTCCGCCCTGATCCATGCCGCAACCATGGTGACCGCCGGGGTCTTCCTGGTCTGCCGCATGTCGCCGCTGATGGAATATGCGCCGACGGCGCTGGCGATCGTCACGGCGGTCGGTGCCACCACGGCGCTGTTCGCTGCGACCATCGGCTGTGTGCAGAACGACATCAAGCGGGTGATTGCCTACTCCACCTGCTCGCAGCTCGGTTACATGTTCTTCGCGGCCGGCGTGGGGGCCTATCAGGTGGCGATGTTCCACCTCTTCACCCATGCCTTCTTCAAGGCGCTCCTGTTCCTTGGCGCCGGCAGCGTGATCCACGCGATGTCGGACGAGCAGGACATCCGCAAGATGGGCGGCATCTGGACCAAGATTCCGGTGACCTATGCCGTCATGTGGGTCGGCAGCCTGGCGCTGGCCGGCATCCCCTTCTTCGCCGGCTACTACTCGAAGGACGCGATCCTGGAGGCGGCCTTCGCCGCGCATGGCGGTGTCGCCGTCTATGCCTTCATCTGCGGCCTGCTGGCCGCCCTGCTGACCGCCTTCTACTCCTGGCGCCTGCTGATACTGACCTTCCATGGCCGGCCGCGCGCCGACCATCACGTGATGGAGCATGTGCATGAGAGCCCGGCGGTCATGCTCATCCCCCTGCTGCTGCTGGCAGCGGGCGCGGTGCTGACCGGCTATATCTTCGCGCCGCTCTTCATCGGGGAGCAATGGCAGGCCTTCTGGAACGGTTCGATCCTGAATGGCGAGCACAATCACATCATGCACGCCATGCATGAGGTACCGGACTGGGTGCCGCTGGCGCCGACTGTCGTTGGCATCATCGGAATCCTGCTGGCCTATTTGTTCTACATGGTGGCGCCGGGCATTCCGGTCCGCCTCGCGCAAAGCTTCCGCGGTGTCTACCTGTTCCTGCTGAACAAGTGGTATTTCGACGAGCTCTATAACGCGATCTTTGTCCGGCTAATCGGGCAGCGTTTGGCGGCCTTCCTGTGGAAGGTCGGCGATGCGCAGATCATCGACGGCGTGCCGAACGGCGCCGCGAGCCTGACCGTGGAGGCGTCGCGCGGCGCGGTGCGGATCCAGACCGGCCGAGTGGCAAGCTACGCCTTCACCATGATCATCGGCCTCGTCGTCTTCGTCTCCATCTTCCTCTTCGGTGTCCGCTGATGAACGCCGCCGGCTTTCCGCTGCTCTCGCTGATCACCTTCCTGCCTTTGGCGGGGGTGGTGATCATCATGTTCATCCGGGGTGATGACGCGGTCATCGCGCGCAACTCCCGCTGGACTGCCTTCTGGACCAGCCTGATCGTCTTTCTGCTCAGCCTGGTCCTTTGGGGCCGGTTCGACCGCTCTTCTGCGGAGTTCCAGTTCGTCGAGCAGGTGGCCTGGCTGCCGGAGTTCGGCGTCGGCTACCATATGGGCGTGGACGGCATTTCGGTTCTCTTCGTCCTGCTCTCCACCGCGCTCACGCCAATCTGCGTGATTGCCTCCTGGGAAGCCATCCAGACCCGGGTGCGGGAGTACATGATCGCCTTCCTGGTCCTCGAGACCATGATGGTCGGCATGTTCTGTGCCCTGGACTTCATCGTCTTCTACGTCTTCTTCGAGGGCGTGCTGATCCCGATGTTCCTCATCATCGGGGTATGGGGCGGGCCGCGCCGGGTCTACGCGGCATTCAAATTCTTCCTCTACACGCTCTTCGGCAGCGTGCTGATGCTGCTGGCGATCATCTACCTTTGGTACAACGCCGGCACGACGGATATCCCGGTGCTGTTCGAGCATGCGATCCCGCGTGCCGCCCAGGCCTGGATCTTCTTCGCCTTCCTCGCCAGCTTCGCCGTGAAGGTGCCGATGTGGCCGGTGCATACCTGGCTGCCTGACGCGCATGTGGAGGCGCCGACGGCAGGCTCGGTCATCCTGGCCGGCGTGCTGCTGAAGATGGGCGGCTACGGCTTCCTGCGCTTCACCCTTCCGTTGCTGCCGGAGGCCAGCGTGCAGTTCGCGCCGCTGATCTTCGCGCTTTCGGTGATTGCCGTGGTCTACACCTCTCTGGTTGCCCTGGCGCAGGAGGACATGAAGAAGCTCATCGCCTATTCCTCCGTGGCGCATATGGGCATCGTGACCATCGGCATCTTCACCTTCAATGCGCAGGGCCTGTCAGGTGCGCTCTTCACCATGCTGGCACACGGCATCGTCTCCAGCGCGCTCTTCCTCTGCGTCGGCGTGCTGTATGACCGTATCCATAGCCGGGAGATCGCGCGCTACGGCGGGGTAGCGAAGATCATGCCCTCCTATGCCCTGGTGTTCATGGTCTTCACCATGGCCAGCATAGCTCTGCCGGGGCTGGCGAATTTCGTGGGCGAGTTCCTGGTCATCGTCGGCGCCTGGCAGGTGAACCCCTGGCTCGCCTTCGGCGGGGCACTCGGCATGATCCTGGGCGCGGCCTATATGCTGTGGCTCTATCGCCGCGTCGTCTTCGGCCGCATCACGCGTGCCGACCTGCGGACGCTCCTGGACCTTAGTCCGCGCGAATACGCGGTCTTCGTGCCGCTCGTCCTGCTGACCCTTTGGATGGGCGTTTATCCGCAGTCCTTCCTTTCCTTCTTCGACGCCAGCGTCTCGGCGCTGCTGGAGCGGCACGTCGCCGCCCTGGGTGCCGCCCGCCTGGCTGGGATGTGAGCGCCATGTCCTGGACCCTCGCCATGCCGGAGCTGGTTCTCGCCTGCGCCGGCCTTGCCATCCTCGTCGTCGGCGTCGTCCCGAAGCGGGAGACCTTCTTCCCGATCTCCATGGCGGTGATCGGGGCCCTGATCGTGACCGCGCTTCTGGTCATTGGTCAGCCGGAAGGCACAGCGCTCGGCGGCCAGTATGTCTCGGACGCCTACAGCGGCTTCATGAAGCTGCTGGCGTTGGGCGGCGCCGCACTCAGCCTGCTGCTCGCCATCGACTGGAACGAGAAGGAGGGGCTCGGCCGGTTCGAATTCCCCGTGCTGGTGCTGTTCTCCACGCTCGGCATGATGGTGATGATCTCGGCCAATGACCTCATGGCGCTCTATCTGGGGCTGGAGCTGCTGTCGCTGCCGCTCTATGTCATCGCCGCCTTTGACCGGGACAACGCCCGTTCGGCCGAGGCAGGGCTGAAGTATTTCGTGCTGGGGGCGCTGGCTTCCGGCCTGCTGCTCTACGGCACCTCGCTGATCTATGGCTTCGCCGGCACGACGAATTTCGACCGCTTGGCCGATGCCTTCTCCGCGGCACAGGGCGTGTCCGCCGGCGTGGTGGTCGGCATCGTATTCGTCATCGCCGGCCTTGCCTTCAAGGTGTCCGCCGTGCCCTTCCACATGTGGACGCCGGATGTCTATGAGGGCGCTCCGACCCCGGTGACGGCTTTCTTCGCTACCGCGCCGAAGATTGCGGCGATCGCCCTGTTCGGTCGGGCGCTGCTGGGGCCCTTCGGTGACCTGGCCGGGCAGTGGCAGCAAGTGATGCTGCTGATCTCGATCGGCTCCATTCTGCTCGGGGCATTCGGTGCCCTTCGCCAGACCAACATCAAGCGGCTGATGGCCTATTCCGCCATCGGTCATGTCGGCTATGCGCTGATGGGCCTTGCGGTCGCCAGCGATGTCGGGCTGCGCGGCATGCTGATCTACATGGCCATCTACATGGTCATGAATATCGGCGCCTTCGCGGTGCTGGTGGCGATGCGCCGGCAGGGCAAGGCGGTGGAACTGGTCGAGGACCTTGCCGGCCTGGTCGATACCGATCCGGGCATGGCGATGTGGATGGCCGTGTTCATGTTCTCCCTGGCCGGCATTCCTCCGCTCGCGGGCTTCTTTGGCAAGCTCTACGTCTTCCTGGCCGCGGTGCAGGGCGGGTTCTGGGTGCTGGCGGTCATCGGCGTGCTGAGCAGCGTGGTGTCCGCCTACTACTACCTGCGCATCGTCAAGGTCATGTATTTTGACCGGCCGGCGGGTGCGCTGGACCGTGCCCCGGCCAGCCTGATGGTGGTCATGGCGGGGACTGGGGTGTTCAACGCCTTGTTCTGCCTCTGGCCAGCACCGCTGGTGGCAGCAGCGCAGGCGGCGGCGGCGGCGTTGCTGGGGTGACGCAGATCGGCGGGGGCTGGCGGCTGGTCATTCATGATGAGCTTGCCAGCACCTCCGACCAGCTCATCAGGCTGGCGGAGGCGGGCGAACCCGAGAGGCTCGCCATCCTGGCCCGCCGTCAGGGCGCGGGGAGGGGCCGCAGCGGCCGGGCCTGGCAGTCGCCACAGGGCAATCTCTATCTTTCCGCCCTGATCCGACCTTCCTGCCCGGCGCGGGAAGCGGCGCAATGGGGGCTGCTGGCCGGCCTTGCCCTGATCGAGGCGGCGCGGGAGATCGATCCCGAACCGGCCGCGCTTCGCCTCAAATGGCCGAACGATCTGCTGCGCAACGGCGCGAAATGCGCCGGAATCCTGGCCGAGAGTATGCTGGCGCCGGACGGCGGCCTTGCCTGGTTGGTCCTCGGCTTCGGCGTGAACCTGGCGGTCGCGCCCACGCTGCCGGACCGGCCGACGGCCTGCCTCGGCCGGGCGGAGCCGCCCGAAGCCTTCGCCGCCCGACTGCTTGGCCGGCTCGATTATTGGTACACCGTGTGGGCGGCGGAGGGTTTCCGCCCGATCCGCGCCGCCTGGGAGGAATTCGGCCCCAGCCCTGGGCAACCGATCGATGCCCGGTTTGGTGCCGCCACCATCGTCGGTACTTTCGCCGGCCTCGGCCCGGATGGCAGCCTGTTGCTCGACACAGGCGAGGGCCGCCGGACTATTGCCGCGGGCGAAGTACTGGAAACAGGATCCCTTTCGGGCGGAGCGTCGTGATCCCATGCTGCTGGCGGTGGATGCGGGCAACACGAATGTCGTCTTCGCGGTGCACGACGGCACGGAATGGCGTGGCCGCTGGCGCATCGCCACCCGCGCGGACCGGACTTCGGACGAATATGCGGTCTGGCTGCTGGCTCTTTTTCAATTCAGCGGGCTGAAGCCCACCGATATCGATCGCTGCGCCATCGGTACGGTGGTTCCTGCGGCGCTGTACAACCTTCGCCGCCTGTGCCGGGAATGGTTTGACTGCGAACCCCTCGTGGCCCGCTCCACGGTCAACTGGGGCTTTGAGATCCGGGTGGACCGGCCGCAGGAGGTGGGTGCCGACCGTCTGCTCAATGCGCTGGCCTCGCACTACCACTACAAGGGGCCGCTCGTCGTGGTGGATTTCGGCACCGCCACCACCTTCGACGTGGTGGATGCGGAGGGTGCCTATCTCGGCGGGGTCATTGCCCCTGGCGTCAACCTCTCGATCGAAGCGCTGCACCAGGCGGCGGCCCGTCTGCCCCGCATCGGCATCGGCCGGCCCCAGGCTGTCATCGGCCGGGACACGGTCGCGGCCATGCAGTCCGGCATCTTCTGGGGCTATGTCGGAATGATCGAGGGCATCATCGGCCGCATCCGTGCCGAGCATGACGGGGCGCTGAAGGTGGTCGCCACCGGCGGCCTCGCCCCGCTCTTCGCCGAGGGCACCACGGTGATCGAAAAGATCGATCCCGACATCACGCTTGAGGGCCTGCGCCTGTTGGCGGAGCGCAACCCGGTCCCCACCTTGCATAAAACCGGACAGCGCGATTCCGCGTAGAAGACGAAGTATGAACGATTTCCTGGCTGCGGCCAGCCCCGAGCCGGCCGACGATCTCGCTTTCATTCCGCTCGGCGGCACTGGCGAGATCGGAATGAACCTGAACGTGTACCGCTGCGACGGCCAGTTGCTGGCCGTGGATTGCGGCATCGGCTTCGGCGGTCCGGAGAATCCGGGGGCCGAGGTGATGGTGCCGGACCCCGCCTGGCTTTCCGAACGGCGGGACCGTCTGGTTGGCCTGGTCATCACCCATGCCCATGAGGATCATCTGGGCGCTGTGGCCTATCTCTGGCCGTTGCTGCGCTGCCCCATCTATGCCGGCCCTTTCGCCTCCGCCGTGCTGCGGCGAAAGCTGGGGGAGGCAGGCCTGGCGGCGGAGGCCAGGATCACCACCATTCCCCTGGGCGGCCGCCTCTCCCTGTCGCCCTTCGACCTGGAATTCATCCGCGTCGCCCATTCGGTGCCGGAGGCGCAGGCACTGGCGATCCGCACCCGGCATGGGCTGGTGCTGCATACCGGCGACTGGAAGCTGGATCCCGATCCCCTGATCGGCCGCCCGACCGACGAGGCAGCCCTGGCCCGGCTGGGCGAGGAGGGGGTCCTGGCCATGGTCTGCGATTCAACCAATGCGCTGGTCGAGGGGCATTCCGGCTCGGAGGCTGAGGTCCGCCGCAACCTGATCGCCATCATCCGCGGGCTGAAGGGGCGTGTTGCCGTCACCTGCTTCGCCACCAACCTGGCCCGGGTGGAGAGCATCGCTTTGGCTGCCCGGGCCGCCGGCCGGCAGGTCTCGCTCTTCGGCCGCAGCCTGCGCAATGTCGAGGCAGCCGCGCGCGAATGCGGCTATCTGAAGGACATCGAGCCCTTCGTGCCGGAGGAGGAGGCCGGCTATCTCCCGGACGATTCGCTGCTCATCATCTGCACCGGTTCCCAGGGGGAGCCCCGCTCGGCGCTGGCCAAGATCGCCGCGGACACGCATCCCTCCATCGCGCTGGGGGAGGGGGATACGGTCATCTTCTCCTCCCGAATGATACCGGGGAATGAGCGGGCAATCCTGAAATTGCAGGATGACCTGGCCCGCCGCGGCTGCCAGGTGATGACGGCGGACGACCACATGGTCCATGTCTCCGGCCACCCGGCGCGGGACGAGTTGCGGCGGCTCTATGCGCTGGTCCGGCCCCGCTACGCCGTGCCGGTGCATGGCGAATGGCGCCATCTGAGCGAGCACGCGGCCCTGGCGAAGAGCCTCGGCACGACCCCGATCCTGGTCGAGGATGGGGATGTGCTCCGGCTTGCCCCCGGCAGGCCCGAGGTGGTGGATGGAGTTCCAACCGGGCGGCTGGCAGTGGACGAGGGCCGGCTGCTGCCCTTGCAGGGCGGGGTGCTGGCGGCGCGGAAGCGCATGCTGTTCAATGGGGTCGTCATCGCATCCCTGGCGGTGGATTCCAGCGGGCGTGTTCTGGGCGAGCCGCAGGTTTCGGCCCCCGGCCTGTTCGACGGCGGCGACCGGGCACCGGCCGAACTGGCCGCGGATGTGGCCCGTGCCGTGACCGAACTGCCCAGTGCCATCCGGCTGGAGGATGACGCGCTGCGGGAGGCCGCCCGGGCGGTCCTGCGCAAGGCGGTCGGCCGCCGGCTGCGCAAGCGGCCGAGCGTGGAGGTGCATCTGTTGCGGGTGTGACCTTCGGGTCGGCCCCATCTTGGCAAGCCAGGCCAGCGGCGCCACACAGAACCCATGAATTGGTTCTCCGGCGTCGTCGTCTATGTCCTGATCTGGTGGGTGACGCTGTTCGCCGTGCTGCCGATCGGCACCCAGCCGGATCCGGAGGGCGATCCGGCCACTGGGGGCTGGCGGGGCACGCCGCAGCAGCCTCGAATGCTGCGGAAGGTGGTCATCACCACACTGGTTGCGACGGTGCTCTGGCTTGGGGCCTATGCCCTGATCACCAGCGATTGGCTCAGCTTCCGCTCGGGCTGGCTGGCACTGCCTGAGGATTAGGCGGAATTTAGGAATTCAGGCGGATGGTGCCCTGGGCGGAGCAGAATCGGTCCAGACGCTGAATTTTCGCATTCCGGCGGCATCGTTTTGCGTTGTGCCGCGTTCGGCCCCTGCGCCACCATCATCACCGGGAAGGGGCTTCCCCTTTCCGCCGTGTGACTGGCGTTTCCTCCCTAAACTCGGGCCGCGCCCATGGCGCGGCCCTCTTTTTCGTCTAGCCCAGGGTGGCGGGGCCGCCAAGCAATTTCTGCAATCGCAACTGCCCATCCGGCATGGCTTCATGCGTGCTGCAATGCAGCATGGAACGATAATTGCCGCCCATGGCTGGAACGGGACTTCTCGCCCGCCCCTCTGGCGGATTGTCCCGGCCGCCCCTACTGTCCGGCGCCTCTTGCTTTACAGGAGCCTACGCCTTGCGCCTGTCCCGTGCCTTCCTGCCCACGCTGAAGGAAACCCCGGCTGAGGCGCAGATCGCCTCCCACCGCCTCATGCTGCGGGCCGGCATGATCCGGCAGACCTCTGCCGGCATCTATGCCTGGTTGCCGCTCGGCTGGCGTGTGCTGCAGAAGGTCGAGCAGATCGTGCGGGAGGAGCAGGATGCCGCCGGCGCCCAGGAAATCCTGATGCCGACGATCCAGACCGCGGATCTCTGGCGCCAGAGCGGCCGCTACGACGCCTATGGCCCGGAGATGCTGCGCATCAAGGACCGGCATGAGCGGGAGATGCTCTACGGCCCGACCAATGAGGAAATGGTCACGGAGATCTTCAAGAGCTACGCGAAGAGCTACCGCGACCTGCCGCGCAATCTCTATCACATCCAGTGGAAGTTCCGGGACGAGATCCGCCCCCGCTTCGGCGTCATGCGCGGCCGCGAATTCCTGATGAAGGACGCCTACAGCTTCGACCTGGACTATGAAGGCGCCCAGCGCAGCTACCGGCAGATGTTCGTCGCCTATCTGCGCACCTTCGCCCGCATGGGGCTGAAGGCGATCCCGATGCAGGCGGATACAGGCCCGATCGGCGGCAATCTCTCCCATGAATTCATCATTCTGGCGGAGACGGGCGAGAGCCAGGTCTTCCTGCACCAGGATCTGCTGGAATTCGACGTGCTGGCGAATGCGCCGGACTACCAGGGTGATCTCTCGCCCATCGTCGATTTCTGGACCAGCCGCTACGCCGCGACTGATGAGAAGCATGACGAGGCCGCCTGGGCCAAGGTGCCGGAGGAGAAGAGGGTCTCCGCCCGCGGCATCGAGGTCGGCCACATCTTCTATTTCGGCACCAAGTACAGCGCCCCGATGGGGCTGCAGGTCTCCGGGCCGGACGGGAAGATGATCACGCCGGAGATGGGCAGCTACGGCATCGGCGTCTCCCGCCTGGTCGGCGCTATCATCGAGGCGAATCATGACGAGGCCGGCATCAAATGGCCCGATCCCGTGGCCCCCTTCCGCGCCGCCGTCCTGAACCTGAAGGTGGGCGATGCCAATTGCGACGCGCTCTCCGAACGCATCTATGCGGCGCTGAGCCCCGATGCCGTCTATGACGACCGGGAGGAGCGTGCCGGCGTAAAATTCGCCGATGCCGACCTGATGGGCTTCCCTTGGCAGATCATCATCGGCCCGCGCGGCGCCGCCGCCGGCAAGGTGGAACTGAAGCGCCGCGCCAGCGGTGAGCGGGCGGAAGTCTCGCCGGAGGACGCCATCGCCCGGATCAAGGGTACCTGACCCGGCGATGTTCAACGCCTTCGAGCGCACCGTCGCCTTCCGCTATCTGCGCGCGCGGAAGGGGGAGCGCTTCGTCTCCGTCATCGCCGTCTTTTCCTTGGTCGGCATCGCGCTCGGCGTCGCCACGCTCATCATCGTGATGAGCGTGATGAACGGCTTCCGGCAGGAATTGCTGGGCCGCATCCTGGGGCTGAACGGCCATCTGGGCGTCTATGCGGCGGAAGGCGGACCGCTGCGGGACTTCGACCCGTTGGTGCAGCGCATCCGTACCTTGCCCGGCGTGGTGGAGGCGACGCCGATCGTCGAAGGTCAGGTCCTGCTCACCAGCGAGGCAGGCGGCGCCTCCGGCGGCGTGGCGCGCGGCATCAGGCCGGAGGACCTGCGCGACCGCGCCATCATCGCCAACAATATCCGCCTCGGCAGCCTGGCGAATTTCCAGGGCGAGGACGCGATCGTCATCGGCACCGGCCTTGCCAACCGGATGCGGGTCGGCATCGGGGACCGGATCAGCATGATCTCGCCCCAGGGCAGGGCGACGGTGGTAGGCACCCTGCCTAGGATTCGTTCCTTCCGCGTGGTAGCGATGTTCAATGTGGGGATGAACGAATACGACAGCAGCTTCGTCTTCATCCCCCTGAGTGCCGCGCAGCTCTATTTCCAGGTCCCGGATGCCGCCTCGCAGATCGAGGTCTTTGTCCAGGACCCGACGCGCGTGCGCGCCGTGAACCTGGAGATCCGCCGCTCCGTGGACCGCCCCATGCGCATCGTGGACTGGCAGGACGCGAACAGCAGCTTCTTCAACGCGGTGCAGGTCGAACGGAACGTGATGTTCCTGATCCTGACCCTCATCATCATCGTCGCTGCCTTCAACATCATCAGTTCGCTGATCATGCTGGTGAAGGACAAGGGGCGGGACATCGCCATCCTGCGCACCATGGGGGCGACGCGGGGGGCTATCCTGCGCATCTTCCTGCTCTGCGGCGCCTCGGTCGGGTTCCTCGGTACGCTGATCGGCTTCGGCATCGGCCTGGTCTTCTGCCTGAACATCGAGAGCATCCGGCAATTCCTCCAGTCCCTGACCGGGACGGAGCTGTTCAGCCCGGAAGTCTATTTCCTCTCCCAACTTCCTGCGGTGGTGGATCCGAAGGAGGTCGCGCAGGTGGTCGGCATGGGGCTTGGGCTCTCCCTGCTGGCGACGATCTATCCCAGTTGGCGGGCCGCGCGGCTTGACCCGGTGGAGGCGCTGCGGAATGAGTGAGCCGCCGCTGAGGCTCGCCGCCGTCGAACGCCGCTTCCGCACGGAAGCGGGGGAGTTGCCGGTCCTGCAAGGCGCCGATCTGGCGCTGGGGGCGGGTGAAATCGTCGCCCTGGTCGCGCCCTCCGGCACCGGCAAGTCCACGCTGCTGCATCTGGCCGGGCTTCTGGAGCGGCCCGATGGCGGGGAGGTCTTCGTCGAGGGCCGCGCCGCCGGCACCCTCTCCGATGATGCGCGGACTGCGATCCGCCGCACCACCATCGGCTTCGTCTACCAGTTCCACCATCTGCTGCCAGAATTCACGGCGGAGGAGAACATCCTTCTGCCGCAGATGGCCGCGGGGAAGCCGCGTGCCGAGGCGCGGGCCAGGGCGCATGATCTCCTCGCCGCCTTCGGCCTGGCGGGACGCGAGCACCACCGTCCCGGCCGCCTCTCCGGCGGCGAGCAGCAGCGCGTTGCCATCGCCCGTGCCCTGGCCAACCGCCCGCGTATCCTTCTGGCGGACGAGCCGACCGGGAACCTGGATGTTGGCACCAGCGACCGTGTCTTCGGCGAATTGCTGAACGCCGTGCGCAATCACGGCGTCGCGGCGCTGATCGCCACCCACAATCCGGATCTCGCCGCGCGCATGGACCGCGTGGTGACGCTACGGGAGGGCAGGGTGGTGCCGGCCTGACGCCACCCTTGCCGGCCTCACTCCGCCGGCAGTATGGCCAGCGCGGCGGTGGGCTCCTCCGTCTCCTCGCGGGCGAAGCAGAGCAGCAGCAGCCGCGCCAGGAACAGCACCACCCCGGCCAGCCAGATCAGCGCAGCGAGGATCGCCATTTCCGGCGTCTGGTGCTCGATGGCGATGTAGATCCCTATCGGGAACAGGATCGCCGCCCCGGCGGAGAGGCTGAATTGCGCCAGCGCCGCGACGCGGTTCCGCGCCAATGCCGGCCAGGCCCGGTAGGTCAGCCCCATCAGCGCCAGCGAGGTCCAGCCCAGCAGATTCAGATGCGCATGCACCGGCGCCAGGTGGAAATCATGCGCGATGCCCATGGCGATGCCGAACGAGACACCGACCAGCAGGCATGTCGCCGCGGCCACGAGGAACCAGAGATCGATTTTGGGCATACCGCCACCTCCTTCGTTGAGGGTACGGCATGTGCCAGTGTCAGGTTTCAGCCGAATGTCGCGCCGCGCGCGGAATGGTTTCGCGCGTTTCGCGCCGCCACAGCGCACCGACCAGCATGCCGGCGATCACCGTCACCATCCCCGTGGCCTGCAAGGGAGTCACCTCCTCCCCCAGGATCAGCCAGGCCCAGAAGGTGCCGAGGGCAGGCACCAGCGGCGGCAGCAGCGCACCGCGCGCCGGGCCAAGAGCTGCGACTGCCCGGCTGTAGAGGATCACCCCCAGCCCGCCGGCCACCAGCCCTTGATAGCTCGCCTGGATCGCCGCCTCTCCCGCATTCGCCGGAATGCCGCCCAGCCCCAGCGCCGCCAGATGCACCGGCACCCAGGCGAGGGAGAAGGCGCCCATGATGCAGGCGGTGCGCAGCCCGCTCACCCTCCACCGCCGCATCAGTACTCCGTAGAGCGCCCAGTTGAAGCCGCTCCAGAACAGCAGCAGGTCGCCGATCCAGGTCCGGTCGCCGCCCTCCAGCAGGCTGGCGCCGCCGATCATCAGCAGCCCGGCCCCCAGGATCGGCAGGCCCAGCCGCACGCCTGGCCCCGGCCTCTCCCGCAGCACCAGCCAGCCGAGCAGCGGCGCGCAGACCATGGTGCCGCCAGGGTTGAGGATGGCGGCATGGGTCGCCGGGGCGAATTCCAGCGCCAGGGCGGTCAGCAGGAAATAGGGCGCGCCGCCGAGCAAGGCCAGGACCACGCCGCGCCATATCGCCAGCCCACCCATGCCGATGCGCAGCAGCAGGAGCAGGAAGAGCGGCCCGGCCACGACATAGCGGAGCAGCACCAGGTCGGCGACCCCGAGCCCGTTGCCTAACCCGTGCCGCGAGGACACGAAATTGCCGCTGAACATGACCATGGCGAGCACGCCGCCGATGATCGCGGCGCGGTCCGGCTTTTCCCTGGGATCGGTCATCGGCACGCAGCATGCCCCGCCCCGCCTGACCCGAACAGGGGAGGCATACTGCCCATGCCCCGGCGTGCTATCCTGGGGATCCAGGGGAGTCATCCATGGCCGCCGATTCGTCCTCCTTCGTTCATTTGCACGTTCATTCCAGCTATTCGCTCTCGGAAGGCGCGATCAAGGCGGACAAGCTCGCGACGCTGGCCAGGGATGCCGGGATGCCGGCGGTGGCGCTGACCGATACGGCCAACCTGTTCGGCGCGCTGGAATTCGCCCAGAGCTGCCAAGCGAAGGGGGTGCAGCCCATCATGGGCTGCCAGCTCTGGCTCTCCCGCAGCGCCGCGGATGACAGGCCGGAAGCAGAGCGGCAGGCGCCGGATCCGGTGGTGGCGCTGGCCATGAATGCGCGCGGGCTGGACAACCTGCAACGCCTCTCCTCGCTCTCCTTCCTGGCCGATGATCCTTCCGGCAAGCCCTGCCTGAAGCTCGCCACGCTGCAGGAGCATGCCGAGGGCCTGATCCTGCTGACCGGCGGCACCACCGGCCCCATCGCCCGGCTGCTGACCGAAGGCCGGCGCGAGCCTGCCGTACGCCTGCTGGCCCAGCTCCGCGAATCCTTCTCCGACAGGCTGGTGGTGGAGCTGCATCGCCACGGCCTTGAGATCGAGCGGGCGCTGGAACCCGCGCTGCTGGCCCTGGCCGATGACCTGGCGCTGCCCATCGTCGCGGCGAACGATGTCTATTTCGCCAAGCCGGAGATGCATGAGGCGCATGACGCCCTGCTCTGCATCGCCGAGGGCCGCCTGCTGGCCGAGCCCGACCGGCGCCGCGTGACGCCGGAGCACTGGTTCAAGCCCCCTGCCGCCATGCGCGCCCTGTTCGCGGACCTGCCGGAAGCCTGCGACAACACCCTCGCCATCGCCCGCCGCTGCGCGGTGATGACGGAGGCGAAGAAGCCGGAACTGCCCATCTGCCCCAAGGTCCAGCCCGGCATGACTGAGGCCGAGACGGTGCGGGACATGGCCTGCCGTGGGCTGGAAGCCCGGCTGGATGCCATGGGTGCCGATGCCGCGACGCGCGAGACCTATCGCAAGCGCCTGGACTACGAACTTGGCGTCATCGAGAGCATGGGCTTCTCGGGCTACTTCCTCATCGTCGCCGACTTCATCCAATGGGCGAAGTCGAAGGGCATTCCTGTAGGCCCGGGCCGTGGTTCGGGCGCCGGCAGCGTGGCGGCCTGGGCGCTGACCATCACCAACCTCGACCCGATGCGCTTCGGCCTGCTTTTCGAGCGCTTCCTGAACCCGGAACGCGTCTCGATGCCGGACTTCGACATCGACTTCTGCCAGGACCGGCGCGACGAGGTCATCAATTATGTCCGCAACGAATACGGCCATGACCGGGTCGCGCAGATCATCACCTTCGGCAAGCTGCAGGCCAAGGCGGCGGTGCGCGATGCCGGGCGCGTGCTCGGCATGCCCTATGGCCAGGTGGACCGCATCGCCTCGCTGATCCCCTTCAACCCGGCCAAGCCCATCACCCTGGCCCAGGCCATCGAGGGCGAGCCGCGCTTGCAGCAGATGCAACGGGAGGATGAGCAGGTAGCCCGGCTGCTGGAGATCGCCAACCAGCTCGAAGGGCTCTACCGCAACGCCTCCACCCATGCCGCGGGCGTCGTCATCGGCCGCAAGCCGCTGATCGACATCGTGCCGCTCTACCGCGACCCGCGCAGCGAGATGCTGATCACCCAGTACTCGATGAAATATGTCGAGCAGGCGAGCCTGGTGAAGTTCGACTTCCTCGGGCTCAAGACGCTGACGGTGATCCGCAAGGCGGTGGACATCCTGCGCTCCCAGGGGACGGAGGTGGATATCGACCGCATCCCGCTGGACGACGCCAAGACCTACGAGATGCTCCGCAAGGGCGACGCCGCCGGGGTGTTCCAGTTCGAAGGCCAGGGCATGCGCGACTGCCTGCGGCAGATGAAGGTGGACCGCTTCGAGGATCTGGTCGCCGCCGTGGCGCTCTACCGTCCCGGCCCGATGGCGAACATCCCGGCCTATTGCGCCCGCAAGCATGGCGAGCCCTGGGAGGCGCCGCATCCCAAGATCCATCACCTGGTCGCCGAGACCTACGGCATCCTGGTCTACCAGGAGCAGGTCATGCAGATCGCGCAGGAACTGGCCGGGTATTCGCTTGGCGCCGCGGACCTGCTGCGTCGCGCCATGGGCAAGAAGATCCGCAGCGAGATGGAGAAGCAGCGCGAGATCTTCACCAAGGGCGCCACCGAGCGCGGCGTGGATGCAGCCAAGGCCGGCGAGATCTTCGACCTGATGGAGAAATTCGCGGATTACGGCTTCAACAAGTCGCATGCCGCGGCCTATGCGCTGGTCAGCTACCAGACCGCCTGGTTGAAGGCGAACCATCCGGTCGCCTTCCTGGCCGCTTCCATGACTCTGGATCTCGACAAGACGGAAAAGCTGGCGGGGCATATGCAGGAGGCCTCGCGCCTCGGCATCCCCGTCCTGCCACCGGACGTGAACCATAGCGGCGCCGATTTCCTGGTCGAGAAGACGCCGGACGGCAAGGATGCGATCCGCTTCGCCCTGGCCGCTGTGAAGCGCGTCGGCGCCGGCGCCATGCGCGACCTGGTGGCGGAGCGCGAGAGGGGCGGCCCCTTCGCCAGCATCGCGGATTTCGCGCAGCGCGTGGATCCGAAGCTGCTGAACAAGATGCAGATCGAGAACCTGGCCAAGGCCGGCGCCTTCGACAGCCTGGAACCGAACCGGGCCCGCCTTGTCGCTGGTGCCGAGATCATCCTTCGCCGCGCCCAGGCCAGCGCGGAGGACCGCGCCAGCGCCCAGATCGCCCTTTTCGGCGGTGCGGACGCAAAGCCGGAGCCTCTGCGCCTGCCCAACCTGCCGGACTGGCCGCAGCTCGAGAAGCTGGCCTATGAGGCGGAGGCGGTGGGCTTCCACCTGTCGGCGCACCCGCTGGATACCTACAAGGCGGTGCTGCAACGCCTTGGCGTCACGCCCTCCTCGCAGATCGCGGAGCGGGCCAAGGCCGGCGCCACGCGGCTGAAGCTCGCCGGCACCGTGGTGGGCAGCAAGGAGAGGCCGACCCGCACCGGCAGCCGCATGGCCTGGGTTACCCTCTCCGATGCCGCCGGCTCCTATGAGGTGACGCTGTTCTCCGAGGTCCTGTCCCGTGCTCGCGACCTGCTGACCGAGGGCAGTGCCGTGCTGGTCACTGCCGAAGCGCGCCTGGATGGCGAAACCCTGCGCCTGACCGCGCAGGAGATGGAAGGGCTGGAGAAGGCCGCCCAGGGCGTCGGCCAGGGCATCCGCCTTTGGCTGGACGGCCCCGCCGCGGTCGAGCCCATCCGCGACCTGTTGACGCGGGAGGGCAGGGGCAAGGGCCGGGTCGTGGTGATCGCCCGCACCGGCCAGGGTCAGGAGGTCGAGCTGGCCCTGCCCGGCGGCTTCAACGTGTCGCCCCGGCTGATGCAGGAGATGAAGGTGCTGCCGGGGGTGGCCGAGGTCGAGGCCGTTTAGAGCGTTTTCGGTTCACATGCGTTCACCGAAAACGCTCTATCCTATTGTTTGCAGAGCAGATTCACGCCTTCGGGCGATGCCGCCCTGCGGCGATCCGCTCTAGCCGGCCCCGGGGGCAATGGCCGTCACGGCAGGGGGTGCACCTCCGAGCGGAAGGGCCCGCGGGCGGGCTTGATCGCCGTGGCTGGTTCCGGGATCAGCACCCGCACGGTGCAGAGGGAGGAGGAGCCGGTCTGCGTCTCGCCCCGGTCCGCCACCTGGACTCCGGCGGCGGCGAGCCGCTCCCGGAATTCCGGGATCATGTGGTTCGCCGGGAAGCTGTCGGAGTCCCGCACATCGGACGGGATGACCAGCAGATCCTGCCGCGATGCTTCCATGATGATGGTATCCCAGTCGGGTTCCTGGCCCCACTCGACGAGGTCATAAACGGCGGCGCGGCGACCCGCGTGCAGGAAGGCGTATTGCACCGTCGCGCGGTTCACCGTTTGGGTCGTGCCGAAGATGCCCACGGCGGCCGGCTCGCGGTCCGGCGGCACCAGGGCGGTCAGCGGGCTGTAGTCGCAGTCGTAATTCGGCCGCCAATTGGCTTGGACCAGGCCGGAGGCAGGCCAGCCGGGCAGCGGCCCGCTCCAGCCGATGAGCAGGCCGAGCCCCACCTGCAACAGGGCCGCGATCCCGGCAGCGCCGGCCAGGAAGAGCACCGGGCGCGGCCTCGGCATCGCCTGCAGCGCCAGGCCGAATCCCACCGCTACCGGCACGCAGAGGCCGATGAGGGTCAGGCCCAGATAGCGGTCGGTCTGGTTGTGGCTGAACAGGAAGGCGGCCAGGGTCGGCAGCCCGGACAGGACGGCCAGGGTCAGCATCAGCCGTTGCGCCTCGGCCGCCCGCCGCCATGACATGGCCAGCAGGACAAGCCCTGCCATCAGCACCACCGTGCCGCCCGGGCCAAAGACATCGGCGACCAGCGTCCGCACGGCCCGCGCCGCGAAAGCCAGGCCGGTTTCCGGCCAGGGGATGAAGGCATAGCCATCGGCCGTGGCCCTGGCATAGCCGATATAGCGCGCGCCGTTCAGGGCATAATGCGGCCAGGCGACCAGCAGGAGGCCGAGGGTGGGCAGCGCCAGCCGGATGAGCAGGTCCGCGTTGTTCCGCTCCTGCCACCAGCGCCAGGTGGCGAAGCCCAGCCAGAACAGGGCATAGGCCGGCAGGAAGGTGAGCTTGGTGAGGATGCCGAGGCCCAATACCAGGCCGAGCAGCCCCATGCGCAGGACGGATGCGTTTGCCGCCCGCGCCTCCAGCGCCAGCAGCAGCAGCGCCAGGGCGGCGCAGAGATGCAGCACCGACTCGGTCATGAAATTCTGGGCGCCGAACAGGTTGATCGGTGCCAAGGCATAGAGGAGCACGCCGGCGGCGGCCCCGGCCCGGCTGGCCAGCGGCCGCAGCGCCAGCCAAAGTGCCAGGGCGGTCAGCAGGAACATCACCACAGCGGAAATGCGCAGTGCCTCCGGCGCGACGGGCCAGAAGGCATAGGCAATCGGCAGGCCGACGATACGCAGGCCCGGCGGCAGCCAGCGGTTCCAGAGGAAGAGGGAATCGCGCAGCAGCCCGCCATCGCCGGAGCGCAGGATCAGCGCATCGGACAAGCTGTTGTCGATATGGCCGACCTCGTCGAAGGCGGTGATGATCGGGTTGCGCTCCAGCCAGAGCAGGGCGAGGAGGAGACAGAGCAGGATGGCCAGCAGGGCCGCGCCTTCCAGGAGGAGCGGCCAGGCCGAGGCCAGGGTGGAACGCGATGAGGCGACCGGTGGCGCCTTGGCAACGAAAGCTCGAACATTCATGCGGGGCTTCTAGCCACGGCATGTTCGGATGGCGCCTCAGAATGGGTTGAGGCCGCCCGATCGGCAGAGGGCCGTACGCCTGGCGTCGTGAATCGGCTGGCCCGACATAAGGCCGTCCGATCGGCGAAGGCCCCGCCGGCCTTGCCGCGGGCCTTGCCCCGTGCCATATGCGCGCCGCCGCCCGAGGTCGGGCCTGGGGCGGCAAATCCACACGCGGCGCGCCCTTCCGCAATGGTCGGGTCCGGTCTCCCTCGGGGGAAGAGCGCCGCGGAGGCTCAACCGGACGATATGGAAGGAACTCGCCCCATGGCGATGCCACAGGTTTCCCTGCGTCAGCTCCTCGAGGCCGGCGTGCATTTCGGCCACCATACGCGGCGCTGGAACCCGCGCATGGCGCCCTACATTTTCGGCGTGCGCAATCAGGTCCACATCCTGGACCTGCAACAGACCGTTCCGATGATGGACCGCGCGCTGCGCGCCATCCGCGACGTGGTGGCCGCCGGCGGCCGCGTGCTCTTCGTCGGCACCAAGAAGGCGGCGGCCGAGTATGTGGCGGAAGCGGCGACCCGCTGCGGCCAGTACTACGTCAACCACCGCTGGCTCGGCGGCATGCTGACGAACTGGAAGACGATCACCGGCTCCATCAAGCGCCTGAAGCAGATGGAGGAGCAGCTCAACGGCAACGTCCAGGGCCTCACCAAGAAGGAGATCCTGATGCTGACGCGGGAGCGCGACAAGCTGAACCGCGCCCTCGGCGGCATCAAGGAGATGGGCGGCCTGCCCGACATCATCTTCGTGATCGATGTGGTGAAGGAGAAGCTGGCGATCGAGGAGGCCAACAAGCTGGGCATCCCGGTGGTCGCCGTGGTCGATTCCAACGCGGATCCGCAGGGCATCGCCTTCCCGATCCCGGGCAATGACGACGCGATCCGCGCCATCAACCTCTATTGCGACCTGGTGGCGCAGGCGGTCTTCGACGGCATCTCGGCCGAGCTGCAGGCCTCCGGCGTGGATATCGGCGCGGCCGAGGCGCTGCCCGAGGAGGAGATCGAGCCGCTGACCGGCGAGCCGGTGCTGGAGGAGGCGCAGGCGAGCCCGAATGTCGGCGTCGGCGAGGAGAGCCTGGAGCAGATGGTCCAGAGCGACCGCGACGACGCCAACCAGGCCGGCAAAGTCTGAGCCGCCCGGGCCGCCCCTCATTCGACGGAGAGAACCGATGGCCGAGATCACCGCAGCACTGGTCCGCGACCTGCGCGAGAAGACCGGCGCCGGCATGATGGACTGCAAGAAGGCGCTCACCGAGACCGGCGGCGACATGGAGGCCGCGATCGACTGGCTGCGCAAGAAGGGTCTTGCGGCCGCTGCCAAGAAGTCCGGCCGCGTTGCGGCGGAAGGGCTGATCGGCGTCGCCAGCGGCCCGAACGTGGCCGCCATGGTCGAGGTGAATGCCGAGACCGACTTCGTGGCGCGCAACGAGCTGTTCCAGAATTTCGTCGCCGAGGTCGCCGGGCTGGCGCTCTCGGTCGGCGACGACCTGGAGAAGCTGAAGGCCGCCACCTATCCCGGCACCGGCCATAGCGTCAGTGACGAGCTGACCCGCCTGATCGCCACCATCGGCGAGAACATGACCATCCGCCGGGCCAAGCGCCTGGAGGTGAAGGAGGGTGTGGTCGCCACCTACACCCACAACGCCATCCGGCCGGGCCTCGGCAAGATCGGCGTGCTGGTCGGGCTGGAGGGCAAGAGCGAGATCGACGTGCTGGAGACGCTCGGCCGCCAGGTCGGCATGCATGTCGCCGCGGCACGGCCGGAGGCGCTGGATATCTCCTCCGTCGATCCCTCGGCGCTGGAGCGCGAGAAGGCGGTGCTGACCGAGCAGGCCCGCGCCTCCGGCAAGCCCGACAACATCATCGAGAAGATGGTCGAGGGCCGGATTCGCAAGTACTACGAGGAAGTGGTGCTGCTAGAGCAGGTCTGGGTGCATGACGGCGAAAGCCGGGTGAAGGCCGTGGTGCAGAAGGCCGGCGCCAAGCTGACCGGCTTCGCCCGCTTCCAGCTTGGCGAAGGCATCGACAAGCCGGTCGGGCCGGACTTCGCCGCTGAGGTCGCCGCGGCCGCCGGCCAGGGCTGAAACCCCTCCGGGCGGGCCCGGCCGGGCCCGCCCTCGCTTTCGTTACGCCTGCCGGGGCGCAGCCTGTCCTTGCGGGGGGATGGGGCGGTGCCTATGGTTGCCCGGCCCCCGCATGGTCGCATGATGAGCCAGTCACCCAATTACCAGCGCGTCCTGCTCAAGGTGTCCGGAGAGGCCCTGATGGGCAGCCGCGACTATGGGCTGGACACCTCCACCTGCCGGGCCATCGCCCAGGACATCAAGGGTGTCCTCGAGCTTGGGGTCCAGGTTTGCCTGGTCATCGGCGGCGGCAACATCTTCCGCGGCATCGCCGGCGCAGCGGCCGGGATGGATCGCGCCCAGGCCGACTACATGGGCATGCTCGCAACCGTGATGAACGCCCTGGCCATGCAATCCGCGCTGGAGAAGGCCGGGGTGCCGACCCGGGTGCAGAGCGCGATCGCCATGGAAGCGGTCTGTGAGCCCTATATCCGCCGCCGTGCCATCCGGCACATGGAAAAGGGCAGGGTGGTGATCTTCGCCGCGGGCACCGGCAACCCCTTCTTCACCACCGACACTGCTGCTGCGCTGCGGGCCGCGGAAATGGGCTGCGACGCGCTGCTGAAGGGTACCCAGGTGGACGGCGTCTATTCCGCCGATCCCCGGAAGAACCCGCAGGCGGAGCGTTATGTTACCCTCACCTATCTCGACATGCTGGCGCGCGATCTGGCCGTGATGGACGCGGCTGCGATCAGCCTGGCGCGCGAGAATCGGCTGCCGATCATTGTCTTCAATATCCACGAGCCTGGCGCCTTCACTGCCGTGATGAAGGGCGAGGGGCGCTTTACGACCGTGGTCGAGCATTAGCGGCCCGGGCGCCGAAGGCGACCGGGGACCGATGGAGTAGGTATCAGAAGGTCCGGTGGGCCGCGGTTGTCCCGCGCCAGCCCATCGGCCTGCCAGATATGGGGGAAGACAGGCCATGCCGGCCGACGTGAAGGCACTGAAGCAGGACCTGCAGCGTCGCATGGACGGCGCCATGGAAACCTTGAGGAAGGAATTCGCCGGCCTGCGGACCGGCCGCGCCAGCCCGGCCCTGCTGGAGCCGATCCGGGTCGAGGCCTATGGCACAGAACAGCCGCTGAACCAGGTGGCGAATATCTCCATCGCCGGGCCGGGCCTGCTCTCCGTCCAGGTCTGGGACAAGTCCGTGGTCAAGGCGGTGGAGCTGGCGATCCGCGATTCCGGGCTTGGCCTGAACCCGCAGACCGAGGGGCAGGTCATCCGCGTCCCCCTGCCGCCGCTGACGCAGGAGCGGCGCAATGAGCTGATCAAGGCCGCCGGGAAGTATGCCGAAGGGACGCGGGTCGCGATCCGCAGCGTCCGCCGGGACGGCATGGAGCAGATCAAGGCCTGGGAAAAGAAGCATGAGATCGGCGAGGACGACGCCAAGCACTGGGCGGACGAGGTGCAGAAGTTGACAGATCAATACATTAAAATGGTCGATCAGAGCCTCGCCGAGAAGGAAAAGGACATCCGTCAGGTCTGAGGCCCCATAGGCTCCACGAGATGTCCCTCGCGTCCTCCGCGAAGAAGCTGGCGGCTGCCGCCGTCACGGCACCACCCACGCATGTCGCCATCATCATGGACGGCAACCGTCGCTGGGCGGAGGCGCGCGGCCTGCCGGTCGCGCTTGGCCACAAGGCCGGGGCCGAGGCGGCGCGCCGCACCATCGAGGCGGCCGTCCGGGAAGGCATCTCCTGGTTGACCCTTTTCGCCTTCTCCTCCGAGAACTGGCTGCGGCCGCCGGAGGAAGTGACGGCGCTGACCGGTCTGCTGCGTCTCTATCTCCGCTCCGAGGTCAGCACCCTGGCAAAGGAGGGAGTGCGGTTGCGGGTCATTGGCGACCGTGCTCGCTTCGGTGCCGAGACGATGCGTGAGATCGAGCGGGCGGAGATGGCAACCGCGGGCGGCACCCGGCTCAACCTGACAGTTGCCCTGTCCTATGGCGCGCGGGCGGAGATCGTGGCGGCGGCACGGGCGGTGGCGGAGGCGGCAGCGGCTGGCACGCTCGACCCTGCCCGGCTGGACGAGGCGAGCTTCGCCAGCCGGCTCTTCACCGCGGACATGCCCGATCCGGATCTTATCATCCGCACCTCCGGCGAGCAGCGGCTGTCGAATTTCCTGCTTTGGCAGGCGGCTTACGCGGAATTCGTATTCCAGGACGTGCTGTGGCCCGATTTCGGTGCCGACCAGCTGGCGGACGCGCTCCGCGAATTCGGCCGGCGGGAGCGGCGCTACGGTGCCCGCGCCGGCTGACCCACCTGCCTCGCCGGCGGCCGACCGGTCCCGCTGGCGAGATCTGCGCAAGCGGGTGCTGTCGGCGGTCCTGCTGGGGCCGGCCGCGCTGCTCTGCATCTGGGTGGGGGCGGCTGCCTGGATCGCGCTCATGGCCGTTGCCGTTTCGGTGCTTGCCTGGGAATGGGTCCGGCTCTGCGGCTTTTCCACCTGGCGGCTTCCCGGCTTGGTCGTGCCGCTCAGCGTGCTGGCGGCCGGAGGGCTGGCGGTAGCAGGGCTCTGGGCGCCCGCGCTGGGGCTGCTGCCGGCCGGGGCGGTCCTCGTCCGGCTGCTGCAACCGCCCCCGGCGGGGACGGACGCGCGCACGCATGAAGGGATCACGCCTGGGGCCTGGCTCGGCTTCGGGGTGGTCTATATCGGGCTGGCCGGACTGGCGCTGATCCGCCTGCGTGGCGATGCGACAGCGGGTCTCGGGAATGTGCTCTTCCTGTTCCTGGTCGTCTGGGCCAGTGATATCGGCGCCTATATGTTCGGGCGCTGGCTGGGCGGCCCGAAGCTGGCGCCTGCGGTCTCGCCGAACAAGACCTGGTCAGGGGCGGCGGGCGGATTGCTCTCGGCGATGGCGGTGGGTGCCGCGGCGCCTTATGTGACCGAATCGGACGGCGTCATGGTATTCCTGCCCAGGGTGCTTATCGTCGCCCTTCTGCTCGGCCTGGTGGCACAGGCCGGGGATCTCTTCGAAAGCTGGATCAAGCGGCGCTTCCACGTGAAGGACACATCCTCTCTCATCCCTGGCCATGGCGGCCTGCTGGACCGGCTCGATGCCGTATTGGCCGCGGCGCCGGTGGCGGCGCTGATCGCCATCCTGCTCGGCTCCGGCCGGGCCCTGTGGCAGTGACCCCCATGGCAGTCCCGCGCCGCCTCACCATCCTGGGCAGCACCGGCTCCGTCGGGCGGAGCACCATTTCGGTCATCGAATCCGCCCCCCCGGGCACCTTCGCCATTGAGGCGCTGGTCGCCGGCCGCGACGTCGCGGCCCTTGCCGACCAAGCCCGCCGCCTCCGCGCCCGGCTGGCGGTGGTCGCCGACCCGGCGGCGCATGGCGCGTTGCGCGAGGCCCTGGCCGGTACCGGGATCGAGACCGCCGCCGGCCCGGAGGCGGTAGTGGAGGCCGCCGCCCGCCCGGCCGACTGGACTATGGCGGCGATCGTCGGCGCCGCCGGGTTGCGCTCCACCCTCGCCGCGCTGGAGCGCGGCGGCACGGTGGCGCTGGCGAACAAGGAAAGCCTGGTCTGCGCCGGCGAGATCGTGCTGGCGACGGCCCGGCGCTCCGGCGCCCTGCTGCTGCCGGTCGATTCGGAGCACAACGCCATCTTCCAGGCGCTGGACGCGCGCGACCCGGCGATGGTGGAGAAGATCGTCCTCACCGCCTCCGGCGGCCCCTGCCGGACGATGGAGCTGGCGGAGATGCGGTCGGTGACGCCGGAGATCGCCGTGCGCCATCCGATTTGGAAGATGGGCGCCAAGATCTCGGTCGATTCCGCCACCATGATGAACAAGGGGCTGGAGCTGATCGAGGCGGCGCGCCTCTTCCCCGTGCCGGAATCGCGTATCGAGGTCCTGGTCCATCCCCAATCCGCGGTCCATGGGCTCGTGCAGTACGCCGATGGCTCGGTCCTGGCGCAACTCGGCACGCCGGACATGCGGACGCCGATCGCCCATACCCTGGCCTGGCCGGAGCGCATGGCCGTGGCCCTGCCGCGGCTTGACCTGGCGGCGCTGGGCCGGCTGGAATTCCTCGCCCCCGATCCGGTGCGATTTCCTTCCCTTCGCTTGGCCCGGCAGGCTTTGCGCGACGGGGGCGGCGCACCAACTATATTAAATGCCGCGAATGAGGCCGCGGTGGCGCTCTTCCTCGACCGCCGCCTGGGCTTCCTCGATATCGCCGCGGTGGTGGAGGAGACGCTGGCGCTTCTCGGTACCCCGCCGGCCGCGGGACTTGAGGATGTGCTGGCGCTCGATGCCTTGGCGCGGCGGGAGGCGGTACGGTTGGCGGCCCGGCGCGCGGCCGCCTGAGGCGGCGTTGGGATAGGAGGGCGGTTTGGACCTGCTGGCGCATTTCTGGGGGCTCTTGCCGGCCCTGCCGCGCACCCTGATCGCCTTCGCGGTCGTGCTCGGCCCGCTGGTTTTCATCCATGAGCTTGGCCATTACCTCGCGGCGCGGTGGCGCGGCATCCATGTGGATGCCTTCTCCATCGGTTTCGGCCGGCCGCTGCTGCGGGGCACCGACCGCCATGGCACGGAATGGCGGCTCGGCTGGCTGCCGCTGGGCGGCTATGTGAAGCTTCACGGGCAGGAGGGTCCCGAGGAGGCCACGCCGGAGCAGCGCGCCGCCTGGCGCCCCGGCCAGACCTTCCATGAGAAGCCGGTCGGCAGCCGCGCCATCGTGGTGGCGGCGGGCCCCATCGCCAATTTCCTGCTTGCCATCCTGCTCTTTGCCGGGCTCTTCGCCACGGTCGGCCAGCCGGTGGGCGGCACTGGCGTGGGCGCGGTCATGGAGGGCTCGCCGGCCGCCCAGGCCGGGCTGCAGCCGGGCGACGAGATCCTGTCGCTGGACGGCCAGCGGGTGAAGCGGTTCGAGCAGATCCAGCACTACATCCAGCCGCGCGCCGGCACGCCGGTGGAAATCCGGGTGATGCGCCATGGCACGGATCTGGTGCTGCGTGCCGTGCCGGAGCCGCGGGAGGGTGCGAACGGGACGGTCGGCGTGCTCGGCATCCAGGGCGGCGCGGTGCGGTTCGAGAGGCTGGATCCTGGCTCGGCCCTGGTCGCGGGCGTGGTGCAGACCGCCGATCTGACCTGGCAGAGCCTGACCGGCGTGGCGCAGATGCTCACCGGGCAGCGCAGCGCGAAGGAACTCGGCGGGCCGATCCGCATCGCGGAGATCGCGGGGCAGGCCGCCTCGCACGGTATGCTCCAGCTCATCAGCCTGATCGCACTGCTCTCGGTCGGGCTCGGCCTGCTCAATCTCTTTCCGATCCCGCTGCTGGATGGGGGGCACCTCCTGTTCTATGCGGCGGAGGCGATTCGGGGCCGCCCCTTGCCGCCGAAGGCGCAGGAATATGGCTTCCGCGTCGGCTTTGCGCTGCTGGTGACGCTGTTCATCTTCGTGTCCTGGAACGACATCGTGGACGGTGGAATCGGCCGTTGGGTCGCCCGGCTGATCGGCTGATTCGGGCCGGCCGCCTGGGCTGAAAACCCGCCGAGGCCGGCCTCGGCGCCAATTCGCCTGGGGGCGCGGGGTGCCGGCCAAGGGGAAATTTGGTGGTCCGCGCGCCACATGCGGTTCCCAGTCTGAATCGTCGGGGTGGCGGTTGGGTTGAGGCGCGGCTATTCTCCGCGCCCGCGAAACCCAGAAGACGGCCCTGCCCTTGCATCCCTCCCTTCGCGTCCTCCTGCTCGCCACCGCCTGCCTTGCTCCGGCCCTGCTGTCAGACCAGGCGGAGGCCCAGCCTCGGCCGCGCACGCCGGCACGGATCTCTCCGGTGCCTGCGGCGCGGGACGGAGTGGTGCAGGCCATCGAGGTGCGCGGCAATCAGCGCATCGAGGCTGACACCATCCGTTCCTATATGCTGCTGCAGCCGGGCGATACATTCGATCCGGACCGGTTGGACCGCAGCCTGAAGTCGCTCTACGCGACCGGCCTGTTCAAGGACGTGCAGGTCCGGCGCGAGGGCAACCGGGTGATCGTCGATGTGGAGGAGAACCCCATCGTCAACCGCGTTGCCTTCGAGGGCAACCGTAAGATCTCCGACGACGTGCTGCGGAACGAGGTGCAGATGCGCCCCCGCTCGGTCTTCACCACCCAGGCGGTGGCGGCCGACCGGCAGCGGATCATGGAACTCTACGCTCGCCGCGGCCGCTTCGCGGCGAGCGTGGAGCCGAAGATCATCCAGCTCGACCAGAACCGCGTCGATGTGGTCTACGAGATCCAGGAAGGCGAGGCAGCGCTGGTCGCGCGCATCAATTTCGTCGGCAACCGCAGCTACTCCGACAGCCGGCTGAAGGAGGTGGTGGCGACGAAGGAGCAGGCCTGGTACCGGGTCTTCTCCTCCTCCGATCAGTACGACCCGGAGCGCCTGGCCTTCGACCGGGAGCTGTTGCGCCGCTTCTACCTGCGCAACGGCTATGCCGATGTGCAGATCACCAACGCCACGGCGGAGCTGGCACCGGACCGCAGCGGCTTCTTCATCACCTATACGATCGATGAGGGTCCGCGCTATCGCGTCGGCAGCGTCGATGTCGTCTCCAACATCCGCAATCTGGATGCGGCCAGCTTCCGCAACCTGGTCGATATCGGCCCGGATGATTGGTACGACGGCGATTCGGTGGAGCGGGCGGCGCAGGCATTGCAGGATGCGGCGAACCTGCGCGGCTTTCCCTTCGTCGATGTGCAGCCCAGGATCCAGCGCAACCGGGAGGAGCGCCGGGTCGACCTGACCTTCGAGATCAACGAGGCGCCGCGCGTTTATGTCGAGCGCATCGAGATCAACGGCAACACCCGCACCCAGGACCGGGTGATCCGGCGGGAGTTCCGCCTGGCCGAGGGCGATGCTTTCAATGCGGCGCAGATCCGCCGCTCCCGCCAGCGTATCCGCGATCTCGGCTATTTCTCGGATGTGCAGGTCACCTCCTCGCCCGGCTCCGCGCCGGACCGGGTGATCCTGAACACCCAGGTGACGGAACGCGCGACCGGTGAGGTTTCGCTCGGCGGCGGCTACTCGACCGATGCCGGCGCGCTGGCCGATGTCGGCTTGCGGGAGCGCAACCTGCTCGGCACCGGCATCGACGCACGCATCAACGGTACGCTGGCGCAGCGCCGCAGCCAGATCGACATCTCCGTCACCGATCCCTACTTCCTGGACCGGAACCTGGCCGCGGGCGTTGATGTCTTCTACATCCAGCGCAACCTGCTCTCGATCGCCAATTACCAGGAGCGCCGGGGCGGCTTTGCGGTGCGCGTCGGCTATGCCTTCAATGAGCGGCTGCGGCAGACCTGGGCTTATACCCTCTCGAGCCGCGATATCTACGACATCTCCGAGAATGCCTCGCGCTTCGTGAAGGAGCAGGCCGGCAGCACGCTGCTGTCGCAGATCGGCCAGACCATCGCCTATGACTTCCGCGATTCGATCCTTGACCCGCGGCGTGGCGGCGTGGTGCGCCTCGGCACCGACTTTGCGGGCATTGGCGGCGATGTCGCCTATATCCGCGCACGAGTGGACGGCAGCTACTTCATCCCGCTTGAATCGCTGCTGGGCGATCCGGACTACGTCATCTCCATCTCCGGCAGCGTCGGCTATCTGGAGCCGCTGTTCGGGAAGCAGGACCGCATTGTGGACCGCTTCTTCCTGGGCGGCGAGAACTTGCGCGGCTTCCGTATCGCCGGCGCCGGGCCGCGCGACATCAATACCCGGGACAGCCTCGGCGGCCGCCTGCTCTGGACCCAGAGCACGGAACTGCGCTTCCCGCTGCCCCTGCCGGCGGAGCTTGGCCTGATCGGCCGCGCCTTCGTGGATGTCGGCGGCCTCACTGAGTCCGTGAAGGGGCCGGAGGTGCGCGACTCCGGCACGCCGCGGGTCGGCGCCGGCGTCGGCATTTCCTGGCGCAGCCCCTTCGGGCTGATCAATATCGACCTCGCCCAGGCCGTGGTGAAGGACCGCTTCGACGAAACGCAGGTCTTCCGCTTCGGCTTCGGCACCCGCTTCTGACCTCGGGATTCCCACGCAAATGCCAGCACAGCGCGCATCGATCCTCACGGCCTCGGCCTTCCTGCTCTCGGCCGTGACGGCGTGGCCGGCGGCGGCGCAGCAGCAGCAGGAATGGTTCGTCCCCAACCAGGGGCAGCAGCGGCCGGCGCAGCAGCACCAGCAGCGTCCGACAGCGCAGCAGCGGCCGGCGCAGCAGCGCCCTGCGGCGAACCGGACCACGGAGGCCCCGCCGCCCCTGCCGCCGGGCCAGCAGCCGCCCGCGCCCGTGATCGGCATCGTCGACGTGCAGGAGATCCAGCGCGTCTCCACCGCCTTCAACCAGGTGCGGGAGGAGATCGAGCGGCGCCGGCAGAAGCTGAACGACGACCTGCAGCGGGAGCAGAACAGCTGGCGGGAACAACAGCAGCAGCTCGCCAACCAGCGGTCCAGCCTGCCGCCGGACCAGCTCCGCCAGAAGGAGCGCGACCTGCAGGACCGTATCACCGACAGCCAGCGCATCTTCCGTGAGCGGTCGCGCGCCATCGAGCAGGCGGCGCAGGGCGCGCTGATGGAGATCGAGCAGGCGCTCGGCTCCGTCATTCGCCAGGTGGCCGCCAGCCGCAAGGTCAATATGGTGCTGCCGCGGCCGCTGGTGATCTACAACGATCCGCCCTTCGACCTGACGGAGGAGGTGTCGCAGCAGTTCAACAAGGTGCTGCGCAACGTAACCATCCCGCCCGAAACCGATTCCTCGCAGCCCAACGCAGCGGCAACGCAGCGTCCCGCCAATCCGTCCGCTTCCGGCCAGCAGGGGCAGTCGCCGCAGCGGCGCTGAGCGGCATCATGGCTGCGGATCCGCGCTTTTTCGCCTCGGCCGGGCCGCAGAGCCTGGCCGCGATCGCCGCCGCAGCCGGCGGCCGGTTCGAGGGTGACCCGCAGCGGCAATTCACCGGCGTGGCGCCCTTGCAGGAGGCCGGCCCGGATCAGGTGAGCTTCCTGGACAACCGCCGCTACGCGCAGTTGCTGCGTAGCAGCCGGGCGGGTGCCGTGGTGCTGCATCCGGCCATGGCGGGGGAGGTGCCGGAAGGTACGGTCGCGATCCTGACCGAGATGCCTTATCTCGGATTCGCCCGGGTCGCGGCGCTGTTCCATCCGGCGCCCCAGCCGCTGGCGGGCATCCACCCTACCGCCGTCATCGCCCCGGATGCCGTGGTGGGGGAGGGGACAGAGATCGGCCCCTACGTGGTGGTCGGGGCCGGCGCACGGATCGGCCGCTCCTGCATTCTTCATGCCCATGTGGTGGTAGGGCCCGGCGTCGTGCTGGGCGATGGCTGCCGCCTGCACGCGCATAGCAGCATCAGCCATGCATTGGTGGGAGATGGAGTCGTCCTCCACCCTGGCGCGCGGGTAGGGCAGGAGGGATTCGGCTTCGCCCCCACGCCGGACGGGCGTTACGAGACCATGCCGCAACTGGGGCGCGTGATCCTGGGCGATGGTGTGGAGATAGGCGCGAATGCCTGCGTGGATCGTGGCAGCCAGGGGGATACGGTCCTTGGCCCGGGCACCCGGCTCGACAATCTGGTGCAGATCGGGCACAACGTCCGCACCGGACGCAGCTGCGTCGTGGTGGCGCAGGCCGGTATTGCCGGCTCGACCACGCTTGGCGACTTCGTCATGGTCGCGGCGCAGGCGGGTCTCGCCGGCCATCTCCAGGTCGGCACGAAGGCCCGAATCGGCGCCCAGGCTGGGGTGATGAACGACGTTCCGGCAGGCACGGATGTGATGGGCAGCCCGGCCTGGCCGGTGCGGCAATTCTGGCGTGCCATTGCCCGGCTCAAGCAGCTCGGGCAGGGCGAGAGGAAGGCAGGCTAAGGTTATGGACGCGACCGGCGGAGAATCGCCGCAGGATGCCGCCCCTGGGGCGGTGGCCGGGAACGCCGTGGAGGCTTACGACATCGCGCAAATCATGCGCGCGATCCCGCATCGCTACCCGTTCCTGCTGGTGGACCGGGTGGTCGAGGTGGTGAAGAACGTCTCCGCCGTTGGCATCAAGAACGTCTCCATCAACGAGAACTTTTTCCAGGGGCACTTCCCGGAGCATCCGGTGATGCCTGGCGTGCTCATCATCGAAAGCATGGCGCAGACCGCGGCCGTGCTGGTGGTGGAGACGCTGGGGCCGGAGGCGCGCGGCAAGCTCGTCTATTTCATGACGGTGGACAGCGCCAAATTCCGCCGGCCCGTCGTGCCTGGCGACCAGATGCGCGTGCATGTCGTGAAGGAAAGGCAGCGCGGTAATATCTGGAAGTTCCACGCCGAGGCGAAGGTGGACGGCAAGGTGGTAGCCGAAGCCACCTACGCCGCCATGATCCTGGACCGCTGACTCCCTTGTCCCATATCGACCCGAGCGCCGTAATCGCAGCCGGCGCCGCCATTGCGGAAGGCGCCCGTATCGGCGCAGGCTGCCGCATCGGCCCCTTCTGCAGCATCGGCCCGGAGGTGGTGCTGGAGGAGGGGGTGGAACTCGTCTCCCATGTCGTGCTGGATGGCGCGACGCGCATCGGCGCTGGCTGTCGCATCCTGCCCTTCGCCAGCATTGGCACCCCGCCGCAGGACATCAAGTACAAGGGGGAACCGACGCGCTGCGAACTCGGCCCTCGCAGCCTGGTGCGGGAGGGTGTCACCATCCACCGTGCCAGTGTCGGCGGCTCCGGCACCACTCGCGTGGGTGCCGGCTGCATGCTGATGGCCATGGCGCATGTCGCGCATGACTGCCAGGTGGGCGATGGCGTGATCCTGGCCAACAACGTCATGCTTGGCGGGCATGTGCATGTTGGGGACGGTGCCTTCGTCGGCGGCGGTGCGGCGGTGCACCAGACAGTGCGCATTGGCCGGCTGGCGATGGTCAGCGGCCTGGCGGGCGTTACCAACGATGTGCCGCCCTTCGGCTATGTCTTCGGCCTGCCGGCGCGGCTGGTCGGCTTCAACAAGATCGGCCTGCTGCGGCGCGGCGTCTCCCGCGAGCAGCTTCGGACCCTGCGCGCTGCGCACAACCTGCTGTTCAAGGAGCAGGGGGAGTTCGCGGCGAGGCTGGAGCAGGCGATGCAGCGCTTCGAGGGCGAGCCGCTGGTGGAGGAGATCATCGCCTTCATCCGCGACCCGAGCCGTCGCCGCCAGCTCGTCCGTCCCGGCCGCATGGCCGCGCCTGAGCTCGGCGGCGTCGATGAGGAGAACGGGGAAGGGCAGTGAGCCCGCCGCCCCCCGGCACCCTCGGCATCCTGGCCGGCGGCGGGGAGGTCCCGCTGCGGGTTGCCTGCGCCGCGCTTGCCGCTGGCCGCCGGGTCTTCGCCGTCATCCTGGATGGCTGGGCGGATCCGGCCGCTTGGGCCGGCATCCCGCATATGCGGGAGCGGCCGGGAGCGGCGGGGCGCATCCTGGACCGGCTGCGGGCCGAGGGCGTGCGGCAGATTGTCATGGCCGGCCAGGCGCAGCGTCCCTCCATGCTGGCGCTGCGGCCGGATGCCACCGGGGCGCGGCTGCTGACCCGCATCGGCAGGGCCTTCTTCCAGGGCGATGACGGGTTGCTCCGCGCCGTCGCGCGGGTGCTGGAAGAGGAAGGGTTTGAGATCCTCCCCGCGCAATCCGTACTGCAGGACATCCTGCCCGGACCTGGCCTGCTGACCCGTGCCGCTCCGGATGCGGCCGCGTGGGCCGATATCGCCCGCGGCATCGCCGTGGTCCGGGCGCTCGGCGCCGTGGATGTCGGCCAGGGCGCGGTGGTGCAGCAGGGGTTGGTCCTGGGAGTGGAGGCGATCGAGGGCACTGATGCCCTGTTGGCGCGTTGCGCCGGGCTCCGGCGGGAGGGGCCGGGGGGCGTGCTGGTCAAACTGGTGAAGCCCGGGCAGGATCGGCGCCTGGACCTGCCCACCATCGGGCCGGTCACGGTGCAGGGCGCAATTGCGGCGGGCCTGTCCGGCATTGCCATCGAGGCGGGCGGCACCATCCTGGTGGACCGGGCGGCAACGGTGGCGGCGGCGGATGCGGCCGGGCTGTTCCTGCTGGCCCTGCACCCGGATGAGGCCCATCCCAAGGAGAGAGCGCCATGAGCAGCTTCCTGCACACCATGATCCGCGTCGGCGACCTGCAGCGCAGCATCGACTTCTACACCAAGCTCCTCGGCATGAAGGAGCTGCGCCGGCGCGACGTGCCGGAGGGCAAGTACACCCTGGCCTTCCTCGGCTTCGGGGACGGCAATGCCTCCGGCGGCGCCGAGATCGAGCTGACCTACAATTACGGCGTCGAGAAGTATGAGATGGGCACCGCCTTCGGTCATCTTGCCATCGGCGTGCCGGATGTCGCCGCGGCCTGCGAGAAGGTGCGCGCCGGCGGCGGCAAGGTGACGCGGGAACCCGGCCCGGTGAAATTCGGCACCACCATCATCGCCTTCGTCGAGGACCCGGACGGCTACAAGATCGAGCTGATCCAGCGGAGTTGAGGCCAGGAGCCGGCGCGCGCGGCAGGCACCGTTCATGGCTGGACTGACCGACCCTTTCGGCCTGCTGCGCGATGCCATCACCAGCGCCGAGCAATTCGGCCGCTCGCTCCTGGGGCAGGAACGGATCAGGCTGGCCGTCACCGGCCTGACCCGCGCGGGTAAGACAGTCTTCCTTACCTCTCTGGTTGCCAATCTGCTGGCGGCGGGGCAGGGCAGGCGCAGCCTGCCGGCGCTGGAGGTCGCGGCCGGCGGGCGGCTGCGCGACGTGCGCGTGGTGCCGGCCGGGGTGCAGAACCTGCCGCGTTTCAATGTCACCGCGCATCTCGCGGCGCTGGCCACCGATCCGCCTGCCTGGCCGGGTCGCACCGAGGATCTCTCGACGCTTGAGTTGACCCTGACGGTGGAGCGCCGCTCCTGGCTCGGCGCCGTGCTGGGCAACCGGAGCGTCATCCTGGAATTGCTGGACTATCCCGGCGAATGGCTGCTGGACCTGCCCATGCTGCGGCAGGACTATGCCGAATGGTCCGCCGCAACCCTGCGTCGCCTGCGCAGCGGCCCGCGTGCCGAGGCTGCGCGCGACTTCCTGGCCTTCGTCGATGCCCTGCCGGTGAACGTCCCGGCCGAGGAGGCGCTGGCCCGCCGCGGCTTCGCCCTCTACCGTGATGCCCTGCGCACCTGCCGCGACCGGCTGGGCTTCCGCTTCCTGCAGCCGGGGCATGTGCTGAATCCGGGGCCGCGCGGAGAGACGCCGATCCAGTGGTTCTTCCCGCTGCCCCATCCGGACGCTGAGGGCTTGGCCGCGCTGCTTGCCCGCCGCTACGCCGCCTATGTCGCCGAACAGCGGGAGAACTTCTTCCAGCCCTTCTTCAGCCGCTTCCACCGCCAGGCGGTGCTGGTGGATGTGCTCGGCGCGCTGCATGCCGGCCAGGCAGCCTTCGAGGACACAGCCGAGGCCCTGGCCGCCATCGCCGAGGCGCTGCGCTATGGCAACTCCTGGCTCGACTGGCTGACCGGGGGCAGGGTGGATCGCGTGGCCTTCGTCGCCACCAAGGCGGACCATGTTCCGACGCGGCAGCGCGACGCGCTGGTGGCACTACTGGGCAGCTTGGTCGCGGCGCCGCAGGAGCGGGCGGCCGGCGCCGGGGCCGAGACCTTCGTGCACGCCCTGGCCTCCATCCGCTGCACGGAGGATGACGTCGCCACCCTGGAAGGCCGCCCGGTTGCTGCGGTGCGTGGTGTGTTGCTGGACACCGGCCGCGTCGCCAAGGTCTATCCCGGCGAGGTGCCGTTGCGCCCGCCGGAACCCGCCTACTGGTCGCATGGTTTCTTTGAGATGCCGGAATTCCAGCCGCCCCGGCTGGACCCGCGGGGGGCGAGCGGGGTGCCGCATCTCGGCCTGGATTCACTGCTCGCCTGGCTGATCGGAGATCTGCTGTGAGCGACCCATCCCAGGGCCCGCCCCCTGGCCCTCGCGTGATCCTGGAGGAAGAGCAGTCTCAGCCGGCCCCGCGCCTCGATTTCGGCTGGGAGCAGGCGGTGGTCCCGGTGGCGCCGCCGCGCCTGCCCCGGCGCTGGTCGGCCCTCAGCCGGGCGACGGTGGGTGTCGCGGTGCTGGTGCTTGGCCTCGCGGCTCTGGGCGTGGCGAATTTCGTGCTGGACCAGTTCGCACGCGGGGCGGTTCAGGGCTGGCTGACCCTCGGCGTTGCCCTGGCTGGCTTCGGGCTGATCGCCTCCGCGGGGTGGATGGAGCTGCGCGGCCTGCTCTCCATCCGTGCTGTCGATCGTGCCCGTGCTGCCTTCGCACGGCAGGATCTGGAAACCGCGCGGGCCGAGGCGCTGCGCTGGGCCGGCGGCGTCGCCGAAGCCGCACCCCTGCAACCCGCGCTGCGCGAGGCGGGCAGCACCGATGAGCTGCGCGCCCTGCTGGAATCGGGCCCGCTGCAGGTGCTGGAAGCCCGCGCCTCGGCGCTTGGCCGCAATGCGGCGGTGCAGGCTTTCTCGGTTACTGCGATCAGCCCCTCGCCAGGGCTGGATGTGCTGGTCTTCGCCTGGCGCGGCGTGCGGCTGGTGCGGCAGGTTGCGGCGCTGCACGGGCTGCGGCCGGGGCTGGTGGGCACCATGGCGTTGCTGCGGCGGGTGCTGTTCGACGCGGCGACGGTCGCCGCCACCGATATCGCGGTGGATGCGGCGGCACGCGCCGTGCTCTCCAACAAGCTGCTACAGCAATTCGCCGGCGAGGCCGCGGCCGGCGCGGTCGCAGCCCGCCGCATGCTGCGCCTGGCGCGCGTGGCGGCGGAGGCCTGCCGGATCGTGCCGCCGCGCTGAGATCAGGTGCGGTGGCGGCTATCCTTCCAGCCGCACATTGGCGATGCGCGCCACCTCACGCCACTGGGCGATCTCGCGGCGGACGAAGGCGGCGAATTCCTCCGGCGTGCTCGGCGCCGCGGTACCGCCCATCTCCAGGAAGCGCGCCTGCATCGCGGGCTCCCGCAGGATGGTGGTGACATCGGCATTCACCTTCTGGACGATTTCCCGCGGCGTCGCCGCCGGGGCGCAGAGCCCGGTCCAGCCATAGGCGCCATAGCCCGGCGCGACCGTCTCCGCGATGGTCGGCACATCAGGCAATTGCGGCGCACGCTCCGGCGTGGTCACGGCAATCGGCACCAGCTTGCCCGACTGGATATGCGGCAGGGAGGAGGCGACGCTGTCGAACATCAGCGTCACATTGCCCGCCAGCAGATCCGCCATGGCCGGCCCGCTGCCACGGTAATGCACCATGTTCACCTTGATGCCGGTGCGGTGCGCGAACAGCTCCGCCGACATGTGCTGGCTGCTGGCCGGGCCGGCGGTGGCGACATCCAACTGGCCCGGCTTCGCCTTGGCCGCTGCCACCACATCCTGTGCGGTGCGGCCGGGGAAGGAGGGATTCGCCACGATCAATAGCGGCAGCACCACCACATTGGTGATGAAGGCGAAGTCGCGCTCGGCATCATAAGGGATGCGCGGCAGGACGGAGGGGTTCACGCCGAGGGTGCCGGATGTCCCCGCCGTCAGCGTATAGCCGTCGGGCGCGGCCCGTGCCCCGGCTTCCAGGCCTGGCGCGCCGGCGCCGCCGCCACGGTTCTCCACCACCACCCGCTGCGGCCAGCGGCGGGAAAGCTCATCGGCATAGAGGCGGGTGAAGGTGTCGGCGGCCTGGCCGGGCGGAAATGGAACGATGATGCGCACCGGCCGGTTCGGCCAGTCCGACTGCGCCGCGGCGATGCGACCGAGGAAAGGCATGGCGAGGCCGGCGCCGAGCAGCGCCCGCCGGGTCCGATTTTGCATGGGCGTCATCCTCCCTTGGCTCCCCTATGGAGATTAAGCTAGCTGCGGAACCGCACACAATCACGGGGGAGGGGCGGATGCCGGCGACCATCGGGGCGTCACGCAACACGGTCCATATCGCCGTTCTGCCGGGTGACGGTATCGGCATCGAGGTCACGGCCGCGACGCTGGCGGTGCTGGAGCCGCTGGCAAAGCGGCACCGCATCGGCCTCTCCACGGAATCCCTCGCTGCTGGCGCCTTCCACTACCAGGCGACTGGCACTGCGATGGACGAGGCCACCTTCCGCCGGGCGGAGGCTGCCGATGCGATCCTGCTGGGCGCCATGGGCTGGCCAGGCATCCGTCAGGCGGACGGGACCGAGATCGCGCCGCAACTCGATCTGCGCTTCCGGCTGAACCTCTATGCCGGGGTGCGGCCGGTGCGTGCCATCCCCGGCGTGCCTGTGGCGCTCGCCGATCCGCGCGCCCGTGCTATCGACCTGGTGATCCTGCGCGAGAGCACGGAGGGCCTGTTCCACTCCCGCGGCCGCGGCCTGGTGACGCAGGACGCGGTGGAAGAGACGCTGCGCATCACCCGCAGCGTCACCGAGAAGCTCTGCCGCTTCGCCTTCCGCCTCGCCGAGCGCCGCGCCGCGCGCCGCCAGCGCAAGGGCAGGGTGACGCTGGTGGACAAGGCGAATGTGTTCCGCGCCTTCGCCTTCATGCGCGCGGTCTTCGACGAAGTGGCGCGCGAATTCCCCGGCGTGGAGGCGGCGCATCACTACGTGGACGCCATGGCGCTCGACCTGGTGCGGCGGCCCTGGGATTTCGACCTGCTGCCGACCGAGAACATGTTCGGCGACATCCTCTCGGATCTCGGCGCCGGGCTGGTCGGCGGGATGGGGTTCTCCCCCTCGGCCGATATCGGCGATGAGCACGCGGTCTTCCAGCCGGCGCACGGCACCGCGCCGGACATCGCCGGAAAGGGCATCGCCAACCCCACCGCCATGCTGCTGTCGGCCGCGATGATGCTGGACTGGCTCGCCGCGCGCGGCGCCGGCCAGGGCTTCGCCGATGCGGCGATGGAGCTCGAGGGCGCGGTGGACGCCGCCTTCGCCAACGGGCTGCGCACGCCCGATATCGGCGGCAGCGATGGCACGAATGCCGCCGCGCGCGCCGTCATCGCCCGGATCGGCGCCTGAGCCGGCTACTGCCTACTGCGTCGCCTCCACCAGCGTCCCCGCCGCCGTTGCCTCTCCCGGCTCCTTCAGGATGCGCCAGATGCCGCCCAGCAGGATCTCGCTTGGCCGGAAGCGGCTCTTGTAGGACATCTTCCGGCTCTCCGGCACCCAGTAGCCCAGATAGACATAGGGCAGGTTCAGCGCCCGCGCCCGTGCCACCAGCCAGAGGATCGCCCAGGTGCCCAGGCTGCGCCGTGCCTCCTCCGGGGTGTAGAAGGAATAGACGGCGGACAGGCCGTCCGAGAGCCAGTCCGTCAGGCAGGCGCCGAGCAGCCGGTCGGATTTGTCACGGAATTCGACCATGCCGGTGGTGATCGGCGTGTCCTCCACCATGGCACGGTAATCGTAGAAGCCCATCGCGGCCATGTCGCCCTCGCCGTGCCGGGCCTGCTGGTAACGCTGGAACAGGGCGAATTGCTCGGCCGTGGCGCGGGGCGGCATCTCGAAGCCGGAGATGTCCTCGTTGATCCGCTGCAATTTCCGCTGCGCCCGGTTCGGCTCGAACTGCGCGGCCAGGATGCGGATGGGGATGCAGGCGGAGCAGCCGGGGCAGACCGGCGAATAGGCGATGTTGTGGCTGCGGCGGAAGCCGGCGCGGGAGAGGCGGTCGTGCAGCGCCTCCGCATCCGGCCCGGTCAACTCGGTCACGATCTTCCGCTCCGTCCTACCCGGGAGGTAGGGACAGGGCAGGGGCGCCGTGGTGTAGAAGAACTGCGGCCGGCGGTTGGGACGGTGGAGCATCGCTGCCCTTCAGTTTCACGGGGCGAGGGCCTGGAATCAACCATTCCCACGCAATCGGGTTCTTTGCACTCTCAAGGTTGCAGTCGCAGGCGCCCTGCCACGCTCCCCGGCTTCCGGCCAAGTGCAATGGTTCCGCCGCGCTGCCAGGGCTTCAGCATGTCACCCCAATGGCTGGACAGCGGATTGCCGGACTGGCCGGTGGCGATCATTGCCAGCGTCCGGTCCGGATCGGCGAGGTCTGCCACCAGGCGCAGCCCGGCGCCATGCACATGCGCCCAAGGGCCGCCGGGCCCACTGCCGCGAAAGCCGCCACGGCTCACGGTTTCCTCATCGCCGCCGGTCGCCGCCTCCAGCCGGACCAGCCGGCCGAGGATGGGAATAGAGCGTAGCAGCGGGTGCTCGAACCGGGCCACATGCACCCGTCCCCAGCGCCAGGTGGCCGGGTCGGGGCCTTCCGTCGCCTGCAACTGCGCGACTGCCTCCACCAGGGCGCGGGCGGCGAGGCCGGCGCAGTCGCCGCCGCACCAGAAGGCGCCGCGCCCATCGGGCGACATGACGAAGCGCAGGAATTCCGGCCCGGCGCCCCAGCTTCCCGGCGGCACCCCGCCTGCCTCCAGGGCCAGCCGACCCATGGCCCGCATCCAGGCATTGAAGATCAGCGGTTGCGGCAGGTCGGCCGCGATGTCGCCGTCCCAGTCCAGCAGCAGGTCCCGTGCCATGCCGGCGGCTCCCTCCGGCCGCTTGATGGTGCGGAGGATGGCATCGGAAGGCAGCAGCAATTCCCGCGCCAGCAGGGAGATGGTGTCCATCTGCATGGCGGCGAAATCCTCGGGCGTATGCTTCGGCCGGTCCGCGAGCATCTGACCGATCCGACGGAAGCGCCAATCGCCGAACCAGTCGCGGCCGAGGAAGACCGGGCTGTCCGGCACCACCACCCGGTTGTTGGCATTGGCCAAGGCCCCGCTTGCCGGATCCTCCAGATGCGGCAGTGCATCGAACGGGATCCAGCCGGTCCAGTCATGGCTGCCATCCCAGCCGGGCGCCGGCAGGGTGCCGTCGCCGGAGCGGCGGATGGGGGTGCGGCCGGTGAGGAACAGGCCGATCCGCCCCGCCGCATCTGCCACCATCAGGTTCTGGGATGGGCTGGTGATGAGTGCCGCCGCGGCCCGCGCCTCGGCCAGAGAGTGCGCGTGGTTCAGCGCCTGAAGGCCGGCGGCGGCGGTGTCGTCCTGGGCGAGGTTGGCCATGGCGACGGCGAGCACCGTGCCTCCGGTCCGCGCCGGGTA